>Ga0172371_10005793_pt1 | contig 18216 bp, 11 predicted proteins | sample Lak12m_FD_114543 | JGI IMG/M metagenome (GOLD analysis project Ga0172371, IMG submission 114543) | Freshwater microbial communities from Kabuno Bay, South-Kivu, Congo - kab_022012_12m | ecosystem: Environmental > Aquatic > Freshwater > Lake | place: Democratic Republic of the Congo: South-Kivu...
AACTCCGCTGTCAGCGCCGGATCGTCATTAGTGCGCGGGTTCCGCGAGCGTACCCGCTCCTCCGGCGTCAGCTCCTCCAGGTAATTGCGCATGTCGTACCAGTACGTCGGGTCCCAGCCGTCCGGGCAGCGCCCCAGGCCGAAGTAATCGCCGCCGTCCAGGTGCCACTTGCCGATGTAAGCGGTATGGATGTCATTGTCGCGCAGCCGCTGCCCCAGCGTCTTCACGTTGTCGCCCAGCGGCATGCAGTTCGCCCAGCTGCCATTGCTGTGCGGGTAGGTTCCGGTGAAGATGGCCGCCCGCGCCGGACCGCAGACGGGCTGGCAGGTATAGGCGGCGTCGAAGCGCACCCCCTCCCCCGCCAGCCGGTCCAGGTTCGGCGTGCGCATGTCCGGGAAGCCGTAGCAGCCCACCATGTCGGCGCGCTGGGTATCGGTCATGATGAAGACGATACGGGTTGGCGGCATATAGATTCCGTTTGGAAGAATGGAAGGATGGAAATCACGACGCTTTCCGCATATCCTCTGCTTCTCGCTTCATCTGACGTAATGCTTCAGTCTGCTGACGCCAGTATTCTAATTCTTCCTCTATAGTCATGCCTTCGACTTCTTGGCGAATGCGCTCCGCCCCCTTGTGCATCATCTCAACACAATCAAACGTCTTCTTCTTCATTCGTAGCGACCTCCAGTGGAGAATAAATGGCGATTGGTCCATATCCATGCAATACATTGATCGCATTATAGCGTGGCACTTTATAATAGTTGACAATATGTCTGAAATTCCAACTTACGATAAGCTGGCACCCGGCAATAGTGGCATAAGCAACATGCATTGAATCGCCATGATATTTCATCGTGATGATCCCGGCATCCAAATAGGCGCGTGCCAGACGTACGGCATCAACATTATCAACCTTGATGATCTCAGCAAAATGAAGCCATTGGTCGTAAAAATCCTGTACATGTTCCGGGGCGCGAATTACTTCATCGGCGACTAAACTTGAAGTAACCAGTTGGAATTGGCCAGTCTGAAATAGTCCGAAGAAACGCTGGCCCGTAATATGCGCATCATGATTTCCCCTACTAATCGTCAGCCAACTAATTATACCATATCGCGCCGTCTGCCATAAAGCCTTCCGCAACGCTTGCCTCCTGCCAAGATGCGCAACTCTCCCGGTGTGTGTGGATGCTCATCTTGCTCATCTTGCTCATCTTGGTAATCCTTTCATGTTGCCGATGAGCTGCCTGGTTCATGCCGGACGGTTATTAAGCGCTCACGAACAATAGAAAAATAATAATTACTATATACCTCCCTGTTTAGTCCGCCGGTTGCTCTTTACGGATATTGTCTTTACCAAGATGAGCAAGATGAGCAAGATGCGCATCCACACACACCGGAGGGATTGCTCATGTTGGTAGGAGTGATTAACGACATACCCAAACAAAACCGTGTAAAGCCGTGGAAGGAACATCAGCCTTCACGTTGAACCTGCCTTATAACCGATTCGCGTCCGGAGGTTTCCATGAGAGCGCTTATCATCTTGCTGTTCGCCTTTTCCCTCGCCACCGGCGCCTTTGCCGCGCTGACCATCGTGAAGGACGGGCAGCCGCGGGCGATAATCGTCACCGCGGCAGAGCCCAGCGCATCGGCGCGGCGCGCGGCGGAGGAGCTGCAGCACTTCATCGAGCTGATGTCCGGCGCAAAGCTGCCTATTCAGGACGACGCTGCCTTACAGCCGTTCGCCGGACCGCTGCTGCTGGTCGGGCGCTCGGGGCTGGTGAAGGGGGTGCAGATTCCATCCGGCGACGACCTCGACCATACCCGCGAGGGCTTCGTGCTGAAGACACAGGGCAATACCCTCATCCTGGCCGGCAACGAGGACGGCGAATATCATGGCACGGAATATGCCGTTTATGAATTGCTCAACCGGCTGGGCTGCCGCTGGTATTTCCCCGGCGAGTTCGGACAGGTGGCGCCGAAGACGGCCACCATCAGCGTGCCGGACCTTAATGTCGCGCAAAAGCCTTCCTTCACCGTGCGCAATATCTGGACCTCCGGCTGGGCGGATATCACCGGCGACAATGACGCCTTCATGCTGCGCAACAAAGGCTCGCTGCGCGGCGGTTTTGCTTTCCCCGGCGACGGCACCATCAACAACCTGGCGCCGGTCGCGAAATACGCGAAGGACTTCCCCGACATCTACGCCATGGATCGCAACGGCAAGCGGCAGGATGAAAACACCGAGCCGCAACTGGTCATGCTCTGTACCACCAACCCGAAGGCGGTGGAGATCGCCGCCAACTCGATTGCCGACCACTTCCGTGCGCACCCGGAGGCGAACAGCTTCGGCTTTTCCGCCCCGGACAGCAACGCGGTGTGCTACTGCCCGGATTGCGTCGCGCGCATGCACGACATCCTGCTGGACAGCGGCATCGGCGAATCCATCTCCGACCCGTATTTCAATTTCGTCAACAACCTGGCGTGGAAGGTGAACGAGCAGTTCCCCGATAAATACATCGTGGTGCTCGCTTATGCTTCCCGCGTGACGCCGCCGGAGGGGCTGGACAGGCCGTGGAATCCGCATATCATCATCCAGCTCGCGCAACTGCGGGTGAGCGCCTTGCATCCCATCGGCACGCCCACCGATTATTCGGCGTTGCGCCAGTTGCGCACGGTGAAGCAGTGGTCGCGCATCACCCCGAAGATGCTGATCTACGACTACGACCCGCACGCCGACCTCTCGCGCATGCCCTTCTGGCGCAGCCGCGCCATTGCGCGAGATATGAAGCTCTACAAGTCCAACAACGTGATCGGCTTTACCACCGAGGGCAACAACACCTTCTTTCGCACCGGGCTGAATTATTATGTGCGCGCCAGGCTCATGTGGGACGTGAATACGGATATCGAAAAGCTGCTGGACGATTTCTACACCAACTTCTTCGGGCCGGCCTCCGCGCCGATGAAGCAGTTCTGCGAGGAGATCGAGGCGATGCTGCAGGCAACCACCGACCGCATTACCTGGCAGCCGCTGTACGTCGATTGGACCCCCACCTATCCCCCGGCGCAGGTGGCGGCGCTGGGGAAATTGCTCGACCAGGCGGAGGCGAAGGCGAACACACCGGAGCTGCGGCAGCGCATCCGCCTCTACCGCATCCTGCACGGCTACATGACCGCCGATCTGAACGTCTACGCGTTGGAGCACCAGGGCAAGTATGCGGCGGCGCTGGTCGAGCTGGATAAGATGCCCAAACTCATTGCCGAAGCGGAAGGGATACAAAAAGGACTGCTGCCGCCCGATCCGGGCTGGGTGCTCAATGAAGGCCGCGGGTTCAATCACCTGAAAAACTATCTGACTATGCTGGCCGACAGCGCGGACGGCAAACTGGGCGAGCTGCTCGCCCTGGCGCCGGAGAAGGCGCAATTCATGAAGGACCCCACCAACATCGGCCTTTACGATGAATGGATGCGCGACGGCGCGAAGGCGGTGAAGTGGGAGTCGATCGACCTTACCCGCGACTGGAGCCTGAACGGTTATCGCGACGCGGAAGGCTACGCCTACGACGGCATCGGCTGGTACCGCATCGCCATGAAGGTGAAGAAACCCGCCGCGGGCCGCGCGCAACTGCTGCTGCCGCTGGTTTATGCCGAAAAGCTGTGGATCTGGCTGAATGGCGAAATGGTCTACTCGCCCACCATGCCGCTGAACGATTACAACGCCGGCCCGGCGCCGGGCAGGGCCGTGCTGCTCAACAACCGCGGCGGCGTCACGCTGGCCCTCGACATTCAGGACCACCTGAAGCCCGGCGCGGAAAATGTCTTCACCTTCCGCATGACGGGCAGCCAGGTCCGCACCCAGCACCGCGGTTTTGCCGACAGGCCGCTGGTGTGGGCGCCGAAATAGCTTTTTTAAAGTTTTGAGTTTTGAGTTTTGAGTTAATGCAAATCACACCAAACCAGGCAAGGTCAGTCCGGTGGTTGAGTAGGCAGGAAAGCTGATCGATTCTTTCCACAGTTCTGTTGCCGTATCGAAACCACCTCTGCGGCGGTACTCCGCGGCATGCGTGGTAAGCTTAAGAAATCGCCCGGTTACCTGAATTGTCCTCTATAATACCCAAAATTTACCGGTTTGTAAGGAAAAATTATTAGATAGGTACTCTTGCCGGATGCGATAATTTCACGAAGGATTTATCGTGTTTGGTCAATGAGGCAGCCATCGCTGCCGCGATTAACGTGGAAAGCATCGAGCAGCAGCGGTAATATATTGTATGCATGATATCCGAGAGGTGACGCAGTGAAATTCGGTGTTCTTTCTGATTTGCATCTCGGGCATGCCGGGGAAGGCCGCTGGCACAACCGGTTGCTTTACGATCAAGCCGAGGATATCGCCCGCGAGGCGGTGACGGCGCTCAACGGGCAGGATCTTGACGCTGTCTTCATCCTTGGCGACATCACGGAATCCGGTGAAGAAAGGCAGCTCGCGCTGGCGAAATCCATCTTCTCCGGACTGTCGGCGTCCTGGTTCGTGTTGCCGGGCAATCACGACCGTCCCGCGGTGAGCTCCGGAATTTTCGATGCGGCCTTCCGCGGCCACCTCGTCCCCGACTTCATCCAGCACGACGGTCTTGCCATCGCCGGGTTGCGCGAGCAACTTCCCGCGCCGGATGATGATGCGGGGAAATACCGGATGGGCGCGCAACGCGCGACCGCCATCCTCGAGCGGCTTGAGCGTGTCCGACCTGAAGTTCTACTGCTTTTCAGCCACTTTCCCTTCGTTGATGAGTCAAAATGGGCCGCTCGGCACACCGGCAAGCCCGCGGGGCATTTTACGAACGGCGAGGCTTTCCTGACGCGGGCGGCCGGCCTGGTGGAAAGGCATGCCGTCGCCTTCTGCGGGCACCAGCACTGGCACCATATCACTGCCGGGTCGAAGTGGACCCATTGCGCCACCGCCGCGCTGATCGAATATCCCCTGGAAGTTCGCATCGCCACGCTGGAAAGCCGGCAATTGCGCATCGCCACGCTGCCGGCGGTATCCGAAATCCTCGCCAAGGTTTCGCTGAACGGCGCGGCCTGGGTGCGCGGGCGAGCGGAAGACCGCCAGGCGGCGGTTGACCTGGACGGCGATGAAGACGATGAGCTGCCATAACGACTGTCACAATGTAGTAATAAATCCCATAGCCAGGGCATCGCCCTCCGTGTCAACCCTATTAATCCAGGCTTACTTATGCGCACCCTTTACGGGCGCGCATAAGTAAGCTGGCGCTGGTGCGCGCGGTGAATGAAGAATCAGCGCAGGATCAGCGCATCCGCCACATCGAGATCCAGCGTATAGATCGTGCTCCCGCGCTCCTGCTTCACCTTCACCGGTTTGCCGCTCGCCAGTGAAACCTGGTTCGCGGGCGCCGGTATGTTCAGCTTCACCATCAGGCCTTTTACCGGCTTGCCGCTCCAGTTGTTCAATGTAATCGCCGTGCCGACCTTCGCTTCGATGATCGTCGCCTCTACCAGCGGGTTGCCGCACTTCACTGGAGGCACGATATCGCCGGCGATGGACACGATCAGCCGTCCCACTGCCGGCGCAACCTCCGTGGGCAGGAAGTGGCACATGGCGTCCTCGGTAACCGTGCGATCGACGGGCCGGCGCGGGATAGCCGGGTGGAAATAACTCAAGGCCGGCAAGAAGGCGCAGTAGATCACCTGGCCGCGTCCCGCATGTCCGAAAATCACCGCCGGGCTCTTATCGGAGAAATATCCCCATTGTGAGACGACATCGCCTGCTTCGTTGAGCTCCACGCGGCTGATGGCGCCGAATACCGGGAAAGACTGCGGTTCCGTCGTGAATCCCCACGTCACCGTTTCCACCGGTGGCGCAAAAGGCAGGTCTTGCTTCACGTAATCGATCCGCGCATCGGGCGGAGCAACGATCTCCGTTACCTTTACTCCCGCCAATTCCGATATTATGGCATTGGGCCGGTTATACTCGTCGAACATGCCGGCGCCGGCGGTGGCGAAAAGGCGGCCTCCGTTTTGCACCCATGCGGCGATTTTCCGCGCGGCGGCCAGGCCGACATGACGGTCGGCAAGGTAGAGCACTTTATATCGGTCCAGCGTGCCGTCCAGCGCATCCTGCTCGACGATCACATCGAGCGGCATGCCCTGCTGCAGGATGGCGGCGTAAAGGCTGCGCTTGGCGGCGGCAAAGGAGCCGTCGTTATCTCCCCAGATATCGGCGGTCTCGCTGAACCACAGCCCGGCTTCGGCGGGACGGCGCCGGCCCGCCTGCGCGATGTCCTCGAATTGACCTAGCTCGCGCAGGGTGCGCAGCACCGTGGCATAGGTCTCCCTGCCGTTCACATAATTCTCCGTGTAGGCGGCCCACACCGGGCGGAATTCGAACAGGTCGAAGATAGTCGCCCCGTGCGCCAGCGCGTTGTAGAACATGCGCTTCCACATTGTCGGCGGCAGGCCGGGATCGTGCGCCATCACGTAATACATGATGTCTCTGTTCTCGGCGCCGCGCAGGCCGGCGCGGAACAGGTCGAGATTGAGGCCGTTGATCTGCGGGGTGGCGATGGGCACCTGCCAGGCCCAGTCCTCGCCCCACGGCAGCGTGAAGCCGCTCTCGCGGAAGCAGCTCACCCACTGGGAGGTCTCCCCGAGGTAGGAGTGAGCAGGTCCGTGGTGCGGCGAAAAGTTGGCGCCGATGCCGGCGTTGGGCAGATACTGGCGCAGCACGTCGGTCAGCTTCTTCATTTCCAAAATCCCGTAGTTATAACGGTAGCGCTGCGACCAGTAATAAAGGGCAGGGTTGGTCTCCTTCTGCTTCGCATCCGGAGTGTAGGCGACCGCCCCCCAATCCGCGGCGCCGAATTCCTCCGGGGCCAGCCCCTGCGCCCGCAGATAGGGCGCGAACCCCGCCTCCGCCGCCGGCTTGTCCGGAGAGGGCAGGCCGATTTCGTCGCCCAGGCTGACGACTTTGATCGCGGCCCGCTGCTCCGGGGTCAGCTTCTCGCAGGCGGCCTTGAGCTGCGCCGGACTCTGCCCGCGCCAATCCACGTAGCCGTCCCGCTGATTCGTATCCGCCAGGCCGAACAGCGCCTTGAACTCCGCGGTGTTGGCATCCCAGCGCGGGCTGACGCCAGGGTCGAAGGTATACTGATAGACGGGCGTGAGGGTGGGCGCCTTCCCGCGCGCCTTCAGGCCGCGCAGGTAATCCATCAGCTCTTCCTGCAGCTCCTCCGGCGTGAAAAGCCGCGGCGTATAGCGCATATCCGCCGGAGCAATGAGCGTGAGCTTATCGGTGATCTCGAATGCGCGAAGGGGGACGATCTTACCCGCCGCCGTTTTCACGCCGGCCTCCAGCCGGCAGGGAGCGGTGCTCTGCAGAAGCCACTGGCCGTCGTTGAGGCTGTCGAGCAGGCCGCCGACATCGACCCACTCGGTCGTCTGCCCGGCGGCGGCCCGGATGGGAATCGGCTTCCACGCGCGCAGGTGCACCCAGTAGGGGGAATGCTCCTTCATGAAGTTGGCGGTGACCGTCGCCGCTTCCTTGCCGGGGTTCGTCACGCGCAGGTAGACATCGCCCGCCTGCGTCAGCATGCCGTCCAGCGGCAGATAACTCTCCTTTTCGATGCGCATTGCCACCTGTGCCTCGTCGCGGGTGAGCATGACGAGATCGACGTTGCGCTTCGCGGCCGGCTCGGGCTGCTGTCCGGCAAGGAGGGTGATGGTCGCCTTGCCCGGCTGCAAATCCGCGAAGGCGTCGTGGCCTTCCCAGACGATGTTCTCCACCGCGCCCCAGCTCCAGGCGACCTCCGGCTGCAGCTTGGATTGGCCGAAATCGCGCCCCCAAATCTTCACGTTTTCTCGCGCGCCGTAGCGCCGGTCGAAGATCGTCTTTCCACGCTGGGCGATGCGAAGGGTGAACTGCGTCTCGAAACGGTAGCAGGCCTCGTAGCGAGCGAGCACCAGGTAGCGTCCCGCTTCTTCGATGTCCACGTCGATGGTCGCGCTCGCCTCGCGCCTGACCTGTTCCGGCGCGCCGAGGAAGGCCTTGCGCGAAAGAAAAGTGTTGCCGCCCATGTTGGCGTAATAGTTTTCGCCCCACGGCCTGGCCTGCCATCCCCCCGCGCGCGCGCGAAACTCCTCCGCCTCGCAGAAATACGTGCCGTCCGGCGTCGGACGCACCGGTTCATTCCGGGCGCGAAACGCCCGGGCCGCTTTCACCGCCTGATACGCTTCCGGCGCTATCGTATAAGCCGCCGAAGCGGCAAGCGCCAACGCGCATGATAATAGGGGCAAGAGTCTGTTCATATGGCATCTCCTGGCATTATCGCGTCATCTCCATCAGTGTATTGTTGCATTCCAACGTGGGCTTTGCTCACTGGGCTGGTGATAAGGAAGGTGATTAACCTGTGAGCCGGGTTTTCAAGTTATCCGGGATTCAACTCAAAACTCAAAACTCAAAACTCAAACCTAATTCTCTCCAGCACTGATGCCACCCACGGCAGCGCCACGGCGGCGGTGGCGCGGATCGAGTAGTCCATCGAGCGTGTCAGCGCGCTCTCCTCCGGGTTGATTTCCACCAGCAACGCGCCGGACGAGCGTGCCGAGCCGGGCAGGGCGGCGGCGGGATAGACCACGCCCGAGGTGCCGATTACCAGCAGCAGGTCGCAGCGCTCCGCCGCCCGGATGGCGCCCGACAGCGCGGCTTCCGGCAGCGCCTCGGAAAAGAAGACGATATCGGGACGCAATACGCCGCCGCATCCGGGGCAGACCGGCGGCAGCGCGGGCAGCGGGGCCGCCGTGTTCTCTTCGCGGTAGCCGCAGGCGTCGCAGCGCAATTGCCACAGGGTGCCGTGCAGCTCGAACACCTCGCCGCTGCCGGCCCGCTGATGCAGGCCGTCGATGTTCTGCGTGATGACGGTCAACTGCCGCCGGCTCGCCAGCTCCGCCAGCGCCCGGTGTCCCGCGTTCGGCTGTGTTGCGGCGATCTTCACGCGCAGCTCGTCGTAGAGCTGCCAGGACAGCAGCGGCTGCTCCGCGAGCGCCCGCGGGGTGAACAACTCGGCCATGTCCATTTTCCGCCACAGACCGTCGTTCCCGCGGAAGGTGGGCACGCCGCTCTCCGCCGAAATTCCCGCCCCGGTCAGCGCCGCCAGCCGCCGCGGCGGTCTCCGCCGCGCCAGCCAGGCGGCAAATTGTGCTCGCTCCTCATCTTCGCTCATTTGCTTTTCCCCCCGCGACAACTTGGTGATATTGATACTACGCGCTGCCCGGCGGTTCCTGTCTCTTCAGGCAGATTAAAGTCATTGGCACACTGGCCGATCAGACGACAAAAGGCGACTACGCCATGCTGAAAAGAAGGCGCCCCCGGCAAGGGACGATAAGAAAAAGAACTAGCCCGTGAGGTATTTTACAACCGGTTGCCTCGCGCGTAGGCTTCTTTACGCCTTTCCCACGACTTTATCGCACGAGGAGCAGGAATTCGCGCGCCGGTCGCGAACTTCTACAGGCGGGAGGGCGCGCGATATGACCGATGAAGTCACAGCAACGTCGCGGGACGTGCTGGCCGTGGATTTGAAGACGGCCGCCCGCATGCTCGGTTTGACCGAAGGGGCCGTGCGCAAGCAGTTGGCGCTGGGCAAGCGCGAAGGCATGAAAAACGACCGCGGCCAGTGGGTGGAAGTGCTGGTGCGCAATGACGAGGTTGTCCTCGCGGACGAAGAGGAGACGGCCGGCTCGAGCGGCGACACTGCGCTGCTGCGCGAGCTGCTGGCGGAAAAGGATCGCCGCATCAGCGCGTATGACGAGGAGATTGCCTTCCTGCGCCTGCGCGTGCAGAACCTGGAGATGCTGCTCGGCCAATCCCTGCAGAATCAAAAAGCCTTGCTGCCCCCCGAACCGAAACCGGAAGAGCCGCGCCGCGGCTTCTGGCCCTGGGGACGGAAGAATACATGATGCTCAGGGACTGTCCCGCGCCCGTATGACCGGCGCCTGTCCTTGAAATATAATGCCCGTAAATATCATCACGGGACTGTCCCCCCGCATGTATAGGCTCGCTTATCGCACGAGGGGGGACAGTCCCGTGGTCTTATTCCCGGGCTTTATAATTATGGACAGGCGCTGGTCATAATGGCGCGGGACAGTCCCGAGCTAATTCACAATTGTGTTTTGCCGATTTTTAAAAATATTAGTCTTAGCACTGTTATGTTTCACCTGTCTCCAGCATCATGATGGATAACGATCCGATCCGTGAAAGGTATCGAGGATGGATGATCGAGCATTAGTTGAGGCAATCTTGCGGGGCGAGCGTGAAGCCTTTGCGCAATTAGTGCGCAAGTACCAGGCGCCGCTGGTAACCTCGGCTTGCCATCTTATCCACCACCGCGATGACGCTGAAGATCTGGCGCAGGAGACGTTTGTGGAAGCGTATCGGCAGTTGCGGACATTGCGCGAAGGGGAGAAATTTGCCGCCTGGCTCTTCGCGATCCTGCGCAGCAAGTGTTTGCAATACCTTCGACGCCGCCGGCATGATGTCCCGCTGGAGGCATTTCGCGACACGCTGGCCGCCCCATTGCCTTCCGATGACGGCGAGCTGATCGATGCGCTCTACCGCCTGCCGCTGCGTGACCGCGAAGTGCTCGCCGCCCGCTATCTGCAGGAATTGGACTTCGATGAAGTCGCCGGCGCGCTGGGCATTGGGATCGACGCCGCCCGCATGCGCTGTTCCCGCGCACGGGAGCGCCTGCGCCTCTTGTTGCGGGAGGAAGATGAGGAGCGCGCCCGCCTGCTGATGCGGCGCGCCATGGGCATATTCATCGGCGGCGGACTTGGAGATGCCTTCACGAGTCGGGTACTGAAGGAGGTAGAAACGATGCAAGCAACACCAATGCCGCATGCCACGGCGCACTCGGGAGTCGCTAACTCTGTTTGGCCGCACTGGATCGCCCGACTGGCGGGATGGAAAATTGCCGCCGGCATTCTGGGACTATTGGTGATCGGAGGAGCAGGTGTTATGTTGGCTGTGCTGGCAGGTAATTCACAGCAATCGTCCGGAATCAATCCGAATGCTTTAAAACAGGCGTTTCGTGGAGTGGCGACGATTCATTTGGTTGGCGAAGGGGGATTGATATTGAGCGGTGGTGAAGTTCCGCCGGCCTCATCCTCCTCTCCGACTAAACTCCAGGATAAATGGATTCGTCGCGATCCATTTACTCTATATGAAGAAATGACGCCGACAAAACCGTCAACCAAATCTATACATTCAATTTACAGAGCTGATACAAAACGGTCATATAGATATTTACCGGAACGCCATCAGGTTACTATTGCCGATGGAATGAAGCCTTGCTTTTCGACTTCGGACTCCCCACTCGCGTATGAAAGCTGGCTTGCACCACAACGTTTCAAAGTTGTCGGCCAGGATGAGATTGACGATAAGCGGGTAATCCTGCTTGAGATTAACTGGTCGGATGAAAAGATCGAGCGAGAGTTTAACGAGCGAGTTGAGCTTGCCGTAGATCCGGAGACAAAACTTGCTCGCCGCATCCGCGAATTTGCGGCCGATAAGGATGGCAAACCGGTCGTAATCACCAACTTGCGTGTCGAATACAATAATACGCCGCCGGAGGGCATCTTCGATTGGCAGCCTCCCGCGAATGCCACCATCGTTGATAAGCGACAGAATACCCGCCCGTAGCGCGCGCCTCGGATGGTGAGGAAAGCGGCAGGGGACTGTTTCGTATTTTCCCCGGCTTCCCTACCCGCCTTCGACTTTCCACCCGTTCCATCCAACCTGTGCCTTCTCGCAAACAGCCGGAAAATACGTGACTGTACCCCGAAGGTTTATAGGTCAGCCCAGGTTTCCTGGCCGGTTTTGGGTTGGCGTTAGCGGGAGGAAATTTCCGGCAGGCGCGCCACGGATGGGGAGGCATAAATAACCGGGGCGCCGACGGCGCCCCGGTTTAATTCACGCCAGATATCACTGTCCCCGCTCATCGAGATATTGATTGTATGCGTCTTCGATGGCGTCCACACCGCTGGCATATTCGTCGTCGATATCCGCTTGCGCGGTGATCGCCCACCAGGGGCGTTGATTCATGCAATCCTGCATCGCGCGGAAGCTCGCGGTATTGGCGACTTGCGGGTTTGCCTGCAGCATCCGGTCGAGTACCGGCTGATATGCCAGCCGGAAAGTCGCGAATTCCTTGTCGTTGATGAAGCCCTGGTCGTTCGCCGGGCCGGCCTCGCCGTCGGGCGCCGCGCCGTCCGGATTCTCCGCGATCAAGGGAGGCCGCTCGGCCAGCGTCTTCGGCTGCGCCGTGCCCCGCTAAACGAGCTTGCCGCCCCGCAGCAAAAACAACTCCTGCCCGTATCCCCAGAGCTGATCGCCGCTCTTCACGTAGCAGGTCAGCGTTGGCGGCGATCCCAGCGCGCCGATGACATCCTTCGCGGGGGAGTTTAAATCCAGCTTTTTCGGTTCCGGAGCCTTATCGCCCAGCGATACCAACTGGGTTCTGATATCGCGCCAGCCTACCAGGAAGCCGTCCTCGAATACCACCGTGCCGGTGCTGTATGTCCACTCCTCGTCGCCCTCCGGTTTGGCGCCGATCACCAGCGCGGTGTAGAGCCGCGCCTTCGGTGGAAAGCCCAGCATGGCCGCCGTCTCTTCCCGCGTCGCGCCCAACTGCAGGGGGCGGATGCCGGGGGGGTGCAGCGGCGTCTTCTCCGGGAAGCCCTGCCATGCCATCACCTTGCCGCCGGCGAAGGTAACCACGGCTTTGCCGTATATCCACATCTCTTTGCCGTCGAAACCGGGTGGAATCTTGGTTTTGGGCTTGCCCAGCGCCGCCTGCGTCACCTCGCGCGTAACCCCCAGGTAGAACTGGGGCTTCTCTTCCGCTGCCCGCGCGGCGCCCAGCGCAAGCATTACCCCGATGAATAATACCCACTGCATCGTTTTCATCCCGGTTCCCCCCTTTCCGCTTCCCGCGGTCACCGGTATTATATCACAATCCGGTGCTCGCGCAGGAGTCAACACAACCCCATCCCATTCCGCTGTTCGCTTCGCTGATTGTATATACGCGCAAATGCCGGCGGCGTTGCATCTCGCGTCGCTGCCGGGCAGGAATTTTTTATGAAAAGTTTAATATAGCTATATTGCGCTTACCCATTATTACGGGGGGACAGTCCCTGCAGTTGCGCTCACGGGCGCAACAACAAAAACAGCGCCGTTTAACGTGGGCTGAAACAATCCCCAATAGCGCCGTCTCAATTACAAAGACAATATATGAAATAGCTGCGGTAGAAAATATCGGCTTTGAAACACCCGAAAAACCGCTGATCTGCGTTAATCTGCGTCGATATTTGCTTGCTGATCTTATCGAAAGGGGTTCTCATGTTCAGGTTCTCGATTCTCGCTCTCCTGGCACTGTTCATCGTCCCGTTGACACCGGCGCGGGCACAGCAGCCTCAACCGCCGGTCTATATCTGGCTGGAACCGGAATGGTTCGACGGAGTGCAAGGCGGCTGCTACTTCTGGACGGGTACGGCGGAGCCAACCGGGCACTGGGGGGCGGCCGGCCCGGGCGTCACCCCCGAGTTCTCGCAGGGAGGGGAAAGCGGGTGGAACTCCATGGCCGTTCCGGCCGCGGAGACGAAGGCCGAGTGCAGCCGCGATCTGGTAATTCCGCGGGCGGGTAACTACCGTGTCTGGGTGCGATACTACGACTTTCGCAACCAGACCGAGCCGTTCGCCGTAAAGCTGGAACAGGCCGGCAAAACGATTACCGGTGAGCTGGGCGTGCGGCCGGTGGCGCCGCCGAACGACGAATACATGCTCTACTGGGGCTTCTCCTTCTGCTGGGCGCCGGTGGAGGGAGAATTGCAGGCCGGTCCGGCGACGCTGCGCTTGATTATCGATCGGGCGGGAGATGCCTGGCGGCAGGTGGATGCCGTGCTCATCACCGACGATCCGAACTATACGCCCATCGGGCGCGAAAAGCCGCCGTTCCTCTACGAGACGACCTTCGCGCTGCGTCCCGCCGCGGCCTTGCGCGGCGCTATGCGGGCCGGCGCCGGCTGGGAACGCCCTCCGCTGGGCGGGCGCGACTTTTCCATCTGGACAACTATCAATGGCAAAGATGAAGAATGGTGGGCGGCGCATGCGCCGGAGACGGTCAGCCGGTATGACCTGTTCTTCAAGTCTTCGCCTCCCACTGATATCGCCGATAAATTCCGCGAGCAGTATAAGGATACGAAAGTGCCGATCATGGCGTGGAAGGATCTGCTGCCCGGCTTCGGCCTGGGCGGCGAGAATCTCGCCCCCGGCACGCCCATCCGCCGGTGGCTGGAACAGACCGCAACCCCGTTCTATATCATGACGAATTATTCCAGTCCGAATTATCCCGATGAGGTCGGCCCGTCCACTTATGCCGCGCTGGCCGGTCCGTTGCGGGATCAGTTCCTCGGTTTCATCCACGGCGAGGCGCTGGGCACGGTGAACGGCCCCACCATGCCGCGCCCCTCCGCGAATACCAACCGGCGCGCCTACGCCGACGCCTGCGTCGCGCAGTGGAGGCAGGAGCAGGCGAAAGCATGGACCGGCTTCTTCAAGACGCCGGTGCCGGAAAGCTTCATGAGCAAGAGCATTTCCTGCCTCTCGGTGGACAGCATCGCCTTCGCCCACATGTTCCACGAAGCCGGCTGCGAAACGGTCGGGTACGAGCTGGACGCCACTAATTCCCACGCGCCCATGCGCATCGCCTTCGAGCGCGGCGCCGCCCGCCAGTACGGCGGCAGGTGGATAAATTACGCCAGCGGCAACTTCGGCGACTGCTGCAACTACTTCACGCAGAACCCGGTGGTGCCGCGCGGCGCGCCGGCCTGGTATCACAGCAAATACACCATCACCGACGGCGTCACCGCCGTCTGGTATCGCAAGTTCTATTACCTCAATTACCTGGGCGGCGCCTCGGCGATCTTCAAGGAGGAGGCGCTGGTCAACCAGTGGATACTTCCCGGGCCGGGAACACACCCAATTCAACTATCACCCTTCGGACGCGCCACCGAGGACTTTTTAGCCTTTGTGGACCGCCTGCCCGACCGCGGCGAGCCGTATACGCCCATCGCCTTCCTGCTCAGTTACGGGCACGGCTACGAGCCGGTGAGCAACTTCTGCAAGGCGTTCAACGTGTTTACCGAGGACCGCAACGACCGCGAGCTGCGCGAGCTGTTCAACGTGGCCTGGTATCCGGCGGACCGGCAGGCCGGCGAGCCGATAACCCCCGACCGCCAGAGCCTGGTCGACGGCGCCTACGGCAATATCTTCGACGTGCTGGTAGACCGTCCGGCCCACATCGGGGCGATCGACAATTATCCCATCGTCTGGGCGGCGGGCGATGTTGACCTGACCGGCGCCAACGGGAAGGCGCTGGAGCAATATGTGCGCGCCGGCGGCACGCTGGTGGTGAACGTCAACGCGGCCTTCGGCCGGCTGCCGGAGAGCCTGGCCGGCGTCGGTTACACCCGCATGCCCGCGCGCACCTGCGCGAGCTGGACTCCGAAAGGCGGCAAGACGCAGGCGTGTACGCCATACCAGGTTATTCCAATGCTGCCGGCCAGAAATACCGCGGTGCTGGCTACCGGCGACGGCAACGTGCCGCTTATCACCCGCAATAAGGTCGGCAACGGCGCCGTCATCCTTACCGCCATCCCCGGCCTGATGGGCCTGGATGAAGTAGCCCACCCGGCGCTGCCCTACCTGATGAACGGGCTGACCGACGGACTGCTGCCCGTGCAGGTGCTGGTGAACGGCAAGCGCCCGCAAGGCGAGATCGCCTACCAGCTCAATCGCGTGAAAGACGGCTGGCTGGTGATGCTGATGAACAACCACGGTGTGGACAAAACCCAGACCGGCATCGCCCGCGTGGATCGTCGCGCCTTCGTGGACGTGACCCTGCGCACGGCCTTGCCGCTGCAAGCCGTCCGCGAATATACCCAACCGCGCGAATTGAAAATGGAGAAAGGCGAAGTCACCGTGCGCGTCCATCCAGGCGACGTGCAGGTGGTGGGATTTGTAACGAGATAAAGCATTGGAAGGATGGAAGGGTGGAAGGATGTGTCCTTTCACCCTTCCGCATTCTCACGACGGATGGGTGTATAATGAGTATTGTTCTACCTGATATTGAGGTGACTATGAAAGACTTGAAGCTGGTTGTCGAGAAACACTCAGATGGCTATGTTGCATACCCTCTTGGCATCGAAGGTGTGGTTGTCGGTGAAGGCGATACCTTTGAGGAAGCTGTCGCCGACCTTAAGTCTGCTATCCGTTTTCATATTGAATCTTTCGGTGCTGAAGTGGTGGAGACGGATTCGCCGGTTTTGGAAGCGTTCATTACTGAAGTATATGTAGCCGTCTGACAAAATCCACTCTTCCATCCTTCAAACCTTCCATTCTTCCTTTCGGAAGGTTCCCCCACCCCACATGTCGTATTACCAACCCCGCAATCATTCCCAAGGAGCTTACCTATGTCTGACGCAACGCCCGCGACCGTCTTCCACCGCAAAGGCGCCGGCTATTTCTGGTTGTTCAACGACCGCTGCGAGTGGGCGACCATCGAGCGGCATCTGCAGACCTTCGCCGTAGCGGAGGACGTGATGGCGCTCTGCATTCACCCGCGGCACGGGCTGCTGGTGCCCTACGGGAGCGACGAGTGGTTCGAGCTGGTGGAGAAGACCTGCCGCCGGGCGAAGGAGCTGGGCGTGCGGATCTGGCTCTATGACGAGGACCCGTGGCCGAGCGGCAACGCGGGCGGGCGGCTGACGATGGAACACCCGGAACTGGCGGCGTGCGGCATCCAGCGGTTCGTGTATGACCCCAACGTGCTGGACGATAAGACCATCTTCTACATCCCCACCGGCAAGCTGCTCTGGTGCGGGCTGGTGAACGAGGAGACCGGCGAGACGCGGGACATGACCGCCCGCGTGGGCGTCATCCGGCGAAAGTGGAACGTGGTCGAAGGCTGGGATTCGCGCTTCTTTTATCCGGAGACGCCGCTTTACAACTTCACCCGCTGCGACGCCATGGATCCGGAGTTCGCCGTCACCGTGCCGGCAATTCCCGACGGCGTGAAGCTGATGGCCTTTGTCGTCCGCAAGGCTGCCTTCTCCGACTGGAGCATCTACAACGGCGAGTTTATCGATTCTCTCAACCCGCGCGCGACGCGGCTTTACCTGGAATCCACCCACGAGCAGTATAAGAAATACGTCGGCGACCTTTTCGGCAATACCATCGAGGCGATCTTCACCGACGAGCCGAAGTGGTACGATCCCAACCCCTACACCGAGGGGCTGCTGGAGGATTTCCAGCGCGATATGGGCTATGACCTGCGTCCGAAGCTGCACTACCTGTTCAGCGACTCGATGGCGCCTGCGGCGGTGCTGGTGCGGCTGCACTACCGGGATTATATCGCCAGGCGCTTCCTCGACGCCTGGATGCGCCCGGTGGCGGGGTGGTGCAGGGCGAACGGCCTCAAGCTGACCGGTCACGTGAGCCCGGAGGATGACCCCGTCGAGCAGGCGCTGTGCGTGGGCGACATGCTGCCGGTGATGAAGGAGATGGACCTGGCCGGCATCGACATCATCATCCCTGCCCTGGGTGACCGCCGGCATCCAGTGTTGAGTGTGGGCGTCACCTGCGCAACCGCCATTGCCCAGCAACGGAACAAGGCGGGGGTGATGACGGAGACCGGCCACGCCTGCCAGCACATGACCGCGGAGGAGATCGGTAAAATCTTCCTCTGGCAAAACGTGATGGGGGTAACCGCCAACATCATCCACTGCGCCTTTCTCTCCACCCGCGGCCCGCGCGATTATGAGCTGCCGGATTATGGCCCGGATGGCGTGCTGTGGGAAGGCATGCACGACGTGCGCCGCAAGCTGGCGGAGATCCAGGCGGTGACGCATGACGCGCGGCAGATCGCTCCGGTCGCCATCCTCTGGCCCATCCGCGGCTTCAACGCCGTGCGCCAGGAGGGCCAGGCCGACAACACCGGCGGCCTCCGCCACGAGCTGTTCACGCTCCTCGCTGCCTGCCTGGACCGCCAGGTCGGCACGCATTTCATCGACGAGGACGACCTGCGCGACTTAACCGTCCACAATGGCGAAGCTGTCCTCGGCCGCGCCCGCTACACCCACCTCGTCATCCCCTCCTGC
>Ga0172371_10005794_pt1 | contig 18216 bp, 9 predicted proteins | sample Lak12m_FD_114543 | JGI IMG/M metagenome (GOLD analysis project Ga0172371, IMG submission 114543) | Freshwater microbial communities from Kabuno Bay, South-Kivu, Congo - kab_022012_12m | ecosystem: Environmental > Aquatic > Freshwater > Lake | place: Democratic Republic of the Congo: South-Kivu...
CTTCTCGGCCACCGTGGTGGCGCGGCCGAACTCCGCGGCGGCGTCGGAAAGCTCGGCGTAGTCGAACTCGAGGCGCCCAGCCGCGCGCTCGTGTGCGTTCAGGTAGGCGGTGAGGTTCTCGGAGATGAACCGGTAGAAGAGCATGCCGAGCACGTAGGTCTTGAAGTCCCAGCCGTCCACCGACCCGCGCAGGTCGTTCGCGATGCGCCAGATCGTCTTGTGGAGCTCGGCGCGCTGCGCTTCCTTGGTGCTGGGAACCATGCGGTGCGCCTCCCCCCGGAGCCTGCCCTCAGGACGAGGCCATCCTACCGTGTCCGGGTCACGGAACGACGACGGGGCGGGAGGCTCTTCCGGCCTCCCGCGCCGTCAATCCTCCAGACCGACGATGCGATCGAAGATCAGCATGGCAGCGTCAGCGCAGGCGTTTCTGACGGTGCTCCAGTCGCGCCAGTGAGGATCCAGGTTCTTGTATTCGGCCAGGTCGAGCTCTTCGAGATCGTAGGGCAGCGGGTCGGCAAGCTGGATCTGCAGCTGCTGTAGCGCCGACTCCTCATTGGGCTGTGGGTAGAGCTGATCGAACGGCCTCAGTGCCTCGATCATCCTCTCCGCGCCCATGTGCTCGGCCAGAGCAACGAAATCCAGATAATCGCGGGTCGCGTTCCGCTTGAGGACCAGCACGGCCTTGATGCGCAGGATCTCGGGTTCGGTGGGGACGGTGAGCATCTCACCCCGGTACTCGACGGCGACGGTCTCCAGCGGCTCCTCGCGGATCAGCTGGCGCACGCCAGTCTCTATGCCGTCCAGGCTGCCAAGGATCTGGACTGGTCGGGTGACGCGGGCTGTCCTCCAGCCGGCGACCGATTCCAGTTCGGCCAGCGCCTGGTCGAAGCGCTGCCGCAGATCGGTCAGGACATGATCGGCATCCACCGACAGGCGGTGCTCCGCGTACAACGCCGAAGCAGTCCCGCCCACGAGGACGGCTCCCGGCAGGATGCCCTGCAAGCGGGCGGCGGAGGCAAGCACCCGCTCCCAGTCAGGCCAGGTGTCGTTCGGCATACTGCTTCCAGAAGTGGTAGCGCTGGGCGTACGGGTCGGCGGCATGCGCCTGGCATACCCGGAGCGCCTTCTGCAGCACGAGCCGGTCGGCCAGCACGGCCCGGCGCAACTCAGCCCAATCTCGCCGCTTGCCGCGCGCTATCACGTCGTCGATGGCAGCCAGGGTGAAGCCCTGATGAGTGAGATGACGATGCTCCACGGCACGATGATACAGCCGAGATCACGGGGACGACACGGCCCCGCGCCCGGGGTCGTCGTCGCGTTCGATCTGCAGGTGGACGCCCACCAGCGGGGAGCTACGAAGGAACGACACGAGGTCCTGCTCGCGCGCCGAGAGCTTCTTGCACTCCTCGATACTCGCGACGACCGCCTCCTTCTCCAATCTGGCCTGTCCAGCCGGCAGCACGCTCCCCACCCGTGCCCATGTCCACGCCCCTGCGTCGTGCGGCACGCTCAGCTCGGGCGGCAATGACGACGGGGCGGGCGGCCCTCCCGGCCTCCCGCCCCGTCCGACATACGCGGCGGCGGGCGCCCGCGGCGCGCCGCCCCCGTTCAGCTCATTGCTTCGCGAACGCCGCCAGCGCCTGCGCGACCGTCTCGACCACCGTGTCGAGCTGGGCGTCCTCGATGACGAGCGGCGGCTGGATGCGCAACACGTTGCCGAAGTTGCCGCCCACGCCGATGAGCACGTTGTGCTCCAGGCAGTACTGGCGCGTGAACGCCGCCGCGGCGGTGCCGTAGGCCTTGGTGGCCTGGTCGGCGACCAGCTCGACGCCGACCATGAGCCCGCGGCCGCGCACGTCGCCGATGAGCGGCTGCGACTTCTGCAGCTCGCGGAAGGCGGCCATGAGGCGCTCGCCCTTGCGGGCGCTCTGCTCGGCGAGCTTCTCCTCGAGGTGGAACTCGATGTTGGCCTTGGCCGCGGCACAGCACACGGGGTTGCCGCCGAAGGTGCTGAGGTGGTCGCCCACCTGGAAGGCCTCGGCGATCTCCGCAGTGGCCGTGAAGGCGCCCAGGGGCCAGCCGTTGGCGATGCCCTTGGCCTGGCAGATGATGTCGGGCACGACGCCGTAGTGCTCGATGGCGAACATCTTGCCGGTGCGGCCGTAGCCCGACTGCACCTCGTCGCAGATGAAGAGCACGCCCTCGGCGTCCATCCACTCCTTGACGACCTTGAAGTAGTCGTCGGGCGGGGCGATGATGCCGCCCTCGCCCATCACCGGCTCGGCGATGAAGGCGCAGACCTCGCCCGAGAGCGAGAGGCGCGCCGTCTCGGACACGCGCCGCGCGCACGCCATGTCGCAGCTCTCGACCTCGAGGTTGAGCGGACAGCGGTAGCAGTACGGCGTCGGGGCGAAGGCCACGCCGGCCATGTACGGGCCGCCGCCCTTCTTGCGGCCCGAGTTGCCGGTGATGCTGAGCGTGGCGAAGGTGCGCCCGTGGAAGCTCGACTCGAGGGCCACGAACTCGCGCTTGCCGGAGTAGCGCTTGGCCAGGCGCATGGCGCCCTCGATGGCCTCGGCGCCGGAGTTGGCGAAGAACGTCTTCTTGAGGTCGCCGGGCGTGATCTGCGCCAGCAGCTCGGCGAGGTCGGCGGCGGCCTCCACGTGATACACGTAGGTGCAGGCGTGCACCAGCTTGTCGGCCTGCGCCTTGGCGGCCTCGACGATCCTGCGGTTGCCGTGGCCGGCGTTGGTGACGCTGATGCCGGCGAAGCAGTCGATGTACTCGGTGCCGTCGGCGTCGTAGAGCAGGGCTCCCTCGCCGTGGTCGGCGACCACGGGCTCGACCCGCTTCACGAACCCGGTCATGACGTACTCGCGGTACTTCTCTTCGACACCCATGCTATCGACCACCCTTCGGCGACCACGCGCGTAGACAACGGAACAAACGGGGTGCGACGGAAGCCTACCAGATGGGCGCGCGGGGGGCGCCGCGGCGCACGGCCAACGCGACACGGTGGAGCAGGACAGGCGGGCCACAAGCGGACGATGGTTCCGCACGCCACAGGAAGGGGCAGATTCTGCCTGACGGCAGCGGAAGCCGGGCGTGTCGACCGCGGAGGGGACCGATGCACGAGGCGCTCTTCGAGACCATGCCGGTGGGCGTGGTGTACCAGGCGGCGGACGGCCGCATCACCGACGCCAACCCGGCGGCCGAGCGTATCCTCGGTCTCACGCTCGATCAGCTCCAGGGCCGCACGTCTGTCGACCCGCGCTGGCGCGCGGTGCACGAGGACGGCACCGACTTCCCCGGCGAGGAGCACCCGGCCATGGCCGCGCTGCGCACGGGACGGCGCGTGAGCGGGGTGGTCATGGGTGTCTTCAACCCGGCGACCGACGAGCTGCGCTGGATCCGCGTCGACGCCACGCCCGTCCTCTCGCCCGGTGAGTCCGCGCCGCGCCAGGTCTACACCACCTTCCTCGACATCACCGAGCAGCGCGCCGCCGAGACAGCACTGCGCGAGAGCGAGGATCTGTACCGCGCCGCCGTGGAGCGCGCCAGCGACGCCATCGTCATCGGCCGCGACGAGCGCGTGGTGTTCGCCAACGCCGCCTTCTCGCGCATGGCCGGGCGTGAGGGAGAAGACCTGCGCGGGTTCGAGCTCGCGAGTCTGATCAGGGAGGAGGAGCGCGCCGAGATCGCGGAGCGTGCGCGGCGGCGCGTGGCCGGCGCCGAGGAGCCGGACTTGTACGAGCTGGAGCTCCTCAGGCCGGACGGGGCTCAACAGACGGTGGAGGTACGCGCCGGCCGCATCGAGTACGACGGCGCGCCGGCCATCCTGGCCGTGATGCGCGACGTCACCGAGCGGCGGCGGCTCGAGCACGAGCTGGAGGACGAGCGCCTGCGCTACAAGCTCCTCATGGAGAACAGCCTCGACGCCGTGCTTCTCACCCGTCCGGACGGAGCCGTGCTCGCCGCCAACCCGGCCGCCTGCCGCATGTTCGGACGCAGCGAGGTGGAGATCGTCACGGTCGGCAGGGCCGGCATCGTCGACAGCACCGACCCGCGTCTAGCCGCCGGCCTGGCGGAGCGCGCGCGCACCGGTCACTTCTCGGGCGAGCTGCGGCTGCTGCGCGCCGACGGGACCACGTTCCCGGGCGAGGTGTCGTCGAGCGTGTACACCGACCACCGCGGCGAGCTAATGACCAGCATGGTCATCCGCGACGTCACTGAGCAGCGCCGCAGCGAGCGCGAGATACGCCGGCTCAACGAGGAGCTCGCGGGCCGCGTGGCCAGCCGCACCGAGCAGCTCGACGCCACGGCGCACGAGCTCGAGGCCCTCTCGTACTCCGTGGCGCACGACCTGCGCGCCCCGCTGCGGGCCATCGACGGCTTCAGCGCCGCGCTCATCGAGGATGAGGCCGGGCGGCTGAGCCCCCGCGGCCTCGACGAGCTGGCGCGCGTCCGCCAGGCCGCGCAGACGCTGGCGCGCCTCCTCGACGACCTCACCGGCCTCTCGCGGGTCTCGCGCCGCGAGCTGACCCGCGAGCCCGTCGACCTCACGGCCCTGGCCCGCGACGTGGCCGCCGAGCTGGCCGCCGCGAAGCCCACGCATCACGTGGAGGTGACCGTGCAGGAGGGGCTCGCGGCGCACGCCGACGCCGCCCTCACCCGCCTCATCCTGCGGGAGCTGCTCGAGAACGCCTGGAAGTTCTCGGCGCCCCGCGACCCCGCGCACGTCGAGGTGGGCGCCGTCGACACCGGCGGCGAGCCCGTCTTCTTCGTGCGCGACGACGGCGTCGGTTTCGACATGGAGTACGCCGCCCACCTCTTCGGCGCGTTCCAGCGCATGCACCCGGTGGGCGAGTTCGGGGGCGACGGCATCGGGCTGGCGCTGGTCCGGCGTCTGGTGCGGCGCCACGGGGGCAGAGTGTGGGCGGAGGCGCGACCCGGCGAGGGCGCGACCTTCTCCTTCACGCTCCCGGAGCCCGCTGCCGAGGCGGCTGAGGAGTAGCATGACGGCGGCCGGAGGGCCGGCCGGCTCGGAGCGGAGAGGCCGATGGACGATGAGCGCGCGAGGGATGCCGGGCAGCACCACGACGATCCTGCCGAGGAGCAGTCCGCCGACGCCGCCGTGCACTACCGCGAGCACCTGCTGCGCACCACCATGGACACCATGCTGGAAGGCTGCCAGGTGCTCGACTTCGAGCTGCGCTACCTGTACGTGAACGACGCCGCCGAACGGCAGAACCGGCGGCCCAAAGAGGAGCTGCTCGGTCGCCCGTATCAGGATGTTTGGCCGGGCATCGAGCAGACGGAGGTGTACCGGCTCGTGCGCCGCTGCCTCGAGGAGCGGGTCGTCCAGCGCATGGAGAACGAGTTCAGGTTCCCCGACGGCGCCGTGGGCCGCTTCGAGCTGATCATGCAGCCCGTGCCCGAGGGCGTCCTCATCGAGTCGCTCGACATCACCGCCCGCAGAGAGGCGGAGCGGGAGGCCGAGGAGTTGCAGGCCCAGGTCCGTCGTGAGCGCGACCGGCTCGCGGCGCTGGTCGCCAGCATCTCGGACGAGATCTGGTTCGCCGACGCCGGCGGGCGCTTCACTCTGGCCAACCCGGCGGCGGAGCGCGAGTTCCGCCTCAGCGCCGCCGACGAGACCCCGGTGCGGGAGCTGGCCGCGAGCCTGCAGGTGCTGCGCGCCGACGGCACGCCGCGGCCGGTCGAGGAGGCGCCGCCGCTGCGCGCCCTCGCCGGCGAGACGGTGCGCAACGCGGAGGAGCTGATCCGCACCCCGGCCACCGGCGAGCTGCGCCGGCGCCTCGTCAACTCCACGCCGGTGCGCGACGCCGGCGGCGCCATCGTGGGCAGCGTGAGCGTGGTGCGCGACGTCACCGAGCTGCGCCGCGCCGAGGAGGATCTCTCGCGCGAGCGCGACAGGGCCAGGACCTACGCCGACATCGCCGGCGTCATGCTGGTCGCCATCGCCCCCGACGAGACGGTGGGGTTCGTCAACCGTATGACGTGTGAGGTCCTGGGGCGCCCCGAGGAAGAGATCGTGGGCCGCAGCTGGTTCGACGTCGCCCTCCCCGACTCTGTCCGCGGGCCCATCCGCGAAGGGTTCGCGCAGCTCATGGCCGACAACGTCGCACCCTGGGAGTACGTGGAGAACCCGGTCTGCACCAGCGGCGGCGAGGAGCGGCTCATCGCCTGGCACAACAGGGTCCTCAAGGACGAGCGCGGCGCCATCGTCGCCACCCTGAGCTCGGGTGAGGACATCACCGAGCGGCGGCGCATCGAGGAGACCCTGCGCCAGAGCGAGGAGCACTTCCGCGGCCTCGTCGAGAACATGCCCGACGCCCTCGCCCGCTACGACCTCGAGCGGCGCGTCACCTACGTGAGCCCGGCCATCGGGTGTTACATGACGTCCGACCCCCAGCGGGTCGTCGGCCGGACGAACCGGGAGGCCGGCCTGCCGCAGCATCTGGCCGGCGCCCTCGACGACGCCCTCGCACGTGCCCTGGACTCGAGCGTCACGGTCGAGGTCGAGGCCGCCGTCACGACCGCGCGCGGAGAGCTGCAGCTCGAGGTGCGCGTGTTCCCCGAGCTGGACGCTGAGGGACGCCCATCGGGGGCGGTCGTGCTCGCCCACGACATCACGCAGCGCACGCGTGCGGAGCGGGCGCTGCGTGACAGCGAGACCAAGTACCGCATCGTCGCCGACAACACCTACGACTGGGAGTGGTGGACGGCGCCGGACGGGAGCTACGTGTACGTCTCTCCGGCGTGCGCGCGCATCACCGGGCACACGCCCGAGGAGTTCCTGGCCCGCGCGGACCTGCTCGAGGAGATCACCCACGCGGACGACCGCGCCCGCGTGCACGCGCATATCGCCGAGGGCGCGAGCGACGCCGCAGAGCCCCACGAACTCGTCTTCCGCCTGCTGACGCCGGCCGGCGACGAGCGTGTCATCGAGCACCGCTGCATGCCGGTGTACGGCGCCGACGGCGCCTACCTGGGCCGGCGCGGCAGCAACCGCGACATCACCGAGCGGCGGCGGGCCGAGGAGGAGATCCGCCGCCTCAACGCCGAGCTCAAGGCGCGCGTCGTGAGCCGCACCGAGCAGTTCGACGCCGCCACGCGCGAGCTCGAGGCGCTGGCGTACTCCATCGCCCACGACGTGCGCACGCCGCTGCGCACCATCGACGGCTTCAGTGCGCTCGCCGTGGCGGACGCGGGCGACCGCCTCGGCCCGCAGGCCACAGCCGAGCTCGAGCGCGTGCGCCGCGCGGCCCAGACGCTGGGCCGCCTGATGGACGACCTGCTCGGCCTCTCCAAGGTCTCCCAGCAGCCGCTCGAGCGCTCCCAGGTCGACGTCACGCGCCTGGCCGCGGAGGTCGGCGCGGAGATCGCCGCCGAGCAGCCGGGGCGCGCCGTGGATCTCACGGTGCAGCCGGGCCTCGCGGCCGAGGCCGACCCGGCGCTGCTTCGCCTGATACTGCGCCAGCTTCTGGACAACGCCTGGAAGTTCACCGCCGGGCGCTCGCCGGCGCACGTGCAGGTCGGCGCCGCCGATGAGGACGGCGAGCGCGTGTTCTTCGTGCGCGACGACGGCGTGGGGTTCGACATGGACCACGCCCAGCACCTCTTCGGCGTGTTCCAGCGCCAGCACCCTCCCGGCGCCTTCGCCGGCGACGGCGTGGGCCTGGCCACCGTGCAGCGGCTGGTGCGCCGTCACGGCGGTCGCGTCTGGGCCGAGGCCAAGGTGGACGGGGGCGCCACCTTGTCCTTCACGCTCCCCCCGGCGACGCGCACCGGATAGGGGCGGCGATGGGAGCGCGGCGGCGCGCCGCCCCGTGGTGTAGACAGCGGCACCGCGCGCCGATACTCTTCCTACGGGAGGCGCGGGCCACCAGGGCTTGCGCACCGGTGAAGGCGAGGGCGCGTGAGTGACCAGCCGACACCCAGCGCCGAACAGCTCGCCGCCGAGCTCGACGAGGCACGGCGGCGCATTGCGGCGCTCGAGGCGGCCGGCACGGGCCCGTCGTGGCTGGAGCTCGGCGAGCGCCTGCAGGACGGCTTCTGGCTGCTCGACGCCGAGGGCGTCCACCTCTACGTGAACCCCGCCCTCTGCGCCATGACCGGGTTCGCCGCGGACGAGCTCGTGGGCGCCGGCCCTCCGCACCCCTACTGGGCGGCGGACGACCTCGACGCCATCCGTGAGGCGTTCACGAAGACTCTGGCCGGCGAGACCGCGACCTTCGCGCTCACCTTCGTGCGCAAGTCCGGCGAGCGCTTCCCCGTGCTGGTGACGCCGACCGCGCTCCGCGACAACGCCGGCGCCGTCACCTCGGCCTTCGCGACCGTCAAGGACCTCAGCGACCTCCGCCGCTCCGAGGCGGCGCTCGCCGAGAGCGAGGAGCTCTTCCGCCTCACCTTCGACCAGGCGCCGTTCGGCGCCGCGCTCGTCCGGCCCGACTTCCGCTTCCGGCGCGTCAACGAGGCCTTCTGCCGCATGACGGGCTACACCTCCGAAGAGCTGCTGCAGCTGCGCTTCGCCGACATCACGCACCCCGACGACGCCGCTGTGGACGTACCGCAGATCAGGCGGCTCACGGCCGGCGAGATCGCCGAGTACGCGCGCGAGAAACGCTACCTGCGCCATGACGGCAGGGTGGCGTGGGGTGACGTCGTGGTGCGCCCGGTGCGAGGCCCGGACGGCAGCGTCCTGGCCATGCTGGCGATGATCAACGACATCACGAAGCGCCGCCGCGCTGAAGAGCAGTCGGCGCAGCTGGGCGCCGTCGTGCGCGCCGAGCGCGACCGCCTGGCGGCCCTGGTGGCCAGCGTCCCCGACGAGATCTGGTTCAGCGACGCGAGCGGCACGTTCACCCTCGCGAACCCCGCCGCCGTGGCCGAGTTCGGGAACGGCGCCGCCCCGGGCACCGACGTGCGCGACCTCGCCGGACGCCTCGAGGTGCTGCGCGCCGACGGCACGCCGCGCCCCGTGGAAGAGGCGCCGCCGCTGCGCGCCCTCGCGGGCGAGACCGTGCGCAACCTGGAGGAGATCGTGCGCACGCCCGGCAGCGGCGAGCTGCGCAACCGCCTCGTCAGCTCGACCCCCGTGCGCGACCCGCAGGGCGGCATCGTGGGCTGCGTGAGCGTGGTCCGCGACATCACCGAGCTGCGCGGCGCCGAGGCCGCCCTGCGCGAGAGCGAAGCGCGCTACCGCTCGGTGGTCGAGGCCTCGCACGAGGGCATCGCCCTGCAGGCCCGCGACGGCACCATACTCGCCTGGAACAAGGCCGCTCAGGAGGTGTTCGGCCTGACCGAGGGCGAGATCGTCGGCGAGTCGGCCGTCGCACGCGAGTGGGGCACCGTGCACGAGGACGGCACGCCGTGGCCCGCCTCCGCGCACCCGTCCATGCGCACGCTCGCCACCGGCGAGCCGTGCGAGAACGTCATCATGGGGCTGCGGCGCGGGGCCGAGCAGCGCTGGCTCAACGTCAACACACGGCCGCTGTGGATCAACGGCGACGACCTGCCCTCCGCGGTCGTGGTCTCGTTCGCCGACGTCACCGGCCAGCGCCTCGCCGTCATGGCGCTCGAGGCCGAGCGCGCCCGCGCCCAGAGCTACCTGGACATCGCCGACGTGATGCTCGTCGCGCTCGACGCGGACGGCCTCGTCACGCTCGCCAACCGCAAGACCTGCGAGGTGCTCGAGCGCGACGAACGCGACGTGGTGGGCCGCGACTGGTTCGACCTCGCCGTGCCCGCCCAGGCGCGCGAGCCGCTCAGGGAGCTCTATCGGGCGCTGGTCAGCGGCGAGAGCGAGGCGTATCGGAACCTCGAGAACCCGATCCTCACCGCCGCGGGCGAAGAGCGCCTGATCGCCTGGCACAACACGCTGCTTCACGACGGGGCGGGGCAGATCACCGGACTGCTACGCTCAGGGCAGGACATCACCGAGCAGCGCGCCGCCGAACAGGCGCTGTGCGACAGCGAAGAGCGGTACCGCATGCTGGTGCGCAACGCCTACGACGGCGTGTGGGTGCACGAAGTGTCGCCCGACGGCCCCGGCAAGGTGATCGAGGTCAACGACCGCGTCAGCGAGATGCTGGGCTACTCGCGCGGCGAGCTGCTCGCCATGCACGTCTCCGACGTGGACACCCCCGAGCAGCGGCGGCGCTCACCGGGCATCGTGGCCGAGATCGGACGCACAGGGCACGCCGTCTTCGAGACCGAGCACGTGCGCAAGGACGGCGGCCACGTGCCGGTGGAGGTCAGCGCCAGCCTGCTCGAGTTGCACGGCCGGGCCGTGGTCCTCTCCGTGGTGCGCGACATCACCGAGCGCAGGGCGGCGCAGCTGGCCCTGCGCGAGAGCGAGGAGCGGTACCGCGGGGTCGTGGAGCGCGCCACTGACGGCATCGTCATCACCGACCACGAGCGCCTGCTGTTCGCCAACGCCGCCTTCGGACACATGTCCGGGTACACGATGGCCGAGCTGGCGGACAAGCCGTTCCTCGACTTCGTACAGCCGGGCGACAGAACCAGGGTCGCCGAGCGCGTGCGGCGGCGCCTCGCCGGCGGGCCCGAGCCGACCACGTACGAGATCGACCTCGTCGGTAAGGACGGCCACCTCTTCGCGGTCGAGGTCAACGTCGGCACGGTATCCCTGGGAGGAGAGACCGCCGACCTGGTCATCATGCGCGACATCAGCGAACGGCGGCGGGCACTGGCCGCCCTCCGCGAGCTGGAGGCCATGCGCGAGACCGCCGAGCGCGTCGCGCGCGTGGGCAGCTGGAAGCACGACTTCGCCACCGGGCTCGTGAGCTGGTCGCCCGAGACGTACAAACTGTACGACGTCGACGAGAGGGAGTTCGACGGCGACTTCCGCACGGTCCTGGAGTCCCGCGTGCACCCCGACGACCGCGCCGCCGTGGCCGACGACATCGTGCGCTACGAGCAGGGGCACCGCCCGGCCCCGCTCGAGTACCGGGTCATCCACCGCGACGGCAGCGTCCGCCTGCTGCACGCCGAGGGCATGCTCCAGACCGGCGCCGGCGGCAGGCCGGCGGCCTTCATCGGCTTCTGCCAGGACGTGACAGAGCAGCGCGCGGCCGAGCAGGAGATCCGGCGGCTCAACGCGGAGCTCAAGGAGCGCGTCATCAGCCGCACCGAGCAGCTCGACGCCGCCACCCACGAGCTCGAGGCGCTGGCCTACTCGATGGCTCACGACGTGCGCGCCCCGCTGCGCACCATCGACGGCTTCAGCGCCATCGTGCTGGAGGAGGAGGCCGGCACGTTGTCCGCCGAGAGCACCGACAACCTCCAGCGCGTGCGCGCCGCCGCGCAGACGCTCGCCCGCCTCATGGACGACCTCAGCGGGCTCTCCGCGGTGTCGCGCCACGACCTCGCGCGCGAGCCCCTGGACGTCAGCGCCATGGCCGCGGATGTCGTCGAGGAGGCGCGCGCCGCGCACGGGTCCCGGAGCGTGGACGTCGACATCCAGCCGGGCCTCACGGCGTACGCCGACCCGCACCTGGTGCGGCTCATCCTCTGGGAGCTGCTCGACAACGCCTGGAAGTTCACGACGCCCCGCCGCCACGCCCACGTGCAGGTCGGCGCCGTGGAGGGCGGCGAGCAGCCCGCCTTCTTCGTGCATGACGACGGGGTGGGCTTCGACATGGCCTACGCGACACACCTCTTCGGCGCCTTTCAGCGCATGCACCCGCCGGGCGACTTCGCCGGTGACGGCATCGGCCTGGCCCTTGTGCAGCGCCTCGTACGCCGGCACGGCGGCCGCGTGTGGGCCGAGTCCGAGGTCGGCGAGGGCGCCACCTTCTTCTTCACCCTGCCGCCGGGCGGGCAACGTTGACGCCGGTCGGCCGCCGCGCGCCCACGCAGGCCGAGCGGCGAGCGCAGTCGGTCGGCGGCCGCACCCTTCCGCACGCGGCCCGGCTGGAGTACGGTCAGTCGATGTTCGTACGGCACGGCACGTCCTGGAGGGGGGCGACGTGAGCGACGATCGCGCGCGCAGCGCCGAGGCGCTCGCCGCGGAGCTCGCGCAGGCCCGGCAGCGCATCGAGGCCCTGGAGCGGCAGGCCGCGCGCACGCACCTGCTCGACGAGCTCATCGCCGGCCTCCCGGACGGTTTCACCCTCGTCGACGCGCAGGGCGTTCCACTCGAGGTGAACGAGGCGCTCTGCGAGATGACCGGCCTCACACGAGACCGGCTGATCGGCGCCTCCCTGCCGTTCCCGTACTGGCCCCCGGAGGAGATCGCCGCCAACACCGAGGCCTTCTTGGCCTGCATGCGCGGCGAGATCAGGACACTCGAGCTCACCTTCATGCGCCGGGACGGAGAGCGCTTTCCCGTGCTCGTGACCCCGACCATCGTGCGCGCCGCCGACGGCACCATGCAGGTCGGCATGGCGACCTTCAAAGACGTCAGCCGCCTGCGCCACGCCGAACAGGCGCTGGCCGCCAGCGAGACCGACTTCCGTGCCCTGGTCGAGAACACGCGTGAGGTGTTCGCGCGCTACGACCTCGACCTGCGCTTCACCTACGTGAGCCCCGTGATCTCACACTGGCTGCCGCTGGAGCCCGAGGCGATGATCGGCAGGACGAACCTCGAGGCCGGATTTCCGCCGGAGCTGGCCGGCCTGTTCGACGACACCCTGCGCCGCACGCTCGAGACCCTGGCCCCGGCGGCCATCGAGTACCGCGTCAGCGGTCGCGAGGGCGAGCTGACCGCGGAGTCGCGCGTGTACCCGCTGCTCGCAGAGGACGGCCGCGCCACGGCCCTCATGAGCATCAGCCGCGACGTCACCGACCGTGTGCGCACCGAGGACGCGCTGCGCGAGAGCGAGGGGAAGTACCGCGCCGTGGTGGAGCGCGCCGGCGACGCCGTGCTCATCGTGGACGCCGAGCGCTGCCTCTTCGGCAACGCGATGGCTGCGCACATCTCGGGGTACGCGGTCGGCGAGCTCGAGGGGCTGCCCATCTCCGCGGTCGTGCCCGAGGCGACGCGCGCGCAGCTCCTCGACCGCGGCCGGCAGCTCCTCGCGGGCGAGGAGGTCCCCGGCACCCACGTCGCCGACCTCGTACGCAAAGACGGGAGCCTCTTCACGGCCGAGATCAGCGCCGGCCTCATCTCCTACGGCGGCGCTCCCGCCAGCCTGCTCCTCGTGCGCGACGTGACCGCGCGCGAGCAGGCGGTCGTGGCCCTGCGGCGCAGCGAGGCGATGCGCGACATCACCGAGGCAGCGGCGCACGTGGGCAGCTACCGCTGGGACCTCGTGACCGGCGACGCCACCTACACGCCCGAGATGTACCGCCTCTTCGACATCGACCCCGAGACCTTTGACGGCGACCTCAAGGAGGTCATCCGCACACGCGTGCACCCCGACGACCGCGCCGGACTGCTGCACCAGATCCGCGAGTTCCACGAGTCCGGCCGCGAGGGGACCGCCACGTACCGGGTCGTGCACCGCGACGGGACCGTCCACGAACTGCTCGGCGAGACGCACCTGGAGCACCGCGACGACGGCGTCCCCAGCGCCGTCGTCGGCTACTACCAGGACATCAGTGAGCGGGTGCGCGCCGAGGAGCAGATCCGCCGTCTCAACGCCGAGCTCGAGGAGCGCGTCGCCTCGCGCACCGCGCAGCGCGATGCCCTGAACCGCGAGCTGGAGGCATTCGCCTATTCCGTCGCGCACGACGTGCGCGCCCCGCTGCGTGCCATCAAGGGCTTCAGCGCCGCGGTGCTCGACGACGCGCGCGAGCGTCTGACGCCAGAGGACGTCGCGCTCCTGGAGCGCGTGCGCGGCGCGAGCCGCCGCATGGGCGCGCTCATCGACGACCTGCTCGGACTCTCGCGCGTCTCGCGCCAGGAGCTCCTGCGCTCCGCCGTCGACGTCAGCGCCCTCGCCGCCGAGGTGGCCGCGGAGCTCCGCGCGGAGGAGCCGGCGCGACAGGTCGAGCTGTCGGTCGCGCCGGGCATGACGGCCGTGGCCGACCAGGTCCTCCTGCGCATCATCCTCCGGGAGCTTCTGGCGAACGCCTGGAAGTTCACCGCGGGCCGCGACCCGGCACACGTGGAGGTCGGCCGCGCCGGGGGAGACGACACGGAGACCGCCTTCTTCGTCAGCGACGACGGGGCCGGCTACGACGCGCGCTTCGCCGGGCACCTCTTCGGCGCCTTCCAGCGCCTGCACCCCTCGGCGGACTACCCCGGCAACGGCATCGGCCTCGCCACCGTGCAGCGACTCGTGGCGCGCCACGGCGGCAGCGTGTGGGCCGACGGACGGCCGGGCAAAGGGGCCACGTTCTGGTTCACGCTGCCCGACGAGGGCGGCCGACGACCACCCGGCCCACCCGCATGAGTGCCCATCGCGCCGCGGCATGACGAGCTCGGCGAAACCCCCGCGTGACGACGGCCCGGGGGGTCACAACACGCCCGACGGCACGGCGCGCGAGCCCAGGGGGCTGGACCCTCTCCGGCACCTGCCCATCGCCGCCTACGTGGACGAGGTGGACGCCGGCGGGCGCGTGCGCACCGGGTACGGCAGCCACAGGTACAGGGAGCTCACCGGGCTCACGCCGGCGGACCTCTGGTACGACCCCTCGGCATGGGACGACCGCGTCCACCCGGACGACCGCGAAGCCTACAGGCGCTCGTTCGACGCGCTCTGGCGGGAGCGACGCGAGCAGGACATCGTCTACCGCTTCCGGCGCGACCCCGACACATGGGCGTGGCTCCGCGACCAGGCCACCGCGGTGTACGACGACGAGCGCGGCGTGACCGTCATCAGTGGGGTGCTCGCCGACGTGACGCGCGAGCGCGAGGCTGAGGAGGAGGCGGCGCGCACCCGCGCCTCCCTCGAGGCGGCCGTGGCCGCGCGCACCGCCGAGCTGGCCGGCAGCCTCCAGGAGCTCGCCGAGGCCGAGGCCGCGGCGCGCCGCGGCCGCGACCTTCTCGAGACACTCGTCGAGGTGTCCGCCCGCTTCCTCAGCATGCCACTGACGGCCATCGACGAGGCCGTCCAGGAGACCCTGGCGCGCGTGGGTGACATCGTCGGCGCCGACCGCGCCTACGTGTTCCTCCTGGCCGGCGACGACGGGGTCGCGCGCAACGCCTACGAGTGGTGCGCGGCCGGAGTGGAACCGCAGATCGGTCGTCTGCAGCAGGTGCGCCTCGCCGACTTCCCCTGGTGGAAGCGCACCCTCGAGGCGGGGCAGACGATCTGCGTCGAGCATCTGGACGAGCTGCCGCCCGGCGCGGCCGCCGAGCGCCGGTCCATGGAGCGGCAGGGCATCCGCTCGCTGCTCGTCGTGCCGCTGGCGACGGCCGCACGGCTGCAGGGCTACGTCGGCTTCGACGCGGTCGCCCGGGAGGTCGCCTGGACACAGGAGACGGCGCTCCTGTTGCGCAGCGTCGCCACCACCCTCGCCGGCGTGCTGCAGCGCAAGCGCGCAGAGACGGCGCTGGCCGGGAGCGAGGCCAACCACCGGGCGCTCTTCGACGCCGTGGGCGACATCATCCTCGTGTGCGAGGAGTCGGGCCGCGTCGTGCACGCCAACCCGGCCGCCGCGGCCAAGCTCGGCTTCAGTCTTGCAGAGCTGCGCGCCAGGGACATCCTGGACCTGCACCCCGCCGCCCTGCGCGAGGAGGCTGCGGCGGCGCTGGCCGCCATCCTCAAGGGTGAGCGCACGACGTGCGCAGTGCCTCTGCAGCGCCGTGACGGCGGCCTCGTCGCGGTCGAGACGCGCGCGTCGCGGGGCGTGTGGGACGGCAGCCCCTGCGTCTTCGGCATCTCCAAGGACCTCACGGCCGAGCGTGAGGCTCTGGATCGCTTCCACCGGATCTTCCACGCGAACCCGACCCCCGTGGCCGTGACCGACGCGGAGAGCCTGCGCTTCATCGACGTCAACGACGCCTTTCTCACGACCTTCGGCTACGCCCGCGACGAGGTCGTCGGCTTCACGAGCCGCGAGCTCGGGCTCTTCCCGCAGACCGAGGCGCAGGCACGTGCCGGGCTGGAGCTCGTGCGCAGCGGCCACTTGCGCGACGTCGAGCTGCAGGCGCGCGCCAAGGACGGCCGCCTGCTCGACGGCGTCTTCTCCGGGGAGGTGATCGAGACGCGGGGCAAGCGTCTGCACCTGACGGTCATGCTCGACATCACCGACCGCAAACGCGCCGAGCAGGAGCTGCGCGCCGTCAACGCGATGCTCGAGCGGCGCGTGGCCGAGCGCACGCGGGAGCTCTCGGCCGCCAACCGCGACCTGGAGGGCTTCGTGCAGTCGGTGGCGCACGACCTGCGCGGGCCGCTGCGCACCATCGGCTCCTTCGGCCAGATCCTGCTGCTCGACCACTCTGGGGAGCTCAAGGAGGACGGTCGCGACGCGCTGCGCCGCATCCTGCGCGCCAACGCGCGTCTCACGCGCCTCATCGACGGCCTGCTCGAGCTCTCCGGCTTCGCGCGCCACGAGTTGCGCCGCGAGCCCCTCGACGTGACCCTCATGGTGCACGACGTCGTCGCCGGCCAGAGGGAGGCTCAGCCCGGCCGGGACGTCGAAGTGACCGTCGCGGAGGGCATGCGCGCCGAGGCAGACCCCATCCTCACGACCATCGTCCTCGAGAACCTGCTCGGCAATGCCTGGAAGTTCACGGCGGCCCGCGCTCCGGCGCACGTCGACGTCTCCGCCGAGGAGCGCGGCGGGGAGACCGCGTTCCGCGTGCGCGACGACGGGGCCGGCTTCGACCAGCGCTACGCGCACCGCCTGTTCGAGGCTTTCGAGCGCCTGCACGACGACGCCGAGTTCAGCGGCACCGGCATCGGACTCGGCACGGTGCGGCGCATCGTCGAGCGCCACGGCGGCCGCGCGTGGGCCGAGGGTGCGCCCGGGGCGGGCGCCACCTTCTTTTTCACGCTGGCGCCGCCGCCGCGCTGACGGGTCCACGGGCACCGGAGCAGGTCCCGGACACACAAGACATCGCGCTCGCGGCCGTTCCGACATTCTGGACAACACTGTCGTCCACTGGCGGCCCACCCGCTCACACGACCGCATCGCGAGCGTGGCCGCACCCTCGGAGGGCACCGTCCGCCACGCCCTGACCCCCGTCCTCAGCCCGCCACACGCGGTGCCCTCTGTACACGCTGTCCTAACTTGGCAATGCGGATGAACCAAAGAGGAGTCGCGCGCGACTACCCGTGTGGACGCGTGCACAAACGGCCGTCTATACTTGCGGAACCGAAGCGGGCTTTAGTCTGTCGCTGCCCACTTTTCTGTCGGACCTGCCGCGTATCGCAAAGGAGTGCGTATGTCGGGTTCACCACCCAAGTCCACCGGAGCTGCGCTCGTCGTGGGAGGCGGCGTCGCGGGCATCCAGTGTTCGCTGGATCTCGCCGAGGGCGGGTACAAGGTCTACTTGGTCGAGAAGGCCCCCGCGCTCGGCGGGCACATGGCCCAGCTCGACAAGACCTTCCCCACCAACGACTGCGCCATGTGCACCCTCTCCCCCAAGCTGGTCGAGGCGGGCCGCCACCTCAACATCGACGTGGTCACCAACTCCGAGCTCATCGGCCTCGAGGGCGAGCCGGGCAACTTCGTCGCCAAGGTCTACCATCACGCGCGCTACGTGGACCCGGACAAGTGCACCAGCTGCGGTGAGTGCGCCCCCCGCTGCCCGGTCAAGGTGCCGAGCCAGTACAACGAGGGCATCAACGAGCGCACCGCCATCTACAAGCTCTACCCGCAGGCCATCCCCAACACCTACGCGGTCACCAAGAAGGGGCACAGCCCCTGCAAGCGCGCCTGCGCCGTGCACACCAGCGCGCAGGGCTACGTCGCCCTCATCGCCGACGAGCGCTTCGCAGAGGCGTACACGGTCGCCAGCGACCCCAACCCCTTCCCCGCCGTCTGCGGCCGCGTGTGCACGCACAAGTGCGAGACCGACTGCACGCGCGGGCAGATAGAGGCGCCCATCGCCATCGCCGGCCTCAAGCGCTTCATCAGCGACTACGCCTACGACAACGTACCGCTGCCCGAGAAGGCCGCGGTCACGTACAAGGAGAAGGTCGCCGTGGTCGGCGCCGGCCCCAGCGGCCTCACCGCCGCCCGCGATCTGGCGCAGCTCGGCTACGCCGTCACCGTCTTCGAGAGCAAGCCGGAGCCGGGCGGCATGCTGCGCTTCGGCATCCCCGAGTACCGCCTACC
>Ga0172371_10005795_pt1 | contig 18205 bp, 19 predicted proteins | sample Lak12m_FD_114543 | JGI IMG/M metagenome (GOLD analysis project Ga0172371, IMG submission 114543) | Freshwater microbial communities from Kabuno Bay, South-Kivu, Congo - kab_022012_12m | ecosystem: Environmental > Aquatic > Freshwater > Lake | place: Democratic Republic of the Congo: South-Kivu...
AAAACGCCCTGGCAGGTGTACTGCCAAGGCCTCATTGAAGGCTTAAAAGGCCTGCCTTCAATAACAGAAACGATCTATCTTAATTAACCATGAAAACTGGTCTTGACAAACCCGACCACTTTAATATATGCGGATAGGAAATTTATTATTGAAGAACGATTAGACGCTATGGCTGATATATTCCATCTGGGCAGGACTTTGACATACGAAGAGGCTAGGCTATTAGGGATGGATTTGGCCAAGGCTATGCATAAAATGATTTCAACCAATGGCTTTTTGTATTTTTCAAACCTGCCAGCTACTCATATCACTATCTTGAGAAAGAAGCAAGATTTAAAAATTAAGTTTATCGATTGGTCGCATGCTGTAACTTTACAGGGTTTGGATAGTTACCGTAGAAGAAATGTAATAAAGGAATTTATCATGGATATTGCTTATCTTATGCGGCAGGAGTTGTTTATTACTGGAGCTGATATATATGCGTGGAAAGGGTTTGTTCAGACATTGATTGATCCTGTTCAGGTAAATGATGAATACGCAAGGGAAGAATACAAGGAGTTGATAGATGATGTTGAAAGAGGCCTTGGCCTATCTGAAACTGCGGGCTCTGTTCCAACTGTTTTGTCAATTTCATGGCAGAAGTTTTTTGAATCAACCAGAGCGGTGCGTATGCCTACGGAATTTGATGTGTCAATGCTGCGCCAGTTGCTGGAGATTGACGTAGATACCCCTCTTGCAGCGGTTAAACAGGGGCTTGTGTTCCAGTTACAACAAGCTGGGGTGCAAGATTTAGAATGCGTATTGGCTATTATAGATGACGTAATAAAAAATGTAGGCATAGAGCAGTATTTTGGCATAAATGAGGATGAGTTGGCAGATATAACATCTGCTGTTTTGTCAGCTCATGGGCTGACTGATCAGATGGTGTCTTGCGCAGTGGGGCAGATAATAAAAGATACAAGAAATTCAGGATCTAGTCTTATAGTGTCTATTTTAGCGAAGAAGATCATATGCAATGTTTTATCGTGCAAGGCTATGAATGACGCGGGTATTTTCTTAGAGACAAGAGAAATAAATGACATCGCTGGCGAGGTTTTTTTAAGGCTGCAGGAATTAGAATTAAAAAAACTTAGTTTCGCGTATAATCCTGGCATAACAGGAATGAACCGTGAATGGGCAAATCATCTTTCTGTCTATGGGCCTGAACCAGACAGAAAGGTATTGGCCGTTTATAATATTAAAATGTCTCATAGCAGTATGCCAGAAAAAGGGGTGGCCCGTTCCAGATTAGCGTCTGAATTAAGGCTTGGCCCGCGTTTTATTTATGGAGATGAGCAAAAAGGCATAATTGTGGAGGAATGGTTAGGCGATAATTCTCTGAATAATAGAGCTAAAGATTTGACCAGGGAAGAGAGATTATTAATAGGCGTCGGGCTTGGCAAGAAGTTTTATCGGATGTTTGATATTACTAGAGCAAACAGGGTTACGCATAAATTTGATAATCTGAACGTACATATATTTGTTTTAGGGAATGGTCAAAATATAGAGCCATTTTTTATTGACTGGGATATCCCTCTATATGTGGATATAAGAAACAGGGAAGCCATGGCAAAAGATCATCTTCAAGCGTTAATCGCCATAATCAAAGATAGGCTTGGCCCTGAGGCAATGGCTTATTTTATGTACGAGATAAGAGGTATCGCCTCCAGAATTTCTCCTCAAGAATTAGATTTTTATAACCTGATATACAAGTTTTCATGCGAGCGTATGTCAGCCCATCCCTATTTAGGCGGTCACAATATTATGTTTTTTGCAGATACAGATAGATATTTAGAAGCGATTGAAGCGGAACATCTTTTTGAGTATAACAGAGAAAACCAAATGGCCGGGAGCTTACAGGCGTCAACCTCCCTATAATAATTTATAGTTTATATTAGCGGTTTCAGTTGTGTAGGCCGATGAGATTTTCATTTTCGCCTGTAAGGTGGTTTGTCGATTGATTAAGTTTGACAAAATCTCATAAGATGTTAAAATATGAATATTAACATAAAGGAGCGGTATTAAAAAGATAAGGACTTCGCATAAAAACAGGAAATGTAAGTATCCGCAGTGCAGGCATATCTTGAGTATTTATAATCATGAAAATTACTGTCATGTGCATCTTAGCCAGATATTGCAGGAAAGCGCGTCTTTAACTTTGAAGGATAAACATGATAAATAAACCAAATGATGGATTTTATGGATTAGGTATCGCGCCGAAAATTCTTGATATATTAGAGCGCATAAGGTTTAAAACGCCTACCCCTATACAATTAAAGGCAATTCCTATTGCCCTGGAAGGCAAGGATATTATAGGTATTGCCCAGACAGGGACAGGCAAGACCCACTCCTTTGCTATACCAATGGTGCAGATATTGGCCCAGAAAAAAGGCATAGGCCTGGTCCTTGCCCCTACCAGGGAATTAGCTATCCAGATTGATGAGGCCTTTCAGGTTATAGGCAGGCCTTTTGGGATACGGACAGCGTGCCTTATAGGAGGCGCTTCAATGCATGAGCAGGTGCGCGCCTTGCGCAATAAGCCCCGCGTGATAATAGCTACTCCTGGCAGGCTTATAGACCATATGACTCAATGGAATATAGTCCTTGACGATGCGGTGATGCTGGTGCTTGACGAAGCTGATCGTATGCTTGATATGGGATTTATCCCGCAGGTAGAGAAGATATTGCGTTTCCTGCCTAAGGAGAGGCAGACTATGCTCTTTTCAGCTACTATCTCTAAGGAAGTCATGCAGATGGCGGCTAAACATATGAAGCTTCCTGTTAATGTGGAGGTCGCGCCTTCTGGGACAGCAGCTGAAAAAGTGACGCATGAATTATTTGTTGTCAGAAGAGAGGCTAAATCACAGCTTCTTGGCAAACTGCTTATCCAATACCATGGGCCTATCCTTTTGTTTTCCAGAACCAAGCATAACGCGAGAAAGATTACGCGTTCTATAAGGGATATAGGCTACAGTGCGGCAGAGATTCATTCTGACCGCTCTCTTAGCCAGCGCCGCGAGGCCCTCGCAGGATTTAAATCCGGAAAGTATAAGGTGCTTGTGGCCACTGATATCGCTGCCAGGGGCATAGATGTGACAGGGATCCAGTTAGTTATTAACTATGATCTACCTGATGACACTGAAAATTATGTGCATCGTATAGGCCGCACGGGCAGAGCTGGCAATAAAGGCCATGCGATATCTTTTGCTACGCCTGACCAGAAAGGCAATGTCCGGGATATAGAAAAGCTTATAAGGGTATCCCTGCCTATTTCAAGACATCCGGATATATCCCATGAGCAATTCAGCCAACCTTCTAATCAGCCTCGTAACAAATATCCAAAATTTTATCATAAGCAAAGGCATCATAGCCGCCGTAAATTCTAAGGATAATGAAGTTATTAATACAATTCGAAAGAAAGCCGGTTTTGTTTCAGGACCCAAAATTCATAATATCCTGCAATGACCCGCGGCTGTTTTCCGCCTGCATAGGAGATATTGAAGAAGCTATTCAGAGAGGTTATTATCTGGCAGGCTTCTTATCATATGAAGCGGGTTATTGTTTCGAAGAAAAGCTGTTTCAAGATAGAATATACGATTTTCCTCTTGTTTATTTTGGCGCGTATGAAGCCCCTGCATCGCGCAATATCAGCGCTGCGCCAGAAAACCTTCGGCCTGAAATTGAATCCCTGAGATTAAATATTTTCCAGAAAGATTATTTTAATAATATACAGGCCATACGCGATTATATCGCTCAAGGCGAGGTATACCAGATTACCTACTGTATTAAATTATTATTTAAGTTTCGCGGGGATCCGTTTTCTCTTTACAATCTTCTGTTAAATGGGCAGCCTGTGCCCTATCCTGCTTATATTGAGACTGACAGATTTTACATACTGTCCTGTTCCCCGGAGATGTTCATTAAAAAAGAATCCGGGGGCATAACTACCAAGCCTATGAAAGGTACCTGGCGCCGCGGAGACAATATGATTTCCGATATTGCAGGCCGGTTGAGATTTCAGTATGATTTCAAAAACAGGGCTGAGAATGTAATGATAGCGGATCTTCTAAGAAATGACCTCGGGAGGGTTGGGCAGGGAATAAAGGCCCCGAGGCTTTTTCAGGTGGCGGGATATAAGACCTTGTTTCAAATGACGTCTACAGTGACAGGCCAGCTGGATAAAGATGTGCCTGTTTATGAATTATTCAGGTCGCTTTTTCCTTCAGGCTCAGTCACAGGAGCGCCAAAGATACGGGCAATGCAGATTATTAAAGAACTTGAGAGAGATGAGCGCAGGATATATACCGGCGCTATCGGATATATTACCCCTGACAGGGATATGTTTTTTAATATACCGATTCGCACATTGTTGATTCAGGGAGACAAGGGAGAGATGGGTATAGGCGGCGGTATTGTGTGGGATTCGACTCCTCAAGGGGAATGGGATGAGGGTATGCTCAAGGCAAGATTCCTGACAGATAGGCGAGGATATGATAAACAAATATAAAGAGTGGTTGTCAGTAAGAGATAAATACAGGCATATCTATCCCGATGGATGCCTGAATATTGTGTCCTACAGGAATGGCCTTATATCAGAAGGCGAAGGCCTGAATTTTGAGGTGTTTGTCCAGGGCTGCATGCGTCATTGCGAGGGTTGCCGCAATGTCCTGGAATCAGGCATGGCTGCAGGTAAAATAATCGGTATAAAACGCCTGGCGCAGGTATTAAAAGATAATATGAGTGCCGCTGTTAAGGGCCAAGAAGACATTGCGGACGCTGATAAATTTCTGGAGAAGATTTTTCTCCTGTTTCTGGAAAGCAGGTTAATGGCCCAGAGGCGGTTGACGCTTCATAGCGCGCCTTTTAAAGAAGTGCCTTATTTCTTGCTGGAAAAGGCTTGGGGCATAAAATCTTCTCTACTGGCCCGGCTGGCTTTTAGCCTGACGCGTAACGAACTTGACTCTGTCGCAAGGGGAAAAATAAAAAAGAAGATACCGATAACAGGGATAACTTTTTGCGGCGGCGAGCCGTTGTATCAGGCGGAAAATATATCAAGGCTTATCAAAGAGGCAAAAAAAATTTATCCTTTTAAGGTATGGATAATGACAGGGTTTACCTATGGGGATATTGTCCGTTATAAAGAGATCCGCTCTTTACTTGATATGACAGATTATCTTATCGATGGACCTTTTATGATAAAAAAAATGAACCTTTGTCATCCGATGAGCGGGTCATTGAATCAAAGAATCATAGATATTAAAGAGTCTTTAAAGCGGAAGAGAATGGTTTACTGGTCGCCAAAATACAAATGGACACGGCTGTTCACGCCATATTGGAAAAAATTTTCTAACCCGTTCAGCATCCAGGATTACAACTCTTTTATTAACCCGGACGAGGCAATATTTTATTTAAAGAACGCGGAGGAGATCAATAATATTTTTACAGTAAAGGCATATGAAAAGCTTTTTGGGGATATACGAAAAAACTTTGTATCACGCATATTATATAAAGATTAGAGAGATATAAAAATGTCGAATAAAAAATATAAAATTTTATTAATTCAGCTGCCCGCGCCTGAGTTTTCTCGTGTAAAACGATGGGGTAATGTCCCTCTCGCGGCAGGCTATCTGAAGGCTATGGCTTATAAGGAAGGCCTTTTAAATGAGGCGGATATAGAGATTTTGGGAGAAAGGCATACAAACCTATTGGCTGATTCAAGATTGATTGATTTGATTATTTCTAAATCTCCAGATATGCTGGGGTTTTCGCTGTATGTCTGGAATTCAATCCGAAGCTTATTTATTGCGCGCGAGGTAAAGAAAAAATTGCCTAACTTGAACATTATTGTTGGCGGCCCAGAGGTGACCCTGGAAAGCAAGTATATACTGGAGAATTCTATTATAGATATTGGCTGCATCGGAGAGGGAGAAATCGCTTTTGTAAAGGTAATTAAAAATATTATAGAAGATAAAAACTCCTATGCCAATGTAGAAGGTATTTTCTATAGAAAATCAAAGAGTCTTGTGTTTTCCCCTGGCTCCGAAATCATCAAGGATTTGAATGAGATACCTTCGCCGTTCGCCCTGGGATTTATTAATCCAGCGGATTATGAGACTTTAAGTTATGAATCTATAAGAGGGTGCCCATTTAAATGCAGTTATTGCGTAACAGGGTTAATGCCTATAAGGTATTTTTCAAAAGACAGGATATGCGAGGATTTAAAGGTTATTTTAAAAAGCGGGAAAAGGGAAATCCGTTTTGTAGACAGCGATTTTACTTTTCATCCTGACCTCTATAAGATTTTAAAAAGGATCAAAGGGATTAATTCCGAAAAGATTTTAAATTTTTCAATCTTTATTCATGGCGGACGCATAGACAGAAGAATGGCAGGCTTGCTAAAAGAATGCAATTTCTTAGATTTGGAAATAGGATTGCAAACCATTAAGCCCAAAACCCTAGATAATATAAAGAGGCAGCCCATTAATAGGCAGAGATTTATAAAAGGACTAAGGCTGTTAGAGGCAAAAGATATTAGTTATAGCGTAGATATTATGATAGGATTGCCAGGCGATACAATCCAGGATTTGAAAAGATTATTAAGGTTTATAAAGAGAAGCAAGGTCATATCGATCATTCCTTTTGTGTTAGCTGTTTTGCCCGGCACGAGGTTGAAAAAAGATGCTAAGAGATACGGGATAAGATATCAAGATAAGCCCCCTTATCTCCTGATTGAAGCTGATTACATATCTAAGGATGAAATTAAAGAGGCGGTAGATCTCTGTGTTGTAAAAGATATTCAGGCCCCAGAAAATATTTTTTTAAGCCATTGTAATTTTCAAAATCTAAAATTACAAAAGAAGCGCGATTTAATATCCAGCGTTTTTCTGCCAAACAGCCTTACTAAAGCGATAATAGAATTAAATCATTCCTGTCAGGAAGATAGCCAGCTTAGGGCATTAGGCCAGAGATTAAACAAAAGGCTTTATCAGCCTTTTACTGTATGGTTTAAAAGCCAGGATATAGGCAGAGATCTTTCATTGATAAAGTCGTTTTTCTCGCCTTTAGTGAATGCCAACCCTTACTTAATTTGGGATGTTATTTTAGAGGCAGAAACGCCGCCCTCTTTGAAAATAATAGAAAATATCAAAAAAAATATTCGGACAAGAGAGAGGATTTTAACAAATAACTGTAATGCCCCGGCTGCGTTAAATATGCTGGCTGTTTTTAGCTGGGGGAAGCGCTGTATGGGAGAAAGATATTTAAGCAGCTTTAAAAACGCGATCCAGTTTTTCTGGTCTTTAGAACTCTCAAATGGATATGACTGGCGGAAGGAATTAGATATACTTTTTAATGATAAACATAGCTCCGGTATCCTGATAGATTTTGACAAGAAATCTACCATAGATTTTACCATCGAAGCTTTAAAATTTATTTATAAAAAAACATTAGGTAACAGGAAGAATATATTGTTTAGGGATTTGGCAGTCAATTACTCGATGAAATTTATTGCGCAGAAAGAGAAATATAAAGACGATTCTATTATCAAGCCCGTCCTTGCGGACATTGAACCTGTTTTGTCATTTGACAAGGACTTAAATATATCATCCGCGCTAATACCCAGCAATGAAACCATGGCAGATTTAATAGAATTTCAAATAAGGCTTCAGAAGGCGTTAAAATAATGGCGGAGTATGCGCGTTATTTTCTAATTGCATAATGCAGTGGGCTGCTGTAAAATCTATTTAATCATTAAGTGAGGGCGAACAGATGTTTCTTTTAGGGGCTTTTGCGTGGTTTTGGATAGTACTGGGGATAGTTTTTCTGGTGAGCCCTGAAAAATTCAGGTCAGCCCTGCAGAAAAAAGGTTACGCGACTTTTAGAAATTATTTATTATTATTTATCCTGTTCACGTCTTTGCTATTAATAAATATTGCCTTTGAGATCCGCTCGATTTTTGTTAAAATACTGATAGCCTTGGTTATTGTAGGCATGGTAAAGGCCTTTTTTATAGTTAAGTCTAAGGTAGCTGAAAAGATATTTGATTGGTTTGGCAGGAGGACGGATAGGTTTTTAAAAGGCCTTGCGGTTATTTATATATCTATAGGCATAGCTATTTTGTATTTTAATAAATAACCCTGGAGATAATTATGGAGGCATTGAGCTCTATAGGAGTTTTGCTGGGAAGTTCCTGGGCATCGGGCGTTAATATGTACCTTACAATAGCTGGTTTAGGCATAGCCAGCAGGATGCATTGGATAAACCTGCCAGGGGATATGAGCGCTTTAGCAAATCCGCTGATAATACTGGCTGCTGGGGCTATGTATGTGATAGAGTTTGTGGCCGACAAGATCCCTTATGTGGATTCCGCGTGGGACAGTATTCATACCTTTATAAGGCCTGTTGGCGGGGCGGCTATGGGCTATATGGCTGCGGCTAATATGGGGCCTGCGGCCCAAATACCTGTAGCGCTTCTTACGGGCGGGGTCGCTTTAAATTCTCATCTCGCAAAGGCAACTACCAGGGTAGCCATAAACACATCTCCGGAGCCATTCACGAATTCCATCGCGAGCGTTACTGAGGACGCGGCTGTTTTCGGCATGTTAACGCTGATAATAAAACACCCTGTTATCGCGGCAATAACCGCTGTGTTACTGATAACATTGTTTGTTTTTCTTCTGATAGTAATGTTTAAGTTTATAAAAAAGGTCTTCAGCTTCATAACAGGGAGAGGCAGCGCCGGGTCCGCGGCTGTCTCAGGGCCTCCTGGAAAATAAGCCATGGACATAGCGTTGTATATAGAGGTATTAAAAACAACCTTTATGCCTTATATTAAAAGCATACAGGGGTTTCGTTTCTATTACAACAATCCGTTATTCTGGGTATTTTTTATGGCGCTATTTCTTGCGCTTGAGATAGGCAGAAGCTGGAGCGTGGAAAAGGCTTTTCTATTTTGTGTGAGCGCGGCAGCTGTTTTGCTTGGCGCCACGTGGCTTGAAAGGTCTATAGCGGAAACTTTTGTGAAGCCGGGAGAAAGCTTTGACCCGTTTATTATCAGGGTGTTTACCTTTATCGCTGTCTCAGCTGTAACGATATATTTTGTGATGATCGATAACTCTTAAAATTGGTTATGGAAGGCCATTATATAGAAAAAAAGATTTACTATCACGATACAGACGCAGGAGGCGTGGTCTATTACGCCAACTATCTAAAGCATCTCGAAGAAGCGAGATTTGAGTTTTGCCTCTCAAGAGGTGTCAGTATGGTTGAATCCGCAAAAGAAGGGGCGATATTTCCTGTAGTGCATTTCGAGATAGATTACAAGGCCCCTGCTAGGTATGGGGATGTGGTCCGTATTTTTACAAGCGTAGAAAAAATAGGCTTTTCCTCAATCCATTTCCTGCAGGAGATGAAAAGAGGGGAGCTCACGCTTATAAAGGCTAAGACAGTGTGGGCCTGCGTAAATGAGGCGTTAAAACCCAGGCCTATGCCTGATAAAATAAGACAAGCTCTGCAAAACATATGAAAATTTGCTTGACAGTTTTTCGTAGAAGCCATATATTAATATCAATTCAGTGTTATTAAAAATAAAAAAAGGAGGAGGCGCGTTGTGAAAACAAAAATATTAGGTTTATTTACGGTGCTTGCGGCTGCGTTTTTTATGCTGACAATGGTTATCCCTTTGGACGCACATGCGTACAATGTTCCTCAAGATAATTCCAGGGCAAAATATTTTTATGTATTCGGGCCTGACGGCGATCCTGATTTCGGGGCAGGGGAGGCTCATGGCATGAGCTTGTATGTTGATGTGCCTGATAGTTATTCAGGAGAGGTTTTGATAGCAGTATATGATCCTGACACAGGCGGATTCAGAGACATGAAGGCTGTCAGCAAAGCCGCGTGGGATACTGTGACTGAATTTGCTGTTTATGGGGCTGATGATAAACAGTTAGGCGTCCAGAAAGTGGGGGAGGACGCGCAGTTTGACAGGAATTATTTGCAATTTGGCCCATACCTTGCTTCAAGCGGGAAAAAGACAGGCAATGTTTACAGGTTTAAACTGGAGGTCAAAACGCTGGAGGGGAGCGATGAAAACCTTTTCTATGTTAAGATTTCGCCAGATGCCGCAGAGGCCTTTGCCTATGAAATGAATATAAGGTTACTGGATCAGGAGGGAGATAAGATGTATTTCTATCCTGATATACCAGCTAACACAAAAGATATTATCGCAAAAAATTATGATTTAGACATAGACGGCGGAAATTTAGAGGTCTATGTGCCAAGCCAGAATATAAGGTATGCTGTAGCAGGCTCTCTGAGCAATAAGTGGGCCCAGACAAAGGTTCCCGTAAATACTGGGAATGAAGGCGGAAGAGTGGATTACACCCTTATAAAGGGCACGCAGAAGTACGCTAATGCTGTTATAAAGGTTGAGGATGTGAATGGCAATTCCCTGCCTATTTATTTCAGGAGCTCAAAGGCCCCAAGTATTATGGTAGCTGCTTTAGAAAGCCCAAAGCCGGCAGTGGCAGCAAGACAGGCCCAGCCTAAGGAAGTGAAAAAAGAGTATAACGCATGCAATAAGTTCACTTTTGATGCGACGCAGTCCTATGATCCGAATAACGAGGAACTTACCTATATGTGGGATTTTGGAGACGGGACTACAAGTGATAAGCCGATAGTGACTCATATATATGAAAAAGGCGGGGATTACAGCGTTACGCTGACAGTAAAGGATAATTCAGGGATGAAATGCGATACTTCTGCTGTCTCTCAGGTTGTAAAGGTGAATACGCCGCCGGTTGTTGATTTCAGCTGTCCCGAGAAGGTTTGCGCTAATACTAATATACAGCTTGACGGGAGCTCCACCACAGACGATACGCCTGGTAATCTGACATACAAATGGGATCTAGGGGACGGGACAAGCGCGACAGGGGTAAATACCTCCAAAGTTTATAAGACAGGCGGAAAATATAAGGTAAAATTATTAGTGGACGATGGCGCAGGGACAGTCTGCAGCCTGGGCATTAAGGAAAAGACAATTATAGTAAATTCCGCGCCTACGGTTAATGCGGGCGCAGATATAAACAGGTGCCTGCCCATGTCTCAAGAATATAAGGTAGCGCTTAGCGCTGATGGCAAGGATCCTGACGGGGATAACCTGAAATATACGTGGGATTTTGGGGACGGCAGTACAGCCGCAGGCAAAAGCGTAACGCATACATACGCAAAGGGCGGTAATTATGTGGCAAAGGTTACTGTGGACGATGAAGCCGGGTCAGCATGCTCTATAGCGGCGGATGACCTGAAAATTACCCTTAATAAACAGCCTTTTGCTGACGCAGGCCCTGATCAGTATACCTGCGTGGGGACAGAGGTTATTTTCAGCGGAGAAGGCTCTTCCAGCGAAGGCAATCCTTCTTATGTGTGGGATTTTGGGGATGGCGAAAAGGCAGAAGGGGTAAAGGTAAGCCATGTCTACAAAAAAGGCGGCAGGCATCAGGTGAAGCTGGCCGTTGATAACGGCAATGGTGCTAATTGCTCAAAGGCGGAAGACATGGCAATAGTTGTGGCTAATACAAAGCCGAGCGCAGGGCTTGCCAGCGTCCAGAAAACATCTATCGGAAAACAGGTTATACTGGATGCATCAGGTTCTACGGATCCCGATGGAGATATTCTTAAATATGCATGGGATTTCGGCGATGGTGTAACAAAAATTGGAACAGCCAAGGAGACTTATACATATCAGAAGGGCGGGAAATATGAAGCCATAGTAACTGTGGATGATGGCAGGGGCTCTTCATGTTCCAAGGATTCAAGCGTTACAGAGGTTATAGTTAACACGCCTCCTGTGGCAGACGCAGGGCCAGACTTGGTATGTTGTGTTGGCACTGAAAATATTTTTGACGGCTCATTCTCCAAGGATATTGACGGAGACACGCTGACTTATATGTGGGATTTCGGAGATGGCGCGACAGCTGAAGGGGCAAAGGTAAAACATGTGTATAATAAATCAGGGAAATACACTGTGATGCTGAAAGTTAGCGATGGCACAGCGGTATCAATAGATTCATTTACAGCAAAAGTAAACGAAAGCCCTGTTTCGGTAATGAAGGTTAGATAGGTATAGTCTTGGTTAATCAATGAAAGGGGGTTTTATGGGCGGATTAATAGGATTAATTGTGTTGATTCTTGATATTGTAGCTATAGTGGATCTTTTTAAGAGCGCGAAGGATACAGGCAAAAAAATCCTTTGGACAATACTGATAATAATATTACCTTTGATAGGGATGGTGCTTTATTTTCTTCTGGGCAAGAAAAAATAAGGAGAGGAAAGTTTGGTAAACCCTTTTAAAGAAGAGGTGCAGGCTATGCAACAGGCTTGGGAGAAGGTTTCAGGTTACTTGATTCAATATGGCTTAAACGTCATTGCGGCCATTCTCATTTTTATAATCGGAAAATGGGTAGCTCATATTATCGCCAATCTGATTGAGAAAGCGATGATGAAGTCTAAGCTGAACAGGACACTGGTCGTGTTTTTGAAAAATATGGCCTATTTTGGCATCCTGGTTTTTGTAGTGATCGCGGCATTGAATAAACTAGGGATAGAGACAAATTCCTTTATAGCCATAATAGGAGCTGCAGGCCTGGCAGTGGGCCTGGCCCTGCAGGGTTCTTTAGCTAACTTTGCGGCAGGCGTAATGATAGTGATCTTCCAGCCTTTTGGGGTAGATGATCTTATAGAGGCTGGAGGAGCCATTGGCGTAGTGAATGAAATCCAGATATTCAGCACTATCATGACAACTCAAGAAGGGAAAAAGGTCATTATGCCTAATTCAAAGATCACATCAGATAAGATTGTGATACACAAAAACGCGGCGAGTAAAGTTTAAGCAAAAAGCAGCATCTATTTTAAATAAAAAATAACCCCGCATGAATTAAGCGGGGTTATTTTTTTATACGAGCGGCCGGCGAAACTCTTTCAGCGCCGAATGGGCTCAGCCTGAAGGTAAAGGTGCCATAAACAATGCAGGTTATTTTTTATTCATTGAAAAATTGAACGGTATCCTGTAGAATAAAGTTATTGGAAAGGGGATGCGTTATGAATATTTTTAGGATATCCGAGATAGTCGATTTGGCCATAGAAAAAGAGGGGAAGAGAAGGGATTTCTACGGCCTTGTGGCTGACAGGTTTGAAGACGAAGACATAAAAGGGCTTTTTATTAAATTAAGGGACTGGGAAGATGCGCACATCAAGAAGTTTATGGAGATAAGGGGCTCTATAAAGGAGCTCAGAGAGACAGAGAGCTATGAAGGCGAATTGAATTCTTATATGCAGGCGCTTTTAGACGACAAACTTTATAAAGACGTCTCCCCCGCGAGGTTCAAATCTAATGTAAAGTCGCCTTTAGACGCTATTTTTTACGCGATAGGTTTCGAAAAAGACGCTATTATATTATTTAACGAGATTGTGGACTATACTGCGGATTCAAGGAAAGAGATAATTAAAAAGCTGATTGAGGAGGAGAAGCGGCATATTGTGTATCTCGCCTCTCTGAAGGAAAAAATATTAGCCAATGGAGAGGCATGATATAGTAGAAATGGCCCCTCAAAAACTCGCTAAAAGGGCGGGGCTTCGCAAAAATTGGGAGGTAATTAGATGGGTATGTTTCAGCTAATCAGTAAGGGCGGGTTTATGATGTATGTGCTTATACCTTGCTCCATGTTATCCGTAGCTATTATTATAGAAAGGATTATATATTACTATAGGCGATCCAGGGTTAAGAGAGAAGATTTTATGGCTGATATACGAAATCAGCTGAATCGCGACAACCCAAGACATGCCATTTTCATGTGCATTAGCATGTGCAAGGATGTTAATACCCCCTTTGCCAGCGTTGTATGCGCTGGCCTTAACGCTTATGGCAAGGGAGAAAAAGAGATATCGAGCAGTATGGAAAGAAGCATTGCTATAGAGATAAACCTTCTAAGCCGTTTCACAACATCGGTAGGTACAATAGGGAGCATCGCTGTTTATATAGGGCTTTTAGGCACGGTACTTGGAATAATGAAGGCATTTCATAATATTTCTATGACAGGCGCAGGAGGTGTAAGCGTTGTTATAAACGGGGTATCAGAGGCGTTGATCACTACTATTGCAGGGCTGTGCATCGCTATACCCGCAGTTACTTGCTATAATTATTTTGTCAAAGCTATAAATGATTTTATTATAGATATGGAATTATGCGCCTCTGAACTGTTGGAGCTGATATCCGAAAAACAGAAATGAATAAAAGATTATCAAGGCCTAAGATAGTAGCGGAAATAAATATAACCCCTCTTACTGATATAGCTATTACACTGTTGATAATCTTCATGATAACCACGCCCTTGATTCTCCAGTCCAGCATTAAGGTCAATCTTCCCGAGGCTGCGAGCGGCAAGCCTTTAAAAAACACCAGGCAGATTAACATAACCGTTACTAATGATAGCGCTGTATATATTGATGATAAGATTGTGACGCGGAAAGAATTAATATCTCATATCAGAGCGGCTCATAGGAATAATCCTGACCTGGAGGTAATACTTTTTTCGGATAAGGCTGTGAGATTTAAAAGTATTGTGTCTATACTCGACGATCTTAATGAGATAGGCATAAAAAATCTGAATATAGCGGCAAAGGTAGAACAGTAGGAGGCAGGGCCATTATGAAAAAAGAACTATCTTTTATTACTGTGATTGGCAAAGATAAGAAAGGCATTGTCGCGAAGATCTCTAATCTGCTGTACAAAAATAATATTAATATAGAAGATATAAGCCAGAAAGTTATGGAAGGCCTTTTTGTCATGACAATGCTTATAGATGTCAGCGGATACAGGTATCCCCTGCAGAGATTAAACTCCAAACTTGAGAATATAGGCAAAGACATGGGCCTCAAGATTCAGCTTCAGCACGAGAACATCTTTAAAATGATGCACAGGGTGTGATGCTTCAATAATGCTGTAGCTATTTTTAGACAAAATAGGCGGCGTTGCGCAGCATTATCCTGAGCGAAGTCGAAGGATGATATGGCTATAACTGTAGATGAGGTTTTTGAGACAGCAAAGATGATCCTTTATCAGAACCTGGATATAAGGACAACTACGCTTGGCATTAACCTTAAGGATTGTATGGATTCGGATTTCAGGGCCTTCAGGAAAAAGGTCTATAATAAGGTTTATAGGAATGGCTGCCTTCTGATAAAAGAGGCCAGGAAATTAGAGCTTAAGTATGGCATACCTGTTGTAAATAAAAGAATATCTGTTACCCCGGTCAGTATTATCATGGAGGCGCATTTAAACAGAGACAAGTTTTTGGAAATGGCGCTGACCCTTGATAAAGCGGCTGGGGACTCTGGCATTGATTTTATAGGTGGTTTCGGCGGGCTTTGCCAGAAAGCCCTTACGCGTTCGGACAAGATATTGATAGAAATCCTTCCCGATGTCCTTTCAAAGACGCGCCACGTGTGCTCTTTTTTAAATGTGGGCTCAAATGTAAGCGGCATGAACCTGGACGCAGTGAATCTTTTGGGAGTTATGCTTAAAAAGACCGCGAGGAGGACCAAAAACGGCTCTGGATGCGCGAGGTTTGTGGTATTTGTAAACGCGCCAGAGGACAACCCTTTTATGGCGGGCGCCTTTCACGGTGTAGGCGAAGGAGATATGGCTTTAAATATAGGCATCAGCGGGCCAGGCGTTGTGAGGAGCGTTGTTGAGAAGGATAAGGACTGCGATCTGAGCGAATTATCTGAAATTATAAAGAGGACTGTTTTTAAGATAACAAGGGCTGGGGAGCTTATAGGGAGGGAGCTTGCGGGAAATCTAAAAGCGCCTTTTGGCGTGGTGGATATCTCGTTGGCTTCAACTACGAATAAAGGGGATTCTGTGGCAGGCGTTATAGAGGCGTTTGGGATAGAAAGCGCTGGCGCTCACGGTTCTACAATGGCCATAGCCTTATTAATGGACGCTGTTAAAAAAGGCGGGGCTATGGCAAGCGCGAATGTAGGAGGCTTGAGCGGGACATTTATACCTGTCAGCGAAGATATGAGCATGGTAGAGGCAGTGAAAAGAAAATCCTTAAGCCTTGATAAATTAGAGGCCTTCACAGCTGTCTGTTCAGTAGGCCTTGACATGGTGGCGATCCCCGGCAACACACCGGAAGAAACTATAAACGCGATAATAGCTGATGAGCTTAGCATAGGCATTATAAATAACAAAACTACAGCTGTAAGGATCCTTCCGATACCTGGTAAAAAACCAGGCGACCTTGTGAAGCTGGGAGGGCTGCTGGGGGTTGCCCCTGTAATGAGTGTCAATAAATATTCCGCCAGGAATTTTATGAAAAGGGGAGGAAGGCTTCCCGCGCCTGTCACAAGCCTTAGGAACTAACCTGCCTTTCTAGTATAGCCAGGGTTTCAATATGTGGTGTCTGGGGAAAGAAGTCTAAAAGATGCAGCGACCTGATTAAGTATGATCGGTTGAGTATTTTTAAGTCTCTGCTTAGAGTCGCGGGATTGCAGGACAGATAGGCTATCTTTTTTATTGAGCTGAAATTTATATTATGACAGAGCATGTTGTCTATGCCTTTTCTCGGAGGGTCAATAATCAGGATATCTATAGCCTTGTTCAATAATAAGGGGAACAACTTCTCACATGAGCCTTCATAAAGCTTGAAATTTTCAACCCTGTTTAATTTGATATTGCTTTTTAGAAAAGATATATTATCCGATTCAGACTCTATCCCTATAACCTCTTTTACAAACGGGCTTAGCGTTATCCCGAATGTGCCTATTCCGCAGTAAAGATCAGCCAATGTATCTTTTTTATCCGCGCGCAAAGAGCTTATAATTTTCTGAATCGCTATTTCAAGCATCGGTATATTTATCTGGAAAAATGTCCCGCGCCCTATCCTGAAGGTTTTTCCTGAAACATTTTCTTCAATATAGGTATCTTTTAGGCAGAATTTTGAGAATAACTCGTTTAGCCTATTATCAGATTTTTCAAAAGGTATAGCGGTAAACATCAGCTCCTTAGTGGAAAAGCTTTCTCTTACCTCAATCTCTCTGATAAAATTTAAATTTTCTTTATTAGCGGCATTAATAAAAGACCCAAGGAAGCTATTGACGTTTTCGCTTGCCATATGGCAGGAGTCTATAAGCGTGAATTCATCCCTGGATTCAGGGGTATGATACGCAAGGCTCGCCTTTCCGTTTTTCCACAGTACATTCAGTTTAATTTTATTCCTATACCTCCATATTATTGGAGAACTGGATACATTTATATGCGTTTTTGGGAACAGCTCTTTTAACTGCGCTTTTTTTATGTTTACCTGGCCAGAATATTCAATATATTGATAAGGGCCGCATGCCTGGTAATGGCTACAGGCAGGAAGAGTTCTAAGCTCTGAAGGATTTATTATATTTATGGTCTTTGCCTCAATATAGTTTTTCTTTTCTTTGAGCGGCGTTACATCAACAGTTTCCCCTGGTATTCCTTCATCCGTTAGGATTGTTTTATTTTCCGAAATGCCAAGGCTTTTGCCAGGGTATATGATTTTTTGAATAGTTATTTTCATAAGCGCTCATTTTTATCTAACCTATTTATTTGCTAACTTTACAAATGGTGCATGGCACGAATTGTAAAGTTAGTATAGCATATTTTACTTTTATATAGGGTGGATGTATAGTAAAATATAAAAAAGTTCCTAAAATTTGGGGGGCGGCATGAAAAAATGTCCTTTTTGCGCTGAAGAGATACAGGATGACGCAATAAAATGCAGATATTGTGGGGAAAACTTAGATAAGGCAAAGAAAGGCAAATGGTATTTCAGTACTGCTACTTTTGTGCTGGCGCTTCTCTGCGTTGGGCCGTTTGCGTTGCCTCTTTACTGGTTTAATCCGCGTTTCACAGCAAGAAACAAGATAATTGTGAGCGCCATTGTTATAATCCTGACATATTTTTTAAGCCTAATATTTATGCAAAGTGTAGCCTATTTAAAAAACGCTTATCAACTCTAACTTTGCAAACCCGCGAAAAGCCCCAATGCTTGGCATTGGGGGGGGGCAGAGCGGGCGATAGCAGTTCGATAGAAGAAACTAAGCTTAATATTGTTGAGGGGCGATAGATTTTCT
>Ga0172371_10005796_pt1 | contig 18205 bp, 16 predicted proteins | sample Lak12m_FD_114543 | JGI IMG/M metagenome (GOLD analysis project Ga0172371, IMG submission 114543) | Freshwater microbial communities from Kabuno Bay, South-Kivu, Congo - kab_022012_12m | ecosystem: Environmental > Aquatic > Freshwater > Lake | place: Democratic Republic of the Congo: South-Kivu...
ACTGTCAGAAGGGCATCCTCCGACAGTACCGTGGGTATTGCTGTCTTTCCGGCTCACGAGGCCGTTCGCCCTCCATAACGAGTTCCATGCTGTGTGTATGTTTGAACCGCGCCGGGTCGAATGCTCTTAACGCGTGGATAATCGCCTCAACGCAATCCTTGACTCCGGGCCCGGACATGTGTATAAAACTCAGGGCAACAGTTGCTGTATGCAGCAAAGGAGCGTTGCCATGAGCGTTAGTCCGACTATCAGAGCTTTCATGAACCGTTTCCCTTCCGAGGGGCTTACTTTCGATGATGTCAGCCTGCTGACACAGTACGCCGATTTCCTCCCGGACGAAGCGGATATCACTACCCGACTGACCAGCCGGGTATCGCTCAACATACCGTTTGTGAGCGCCGCGATGGACACCGTGACCGAGGCGCACATGGCGATAACCATGGCGATGCTCGGGGGCATCGGCGTGATCCACAAGAACCTGCCTGCAGAGGAACAGGCCCGCCACGTGGCGCGGGTGAAACATCACCTGCATGGCCTGATCCAGGACCCCATCGTCTTTCGCTCAACAGACACACTGAAAACCGTCCGCCAGAAAAAGGAGGAGAAGGGATTCGATTTCAACGGGTTCCCCATCCTCGACGAGAACGATCACCTCGCGGGCATCCTGACATCAACAGACATCAAGTACGCAAAGAACCGCGACGACAAGGTGGTAAACGTCATGACCACCAACGTCGTAACGGCCCCGCCCGGTACCAACCTGAAGACCGCATACAACCTGATGATGAAGAACAAGGTCGGGAAACTGCCGCTTGTAAAGGACGGCAAGCTCGTAGGGCTCTACAGTTTCACCGACGTAAAGACTCTCGTGGAGAACGTTGAACCCCTGTACAACCGCGACGCAAAATACCGTCTGCGCGTTGCCGCGGCCGTCAGCGCGGGAGACCATGAGCGCGTCGAACGCCTTGTCGACGCCGATGTCGACGTGATTGTCGTGGACAGCGCCCACGGGCATTCAAAGGGCATTCTTGAGATGGTCAAGTGGATCAGCAAACACCATCCGAACGTGGACATAGTCGGCGGCAACGTCGGTACCGCGGAAGGCGCAGTCGCCGTCCGTGATGCGGGCGCACACGCCGTGAAAGTAGGCATCGGGCCCGGCTCCATCTGCACCACGCGTGTTGTTTGCGGAGTCGGGGTACCGCAGATAACGGCTGTATACGAAGCCGCACAGGCGCTGGAAGGAAGCATCCCGGTGATCGCAGATGGCGGCATCCGCCATTCGGGAGATGTGCCGAAGGCAATCGTCGCCGGGGCGGACAGCATAATGCTCGGCAGCATCCTGGCCGCAACCGAGGAGAGCCCCGGCGAGAAGATCATCCACCAGGGCCGGCAGTATGTGGCCTACCGCGGAATGGGAAGCCTGGCCGCCATGCGCGAAGGAATGGGCAGCCGCCAGCGATACGGGCAGGACAACGTTGCGGAAGACGAGCTCGTGCCGCAGGGAATAGAAGGCATTGTTCCTTACGCAGGGCCGTGCAAAAAGGTCATGACCCAGTACAACGGAGGATTGCGCTCTGCAATGGGCTACTGCGGCTGCAAGACGATTCCCGATCTCCAGCAGCGCGGCCGCTTCGTAAGAGTTTCGTTTGCCGGCCTGCAGGAATCGCATCCGCACGACGTGAAGATAATCAAGGAAGCTCCGAACTACAGGTCGTAAGGCGGCTGACGCAAATCCCTGCCGTGCATCACGACAGGTCGCGTACCAGCTTGTTCATCCGCTCTTCCTGCTCGGTGATGGACCGCACCAGTTTGAACTGGGTGCGGCACCGGTCGAGATTCTGCTCGGGGCGATGGATCTTGAAGTACTTGTCCCCCGCCAGGAAGTCGGTCAGGAACCTGATGCCTATTTCCAGGGTGATCAGCTTCCCGCTGAACGGCAGGTACTCCTTCTCCGTTGCATTCAGGAATGCGCCCGCGGTTTCAAGGTAGCCGCGGACAAGCTGCTCGAACAGCTTCATGTCCATGTGGACTTTTGACAGGTCTTTCTCATCTTCAGCGCTTGGGCTGGTGGCCGTCCGGACCATGTCACCGAAATCATAGAGCACCAGGCCGGGCATCACGGTGTCGAGGTCGATGACGCAGATTCCCTCGCTGGTGTCGTCATCGATCAGCACGTTGTTGATCTTTGTGTCGTTATGGGTTACCCGTTCGGGGACAAGGCCCTGCCTGTTTTTTTCATGGAGGACCTTCGTTATGCCTTCGTTCGCGAGAACAAATTCGATCTCTGGCCCGGCTTCGCACACACGGTTGACGGGATCTTTTTCCATCATCTCACGAAACGCGGCGAAACGTTTTGGAGTGTTGTGAAAATCCGGGATTGTCTCTTCCAGCCGGCCTCCGGGCATGTCAACCAGCTGCCGCTGGAACTCGCCGAATGCCCTGGCCGATTCATAGGCTATGCGCGGGTTCTCAACGAACTCGACGGAACGGGCTTTCTCGATGAACCAGTATGACCGCCACGTGTTGCCGTGGTCGTCCGAATGGTACGTCTTACCGTCCTTTGCGGGGACCAGTGTCAGCGCGCGGCGGTCGGCGTCCTTGCAGCCTGCCTGCTCGAGCTTGGCCCGCTGGTGTGCCGTTACACGGGCGATATTTGCCATCACGGCCGTCGGCTTCTTGAAGATGTCGTGGTTGATCCGCTGGTGGATGAGCCGCCGATCCCCCGTCGGCGTCTTGTAGTGGGCAACGAACGTGTCGTTGATGTGCCCGTTTCCGTATGGTTCTCCATACATGAACGTCCCCGGTATCTGGAAATAGTTCGCGATGCGTGCAAGGTCGTACTGGACACGACGACCGGGGATCGACGGATGTGAAACCGGCTTTTGCGATTGCGTCATCACGTGTCTCAATTGACAGCGGCAAAATATTAGATATAAAGAGCGCGTCAATGAGAATTTCCGCAGCTGCACGGATATTTCCGGGGCAGGCGGGAATAAGCCCAACGGAGATCACAATGGCAGTTCTTGATATCAAGCCTCTTGCGGCCTGCAAGTACGCGATCGTTTCACTGGGGGAAATAATGCTGAGGTTCGATCCCGGCGAAGGCCGCGTCCGCACAGCCCGCCAGTTCACAGTCTGGGAAGGCGGCGGCGAATACAACGTCGCCCGCGCCATGCGCAAGTGCTTCCGCCTGCCGGCCACCGCGGTCACTGCCCTTGCCGACAATGATGTCGGTCATCTCGTGGAAGACATGATGATGCAGGGCGGGATGGACACATCCCACATCCGCTGGGTCCCCTTTGACGGTGTTGGCCGGAATGTCCGGAACGGCCTCAATTTCACCGAGCGCGGATTCGGTATACGGGGCGCCGTGGGCGTTTCCGACCGTGGCCACACGGCGGCTTCCCAGCTCAAGAAGGGCGATATCGACTGGGATACGATCTTCGGCAAGGAAGGAGCCCAGTGGTTCCATACCGGTGGAATCTTCGCCGGCCTCTCCGAAACCACGCCGGGCCTGATCGAGGAAGCCATGCAGGCGGCGCGCAAGCACGGCACGGTGATATCGTACGACCTGAACTACCGGCCCTCCCTGTGGAAAGCCATCGGCGGACAGAAGAAAGCCCAGGAGGTCAACCGCAACCTGGCGAAGTACGTGGACGTGATGATCGGCAACGAAGAGGATTTCACCGCTTCACTCGGTTTCAAAGTCGAAGGGCTTGACGATAACCTTTCGTCACTGGACGTCTCCAATTTCAAGAAGATGATCCAGGAAGCGGTGAAGGCCTATCCCAACTTCAAGGTACTGGCCACAACACTGCGCACAGTGAAAACCGCCACCGTCAATGACTGGGGAGCAATCTGCTGGGCAGGCGGCCAGTTCCACGAGGCCGTGCTTCGCCGTGACCTCGAGATCCTGGACCGGGTAGGCGGCGGCGACAGCTTCGCCTCGGGTCTTGCATACGGATTCCTGAAAACCGGCGACCCGGACAAAGCGGTCAATTACGGCGCCGCGCACGGGGCCCTCGCAATGACAACGCCCGGCGACACGTCAATGGCCTCGCTGGATGAAGTCGATAAACTGATGAAAGGCGGCGGGGCACGGGTGGTGAGATAAGAATTGCCCTGCTCGAATCCGCGGCTGACAAATCCGTCAGAAGGCCCCGAAGAATATGCTCGTGAACGTAACCAGGGGTGCTGTCTCACGGAAATCGTCGACCGCGTTGCGAACTTCTTCCACAAGTGAATCAAGCTGCTGGTAGAAGGTATCACTCTGCACCAGTTTACCCAGCGCACCTTCCCCGCGCTCGACCTTGTCCGCGATGTTCTTCAACGAGCCAACGGCCGAGGCGAGATCCCTGTATAGCTGGTCGTCTTCCGACATCAGTTTCCCGAGCGTTCCCTTGCCCTGGCTCAAGCGTTGCGTCAGCTGCTTGATATCGGCCGAGGCATCGCGCAGGTTGTCTATCATCTTTCCTTCCACGACGCCGTGGCGCAGCGAACTCATGATGTCGGCGGCATCCGCCATGATATCGTGCGGATCCTGCCCCCGGTAGAAAGAACCCTGAGGAAGATCAGGATATCCCTCGGTGCCCTCGGAAATCTGCAACTGCCTTCCGCCCAGTATCGACGTGGCAACCACCTGGATACGGTAGTCCTTCTTCATATGAAGGGTCTTGTCAAGGGACAGCGAAACATTCACGCCCTGCTTTGTCGGGTGCAGTTCAAGCCGTGTAACCTTGCCCACCGGCATGCCGCGCACAACCACACTGTCTTCCTCGCGCAAGCCCATGACATTGGCAAAGAAGACCTCCATCGGCTGTTTCTTGCTGAACCATGCCTCCCTTGACAGGATGATCGTGAAATAGCCGAGCCCAAGGAAGATCATCACCATGAAGGCGCCGACAATGATCTCCACTGTCAGTTCGCGTTCGAACCAGTCTTTCTTCAACGCCGCTTTCATCCCCGTTTCCTTTCCCACGAACCTTCCTTGGTAATGTACTGCGAATCAAGGAAATCCCGCACTTCAGGATTGGAGGAATTCACAAATCCCTCCGGATCAGTTAGTTCCACTATCCTTCCACCGTGCAACATGGCTATCCGGCTGGCGATGGAAAGGGCGCTGTGAAGGTCGTGCGTAACCACCACGCTGGTCACTCCAAGCTTGTCCTGCATCTCGTCTATGAGTGCGTCAATGGAACGGGATGTGACAGGGTCAAGGCCGGAAGTGGGCTCGTCGTACAACACAATTTCCGGCTGACGGACCAGCGCACGGGCCAACCCGGCCCGCTTGCGCATTCCACCCGATATCTCGTCCGGTTGCTTGTGCGCATCTGCGCCCAGGCCCACGAGTCCCAGCACATAGTCCACACGCTCAAGGATCTCGTTCTCGCTCATGTCGGTCCGCTCGCGAAGCGGCAATGCCACGTTCTCGGCAACATCAAGCCACGCAAGCAATGCCCCACCCTGGAACAGGTAACCGAACCTCTCACGTATCCGCTCCAGCTCCGACCCGCTGGATTCGCTGACACAGTCGTCGCCGACCCATACCCGTCCCTCGTCGGGCGTAAGCAACCTGACCATATGCTTGAGCGTCACACTCTTGCCGACACCTGACGGCCCGACAATTGCAAAGGTCTCACCCTTCTCAATGGTGAAGCTGACATCGTTGAGGATGGGCCTCCCGCCGAGCGACTTGCTTATGTGTTCAAACCTTATCATTCGAAATAGAAGAGCCTCGTTACAAAGTAACCCGTGACCAGTATCAACAGAAATGCGGCAATAACGGACCTGCGGGTGGCCATCCCGACGCCAACAGCCCCACGGGTGGTCGCGAAACCTTCGTGGCAGGAAATGATCGTTATCAGGACTCCGAACAGGAACGCCTTGAGAAGGCCGACGTACAGGTCCTTGACTTCCGCGAACCTGGTCGCGTTGTCAATGTAGGCCGACCACTCAACGCCCAGCTGGGTCATTCCCACCACCCCTCCCCCGACCACGCCAAGGATACAGGTGTAGAACGAAAGCAGGGGCGCCATGATACACATTGCCACGAGACGCGGCATGACCAGGAAACGGATCGGGTTTATGGACATTATTTCCAGTGCCGCCACCTCTTCCGAGACGACCATCGTTCCAAGTTGCGCGGCCATTGAGGACCCGACACACGCTGCGAGGATCAGGCCGGTCATGAATGGGCCCATTTCCCGGAGCATCGACACCATCACGGCGGAACCGATGTACACTTCCTGGTTGAACTTGCGAAGCTCGATGCCAGTCTGCAGAGCAAGAATCATTCCCGTGAATACCGCAACGACGGTCATGACACCCAGGCTCTTGATCCCGCTGACATACATCTGTCCAAGGATCTCACGCCTGGACCGGCTGGTGAGCGAGTGGCGCAGGTTCGATACCGCGCCTGCCAGGAGCAGGCCGGCAATACCGGCGCGTCGACACAACATGAGACACTTGCGCCCCACTTCTCCCAACGCATTTTTTGGCGCCGGAAAATATTCCGGCTCACGCGTAACTTGCACTGTCAGACTCCTTCCGGTATCGGACCGTGCGCCACGGCGTCACTGCGCCCCAGGCTCTTCATCAACGGCCTGTTTACCGGTGGAATGGCGAAAAAAATACAACAAGCGGTAGGTCTTGCGCAAACCTTCCCTCTCATATCCCGCAAGCCCCATGAGGAAAGACCACTTGCGTGCTTCAGTCCCCTCGCGCCTTGCACTGAACAACGGAAACAGCGACACCCGCCTGCTGTCTTCATCTACGCGACGCCGCCAGAGCCCCCACAGCAGGGATTCGTCCAGCTGCTCCGGCGTCCGGATCCTGTCGTACAAGGTCCAGATCGGTACCCAGTTCCGCTCCATTCCCCTGGTGTTCTTCAGCGGCCACAACGAAAGCAGCCTGAAGCGTGTTTCATCCTGCTGCCTCTCGTAGGACATCAGCGGCCATATCTTCAGGTGCCTGCCGTCCACGGCAGCGCGCGTCACTCCTCCGGTAGAAAGAGGCCTTGTTGCCTCGTGGTAGACAAACGGGAACAACATGTTACGGCGGTACTCGTGATCGCGCGACTGGCCCTCGCGCAGCTGGATCAACGGCCACAGCAGGAACCTGCTCTTGCTGTGACCGACCGCCTTCCTTCCGACAAGCGGCCACAGGTAGAGCTTGTCCATCTCACCAGAAGCGTACTGGACAAATGGCCATGGTAGACTGGCCTCTGTCTGTTCGCCGCTGCGCGCCCAGCGGAAGAAAGGCGGTATGAACATCCAAGCCTTCTGGTTCACGGTATTGACCCGGCCGACCAGCGGGAACAGGATAAACGCCCTCCCCTTCTCGGAAGGCATGTAATAACTCGCCGACGTCCAGATCGGCCACAGCACAAAAAGCTTCCTGCTTCTTCCCTCGGTGACCGACCGGCCGTAGAAAGGGAAGAACCGTTCACGGCGCACGCCGGCGCCACGGGTCCAGGAGATCAGCGGGAACAGAACATCGCGCGTCCGCACCCTGTTCACCTCAGTCTCAAGGTAAAGGGGGAACAATACGAAATCAATTTCGTCGCGCCCCAGGAACTCCCTGATATGGCCCCCAAACGGGAAGACCGCAGCGTACCGCTCGTGAGCCGCATCACGGCCCCAGCACGCCAGCGGAAAGATAACGGATCGGTACCTGCCGTCTTCAACACCCGTCTCGAACTCATGCCCGAAGAAGACCAGGAATCGCCAGGTGCTGTCGCTGCCCCAGGTACGTGTCACGGCAACGGGCCACAGGTAGTCCTTTACCTGGTAGTTCTTCTCCCGGTCAGTTGTAACCGAGTAGAACGGGCGGAAAGCGGAAAACTCCAGCGCGCCCATGTCATCATGCTCGAAGAACGGACCTGCAGCCCTCGTCCTGTTGGCGCCGTGCACATCTCTGTCACTGCAGTACAGGAATCCAAGGTCCGTGGCGGCAAGACACCGCGGCTGCTTTTCGTCGCCGCCACCTATCATCACCACCATACCAACCGGCGCGGGACGGTTGGTGGCGGCAATTGCCCCGGGAAGAAGACACATTGCCGCCGCGCCGGCAAGCGCAGCGCAAGCGCACCGCGAAAAAGAAGACAGGACTCTGCCCGGTTTCAACGTTTCTGCCTCTTCCTGCGGCCGGTACCCGGCTCCCGGTATCCCAGGATCGCATCTTCCTGGCCGAAGATGGTGCTGATCATTGCAGCCCGAATCCACATTCCATTTCGCATCTGCCGCCAGTACACGGCGCGCGGATCATGATCAACATCGGTGGAAATCTCGTTGCGGCGCGGCAGCGGATGCATGACAACAGCGTCAGGCTTCAACCGCTTCAGGTGTGCGCCGGTGAACCAGAACCTGGACGTGTCTATGCGCGCACTCTGCCCCTTCTCGGTGTCCCATTCATCCTGTATCCGGGTCATGTATATTGCGTCTGCCTCCGGAACCATGCGTTCGAAATCGCCCGAAAGCTCGAACCGGACCTTCTTCCGCCTGAGCATTTCCTGTACGTCCTCACTGACCTGCAGCTGCTCGGGCGCGATGAAACACTGGCGGACATTCCTGTAGTTGGTGAGGAGGGCTGAAAGAGAACGTACCGTGCGCCCCCTCAAGAGGTCCCCCACGAAGACGATCGTCTTGCCGTCAATCCCGTCGCGCCGCTCAAAACTGCGCTGCAGGGTGTAGATATCCAGCAGCGCCTGTGTGGGATGCTGGTCCTTGCCGGAACCGGCGTTGATGATGGGGACCGGGCGTTCCGAATTCGAGAGCACCCACGCCATCCGCTCCGCAAGGCCGCCCACGTGGCTGCGCATCACGATCATGTCGAAATACGAGCTGAAAGAACGCACGGAGTCCTCCTGGGACTCGCCCTTGAACTCGCTCGATGTTGCCGTGTCCCTCACCTCTCCTACCGAAAGGCCAAGGATCTGGCAGGCGGCGCAGAATGAGAGGAATGTCCTTGTGCTCGGCTGGCTGAAGTAAAGCATCGCCCGTTTGTGCCTCAGCAGGTCCTGCAGGAACAACAGGCCGTCCCGTTCCTTGGCTATGCGGCGGACATGGGTGGCCAGCGCGCCGAGCCTGTCCAGGTCCTCGCGGCTGAACTGCTGGGCAACAAGCACATGGAACAGCCTGTCCTCTTCATTCAGGAGCGGGGCTTTCCCGTCGGCATCGAGTTTCTGAAACGCTTCCCAGGGAATCTCTCTCAATGTCGCCATGCGTCAACCTCCCAGGTTTACCGGGCCACATATCGCCGAAACGATCACTGCCTTGATGGTATGAACACGATTCTCAGCCTGGTCGAACACGCGCGAGTACGGCGCCTCGAATACCTCGTTCGTTACCTCCAGCGCCCCGATCTGCTTTGTGAACTCGGTCTCAGAGTCATGGAACGCCGGCAGGCAGTGCAGGAAGATCACCTTTCCGGACTGGACATTACCTGTTGCGGCCATCAGGTCGGCAGTGATCTGGTAGGGCCTCAGCAGGCGCAGGCGTTCCTCCTGCTGGGACTCCTCACCCATCGAGACCCATACGTCCGTGTACACGGCGTTTGCACCGCGGACCGCCTGCCCCGGGTCCGGAATGACCGTGATGCTGCCCCCGTTCTTGGCCGCGATTTCCCGCGCAAGCACGACCGATTCGCGCGAAGGGACCAGTGCCTCCGGCGTGCAGTTCACAAAATCCACACCGGCCTTGGCGCAGCCAACCATGAGCGAACAGGCCACGTTGTTCCGTCCATCGCCCACGTACACGACCTTGATGCCCTTCAGCTTCCCGAACGCCTCACGCACGGTCATCAAGTCCGCGAGAGTCTGCGTGGGATGGTCCTGGTCCGTCAGCCCGTTCCATACCGGGATACCGGAATACCTTGCAAGGCATTCCACGGTGGACTGGCTGAAACCCCTGAACATGATGCCGTCGAACATCCGGCCCAGCACCCGCGCGCTGTCCTTGATAGATTCCTTCTTGCCCAGGTGCGTTTCGCCCTTGCCCAGGTATTCAGTCCGTCCACCCTCGTCAAATACGGCTGTCGATGTGGCACACCTCGTCCTTGTCGACAGCTTCTCAAAGATCATCGCGATCTGCTTGCCATCGAGGAGATGCCCCGGCGTCCGGGCCAGCCGGCGCCGCTTGAGCGCGTCGGAAAAGTCGAGCAGCCCCAGCATCTCGTCGTCGGACAGATCGTGCAGCGTCAGAAGGGACCTCCCCTTCATCCTGGCCAGCCTCTTCATCAGTTTACCCTCGTCTTTCAACATGCATCCCTGACAACCGGATACTATATCCGCCTGCGCCAAAGGCAACCAAATAGCTGGCGCCGAATCCTTCACTTTTGGCGTGACATCCGCTCCTGATGTGTTAATCATATGATTAAAGCAAATGATTAAGGAGTGACTGCAATGCCGCGTACTACTTCGAGGCAGCGGGGCAGGATACTGGAATCGGCGATCCGGGTTTTTGCCGAAAAAGGGTTGGACGGTACCACCATCCGCATGGTCGGAAACAGGGCCGGGCTGAACAGCGCCCTCATGTACTACTACTTCGAAGACAAGGAGACACTTTTCCAGGAGGCGATCCGAACCGTCATGGCAGGCTTCTTCGATATACTCGCCTCCGGACTGCATGGTTTCGGCTCTGCACGGGAACGCCTTGAATACCTCGTGAACTCCATATTCGGTTACTTCACGGAACACCCGGAACGGATGCGCCTGATGGCAGGCACGATCACCATGCACCCGGAACGTCTCGGCAGGATCATGAACTCCTTCCTGCGCGAAAGGACCCTCACACCCATCATTGTTTTGCGGGAAGGCATGGAACAGGGCCAGTTGAGAAAGATGAACCCCCTCGACGCGTGGCTGAGCATCATGAGCCTCTGTATCTTCAGCCTTTGCATGTGCGCCGTTGCGCGGCACCTTGACTTCAAGGGGCTTCCCGTTCAGCCATTTGACGCCGTTGAACGCCGCAACCATATCATCGAGCTGTTGAACCAGGGGCTGGCCGCCAGCCCCGGCAGGAGGGATGCAGCCGGTCGTTCGCCCTCGATAAGGAGAAAACAATGAAACAAGCAGTATGCCTACTCGTGATTGCCGCACTGATACCGGTTACGTCATGCAGGTTTGGCAACGGGAAACCTGCCGGATCGGGTACAATCGAATGCACGCAGGTCCGCCTTGCGCCGCAGGTCAGCGGCAGGATATCCGAACTGATCCCCCAGGAGGGTACAGTACTCGAGGCAGGCGATGCTGTTGCCCGCCTGGACACCGCTGACTACGAACTGAAACGCGATGAGGCAAAGGCCGCGTTTGCCCAGGCCAGCGCCCAACTCGACCTCGCCAGGGCCGGCGCGCGCGAAGAAGACGTCCAACGCGCCCGCGAGCAGGTGCGTGAAGCAAAAGCATCCGCGGATGCCGCCGCGACGGACCTCAAGCGGATTGAACAGCTGTTCGCTCAGAACAGCGCCACTCGGAAACAGCTCGATGATTCGAAGGCCTATGCTGAGCGCACCGATGCAGCAGCCGCAGCAGCCGGGCAGAGTCTCCAGCGCCTCTTGAAAGGAAACCGCGAGGAGGAAGTAAGGCTGGCGGCCGCGGCACTCGATCTCGCAAAGGCAAGACTGGCCCAGGCCGAAAAGGCAGTCGCTGACTGCACGTTGAAATCGCCGATTGATGGCACGGTAACGGTCCGCATCCACGAGCCCGGCGAGTGGGTTACTGCGGGGATACCGGTGGTCATAATCTCGAACCTCGACGACGCCTGGCTGTCTGTCTATGTACCGGAAAACCGCATACAGGGGATCACCATCGGCCAGCCTGCGAGAGTCAGGGTGGACGGCAGGGACGGTTTCTTCGACGGGACAGTGACTTTTGTGGCTTCCGAGGCCGAGTTCACTCCCCGCAATGTCCAGACGCCCGACGAACGGGCCAAGCTTGTGTACCGCGTGAAGGTCGGTCTCCCCAACCCGGAGGGCATATTCAAGCCGGGTATGCCTGCCGATGCGTTTCTCGACACAGGCAGGAAATAGGAGATGCCGTGGACTCCCCCGCCGCACAGACCAGGGAACTTGCACGTTCGTTTGGCGACACCGTTGCCGTGAGGTCGCTGGATCTTGATATCCGCCGCGGGGAGTTGTACGGCCTTGTTGGACCTGATGGAGCGGGCAAAAGCACGGCGATCCGGCTCCTCTGCGGCATCCTCCATCCCACCGGCGGGGAAGGCCGCGTCCTCGGCATGGACCTTGTGAAAGACACCGAAGCGATCAAGGCACGAATCGGGTACCTGTCCCAGAACTTCACGTTGTATGGCGACCTGACGGTCGATGAGAATATCGAGTTCTTTGCCGACCTGCACGGTGTGGGGAACCTCAAAGCACGCCGTGATGAGCTGCTTGAGTTCACCCGCCTGTCCCCTTTCCACAACCGCCTTGCCCAGGCGCTTTCCGGGGGAATGAAGAAAAAACTCGCCCTCGCCTGCACGCTGATCCACACGCCGGACGTTATCTTCCTGGACGAACCATCCACCGGCGTGGACCCGGTCTCCCGCGGCGAGTTCTGGCACATCCTCAGCGGGATACTCGAGAAGGGCGTCACGATTATCATGACAACGCCGTACCTGGACGAGGCCGACCGATGCCATCACGTGGGTCTCATGCACAGGGGACGAATCATAAGGCACGGCACACCGGACGAATTAAGGGCCGGCCTTCCGGGCCGGATATACCGCATCGAGTGCGGGTCACCGGCGATTGCCGGCAAAGCCCTCCGGAAGGGTCTGCCGGGAACGAGGCTGGTACTCTACGGCGACAGGATCCATGCCTGGATACGAGAGGACACACAGGGCATCGAACCCGTTACCGCCTGGCTCAACGCCAACGGGTTCGGCCCCGCAAGCTCCTCAGCGACAGACCCGACACTGGAGGATGTTTTTGTTGCCCTGATGGAAATGGAGGCACGAACATGAGAACACAAGCACTCGGAATATGCGTGGCAGGCGCCCTGCTTCATTGCCTGTGCATTTCCGCCGCGGCGGCAGAAGTGTCCGTGGCGGTCATCATAAGCAATACCCTGGCCCGCAGTCGCACGCTGCTTGCGGCCAGGTATGAAGTCGACATTGCCAGGGCGGTTGCCGGACAGGCAGGTGCCGCTGCCCTTCCATCGGTCGACCTGCGCGGCAGTGCCGCCCGGTACTCCGGCCTCACAGATTCCTCGCTCGGCGCCTTGACCCTGCCGGCCATAGAAGACCGTTACTCGATATCCGCGGGAGTATCGCAACCCCTGTTCACCGGCGGAAAGATCATGAAGCTGCGGCGGGCTGCGCGTCTTTCCGGCGATGCGGCCGAGTCGCGCCTTGAAGAAACTGAGTCAGATGTGGTTCTGCAGGCCGTGGCAGCATACTGGAACTGGTCAAAAGCCGTCCATTCAACTGCAGCCCTTGGAACAGCGGTGGCACGGATGGAGGCACATTCTGCCGACACGCGCAACCTTCTCGCTGCGGGGATGGCCACGGAAAACGATTCGCTGGCCGCAGATGTGCTCCTGGAACAAACCCGGCTTCGCCTGCAGGAGTCGATTGACGCAGCACGCACGGCAAAGGTGCGGCTGCGCTTCATCACAGGAATGGAGCTTGCCGGGGACGATACGCCTGTGAAACCGGCAAAGCTTGCGGGACAGCAGCTTCTGGAGGCCGAAACGATGATTGCCCAGGCACTCGGCAACCGCGCCGCCCCGCAGGCAGCCAAGCTCGAGGCTGACGCGGCAACGGCGAGAGCCGCGGCCGCAAGGGCGGACTTCTATCCTCAGGTTCAACTCGGGGCCCGCTATGAACAGTCACAGCCGAACCCGCTCTTCTTCCCGCCCGCGGAGGAGGTGAACGACGACTACTTCGCAGGTGTCACCGCCACGTGGTCGCTGATTGACTGGGGCATGACCCGGAACAAGGCGCGCGAAGCAGCCGCACGGCAGCAACAGGCGGCGCTGCGCTACCAGGACGCCGTCGAGCGCGTTCGTCTGGATGTGGAGGAAGCGCGCATCGCGATGGAGAACGCGGTCGAAAGGGAAAAGGTTGCCGACCGGGCCGAGCAGAGCGCGACACGCAACCTGCAGTTGGTTGAAAACATGTGGACGAATGGCCTGGCGCGCCATTCGGAAGTCCTCGACGCACAGAGCCGCATGACGGACGCACAGTACCAGCTGGTAAGCGCCAGGGCCGACGGTTGCCTGGCAGACGCGGCACTTCGGCATGCAGTGGGTCGCCCCATGATTGAAGCTACCAGACCATGAACATGACCGACCTGCCAAACAGCGCTGTGATCGATGTCATCGGCCTCACGAAGACCTTTGGAGCGTTCACGGCCGTGGACAAAGTCACCTTCACGGTGGCGCGCGGCGAGGTCTTCGGATTCCTCGGCCCGAACGGAGCGGGCAAGTCAACCACCATACGGATGCTCTGCGGACTGCTTCGCCCGACCGGCGGGACTGCCAGCGTGGGAGGTCATGACATAGGCTCCGAGCCGGAACTTGTCCGCGAGACCATAGGGTACATGTCCCAGAGGTTCAGTCTGTACAAGGACCTGACAGTCGCCGAAAACCTGTCTTTCTTCGGGGGAGTCTATGGGCTGCGAGGCGCGAGACTGCGGGACCGTTCTGCCGCGGTTGTGGCAATGGCCGACCTGAAAGGCATGGAGGACCGGCCCGCCGGGATGCTGTCCGGAGCCCACCAGCAGAGGCTGGCACTCGGTTGCGCCATCCTGCACGAACCCGGAATACTCTTCCTGGATGAACCCACTAGTGGGGTGGATCCCATCTCGCGACGGCATTTCTGGGACCTTATCCAGGACATGGCTGCGGACGGGGTCACAATCCTCGTTACCACGCACTTCATGGACGAGGCAGAGTTCTGCGGACGGATAGGATTCATCAGTGGCGGCAGGCTGGTCGCCCTCGACACTCCCACCAGGCTCAAACACGATGCTGTTGCCGAGGATCTGTTCGAACTCGAACTGCACGCCTTCCGCGAGGGAATTGAACCGTTCAGACATATTGCAGGTGCGGAGGCCGTTACCTACTTCGGGTCCAGGATCCATATGTTCTGCCGGCGCGGAACACAGACAGCCGACAGCCTGAAACAGGCAGCTGGCGGACTTGGATACGGGGTGCGATCAGTAGCAGGAATACCTGTGACGTTGGAGGACGCATTCGTCCGCCTGGCACAGAAACAGCAGACACACACGACCTCATGAAACGATTCCTGGCAATATTCAAGAAGGAGTTCCGCCAGATCCGGCGGGATCCCCTTTCACTCGGCATGTTGCTGGTGGTGCCTGCAATGCTGCTTGCGTTGTACGGCTATGCGCTGTCATTCGACGTGAAGCACATCCGCGTGGCTGTACTGGACAAGGACAACACCGTCGAAAGCAGGCAACTCCTGGACAGCATGTTCCAGAATCCCTATTTCGACAAGGCGGCCATCCTGCAGAGAACCATGGAAGCCGACGCAATACTCGCCCGGGGGAAAGCAAGGGCAGTTCTCATCATCCCGAAAGGATACGCTGCCGCACTTGCACGCGGCGAAAATGTCGCCGTGCAGGCGCTCGTCAACGCAGCTGATGCCACCACCGGCACAACGGCCATCGGCTATATCGAGGCATTGGCCGACCGAATGACCCGTCAGATCCGCGCCGAACGGCTTGGCATGTCCGCCACATCGATGAACCTGCCGGTGGTGATCCCCGAACCGCGCATATGGTTCAACTCGGAACTCCAGAGCGCACATTTTCTGGTCCCGGGCCTCATCGGCATGCTGATGATGCTGTCGGGCGTGATTGCCACATCGCTCTCGATCGTCCGGGAGAAGGAAAACGAGACCATGGAGCAGATGATGGTCTCGCCGGTCAAACCGGAGGAGCTGATACTGGGGAAGACCCTCCCCTACGTACTGGTCGGCCTCCTGACCATGGGCATGATCCTAATCCTCGGACGAATCCTGTTCGGCGTGGAAGTCAAAGGGTCCTACGGTCTGCTGGCGCTTACGACCATCCTGTTCCTCTTCGCTGCCCTTGGGATGGGGATCCTCATATCCGCGGTGACGCGATCCCAGCAGATGGCATTCCAGATTGCCGCCTTGGCCTCCATGCTGCCGTCGGTGCTTCTCTCCGGGCTGATATTCCCGATCAACAATATGCCGTTGCCGATCCAGGCCATCAGTTACTTCGTTGCTCCACGCTATTTCATCGCCGCGCTGCGTGGAATCATACTCAAGGACGTGTCAGCCGTGGTTCTCCTGCCCCAATGGGCAGGGCTGCTGGCACTCGGTATTCTGTTCAACCTGCTGGCTGCCTCACGCACCAGGAAAGCGACCTAGCGTGAACACGCACTACAACCCCCTGCGGTCTGTCTTCCTCATGCGCACCGCCGGCCTCCTGCGCAAGGAGCTTGTACAGATCAGGCGGGACAGGAGCCTGTTCGGACTGCTCATCGTAGCCCCCCTGCTGCAGCTGCTTGTGCTGGGCTTCGCGATCACGACTGACGTACGCGAGGTGAAGCTGGCTGTCCGCGATTTCGACAGGTCCATGCAGAGCCGCGAATACGTGCGCGCACTTTCAGCCTCCGACTACTTCAAGACAACCTATGTCACCGCGGCGACCGTGGATGACGCCCGGCTCCTGGTGTCCGGCCGCGCAGGGCTCGTGCTTGTTATTCCCCGCGGATTTGCCGCGTCGCTCGAACGCATGGAAACCGCATCCGTCCAGGTGCTTGTCGACGGGGCCGACGTCAATTCTGCCATACAGGGGCTGAACTACCTCCAGAGAGCAACACGCCTGTTCTCATCACGGGGAATACGCCTGGTTGAGGAAGACATCGGCCGCCGGACAGGTACAGGCCTGCCGACCGTTTCCGCCGAGTGCCGCGCATGGTTCAATCCCGGGCTGATGTCGCGTTTCTACATGGTTCCCGGCCTGATCGGGGTCCTCCTGATGATCACCACCATGGTGGTGAACAGCATGGCACTGGTGAAGGAACGTGAACAGGGCACCATGGAACAGCTGATCGTCACTCCGCTGCGTCCTGCCGAGATCATCCTCGGCAAACTCCTGCCGTTTGTCGTAATCGGTTTCATCGAAGTAACGCTCCTTTTGATCGGCATCAAGCTAATCTTCAACGTCCCGTTACGCGGAAGCGTCCTGACACTTTACGCCTTCTCTGGCATGTTCCTGATGACAACGCTGGGATTGGGACTGTTCGTGTCCACTGTCGTCCGGACGCAGCAGCAGGCGATGATGTTCGCAATGTTCTTCGTGATGATGCCGTTCATGCTGCTTTCGGGTTTCATCTTTCCTGTCGAGAACATGCCTCTTGTCATTCAACCGCTGGCACACATGATCCCCCTGAAGTACTATCTCACGGCGGTGCGCGGTCTTTACCTGAAGGGCAACGGCTGGTTCGAGCTGTGGCCAAGCGCAGCTGCGCTTCTCGCGTGGGGCACTGTGATCCTAACCATTTCCGTCCTCAAGTTCCGCAAGCGGCTGGATTAAACCCGGCGCATGAAGAAGGTAGGAACCGCAGATTCACGCGGATGGACGCCATTTGCAGAACCCGAACCCTGTTATCACCTTTGTCTGTATGCATTCGCGTCCATCTGCGGTTACATTTCCCTCTGAGCTGCACTTTCCCGCCGAGGCATGACCGGTCTTCTTGACTTCCTTGTCTCCAATGACAAGGATTGCCGGCCATATGAACTCACCTTCCGGAGCGAACGTCACGCACAACGCGGCTGATCCAGGGTTCACTTACTACGGCAGGTGGCATGCCGGCACCACGGCCATATCCATAAACAGCGGCTCGACAGTGGAATTCGCCTACGTCGGAAGGGAATGCACCCTGGTTTTCGACGTCAGCGGATTCACGCAGTTTCCAGCCGTGTTCGTGCAGGTGGACGGCGGCAATATCTCAAAGACCACGCTGTCACGTGATGTCGGTACTGTGCCGGTTATGCCGGCATACCGCGCGATGCCCACGAGGCAACCGCCATTCCCGGTAGTGTCGAGCCGTTACCACGTCGTGCGGTTCTGGATTGCCACGCACTCGCTCTACCTCATGCCCGAGACCGGGAAACAGTGGACCACACTGGTGGGCGGGTGCAAGTTCAGGGGAGCGGCACTCGGCGACGGCAAGCTCATTCCCCTGCCCCGGAGTCCCAACCAGATC
>Ga0172371_10005799_pt1 | contig 18196 bp, 19 predicted proteins | sample Lak12m_FD_114543 | JGI IMG/M metagenome (GOLD analysis project Ga0172371, IMG submission 114543) | Freshwater microbial communities from Kabuno Bay, South-Kivu, Congo - kab_022012_12m | ecosystem: Environmental > Aquatic > Freshwater > Lake | place: Democratic Republic of the Congo: South-Kivu...
GCACGCGGACAGCCGACGCGCACGGCGCGCACCTCGGCGACGAACCGAAGGACTGATGAGCGAGCACGAGACCAGACTGGAGCTGCCGATCACCGGCATGACCTGCGCCAGCTGCGTGGCGCGCAACGAGAAGGCGCTGCGCAAGCTGCAGGGCGTGGCCGAGGCCAGCGTCAACTTCGCCACCGAGAAGGCGACGGTGACGTTCGACCCGGACGTCCTCTCGGCCGAGGACCTCGTGCACACCGTGGAGGCGGCCGGCTACGGGGTCGTCACGACCCGGGAGACGCTGCCGATCCTCGGCATGACGTGTGCCAGCTGCGTGGCGCGCGTGGAGAAAGCCCTGCGCAAGCCGGCCGGCGTGCTCCACGCCGACGTGAACCTGGCCACCGAGAAGGCCACCGTGACCTACCTTCCGGGGCAGGCGTCGCACGACGACCTGGTCGCAGCCGTGGCCGCGGCCGGCTACCAGGTCATCGAGCCGGGCGCTGCGGACGCAGGCGGTGAGGGCGGCTCCGCCGCGGCCGCCGCGGACGCCGCCGAGGCGGCGCGGGCGGCGGCCTACCGGCGACTCAAGCTCAAGGTCGTGGTCGGATTCGTCCTCAGCATCACCATCTTCGTGGGGACGATGCAGCCCGAGTGGTTCCCCTTCCTGCCGACGTGGCTGCACAACGGCTACCTGCTGTGGGGTCTGGCCAGCATCGTCCAGTTCTGGGTCGGCTGGCAGTTCTACGCCACGTCCCTCACTGCCCTGCGGCACGGCAGCACCACGATGAACACGCTCGTCGCGATGGGCTCGTCGGCCGCGTACATCTACAGCGTGCTGGGCGTGCTGTTCCCGTCGTGGTTCGAGCACCAGGGCATGAGCATGCCCATGTACTTCGACTCGGCCGCGTTCATCATCACGCTGATCCTCTTCGGGCGGCTGCTCGAGGCCCGCGCCAAGGGGCAGACCGGCGCTGCCATCAAGGCGCTGATCGGCCTGCAGCCGCGCACCGCGCGGGTGCTGCGTGACGGCATCGAGGCCGACGTCCCCATCGCCGACGTCGTGGTCGGCGACGCCGTGCTGGTGCGCCCCGGCGAGAAGGTGCCGGTGGACGGGGTCGTCACCTCGGGCGTCTCGCCGGTGGACGAGTCCATGCTCACCGGCGAGCCCCTGCCGGTGACCAAGCGCACCGGCGACGAGGTCATCGGCGCCACCATGAACACGACCGGCTCGTTCACCTTCCGCGCCACCAAGGTCGGGGCCGATACGGCGCTCGCGCAGATCATCCGCCTCGTGGAGCAGGCGCAGGGGTCCAAACCGCCCATCGCCCGGCTCGCCGATGTCATCGCCGCGTACTTCGTGCCGGCCGTCATCGGCATCGCCACGCTGACGCTCGTGGTGTGGCTCGTCTTCGGCCCCTCGCCGGCGCTCAACTACGCGCTGCTCAACTTCGTGGCGGTGCTGGTGATAGCGTGCCCGTGCGCCCTGGGCCTGGCCACGCCGACCGCGATCATGGTCGGCACCGGCAAGGGCGCCGAGAACGGCGTGCTCGTCCGCGACGGGGGCGCCCTGGAGACCGCCCACAAGCTCGACGCCGTCGTGCTCGACAAGACGGGCACGATCACGGAGGGCAGGCCCCGTGTGACCGACGTCCTGCTGTTCGACGGTGCCGCAGGCCTCGACGAGGACGGCCTGCTGCGCCTCGTGGCCGCGGCGGAGCGTGGCAGCGAGCACCCCCTGGCCACGGCTGTGCTGGCGGCCGCAGACGCGCGGGGGCTCGTCGTGCCCGATGCGACCGGGTTCGAGGCCGTGGCCGGGCACGGCATCCGCGCCACCGTGGACGGCCGCGCCGTGGTGGCCGGCAACGAGCGCCTCGCCGGCTTGGCCGGCGACCACGCGGACGGCGGCGGCGCCCTCGCCGCGCTCGACCGGCTGTCCGGCCAGGGCAAGACGGTGATCACCGTCCAGCTCGACGGCGCGGCTGCAGGCGCCATCGCCGTCGCCGACACGGTCAAGCCGGGCTCGGCAGCGGCCGTCGGGCGGCTCCGGGCGCTGGGCCTCGAGGTCGTCATGCTCACCGGCGACCACCGGCGCACAGCCGAGACCATCGCCGCCTCGGTCGGCATCGACCGCGTGGTCGCCGAGGTGCTGCCCGAGCAGAAGGAGGCGCAGATCGCCGCACTCCAGGCCGAGGGCAAGCGGGTCGCCATGGTCGGCGACGGCATCAACGACGCCCCGGCTCTGGCCCGAGCCGACATCGGCATCGCCATCGGCACGGGGACGGACGTGGCCATGGAGGCCAGCGACGTCACCCTCATGTCAGGGGACCTCGGCGGCGTACCCACCGCCATCGGGCTGTCGCGCGCCACGATCCGCGTCGTCAAGCAGAACCTCTTCTGGGCGTTCGCCTACAACGTGGCGCTCATCCCGCTGGCGGCCGGCGTGTTCTATCCCGCCTTCGGAATCCTGCTGAACCCCATCTACGCGGCGGCGGCCATGGGCCTCTCCAGCGTGACCGTGGTCGGCAACAGCCTGCGCCTGCGGCGGTACAGAGCGAACTGAACCGGGCTGCTGCCGGGCGCCCCGTACGCCGTCAGGAGCTCTGCGGCGCGCGCCGGAAGGCCGCGCTCCCAGCTGGCGAACGGGGACGCGGCTTCCTCTCCACGACGTCCAAGAGAGCCTCGCCAGAACGGCCAACGCCGCGCCCGGATGTCCAATCTCGCGTCCCTTGTCACCGTTCTACGCCCGATGCGACGATGAGGCCATGCTGCGACTCCTCGACCGGCACGCCATCGGCCAGCTGCTGCGCACCAAGGGCGTGGACGCCTGGGGCGTGGCCGCCAACGACCCCCGCCTGCCACTGGCTGCGGAGCTGCCCACCGTCGTGTCCATGCTCATGCGCATAGACCCGCTGGTCGTGCGCACCCTGCTCGGCGGTCCGACCCAGGAGTACGCCCGCGAGTACCTTCGCCTCAACCTCGCCCTGGATGACGCCGCCGCCACACTGGCCGACGTCCTGCGCGTGCACGGGCACGCCGCAGAGCAGGTGCACGCCACTGCGGCCGGCGGCGGCAACGGCCACCGGCCCTTCCCCCACAAGACCGCGGCCACGAGCGCCGGGCTGGGCTGGATCGGCAAGACCGCGCTGTTCGTCTCACCCGATTTCGGGCCGGCAGTCAGGCTGGCGACGGTGTTCACCGACCTCGCGCTGACGCCCGGTGAGCCGCTCAGAGACGGCAGATGCGGCACGTGCCGCGCGTGCGTGGACGCGTGCCCGGCCGGCTGCGGCCGGGACGTGACGTGGCGCGCTGGCATGCCTCGCGAGGAGCTGTTCGACGCCGCCGCCTGCCGCCACCAGATGTCCCTGTTCCGCACCGTGGAGCCGGAGATCTGCGGCATCTGCATCGGCGCGTGCCCGTATTCGCGGCGGTAGCCGACGTCACCGCCGCCCCGTCACACGGGAGGCCCGGCCGGATCAGCCGATCCGGCCGGGCCTCTGGAGATCCCGCGACCCCGGGGGAGACCCCCCCTGGAGCCGCGCTCGTACCCCCGCGGTGGAGGCGCGCAGCGGCGGTCCGCAGGCGCCGCTCTACTTCAGCGGCGCCGGCCCCCTGTCCAGGATGAGCCAGGCGGTGTGCACGGGCGCCTGAGGGTTGGTGCGGTCGACGCGGCTGTGAACCAGGACGCGGTCACCGACGGCGACGCCGCCAAGGCTGATGACCTCCGCCCCGTCGCTGCCGACCTTCATGACCACGGACTTGCCGGCGAGCGTGAACGTCACATCTTTGCCCACGAGGGCCTTCTTGCCCCTCACGATCTTGACCGTCAGCGAGTTCGCAGCCGTGTTCACCGCGGTGACCTCACCCTTGCACACGAGCGCCCGGAACTTGGCCTTCGCGCCGTCGGGCTTCTTCGCCAGCGACGGGCCGGCGATCGCCGAGAGCATGAGAGCAGCCGCCACGGCGAGCACGAGCAACGTGGCCGCCGAGTGCCTGATGCGGCGTTTCGGGCCGGTCTGCTTCGTCATCATCGTCGTCCTCCTTGTAGACACCATTGATTCGCACTGTACGCTGCAACGTGGCACTCTGAGGAACGTGCCACGGAGTGCGGGTGTTAGGGGTATACGTTCCCCAGAGGCTAACGTCTGCGGACCCGGCGGCGTTCATTGGAGTGAAGATGGCAGTCAAGCCGGATGATGCGCGCGTCGTGGGCGCGGGCGGCGGAACTCCCGCCGGCCGCGACGCGCCGCGACCTTCACAACGCGAGGACGCCGCGCTCGTCGCCGCGCTGCGCAACGGTGAGCCGGCCGCGTTCGCGACGCTCGTGACCGACTACCAGAGCGCCGTCTTCAACCTGGCGCTGCGGCTCGTGCGCGACCGCGAGGACGCACGCGACATCACGCAGGACGTCCTTATCAAGGCACACGGCAGTGTCCCGGACACCGTGGGCGAGCTGCACCTGTGGGCCTGGCTGTACAGGGTGACCGTCAACACGTGCTGGGACCACCTGCGCGCGGCCGGCCGGCGCCCGCGGCCGACAGAGGACGCGGAAGAGCTCGCCGCGACGCGGGCCGACGACCAGGAGGAGCGTGCCGAGGTGGCGCGGCTGTTCTCGCAGAGCCTCGCCGCGCTCCCGCCCCGTCAGCAGGCCGCGCTCGTGCTCAAGGACATCCACGGCCTCGACCACGCTGAGATAGCCGAGGCCCTCGGCATCACCAGGGGTTCGTCGAAGGTCCTGCTCTTCCACGCGCGCCACTCGTTCCGCCACGCCTACAGGGCACTCACCGCCGTCGACCCGAGGCCGGCCGCGTGCCGTCTCGCGGAGAACGCCGTGGCCGCCTCAGTCGGCGGACGCCTCAGCGCAGCCCAGCGCCGCGCGCTTCTGAAGCACGCGCGCAGCTGCGCGGACTGCCGCAGCATCGTCGCGCGGTGGGAGCGCCCGCACGCCGGCGCCCTGGCGCTCGCGCTGCCGCTCGTCGCGACGCCACACCTGTTCAGCTCGTCGGCGTCCGGACCGCTCGCGGCCGGCCCGGCGCTGGCCGGGGCGTCCGCCTCAACCGCAGCGGGCGCCTCGGCCGGAGCAGGCGCTTCGGCTGCGACGGGCGCCTCGGCAGGGGCCGGTGCGGCCGCAGCCGCCTCGGCCGCGGCGACGTCGGCCGCCGCCACGTCCGGCGCCGCCGCGAGCATCGCGGGCGGCCTCGGCGCCAAGCTGGCCGGACTCGGTGCGGCCAAGGTGGCCGCGGTGGTGGTCGCGGCCACGTCGCTGGCCGCGTACTCCGGTGCCGAGACGTACAGCGACCATGCGTCACGACCCGCGCAGCACACGCCGGCCGCGGCCGCCACGTTGCACCCCGCGGGCGCTGTGCAACGAGCCGCAGCGGGGTCGCACCGGGCGGAGACCGGAGCGGCAGGAGCTGCGACCGCCGCTGCCCGGGCCGCGGGACGCGAGCAGCCCCCAGGACCGGCGGTCGCGCCGGTGTGGCCGAAGTGGCGGCGTGCGGCGATGCGCGCCGCCGCGGCCGCCGGGGCGTGGCCCGCGGCGGGACGCTGGACGGCTCTGGGCCGGCGGCTGCTGCGCCCGGCGAAAGACCGGCCCCTGTGGCGGCTCGCCGGGCTCAGTCGCGGACGTGTCGCCAGGCAGGTCGCCCGGGACTCCGCACGCCTGCGGTCCCGGCTCGAGGCGCGCGCGGCCGCGGCGGCGGCCCGGTGGGCGGCTGCCGGTGGCCGGTCCCCTGGGGATGCCAGGGCCGCGGCGACAGGACCGGCCACCTCGGGTACGCGTGCCGGCGCGGCCGCTGCAGGTACCCGACCTGCCGCGAGCACCCGGGTCGCCGCGGCGACCCGGAGCGGCGGCGCGACCTTCACGTGGAGGCCGCCCCGCTCAGCGGCCGCAGCGACCGGCCGAAGTGGGGCGGGGCACGACGCACGCCTTCTCACGCCGGCCGGACGCACGGGCTCGGCACCGGCTCGCGCAGCCAAGCTCGCCCTGAAGGCCCTCCCCGCCGCCGCGCTCGCGAACACCCGGGGGCTCCACACGCGGGCGCACAAGCCGCCCCCCAGGAAGCCGGACGCATCAGGTGCCGCGAGCGCGCGTCCCGCTGCGCCTCCCCCGGACCGTCTGGAGCGGCCGGCCAAGCCAGCGAGGCCGCCGAGGCCCGAGGAGACGCAGGAACCCTGAGTGGTCCGCCCGGACACGCACCCGGGCCGCTCGACACTGCAACGCCGCTGTTGCCGCAGCCTCGTGCGGCTGCTACGCTTGCGGCCCACTGAAAATGGTTTTCAGTTTCATTTGAACGGAGACGCCGGATGCCGCTCGACGCGGACCAGATCGCACGGACCTTGGACGAACGCGGGCTGCGGCTCACGCGGCAGCGCAGGGCCGTGCTCGACGCCGTCGCCGAGGCGTCGGCCAGCATCAGCCCCCTGCAGGTGTTCGACGCCGCCCGCACCCGCTGCCCGGAGCTGGGCCTCACCACCGTGTACCGCACACTGGAGGTGCTCAGTGAGATCGGCGCGCTGCGCCGTGTGCACGGGCCCGACCACTGCGAGGCCTTCGTGCCCGCCGGTGCGGCGCACGGGCACACCGTCGTCTGCTCCCGGTGCGGCAGCGTGCAGGAGTTCACCGACTGCCGGATGCAGGACGTCGTCGACGCCGCCGCCGGGCAGACCGGCTACCGCATCACCGGGCACTTCCTGCAGCTGAGCGGAGTGTGCCCTGCGTGCGCGGCGGGCGACCCGCCGTGCGGTGGGCACGAGGCGCGGCCATGAGCCGCCTCGGCGCGCTGGGCGCCCTCGGCATCTTCCTCTTCGGGGCCGCCGCAGCCACCGCAGCACTCGCCGGCTGCGGGTCCTCCGCGGCGGCCGACGGCGGCGCCCTGAGGGTCGTGGCCACCGAGAGCTTCCTGGCCGACATCGCCCAGAACGTCGCCGGCGAGCGCTTCACCGTCGACACCCTGGTGCCGCTCGGCGCCGACCCCCACGCGTTCGAGCCGGCGCCGAGGGATCTCGCCCTTGTGGCCGACGCCGACCTCGTCATCGCCAACGGCGGTGGCCTTGAGGGCCCGCTCCTTGACCTCGTGAAGAACGCCGGCGGCTCGGCGCCGATCGTCGAGGCCTCAGCCGGACTCAGGGGCCGCACACCCCAGCCCGGAGAGCCACCCCCGGCGGCGGGACAGACAGACCCGCACTTCTGGCTCGACCCCGAGCTCGTGAAGACCTATGTCGCCGCCATGCGCGACGCGTTCGCACAGGCCGACCCGGCGGGGGCGGAGGTGTACGCCGCCAACGCCGCCGCCTACGAGCAGAAGCTCGACGACCTCGACGCGTGGATCGAGGCGCAGGTCGCCGAGATCCCTCCGGCCGAGCGCAAGCTCGTCATGAACCACGCCAGCCACGGCTACTTCGCCGACCGCTACGGGTTCCAGGTGGTCGGCACGGTGATCCCCGGGGTGGGGACGTCTGAGTCGCCGACGGCGCAGCAGCTCGGCGAGCTCACGCGCGCCATCCGCGACAGCGGCGCCCGCGCGATCTTCGTGGAGACGGATGAGAACCCGGAGCTGGCCAGGCAGATCGCAGCGGAGACCGGCGTCGAGGTCGTGACCGACCTCCTCGACCACTCGCTGACGCCTGCGGACGGCGTCGCCCCCACGTACATCGACATGATGAAGTTCGACACACAGCGCATCGTGGAGGCGTTCAGATGAGCGCGGCGGCGTGCGAGCCGCCGTGCCTGTCGCTGGACCACGTCACGGTGGCGTATCGAGGCCGGATCGTCCTGCAGGACGTGACCATGTCGGTGCCGCACGGCGGTCAAGTCGCAGTCGTCGGGCCGAACGGCGCCGGCAAGTCCACACTGTTCAAGGCCCTCGTCGGGCTGCTGCCTCTGCGCGAGGGCCGCATCGAGCTGCGCGACAGGGACCCGCGGGGCGCCGCGGAGCCGATCGCCTACGTGCCGCAGCGGGAAGAGATCGACTGGAGCTTCCCCGTCACCGTGGCAGATGTGGTGATGATGGGCCGCTACGGCCGCCTGGGGTGGCTGCGGCGCCCGCAGGCGGCCGACCGCGAAGTGGTGACGCGCTGCTTAGAGGAGCTCTCCATAGACGACCTCGCCACGCGGCCGGTCGGCGAGCTCTCCGGCGGACAGCAGCAGCGCGTCTTCCTGGCGCGGGCGCTGGCTCAGGAACCGCACGTGCTGCTGCTGGACGAGCCCTTCACCGGCGTGGACGTCAACGCCAAGGAGGCGCTGCTCGAACTGCTGGAGCGCCTTCGACGCCTGGGCATCACCGTCCTCGTGAGCACGCACGACATGCAGACCGCCTCGCAGCGCTTCGCCCACGTGGCCCTGCTGAACGGCCGGCTGATCGCCTACGGCGCGCCCGCCGATGTGTTCACGCCGCCGCACATCTCAACGGCCTTCGGCGGCCATGCCCTGTTCCTCGACGAGATGGTGGTGATCGACGACTGCTGCCACGGCGAGGAGCCAGCGTGAATCGCCGCCTTGAGGCGGGACCATGATCCACTGGCTCACCGAGCCGTTCACGTTCGAGTTCATGCAGCGCGCCCTGGCGGCCTCGCTCATCGTCGGCGTGGTCTGCTCGGTGCTCGGCTGCTTCGTCGTGCTCCGCGCCATGGCGTTCCTCGGCGACGCCCTGGCCCACGCCATCCTGCCCGGCGTCGCGATCGCCTACCTGCTGGGCGCCAACCTGCTCGCCGGCGCCCTGATCGCCGCAGTCCTCGTCGCGTCGTTCATCGGCCTGTTCTCGCGCAAGGGCGCCGTGAAGGAGGACACCGCCATCGGCATCCTCTTCGCCGCCGCCCTGGCCCTCGGCGTCGTGCTCATCAGCACGGTGCGGTCCTACGCGACCGACCTCACGCACATCCTGTTCGGCAACGTCCTCGGTGTGAGCCCCGGCGACCTGTGGGTGACCGCCATCCTTGCGGTGGCGGTGCTCGCCACCGTCATGCTCCTGTACAAGGAGCTGCTGTTGGCCTCGTTCGACCCCGTGCTCGCGCACACGCTGGGGCGCCGCCCGGAGCTGCTGCGCTTCGTCATGCTCTTCCTGCTGGCCTTCACCGTGGTCGTGAGCCTGCAGACGGTGGGTGTGGGCCTGGTGGCGGCCATGCTGGTCACGCCGGCGGCCACCGCCTACCTGCTCACGCGCCGTCTCGCCGCCATGATGGCCGTCGCGGCCGCGCTGGGGGCCGCGTGCAGCGTCGCCGGACTCTATCTGAGCTACTACCTGAACGTGGCCTCGGGCGCCGCGGTGGTGCTGGTGGCCACGGCGCTGTTCCTGGCCGCCTTCGTGGCCGCGCCCCACCGCGGCCTGCTGGCGCGGCGCCTCGCACGACGCGGCGCCGCCTGAGGCGCGGCCGCACGGCCCGTTTCGCCGTTCCGCGCGACGAGCATAGTGGGCAGAGGAACGACTGGAGGAGGACCCATGGCGGCTACCCTTGTGCTCGGCTTCGACGGATCCGACTGTTCGAAGGCCGCGCTGCGACACACGGCCGAGCTCGCGAGCCAGATCGCGGACGCGACGGTGGTCGTGGTCTACGCGTACGAGTTCGCGATCGGCTACGTGCCCACCGGCATGGCCGACTCGCCGCTGCTGATGTCGGCCGAGTTCGACGAGCACTCCGACCTGGTGCGCGGCTACGCCGACGAGCAGGTCAGGCAGGCGGCCGCCGAGCTCACCAAGGCCGGCGTGCACGCCGAGACCAGGGTCGAGGAGGGCCGGCCCGTCGAGGTCCTGCTGCAGGTCGCCGAAGACGCCGGCGCCGCGCTCATCGTGGTGGGCAGCCACGGTGAGGGCGCCATGTCGGCGGCCTTCATGGGGTCGACGCCGCTCAAGCTCCTGCACCACAGCAAGCTTCCCGTGCTCGTGGTGCCCCGACACCAGGGGTGAGGAACGGGCCCGGAGGTCACCGTGGGTCAGATCATGTCGCAGGAGCTCGCCCGCCTCGAGGGCCTGCTGGACGGCGAGCTGCACGAGGTCGCCGTCGCGAAAGCGCTGGAGCATCTGGGGGCGCCCGGCTTTCCCCGCAAGCTGTGGCCGGAGGCACGCCTGTACGACGACTACCTGCCGAAGGCGGTGGAGGTGGAGCCCACCCCGCGCGAGCGCGCGCTGCACTTCTTGTGGAACGCCTTCGACAAGCTCCCACTCAGCGTGATCGCCGACTTCGCCATCCCGTTCCGGCGCATGATCGCCGAGCGCCTGTTCGGGAGCTGCGGCGCGAACTTCATCGCCGACGAGGGCGTGCGCTTCAACTTCGGACAGCTCCTCGAGGTGGGTGACGACGTCTTCTTCAACCGCGGCGTCTTTCTCGACACCAAGGGCGGGGTGCACATCGGCGACGCCGTGTGCCTCACGGAGTGGGTGGCGATCTTCACGCACACGCACAGCGAGGCGCGGCACGTGGAGCGCACCTACGGGCCGGTGGCCCTGGAGCCCTACGTGAAGGTGTACAGCGACGCCATCATCCTGCCCGGGGTCACCGTGGGGGCCGAGGCCATCGTGGCGGCGCGCAGCCTCGTGCACCATGACGTGGAGCCCGGCATGGTGGTCGAGGGCGTGCCCGCGCGGCCGGTGCGCGAGCGCCACTCTGAGGGGCTGCACGACGCCGAGCTGCAGCACTTCTGGTTCGCGGAGCGCGCCTTCCAGACCGACCCGTGGAGAGCACGGGCGCCCAAGGCTTGAACCGCGCCCGCAATCGGCGCGTCGGCGGCGGACGCTCAGAAGGTGCCGAGACCGGCCCGCGCGGTCGTATGATGCGGGCCGACAGCAGAGCATCCGGGGTCCGGTATCGGCAGAGGAGGTCGCCGTGGACATCGCCATCACCAAGCTCGATTTCGTCGCCGTGCCGTCGCAGGACGCCGCCCGCACGCGCGCCTTCTACCTCGACACGCTCGGTCTTCGCCCCGACCAGAAGTCGCAGTACGAGTTCTGGGCCGGGCAGACGTGCTTCGCCATCTGGGAGCCGGAGCAGCAGGGCATGCCGTTCGCGGCGCAGACCTGCGCCCACATCGCGCTGCACGTCGACGACGTGGCCGCGGCGCGGGCGGCGCTCGAGGAGAAGGGCGTGGCATTCCACGGCGACACGTTCGACACCGGCGTCTGCCACATGGCCCTGTTCAGCGACCCGGACGGCAACAGCCTGATGCTGCACCACCGGTACAAGCCCCGGGAGTGAGGACGGCCGGGCGGCGCCGGGGCCGGCCGTCAGGCGGGCTCCGGAGTCGCCGGCGGCGAGGTGGTCCGGCGGCCACCCGCGCCGGCCGCTACTTCCTCGCGGCCGACCTCTCCGGCACCGGCACCACGCCGGCCAGGTCGCCGATGACGTTGACCAACTGGGCGTCGGCCGGCACCACGATCTTGGCGTTCTGCCAGAAGGCCTTCTCCACCGTCTCGAGCTTGCGTAGCACCTGGGCGTTGCCGACGAAGTACTGCTCCGCCGCCTCGTTGACCAGCTTGATGGCCTGCGCCTCACCCTCGGCGGCGAGGATCTTGGCTTGGCGGATGCCTTCGGCCTTCTTGATCTCGGCGCGGCGCGCGCCGTCGGCCTGCGTCTCGGTCGCGGTCGCGAAGTCGACGGCGGCGATCTTCTCGTTCTCCGCCTTGACGACCTTGTTCATGGTCTCCTGCACATCCTGCGGTGGGTCGATCTCCTTGAGCTCCGTGCGCAGGATCTCGATGCCCCAGCTCGCGGTCTCGGTCTTGAGGGTCGTGCGCAGCTCCTCGTTGATGCGCCCGCGCTCGCTGTTGGCCGACTTCAGCGTGAGCGTGCCGATGATGTTGCGCAGCGTGGTCCGCGCCAGGTTGACGATCTGGTTCTCGTAGTTCGTGACGTTGTATTGGGAGGCTTTCACGTCCTCTTCCGTGGCCTTGACCTTGAGGTAGACCTGCGCGTCCACCTTGGCGTTGAGGTTGTCGTTGGTGATGATGGTCTGCGGCTGGGCCTCGACCAGCACCTCGCGGATGTCCACCTGGAACATGCGCTCGATGAACGGGACGATGACGTGGAAGCCGGGCTCGCAGAAGCGGTGGTACTTGCCGAGGCGCTCCACAAGGCCGCGATGCGTGGGGCGGATGATGCGGATGCCCATCGCCACCAGCATCAGGACGATGATGACGACGATGACGATGATGGCGAGCAGCACGTAACCCATGTGACCCCCTTTGGCCGGGCGCTCCCGCGGCCCTCCGCGCAGGCCCGGCCGGTACGACCCCCCAAGCGTAGGGCCGAGCGGTGTGCGAGTAAAGGCGACGATCGTCAGCGCGAGGCCCGGCTCAGGATTCGCGCTCGTCGGCGTCCGGGGGCGCAGGGCCGGGGCCGGCGTCACCGTCCGCGGCCCCGGGCACGGACCCCTCGGGCGCCGTGCCCGCGCCCGTCGCCTGCAGCGATCCCCCAGCGTCGCCGGCCGGGGGCTCGTCAGCCGACGGCGCATGCGCGATGCGCATGAGCTCGCCGGTCGTGCGGTCGCGGTAGACGGCGAGACCGGCCGGCCCGCGGCGCACGAACTCCAGGCGACCCGCCTCCTGACGCGACGGCACGAAGGTGCTGCCGGCAGAGAGAGATCCTTCGAAGCGCCAGCCGGCCGGCGTGGCGATCTATAGCGGCGCCGGCGGCGCATCGAGCCCGGGTGCGGCTCGGGGTCCCCGGCGGAGCCAGCAGATGCCCGCCTTGCCGGCGGCCTCTCCGTACACCACGCGCGCGAAGCCGAGCCACTCCACAGGGCTCGTGGGCCCCCTCAGCTGGTCGACGACCGCAACAAAGTCCACGGCCTGCCCGCCGCGCAGCAGCGTGAGCCCCCTGCCCTGCAGCTGGCGGGCGTAGCTCTGCACCTGCGCCGGAGCCATGACCCCACGCGAGCGAGCTGGTCGTCGCCGCAGTGGGTTCTGGTGGGCAGGGTCGTCAGGAAGACCGAGCGCCCGCCTTTGAAGCTCCGGCCGACGGCGTCCCAGCGGACGACGACCGAGATCCCTTCGATGAGGACCGTCATGCCGACCCTTTCGCGGTAGGGCACGAGGCCGCCGCCCCGCGCGGGTCCGTCGTGGTGCCGGAGGCGGGCCTCGAACCCGCACGCCCCTTCCGGGGCAGGGGATTTTAAGTCCCCGGCGTCTGCCAGTTCCGCCACTCCGGCACGGGGCGAGTATACGTCAGGAGGTCGGGACGACCGGCGGCGCACCCGGTCAGTAGCCGGCGCCGCTTCGCCGCACCGCCAGCTGACCCGGCTGCGTCGCTCAGTCCGGCGTCAGGGTTCCCGCGGCGAGCGCCCGTGCGGCACCCTCCAGGATGTCGGCCTCGCTCACGCGCACCGCCTCGAGGCCGAAGGCCAGGCAGGCCTCGCGGGCGATGAGCGTGCCCGCGAGGATCACGTCCTCGCGGCCCTTCTGGATGCCGGTCAGCCGGCCGCGTTCCTCGTTCGTGAGGGAGGCGAACAACGTCGCCGCGGCATCGATGTCGGCCAGCGACAGCACGTGCCCGTGCACGAGGTCGGAACGGTACTCACGCAGGTGAAGCTTGTGGGCCACAAGCGTTGTGTACGTGCCGGCCACCCCGACCATGAGGCCGGCGGAGTCTCGCACGCCGGGCGGAACGCCGTCTTCGACGGCGGCGCGCACAAAGCCCACGAGCCGCTCGAGCTCCGTCTCCTGCGGTGGGTCGTGGCGGAGAAAGCGTTCCGTGAGCCTCACGACACCGATGTCCAGGCTGCGGACCACCTCTGGACCGGCGCCGGGGCGGCCGGCGGCGAACTCGGTGCTGCCGCCGCCGATGTCCACCAGGACCACCGGGCCGGACGCCGCGTCGAGGCCGGCGGTGCCGCCGCGGAAGGAGAGCTCGGCCTCCTCCTGGCCCGCGAGCACCCGCGACGGCAGGCCGAAGTCACGGCGCACCTGCGCGAGGAACGCGGCGCCGTCTCCGGCGTCGCGCAGCACGCTGGTCGCGACGAGCAGCGTGCGCTCGGGGCCGAACGCAGTGAGACGCCCGGCGTAGCCGGCCAGGCAGGCGCGCGTGCGAGCCACCGCCTCAGGCGCCAGCCGCCGGGTGTGGTCGACGCCCTGCCCGAGACGCACGACCGTCGTCACGCGGTCGACGGTCCTGACGCCGGTGTCGCCCACCTCGGCCAGGAACAGCCGGCAGGTGTTGGTGCCCAGGTCGACGATCGCGACCTTCACGCATCCGCCTCAGGCCCGGAGCGCGCCGTGCCCGCCAGCGCGCGTGCGCGCTCCACGAGCCCGGCGCAGCGGGCGTCGGCGCACCACGGGTCGCCGATCTCGGCCAGCACGGCGTGCCCGAAGAGGTACGCCGGATGGGCCAGCGCGTGAGCCGCGTGCGCGTGCAGACACTTGACGGCGAGCACATCGCGTACGCCGGCCACGCCGGTGCCCAGGGAGGCGCCGCCGTCGCACATCGGCCAGGCGGCGCGGGCCGCGAGCAAGCGCCGTCGGCGCCGCGACACGGCGGCGGCCTCGCTCAGGGAGCGCCGCAGGGCGGGGTCCGAGGCGGCGCGCTGTGTCCAGCGCCGCACGCCGCCGTCACTCTCCAGCCGCGACACCGCCGCCACGAACGTCGGGCACGTGAGGTAGTAGAGCGTCGGGAACGGCGCGCCGCCGGGCCCGTAGGGCAGGTCCTCGACCGCAGCCGGGAACCCGAACGGGCAGCGCGACACCACGCGCCCGAACGGGCAGGGGTCGCGGCCGAGCTGCGCGGCGACCACCCGCAGGTCGGCCGCGCTCCGGCGGCCGCCGCGGGGTCGTGCGCCCTGGTCCGCGACGGGCGTCAGTGGAGCAGCGTACGCCACAGGTCGTCGAGGCGGTCGAACACCGAGATGGAGCCGGCCGAGGCCGTCTCGCCGTCGCCCTTCACGGGCTCCTCGACCGGCTCAGGCAGGCCCTTGATCACGAACACCTGCGTCTTCGGGGGGACGAGCATTGAGTCCGCGCGCGCCCGCTGGGCGACGTAGTCCTTCTTCGCAAGCAGCTCGACCTGGACCTTGTACACCTCGTTCTGCGCCTGAGCTGCGGCGAGCGCCTCGGACTCGTGCAGGTAGCGGTCCTGCTGCGTGAAGAAGGCGCGCAGCGGCGAGACGTAGAACGAAGCGCCGAGCAGCAGAAGAGCGAGAACAGCGATGCGGCCGAGGTGCACGCGCGGGGCCGGGGCGCCGCCGCGACGTGAGCTGCGCCCTTCGCCCCGCGGTCCGCCCGCCGCACGCTGCCCGTCGCGCGGATCGGCCGTGACCCGGCCGTCACCGCGCCTGTCGACCGTCCCGGTGCCCCCGGCACGCCTCGCGGTATCTCTCCTTCGTGCCGTCCGCGCCTGCGTCACCCTGCTCCTCGCCGTGCGGGCCGCCCCTTGTGCGTGCGGCCGCCTGTCATCCTTCTAGGATTCGCGCAGCGAGCGCCCCGTCCCTGCAGCGGACAGTCGCCGAGAACACCGCGGGCGGCCGTCGGAGGAGCCTCCGGCCGCCGCCCGCGTGCATCCAGGCTCAGGCGCAGGTCACTGCAGCTGCTGCAGACTGGCGTCGGCCTGCTTGCCGACCTCCGACTCGGGGTCGATGGCCACGGCCTTGGTGTACGCGTCTTTGGCCGCCACCGTGTCGGCCTTGGCGGTCTTCTTGTCGCCCTCCTGCTCGGCGATGCGCGCCTTGTGCGACAGGTAGTTGCCGAGGTTGAAGAACGCCGCCTGGTAGTCGGGGAACTTCTTGATCACGTCCTCGATCTGACTGAGGGCCGCGTCGATGTTGCCGCTGTAGAACAGCGAGGTGGCGAAGTCGGTGCCCACACCGGGGTCGCTCGCCTTCTTCTGCCAGGCGGCCGCGTAGGTCATGGCCGCGGCCTGCATGTACTGACCGCCGCCGTTGAAGTCCTGGCTCTGGAAGGCGGCGTCCCCCTTGTCATAGAGCTCGTTGGCCTTGGCGACGAGCTCCTCGTAGGTGCCCGTGGTGACGCCGACCGGCGCGGCGGAGCTGCCGCCGGCAGCAGCGGTCTCGTCGCCGCCCGAGCCCGAGCCGCCGAACCCTCCGGACACCATGACGACGATCACGATGACCACGACCGCGACGACGGCGAACCCGCCCCAGATCACGGCCGGTGAGAGCCCGCGCCTCGGTGCCGCGGCTTTGACATCCTCCGCCGGACCGGCGGACGCCGCGGCGTCACGGCCGGTGGACTCGCCTCGCAGAGCGTCGTGCACCCCGGCGAGGTTGGCGCCGCACTCCGGGCAGAACTTGGCTTCGCCGGCGTCGTTGCCGCACTCGGGACAATACATGGTCGCGATTCCTCCGCGTCGTTGGTATCGAAGAGACGGGCGGGCCGAGATCCGGCCTCCCGAAGCAGAAGACGCGGACGGCCTTCCGGCCGTTCGCGCCATCCGCCACACCCGTGGGGGTATTCTACCTCTTCAGGTTGTAGAACGCCTCCACGCCCGGGTAGCGGGCGATGTCGCCCAGCATCTCCTCGATGCGCAGAAGCTGGTTGTACTTGGCGACGCGGTCGGTGCGCGCCGGGGCTCCGCTCTTGATCTGGCCGGCGTTGGTGGCCACCGCGAGGTCGGCGATGGTGGTGTCCTCGGTCTCGCCGGAGCGGTGCGAGCACACCGCCGTCCAGCCGGCGCGTTTGGCCATCTCGATGGCGTCGAGGGTCTCGCTCAAGGTGCCGATCTGGTTGAGCTTGATGAGCACGGAGTTGGCCGCCTTCTCGCTGATGCCGCGGGCGATGCGCTCGGTGTTGGTCACGAAGAGGTCGTCCCCAACGATCTGCACGCGGTCGCCGAGGCGCTCGGTCATGAGTCCGAAGCCATTCCAGTCGTCTTCGGCGAGGCCGTCCTCGATGCTGACGATCGGGTACCTCTCGACCAGCGCCGCGTAGTAGTCGACCATCTCCTCGGAGCTGAGTGTGCGTCCCTCGCCGGCGAGCACGTACCTGCCACCTTCGAAGAAACTGGATGCTGCCGGGTCGAGGGCGATGCGCACGTCGTCCCCGGGCTCGTAGCCGGCGGCGTCGATGGCCTCCATGATGACGCGGAGGGCATCCTCGTTGGAGGCCAGGTCGGGGGCGAAGCCGCCCTCGTCGCCGACGGCCGTGGCGAGGCCCCTCTGCTTCAGCACGGCCTTGAGCCCGTGGTAGACCTCGGCGCAGATTCGCAGAGCCTCGGCGAAGCTGCCGGCGCCGACCGGCATGATCATGAACTCCTGCAGGTCGACGTTGTTGTCCGCGTGCTTGCCCCCGTTCATGATGTTCATCATGGGGACGGGCAGCAGGTGGGCATTGCAGCCGCCGACGTACTGGTACAACGGCAGCTCCAGGGCGGCGGCGGCGGCGTAGGCCGTGGCCAGCGACACGCCGAGGATGGCGTTGGCCCCGAGCCTGGCCTTGTTGGGCGTGCCGTCCAGCTCGACCAGCATGGCGTCCACGAGGCGCTGATCGGTGGCGTCGAAGCCCACGATCTCGTCGGCGACCAGCGTATTGACGTTGTCGACCGCCCTCAGGACGCCCTTGCCCATGTACGCTGCGGCGTCGTCGCCGTCGCGCAGCTCGACGGCCTCGTACTCGCCGGTGGACGCCCCCGAAGGCACTGCGGCGCGGCCCACGACGCCGGACTCGAGCTCCACCTCTACCTCGATCGTGGGGTTGCCGCGCGAGTCCAGGATCTGCCTGGCCTGCACGTCGATGATGGTGGTCATGTGACGCCTCCCGCTTTCGCGCGCTGGTAATAGTCCTCCTGGCCGGGCAAGTCTAGCGCAGCCCAGTCCCGCCCCTCCTCTGCCGCGAGCCGGGCCGCAGCCACGACGCGGCGTTTGAAGCGGCGCGCCGCCTCCCGCAGCGAGAGCTCCGGGTCGACATGCAGCAGACGCGCGACGTTGACGACCGCGAACAGCAGGTCGCCGACCTCGTGCACGACCCGGGGGTCGTGGCGGTCAGGGTCGCGGTCCGGCGCCTCGGCGAAGAGCTCGGCCAGCTCGCCGTGCTCCTCGGCGATCTTGTGGAAGCCCTCGCGTGCAGATTCCCAATCGAAGCCGACGCTGCCGGCGCGCTGCTGCAGCTTGCGCGCCAGCAGGAGCGCCGGGAACGACTCCGGCACGTCGTGGAAGATGCCCTCCCGGCCCTCCTGCTCAACCTTGATGCGCTCCCAGCGCACCTTGACCTCGCGCGGCGTGTCGGCCACGGCGTCGGCGAAGATGTGCGGGTGCCGGCGGACGAGCTTCTCCTCGATGGCA
>Ga0172371_10005802_pt1 | contig 18187 bp, 28 predicted proteins | sample Lak12m_FD_114543 | JGI IMG/M metagenome (GOLD analysis project Ga0172371, IMG submission 114543) | Freshwater microbial communities from Kabuno Bay, South-Kivu, Congo - kab_022012_12m | ecosystem: Environmental > Aquatic > Freshwater > Lake | place: Democratic Republic of the Congo: South-Kivu...
CCAATGCTGGACGACATCAACGAAAAGATGGCGATATTGTTTGAACAGATGATGGCCGGGGAGTTTGACGGGGGAGAGATCAGCGTAAAAATAACCGTTGAACTGGCTTATGACGTGAAAAATTACGACCGGGTGACGCCGGAAGGCAAGCCAATGGTTGAAAGGCATGAATACAAACGCCCGGAGATTGAGCATAAAGTAAAACTGGTCTTAAAAAAGCAATCAGAATCAAAGGGCGGATTTTCTGAAAAGAACATGGAACTGATATTTATTGACGGCGGGTATATCCTGCGCGAACTGCCCGACCAGCAAATGAAAATGATAGTGGAGAATGAAGAACCATGAAACGATACAGCATACGCAAACACAGTTTTATGTGGTGGTTTATACCGGCGGGATGGGCCGGGTGCTGGGCGGCCATGGTTCTTGTTTTGATAAGCAGTTTTTAAAAATCTAAGGGGCGGGGAACATCCACAAAAAGTTTTAACAAGTCAAATACTTTTTCGTGGGATTCGGGCGTGAATCTTTAAAATTTTGGAGATCGCGCTGATTTAGACGGCTCGCCATACGCCGCCGCGGCCCTGCCCCTTAGAAAAAATAAATGGAGGTAAAAGAATGGAAAAGTATTTTATTATCAGAACCGGTCGGGCTGGTGTTTTTGCAGGAAATATTAAATCTTGCGAAAATTCCACGGCAACGCTAACCAACGTGCGCCGCTTGTGGTATTGGGATGGCGCGGCATCATTATCTCAAATGGCAATGGAAGGCGTGAGCAAACCGAGAAACTGCAAATTTACAGTTGTTGTGCCGGAAATGACAGTGCTAGGCGTTATTGAAATAATACCATGCACGGAAAAAGCCGAGATGAGCATAAAAGGTGTTGCGGAATGGAAAGCGTAAATATATCCGAATTTTTAAACCCTGGCGATGGCTCTGGCTCTGGCGATGGCTCTGGCGATGGCTCTGGCTCTGGCGATGGCTCTGGCTATGGCTCTGGCGATGGCTATGGCTCTGGCGATGGCTATGGCTCTGGCGATGGCTATGGCTATGGCTATGGCTATGGCTATGGCTCTGGCGATGGCTCTGGCGATGGCTCTGGCGATGGCTCTGGCGATGGCTCTGGCATAACCATTTTAAACGGACAAGATATACACAATATTGATGGAATACAAACGATAATAAAAAAAATTCACAGAAATACAGCGCGTGGATTTATACTTCATTCTGATTTGCAACTAGAACCATGCTATGTAATAAAACATGAAAATTTATTTGCGCATGGAAAGACTATCCACGAAGCACAAGAATCGCTTAATAATAAAATATTTAACGAAATGGATATTGATGAAAAAGTAAAGATATTTTATGCAGAGTTTAAAAACGATAAAAAATATCCAGCGTTAAAGTTTTATGAATGGCACGGAAAACTTACGGGCAGTTGTGCTATGGGGCGCGATTCGTTTGTCAAAGACCACGGAATAGACTTGAAAAAAGATATGTTGACAGTGATTAAATTTATAACACTTACTGAAAATTCTTACGGCGGAACCATAATAAATAAAATAAAAGAGCATTATCAAAAGTCATAAATATAGGCGGATAAAACCGCCATTATGGGAGCATAGCGTAAATGGAGAACGCATACAGTGAGGCGCAAGTAACTGTATATACGGGTTCGAGTCCCGGGGCTTCCACCAGGGGGCGTTGCATCCCCCATGTTGCTAATATTGGAGAGTGGCGGAAAAGGTAGACGCACTGACGAAAGTCCGCGGGTATAGGGCTGGTATGCCGTCCAGTATGCGGGGTGACTCATCACCATGAAAAGTGACAAATCCCCGCCTCTCCAAAAAAAAACAAAGGGGGAACCCAATGAATTTAAAACAATGGATTACAATGATGCTGATTGCGCTGGCCGTCATGGCGGCGGTTGCGCTGGTGATCGTAATGCCGACCACGGCGCGGGCTGCGGAAAGAACAGATCCCACGAAGGCGTGCGGCCTGGAGGCGGGAGATTATGAAGAACTGCTGGCAGGCACGGAAATGGAAGGGCTGGGGAAGGCGCTTGAAAGCGGGGAGAAGTTATACCATGTGAACGGGCTTTTTGTGGCGGCGATCTGCGCGCATGAGAGCGGATGGGGAGAAAGCAGGCTGGCGCGGGAGTGCAATAATTTAGGCGGCATCAAAGGCGGCAGCGGGTACCGGAGCTTTTACAACAAGGAGATTTGCGTGCTGTATATGTTTTCACTTTTGGAGCGGAAGTATATCAGCCAGGGGCGGGATAACATCGGCGAGATAGGGAAGATGTACTGCGAGACCGGGGGATGGGCCGGGGCGATCACTTCAATAATGAACGGGTTTATTGAGGATATGAGGGACTGAAATGAACGCCAAGTATGAATACAGCGGGTGGAGCGATGGGGAAATTAGGGCGCATTACCGGGACGCTTTGGACAAGGCGGGGGCCATCAAGATACTGTGCGATTTGACGCTGCTTGCGGAAGAAGAAATCCGGGTGATACTTGGCGACGCGGCGGACGTTGTGCCTGCAAAAAAGAAAGAACCGAAGAAAAGATTTTTTTATGATTATACGGACGCGCGGAAATTCTATGACGCGGGGCTGACGGACACGCAGATATCTGAAAAGACCGGGATAGACCTGCGATCCATATGGCATTGGCGGAAGAAGGAAGGGCTGCCGAAAAACGAAAGAGGGGGAAAAAAAAGTGGATGGCACACTGAAACAGGGTTTGCAAGGCATATTTGACGACGCGCATGAAAACGAGTTTGACCGCAAAAAGGCATTAAGGTTATACAGCGACGGGGCGACGGACAGCGAGATTGCTTTAGAGCTGGGCGTGAACGTGACGGCTGTTGCTTCATGGCGGAAGGAATGCGGCTGGCCGGAGAAAACGAACAAGCTGCCGGACAAGTGGGAGAGAGCGCGGGTTTTGTACGCGCAGGGGTGGTCTGACGGGAAGATCGGGAAAGAAATTGGCGTGAGCGGGGTATCCGTCCTTAACTGGAGGCGGAAAAACGATCTGCCGGCGAACACAAAGGGAGGAAACACGATGTTTAAAAAGGGAAAAAAAGAGCCGGAAATTAATAAAGCGGAAGAGGTTGAAGAAGCTGCGGCGGAAGAATGCAAGAATGAACCGGACTACCAGGAAGACCTTAAAAATGAATCGCGGTTAAAACGGGCCGCCTACGAGAGCATGAAAGACCGGGAAAAGTTTGCAACGCGGATGTATGAAATCGGGAGGCTGCTTTGCGAGGCAAAGCCGGAGGACGGCATGTACTGGGAGCTGGCCAAGGCGACGCTGGAGATACTCAGGATGGTTTGGGAGTGCTTCCCGGTACGGGTTGAGATCAAACTGGAAAAACAGGGGGAAGAAAAATGATTGAATTTATAAGCATTGATAAGTTATTTGCGCACCCGAAAAACCCCAGGCATGACCTTGGGGACCTGACGGAGCTGGCGGAGAGCATAAAAGAGCGCGGAGTGCTGCAGAACCTGACGGCGGTGCCGATGGAAAGCGGAAGTTACACCGTTGTAATCGGCCACAGGCGGCTGGCGGCGGCGAAGCTGGCGGGGCTTGCGGAAGTGCCCTGCGCTGTGACGGACATGGATGAGCGCACGCAGGTGGCCACCATGCTGATGGAAAACATCCAGCGGGCCGACCTGACAATACTTGAGCAGGCCGAGGGCTTCCAGATGATGCTGGACCTGGGAGAGACAATGAAGGGAATATCCGAAAAAACGGGGTTTTCCGAGAGCACCGTACGGCACCGGGTGAAGCTGAACGAACTGGACGAGAAGAAGTTTGAAAAAGCGGTGGCCAGGGGTGGCAGGATGGAAGACTACATCGCGCTGGAGCAGATAAAGGACCCGGAGCTGAAAAACAAGGCGCTGGAAGCAATCGGCACAAATAATTTTGAGTGGACGCTGAGGCGGGCGACGGAGGAAGAAAAAAGAAATGAACGGAAACAGGCTTTAATAGAGTACCTTGAAGGTTTCGCGGAACTGACCGAATACAGGAACGGCCTGCTGTTTATAACAAGTTTTTATGATTTCGATCAGGCTGGATGGGAGAAACCGGAACGATCAAAGGCTATGAAATGACTGCCATTGGCAAAAAGGGATTTGTTATAGAAATAGATCACAACGTAAGCTGCTTTGTTTTTAATGAAAAGCATATGCAGATTTTAGATTAAAGGATACGGAAATGAAAGAACGCTGGAAGCGGGCGGCCGCACATCTTTCCTTATTATATGAACAGTATATAGAACTGGATTGGGCCGGGCGGTACATGCGCCGGGTGATAAAGGGATACCAGGGGCGGATTGCGCGCGGGGAGCGGACGGACAAACTGTACAAAGACATAATGGAACTGAGTTGACCACATTATTAATATAGGAAAAAAATAAAAAAAGCAAGGGCTTTTCTCGGGCTTGTAATGAGTATTATTTTTAGACGGAAAGTTTTACGGGGGATACAAAATGCGTTATGACCGTTACGATTACGCGGCGATCTATACGGAAGATATGCTGGTCACCAGGGACATCAAATGCCTGCAGAAAACAAAAACGATAAAAGCGGGGCAGATGCTGGAAATTGACGCGTTTCCCTCTTTTATGGACAGGAAGGATTACAGCCGGGCAAAAAAGCACAAGCCGAGCCGGAAGGAGCAGCAGAACCTGAACGCGAAAAACGCCATAAAGAATTTTATACGCAAGATGAACGCCAATTTTATAACAAAGGATCTTTGGGCGACGTTCGGGTGGGATTTTGAACGGATGCCGGCGAGTGAGGAAGAAGCATACCGCGAGAGTGAAAATTTTATAGCGCGGATCAACTACCACCGGAAACGTGCCGGACTGCCGAACATGAAATACATGTACGAGGTTGCCGCGGTTGACGGAAAAGAGGGGGAGCCGGAGGCAAAATACCATATCCACATCGTAATGGACGGACTGTTCAGCAGGGACAAGATTGAAGAATTATGGAAAGGCGGCGAATACCCGCAGACAAGGCGGCTCAGGTTGCGGGACTTCGGCGGACTAACGGGGCTTGCGCTGTATATATCCAAAAACAAAAACGGAAGGCGGCGCTGGCGGCAAAGCCGGGGGTTAAAGCCGTACACGCAAAAACCGACCGAGAGTTACAACAGGTTTTCAAAATCAAAAGTTAAAAAAATGCTTGAAATGCTTATGGCGGGGGAGAGCCTGAAAGAAACGTTTGAAAGGGAATACCCGGGGTACGCGTACAGCGACGAATACCCTTGCGAAATAAAAGGCAGTAATTTTATCGGAGGATATTACTTATACTGCCGGATGTACAAGAAGGAGTTTGATAAAAGTGGATAAGGCAACCGTAAAAGTTATCGCTGACGCGAAATACTTTTACCGGGTTCGGGCATTCCGAATAGAGGAGATATAGAGCCATGATGAAAGTTGAGAGCATTGAACAAGCCATGCAGATTATAGACGCGGACAGCAAATGCGAGGAAAGAAAGTGCCGGGGGAAAGGGTGTTATATTTTCACGTTGATTAAGAGCACGCCCTACCCATGCGAACCGGTGGTGCACGCCGCCGAGCGGCTGATTGTGGAGAGATATCGGCAGAATCGGCAGCCATAAAAGCGCGCGCGCGCGGGTGCGCGGGAACAATATATACACAAAAAAAGTTAGGGCGCGGGGATGAGATTCTTCGCTGCGCCGGGGAATGACAGGGGGAGGCCGAGAATGGCTAAAAAGCGTTGGATATGGGTACCGGCGAAGCGGTACAGGATGAAGCGGCCATGGAGCGAGATCATCCGGGAGGCGAAGGAGAGGCGGAAGAATGAACAACACAAAAATTGACTGGTGCGACCGGACGTGGAACCCGGTGACGGGATGCCTTCACCGCTGCCCGTACTGCTATGCGCGGAAAATAGCACAGCGGTTCAGCGGGGCGTATGATTACACGATGATGCACAACCGGCAGTATACGCTGGAAGATGTGACGGGCTGGATGGTGCACGGGGAAATATTTACGCCAATGCAGCGCATGAACGCCGCCGGCGGGCTGCGCTACGCGCCGTACCCCTGCGGATTTCTGCCGACGCTTCACCGGTACAGGCTGGACGAGCCCCAAAGGGTTAGAAAACAGAAAAACATATTTGTATGCAGCATGGCGGACCTGTTTGGGGCGTGGGTACCGGAGGAATGGATCTCCGACGTTTTCGCAGCGTGCGCTGCGGCGCCGCAGCACCGGTATTTATTTCTGACGAAGAACCCGGAAAGGTATGCGGACGTTCCGGACGCGGACAATTACTGGTTTGGAACGACGGTGACGAACAATTATGATTTATATTCTCATATGCGAGGCTATGATTTATATTATACGGCAAGAAAGGCAAATTTATTCCTTTCGATAGAGCCGATCATGGAAAAAATTAAGATGCCGAATCGCGATTACTCGGACAAAATAAAGTGGGTGATCGTCGGCGCGGAGACCGGGAACCGGAAGGGGGCCGTTGAGCCAAAGCGGGAATGGATAATGGACATATGGGAGGCATGCAAGGAAGCGGGGATACCGGTATTCATGAAAAAGAGCGTGCGGCACTTGGCGGGGCGGGACTTTGTGCAGGAGTATCCGTGGGGGTAAAGTATGAATACGATAAATATTATTAAAGCACTTTGTCAAGATGGAAGAATTTTGGAGATTGGTGTTGACATTTATGGAAACATAATGACAGGCGTTAAAGGATATGACATAAGAGAAGGCAGTTGCTGTATTGGAGCGATCGGAAGGGGAAGGACGTTTGATGAATCATTACAGGATTACACAACGCAAATAAATGGACGCGAGATGCGGACACTGGATTATAAATCACGCGAGAATGAAAAATCATTTACAGTTGTTTTTGTGGATTAAGAAAGGGACCATGGTGAATGAGGGCGGAAAATGATAGCTGATCATAGACTTGCAAAAGAAATAGAATCACATTTTTACGGCTATAAGGTAGAGTGCAAGCAATTAGAGTTAATCAAAAAAGAGATAGCGGAGGAAAGCACTGTACCGCAAATGGACGGAATCAGGGCGAGTTCGTCTAAAATTTCAGACCCTACATTTGAAAAAACGAGAAAAATTGAAAAAGAACTTAAAAAGATGCAGGCATGGGTACATGTTGTCAAAAAGACAATCGGACGTTTTCAAAACACACCGCAGTCTGAGTTCATCACCATGGTATACATTGACCGGCACTCTATCAACCGGGTATGCGACAACCTGTATATAACCAGGACGACATATTTTAACTGGCGGGAAAAAATATTAGATTACGCATTGATACTGGCTGTTGAAAACGGAATATACAAGATATAAAAAATCAAGGACTTTTTTATAGTTTACCCATGATAAAATGATACTGTGAAAAGGAATCGGAAAGGGCCCGTGGGAGGCTCTTTTTTGTTGGGGTGGGTGGCATGGCTAAAAGTAAATTTGAAAAGAACATCCTGCCCAGGCTGCTGGAGATAAAGGACTGGGCGCGGAACGGGGCGATAGAGGAAGACATAGCAATAAAAGTGAACGTATCATATTCGCGCTTCCGGGACTATAAGGCAGATCCCGACGAAAAATACGAACCGTTGAGAAAAGCACTGCAGGAAGGGGAGGAACAGGCAAACGGCCTTGTTGAAAACAAGCTGTTTGAAAGGACGCAGGGAAAAACCGTTGAAGTCAGAAAAGTTTTCAAGGTGAAGGAAGTCATATACAGCGAAAAGACGGGACGGCGGCTGAGCGAAAAGGAACACCTTGAAACAGCGGTAGAGGAAATATATATCCCGCCGGATGTTACGGCGCTTATATTCTGGCTGAAAAACAGGCTGCCGGAACTGTGGCGTGACAAAATAGACGCGACGGTGGATATGAACGGGAATCTGACAGTAATATTCCAAATACCGAGGCCGGAAAAAGATGCAGATAATAGTTGACTACGCGCCCAGCAAGAAACAGGGCGTTTTTCATGCCTGCGGGGCGGATGAAGTTGTTTACGGCGGGGCGAAGGGCGGGGGAAAAAGCTGCGCGCTGGTGATGGAGTGCCTGGCCTACTGCCTTGAGAACGCGGGGGCGACGGCGTACCTGTTCCGCGAAAGCTATGACGACCTGGAGGCAAACCTGATACAGGAGTGGAAGAGCAAGGCGCCGGGACAGCTGTACAGGTACAGCGAGACCAAGCACATCGCAAGGCTCGTTAACGGGTCGCGGGTACTGTTCCGCTACATTGCGGGCGAAACGGACGCGGAAGGATACATTGGCCGGTCCATGGACTTTATTGGCGTGGACGAGCTGACGCGGCATACCAAGCGGGCGATACAGGTGCTTTTATCCTGCCTGCGTTCCCCGAAGGGATTCAAGCCTAAGTTCAAGGGGACGTGCAACCCGGGAGGGATCGGCCACACATGGGTAAAAGAGAGGTACATTGACCAGACGGCACATGGCGAAAAAATGTACACCGACGAGGAAACGGGTAATAAAATCGCCTTTATCCCGGCGCTGGTATACGACAACTATGTGATCATGAAGAACGACCCGGCGTATGTGCGAAGGCTGGAGAACCTGCCGGAAAAGGAAAAGAAGGCGTTTTTATACGGGGACTGGGACATATTCGAGGGGCAGTATTTCAGCGAGTTCAGCAGGGACCTGCATGTGGTGAAGCCGTTTGTGATCCCGGAGCACTGGCGGAAGTACGTATGCATGGATTACGGACAGGACATGCTTGCATGCTACTGCGTGGCGGTGGACGAAAAAGAAAACGCCTACGTGGAAAAAGAGATATACAAAAGCGGGCTGATCGTATCCGATGCGGCGGCGGAGATCAAGCGGGTAATGACCGGGGAGATTTACTTTGCACCGCCGGACCTTTGGAACAGGCACGCGGACACCGGCCGGAGCACGGCGGAGATATTCGCGGAAAACGGGATTTACCTTGTAAAGACATCCAACGACCGGGTGCAGGGCTGGTACAACCTGCACGAGTGGCTGAAACCGTACAAAGACGAGCAAGGGAAGGCTGCGGCGCACCTTAGGATATTCAGCAACTGCGCGAACCTGATACGCACGCTGCCGGCGCTGCAGTTTGACGAAAAAAACCCGAACGACTGCGCGCGGGATCCGCACGAACTGACACACGCGCCGGACGCGATAAGGACGTTTGTGGCGGGGAGGCCTGTGCCGGCGGAATTGCCGCGGGCCGACGAAGAAGACATGACACCGTATGACGACCAGGTGGAAAGCCTTGTCAGGTTTGGGAGGTAAAAATGGAAATAGCTTTTGTGATAGGGATACTGGCGGCGTTCCTGCTGGGGGCGTATGTGAGGAAGCCTTTCCCGCCATGGAAGAAGGGGGAGGCCGTGCAGACTGCCGAGGAAAAAGAGGACGATGAAGAAAAGGACGCGGAAAAAAAGCGGAAAAATGACGAAAAAAGAACCGAAAATTTCAACATACTGATGGGATATAGCGTTGATACGGCAAAGGGGAAAACGGATGGGAATTAAAAAGACGCCGGACGAGATATGGAAAGAGTATCAGAACGGGGTATCATACAACACCCAGCTTGAACTGTATGACAATTTTAAGCTATGCAACAATTTTTACAATGACAAGCACTGGGAGAACATCGACATCCCGGACATGGATAAACCGGTTTTCAATTTCATAAAATCCATTGTGAAATACTTTATCGCCATGATGATATCCGACCAGATTGCCGCGGACGTGACCGTGACGGGAGCGGAGGATGGGGAGGAGGTTTCCGCGATCATCCGGGACGAGATTGGCAAGATCATCGAGCGGGAGAAGCTGCACAAGAAAAACCGGAAGGCGATACGGAACTGCGCGGTGGACGGCGACTGCTGCTTTTATAACTGGTTTGACGTGGAGGCCGGGAACGGGCAGGTGAAAGGCGAAATACGCACGGACATCATAAACAACACGAACGTTATCTTTGCGGATCCGTCCAACCCGAACGCGCAGGAACAGAAGTATATCATCATCGTGATGCGGCTGCCGCTGGAGGACGTGCAGGAGGAAGCGAATAAATTCGGCAACCATGACACGATCACCGCCGACAGCGATTCGCTGTATATGAACGACGAGAAGAACACGGCCAACAAAAACTATGCGACCGTCCTGCTGAAAATGTGGAAGGAAAAGAGAGTCTACACCCTGCGGGACAGCAAAGGGACACCGGTCAAAGACAGTATAACGGGCAACGTGATCACCAAGGTGAAAAACGAAGTGCATATGATCAAATGCACCGAAAAAACGGTGGTGCGGCAGGAATGGGCCCCCGGATATTTGCTATATCCGATCGGATGGATGTTGTGGGAGGAAATGAAAAACAGTTACCACGGGGTTTCCCCGGTGGTGGGGATGATACAAAACCAGATATTTGCCAATAAGATGTACGCCATGTGCATGGAGTTTGCCACCAGGATGGCGTTTCCAAAACTGCTGTACGATGAGTCAAAAATACCGGGAGGCTGGGACAACCGGATAGGAAAGGCAATCAAGGTAATCGGAAACCCGAACGACGCTTTTTTTGCGAGTTTTGCGCAGCATGACATGAGCGCAAGCGTGCCGGTGCTGATTGACAGCGTGGTGAAAAACACGAAGGACCTTCACGGGGCGTTTGAATCCGCGCTGGGCAATGTAAAACCGGAGAACACAAGCGCGATCATAGCGACGCAGAAACAGGCGAGCATGCAGCTGGATATACAGCGTCTGGATTTTTACGACTGTGTGGAGGACATTATCCGCAGTTATGTTGACATGATGCGGGTGCATTACGGCCTGCGGATGGTTAAGGTGAAGGACGCCAAAGGAAAGGAAACAACCGGGGAGTTTGATTTTAACACGTTGGAAAATTACACAACGGATTTAAAGATAGACGTTGGGCCGGGAAGCTACTGGAGCGAACTGGTGCAGATACAGACGCTGGACAACCTGATGAACATGAAGATCATCCCGGACGCGCTGACATACCTTGAAAGCATCCCCGACGGTTTCATAAGGGACAAGCAGGGGATCATTGATAAAATCAAGGCATTCCAGGGCAGCGGCGGAATAGCCGGGATGGCGGGCGTGAGCAGCCAGGTGGACGGCATGGTTGCGGAACTGAAAAAGCTGGGACCGGATAAAGCGGCGGAGGCGATCAGCCAGATGGATATTGGAGACCAGGAAAAGAAGATGCTTGCGCAGATGGTGGGACAATGAAATGCCCGAAGTGCGGCCTTGAAATGTTCAACCGGCCGATCATTATTAACGGCAAACGGGTGGATAACTACGAATGCACAAACAAGCAATGTGAAAATAAACCGAAAAAAAAGACGCCGTAACGGCATCTTTTAAAACCGCCAACCAGAGCGGGTATTTATGAGGGCCAACCAGAGCCCGGAAGGAGAAACACATGAAACAATTTATGCCTTATTACGAGGCGGACGGCGCAGGGACTGGCGTACCAAGCGAGCCTGCGGCCGGAGAACTGAGCCTGATGGACGATAGCGACTGGGAAAGTAGTCAAACCACAGACGAAAACCCGGAAAGCGTGGAGGGAGAACCGCCGGAAGAAACGAAGGAAACCATACCTGACGTGAAACCGGAAGATGTTAAACCGCCGGAAACCCCGAAAACATACAGGCTGAAACACAACAAGGAGGAAGTGGAACTGACCGAGGCGCAGCTGATGGAGGCTGCTTCCAAAGGGCTGGACTATGAGCGCATACGCGGCGACCGCGACAGCATGAAGCCGACGCTGGAGATGCTGGACCAGTACGCGGGCATGGCGGGAACGTCAAGGGAACAGTTTGTGAAAGACCTGGGGGCGACGATACGGGAAAGCATGATTGCAAACCGCGTCAGCCAGCTGGTTGGAGAAGACGGGACGCTCATGTCACCGGAAGCGGCGCAGACGATTGCCGGGCTGGAATACGACAACATGATGCTGAAAGGCACGGCAAAGCAGCACGAAACAGCCGAAGCGCAGGCAACGGCCGACAGGGAAGCGTTTGAAGCAAGGGTGAAACAGGACATAGAAAATTTCAAGGCGGTTTACCCGGATGTTGACGTGCTGCCGGAGGAAGTTGAAGCCGAAGTCAGAAAAGGCGTACCCCCGCTTGTTGCATATACAAAGTACGACCGCGCGGAAATGTCGAAAAAACTGAGTATCGCGGAGCAAAACAATAAAAACGCTGTAAACTCTCCCGGGCCTGCCAGGAGCACGGAACCGGAACAAAAGAAGGATGATTTCCTGGAGGGCTTCAACGGAGGATAAAGAAAGGATGATATTAAATGGCAGTTAATCTGGCAACAAAATATTCACCGAATGTCAACATGGCATTCAAACTGGGGTCCCTTGTGGACGGAAAGACAAACAAGGAATATGACTTCATAGGCGTTAGGACGTTAAGCGTATGGACGCCGACCACACAGGCCCTGAACGACTACGCCCGGACGGGCGCGAACAGGTACGGCACGCCGACCGAAATGCAGGACACCTTGCAGGAAATGACGCTGACAAAAGACCGGAGTTTCTCCATCACCATCGACAAAGGCAATAACACCGAGCAGATGAACGCTAAAAAATCAGGAGCAATGCTCAGGGCGGAAATTGACGAACGGGTGATCCCGGAGATGGACGCTTACGCGCTATCTAAATTCGCAAACACCGGCGGAAAAATAACAGCGTTGAGCGCTGCGCCGGCGGCGGACACCGTTGTGGGGATGCTGAAAGACGGCATGGTGTATCTTTCCAACAAAAAGGTGCCCAAACAAAACAGGGTAATCTGGATCGGCTGGAGCTGGTTTGGATATCTGCTTATTTCCAGCCAGTTCCTTGGAATTGACAAGCTGGGAGAAAAGGCGCTTGCTAACGGCGCGCTCGGGATGTTCATGGACGCGCAAGTGATCCCCGTGCCTGACGACTACCTATTGAACGGCACGGCCCAGTGTTACTTTACGATTGCACATGAAAAAGCGGTGATGCAGCCCAAGAAGATACAGGACTACTTCATCAAGCAGGACCCGCCTGGGATCAACGGTAAAGAATGTGCCGCCTGACAGGGCAACCTGTCAGTGAAAATCGGGTAAAATCGGTGAAACCTAAACCGAAAGGCAGGGCAATACCGAGGTAAGTCGCAGTTTAAAAGCTGCGAACACCGTAACGCGTAGATGGTGAAACACGCAAGTGAATATAAACCATCCAAGAGTATCCGACAACCTACTAGGTTGAAAATGTACGCTGAACTCATGCGAAAGTATGAGAAGCAGAGGATAAAAAGCCTTTGCGGTAACAAAATGGCATTGCTTGAAGGCAGGTTCATCTATGACGCTTTTGTGCTGGGCGCGAAGGCGGACGGCATTTACGCCGGCGTTGAAAACGGAAAGCAGGCGGGTGCGCCTGTTATTACGGCGGCCGGCGGCGCGATCACCGAGGCAAACGCAACGGCCATCTACTACACGACCGACGGAACGGACCCGCGGTATTCATCCACGAGACTGTTGATTGCGTCCGGGTCCGCGGCAGCGGGGCATACCAGCGGGCTGGTTGTGAAAGCATACGCCGAGCGGACGAATTATTTCAATTCAACCGTGACAACGGCAACACTCTCATCCTAAATTAACGGATAAGAACAGGGGGCTTAACCGCCCCCTGAACTGATTTTATGGAGGAACCCATGGACGAAAAGAAGGAATATTTTTTTGAGGACAAAGGCTATACCAAAGATGAATTTTTGAAGCTGGCCGAGGAACACAGGAAAGCGGGCATAAAATCCGCCGTTGTGGCAATGGCCGACGGGATGAAGAAGACGGCCGACAGTACGAAGAAGACGGCCGAAAAACCGGAAGCATAGGGGACTTTCCCACTTTAAAAAAAAGGAGTGAAACAGAATGGCACTTGGTGAAGGATATAAGCTGGACTGGGACGGAAGCGACCGCGTTTCCGTTGTATTTACCGGTAAAGCGGTAATATCCGTAGAATTTGGGCAGATTGCGGTTGGCGAGTATGTGGAGGAAGTTGCTTACGTTGCGCCGGACCCGGAGGCGGAACCGCCGGTGGAGGAAGTGGAATACGTTGCGCCGAAGCCGGACGCGGACGGGATGATACTGCATTGGAACCGGCAGCCTTACGGGCTGATAGTTGACGGGACGGTGGGATTTTTCAACATGTACACCGGGCCGAACGGCGAAAAAACAGACGTGCGGATACTTCCGTTTACGGATTAGGAGGGCGCCATGGAATATCCTGATTTATCGCAAAAAGCAGCAAGCAGCCAGTTTGACGTTGTGGAACTGGAGGTTGTTGAGGGAGAAGTCACCCTGCAGGCGAATAAAGCAAATGTGCTGGACGCCGCGGGAGGCACAATTAATATAACAATGCCTACGGTGAACGACGGGAAAGAAAACATTGTGCGTTTATACGTGATTGGAACGGACGTGACAACAATAACATTTTCAGACGTGATATTGTGGGACCAAATAGCAGGATATATAGATGCCGCGACGACCGGAGAATTTTACGTAGCTGATTTTAGAACCGTTGATAACGGTACAACCTGGCTATGCGTATATCTAAGTTATTGTGCTGTTGCAGAATAATAAACTAGAAAGGGGAACTCAGCTATGACCGGAAGTGAGATATTAGACCTGGCGTTGCCTTTGATGGGGGCGTCCAGCGACGATAAAACCGATTATGAAGAAGCCGCGCTGCCTCTTTTAAACCTGTTTATTGCCGAAAACTTTGAAATCAACAATTCAATCCTGGAGGCGAACGGGGACGATGTGCTGACGGCGATCCCTGTGATTGCCAGCTTGTCCGATGAAGTGGTTTACGCCGATAAACTGGCATACGCTTTCCCCTACGGGCTGGCGGGGTTTTTGAACCAGGAAGACGATCCGGCGCTGGCGGCGCAGATGAAGAACAAATACGAGGTTGCCCGGACAAAGGCGGCCGTTGCAAACTACGGGGACGTTTTGGACCAATACGGCGAGGAAGAAGAATAAATGGATATCCAGTATTCCGTACCCACGGCACAAAGAAAAGTATATACGAAGCAATACCGCAAGTTTGCGGGCGTTGACTTTTCCACGGGCGTTACGGAAGTATCCGACGGCCGAAGCCCGTATGCGCCGAACATGGTATGCGACACCACTGGATTCCCTGAGAAACGCCCGGGTTACATGTCCCTTTTAAGCGCGAAGTTTTCGGGACGGTGCTACGGCCTTTTTCCGTTTGATAACGACGGCGTAAAAATGATAATAGGGCATTACGGAACAAGCCTTTACGCCTGCGTGATAGCCGAGCCCATTACTGACATTACGGAAATATACACCGGCATGGCGGCGGCGGATTCCACATTCTTCATCATGAACGGCAAGATGTACATACTGGACGGCACGAATTACATGCAGTACGACGGGACGGACTGCGTAACGGTTGACAGCGTGGCAAAGGTACCGACCACGACGATCGCGGCGCCGGCTGCGGGAGGCGGGGAGAAATATGAATCAATCAACCTGCTGCAGCCAAAAAGAATGAACAGCTGGCAGGGGGAAACCTCCGCTGTTGACTATTACCTTGATACGGACAGCGTGGACAGCGTGGACCTGGTGGAGAAGCTGAACGGATCAGGCGGATGGGATGTGATATCAACCGGGTATTCGCTTGTAAACTCCGGCGACAGCTCATACATACACTTTACGGCCGCGCCGGTGAGCGACGCCGCCGGCCCGGACAACCTGCGGGCGACATTCACGAAGGAAGTGGCAGGATACGCGGACCGGATAAAAAAATGCACGATTGCCGCGTTTTACGGCATATCCAGCGACAACAGGATATTTGCCAGCGGAAACCCGGACTGGCCGAACCAGGACTGGCAAAGCGCGATCATGGACCCCACATATTTTATGGACGACGGGTATTCCATTGTGGGGAGCGAAAACTCCGCCATCATGGGATATTTAAAACAATACGACAGTTTGGTGATCGTCAAGGAAGACAGTGACCAGGACGCGACGCAGTATTTACGGACGGCGAACATAGCGGACGACGGGACGATCACATACCCTTTGAAGCAGGGGCTGGTTGGCATTGGCGCCGTTGCAAAAAAAACTTTCGGGATATTGCGGGACGATCCGTTGTTCCTATCAAAAAACGGCGTGTTCGGGATAGAATCGAGCGCGGTAACATACCAGAGGACGACGCAGCTTAGAAGCTATTATGTAAACCATGCGCTTTGCAGGGAACCGAACATGCAGCTGGCATGCGCGGCGGTATGGAACGGATGGTACTGCCTGTTTGTAAACAGCCGGGTATATGTTGCGAACAGCCAGCAGGACAACCGGAATAAAACGGGATCAAAGGGATATGAATGGTATTACTGGACGGGGATACCGGCCGTATGCGTGCGGGAGTTTGAAGGCAGTTTATATTTTGGCACAGTGGACGGCGACCTTTGCAAATTTACGACATACGACGAATACGGCCTTGCGGCGTACTGGGACGACGGGGACCCGATTGTGGCCCGGTGGTCCACCAAGATGGACGACATGGAAGACTTCATGCGGTACAAAACGCTTATGCGCCGCGGGGTGGGGCTGCTGGCAAAGCCTTATGTGCTGACCAGCGGGAAGATATATTTTGCGAATGAAAATGAACTGGAAATACTTGCGAACGAGTACGACAACCAGCTGAACACTTTCGATTTTTCAGACCTTACCTTTGCAAGTTTTAATTTTAACGGGGTTACAAACCCGCGGGTGATCCCGATCAACAAGAAGCTGAGAAACACCGGGCTGCTGCAGATCATAGTGGAGAACGACCAGGGGGGCCAGGGGTTCGGCATTTACGGGATACAGCTGCGGTATGTTTATACAAAGGATGTGAAAAAATGATTACGGACAGAAAACTGACGGATTCAAGTTTTGCGGCGACCGCGGTGGAAGGGCTGGAAGACCACCCGCAGATATCCGCGCAGGAATTGAAGCAGCGTTTTGACGCAAACGTGACGGACGTGATGGCCCCGGCCTTCAACGCGATGATAGACGACCTTGGAAAGACGGACGACGGCGGGAGCGGGGCGGACAACATAGGTTGCACGCCGGTGGGCGGCGGAAGCGCGGAAACCGTGCAGGGGGCGCTGGAGGAAATTAATGGCAATATACCTAGTATAGCCGGACTGATGCCGGACGACGGATGGATTAATTTTCCGTATACATGTGTCTATTTAACAGCAACAACATTTAAAATTGTTGATACAGACGTTACCACTATATTGAGATACGGCGTAAAGTACAGGGTAACGCAAAGCTCTACGGTTAAATACTTTTATGTACAGAGTTCCACTTTTTCCACTGATACGACCGTAACGGTTACGGGTGAAGTTGATCTTGCAGACGACGACATGGAAACCCCAAAATATTCAATAGCAGACATACCGGCAGGGTTTAAAAAAGGAGAATTGTGGTATAAAGCCAGGGTAAAATGCACAACCGCCCAATCAATAGCGAACGGTACAGATTCTGTAAAAGTACAATTTGATTCCGAAGATATTGACACTAACGGCAATTATGATACCGGAGCCTATGAATATACGGCACCCGTATCCGGATATTATCAGGTTTGCGCATACGTGCCTATTGCAACCGCAAACGCGGCGTATCAGTCATTTTTAACCTTTTATATAAACGGCGCATCGTATAGGGGGACTAGATATGTAAGCAACAGGGGATCTGTATCAACAGAAGGACTTGTAGGCGCTATTACAATGTATTGCGCAAAAGGCAGTAAAATCTACTGCGGTATGTATCAAAATTCAGGGGCAGCCAAAGCGTTGGAGGCGAACGGCCCCTGGATGACCATTCAATTTTTGCATGTATAAGGAGGGATAAAAAATGTCTCTATTTGATCAGATTTACCAGGCTGAATACGACGCGCTGCCGGACGCGACGGCGGAACTGGAAAAACAGAAGGCCGCGGCGCTGAACACCCTGAAAGGAACGTATGACACTTCCAGCGGCACGCTGAAAGACACGCTGCGCGACCAGATCCGCAACGCATACGTTGAAAGCATGATGCAAAAACGCGACCTGCCCGCCCTGCTTTCCATGCAGGGGCTGACCGGCGGGATTACCGAGACGGCGGCGAACG
>Ga0172371_10005803_pt1 | contig 18182 bp, 14 predicted proteins | sample Lak12m_FD_114543 | JGI IMG/M metagenome (GOLD analysis project Ga0172371, IMG submission 114543) | Freshwater microbial communities from Kabuno Bay, South-Kivu, Congo - kab_022012_12m | ecosystem: Environmental > Aquatic > Freshwater > Lake | place: Democratic Republic of the Congo: South-Kivu...
CATATCGCTGTAGCTTTTATTTATATGAACAAAAAGGTAGCCCGGGAAAAGCGGGAAACTTACCAGCTTCTTCCTGTCCTTCCATTTGTTCAGCCTTTCCACCACAGGCAAAAATGCTTCCATTCCGGTCTTGGTTAACCTCTCCGTCACCCGGAATTCATGCCGGGATTTCACATGGACCGCATACCAACAAAAAGAAGAGTTAATTAATTCCATATTAAAATGCCTTTTTAATACAGAAGGGAACTGTCTTGAGCGGTTTTGAATTCTGCCAACCTTTAGGCGGGACAGAATTCACCTCGGAGCGCAGCGAGAATGAGCGAAAGATTGTTCCCTTTTGTATCAAGTTATATCCTCCCTACAGATAATAAACCTTTTCAGGACTTATCCCTGATTGATTTATTGTCTCATTTATTTTGTCCCCTATCGCTGAAACTAATATGGCGTCATAGTCAACATTTTTAATGTCATTCGCGGAATACACATTGTGCCCGAAAAATTCTTTCCCTATACCCTTATCGCTGACCACGCCTACAACTTTAAGAGGAAGCCCCCGCGTAGAAATGTAACACAGCTCGGCAACTTCTCCATCGCCCCATAAAATAATATCTCTAACATCGGATGCAATCATCGTTGCGTATGTCTGCTCGATCTTCCGGCGCATTTCCTTAAAATAGTCTATTGAACGGTGCATGTAGTCATACGTGAGCCTTGCCTTTTCTGCGAAGCCTTTTGGCGTGATTATATATTTAACTCTGTTGCTGGGGAGATTCTTGACCTTTATATGACCTTTTCTGTAGAGCCTTTTTATATACGCATTAACAAGTCCGAGGGCAACTCCAAGACGGTCGGCCAATGCCCGCTGCGTAATCACCGACTCCTTAGCGATCTCGTCAAGCAGCCTGAGGGATATGTCCTCGGGCGGAGGATGATTGTTCATGACATGAACAATATCATATTAGAGACTTCTAAGTCAACCCTGCCGGGGCAGAAAATCCCCTCTCGAAGACTATGTTTTGGAGAGAAATTTTCTGATTGCGATTTCGCGTTTTTCAGGAATGTAATTTACGGTAAGCCTCGTAATTTCCGTATCGAGCGCGGAATACGCCGGACGTCTTGCAGGTTTGAAAAATTCCTCCGAGGTTACTGGAACTATTTCTGTCCTTATGCCCGCCAACGAGCCTTGTCCCTTTTCCGCCGCTTAATATCAACGCCTTCATGAAACGGTTTATACTCGGTAACTTTAACGTTTTTATAAATTATTGTATTATACCGTAAACCGAATAAAAATCTGGAGGCAAGATGAAAGTTATCGCTATTACTGGTTGTGCGGGTTTTATCGGGTGGAAGGTTTCGGGAAAGCTTCTTGAGACCGGCTACTCCGTCATCGGTATTGACAATATGAACGATTATTACGACCCAAGGTTAAAGGAATGGCGGCTCGGACAACTAAAATCTAAAGGCTCAAATTTTATTTTTTATAAATATGACATAGGCGATTTTAATGCGGTCAAGACAGTATTTGCCAATCACAAAATAGATGCCGTCATAAACCTTGCAGCAAGGGCAGGTGTGCGGGCATCGGTAGAAGACCCGTGGGCATATCTCGATACAAATGTTAAAGGGACTCTGAATCTCCTTGAATGCAGTAAAAACTTCGGCACAAAAAAATTTGTTCTTGCCTCCACTTCAAGCATATACGGGCTTAATAAAATGCCTTTTAAAGAGACAGACAATACGGACCGTCCGCTCGCCCCGTATTCCGCCACAAAAAAAGGAGCAGAGGCCATGTGCCACAGTTATCATTATCTCGCGGGCATTGATGTAAGCATACCGAGATATTTCACCGTGTACGGCCCGGCCGGAAGGCCCGACATGAGCATATTCAGATTCATCAAAAAAATCGATAACGGAAAACCGATTCCTGTTTTCGGCAACGGCAAGCAAACAAGAGACTTTACATATATAGATGACATCGCTGACGGGACAATAAAATGCCTTGCTCCGTTCGGCTACGAAATTTTTAACCTCGGAAGCGACAACCCCGTGGAGCTCATGTTTGTGATAAATATGATAGAACACCACTTGGGCAAAAAAGCAGAGATAGAATGGCTGCCCATTCATCCCGCAGATGTGCTAGCAACATGCGCCGACATAGAAAAATCAAAGGAAAAACTCGGCTGGAGGCCGGCCGTTTCGATTGAAGAAGGCGTAAAAAATACCGTTGAATGGTATCTGAAGAACAGAGAGTTTTTGAACGAGTTGAAAGATTAGAAGTTCCTTCTATTCTATAATTTCTCTAAGCGTATTCATGATATAAACAATTTCTTTATTCTTAAGCTTGGGATATAAGGGAAGCGATATGGTTCTATTGCCTATATCCTCCGCAATTGGAAAATCTCCCTCTTTATATCCAAAAGTTTCTCTATAATATTTCAATAAATGAATAGGCCTGTAATTAACTGCAACGCCAATACCTGTTTCCTGCAAGGCATGCAATATATAATCTCTTTTTTCAGGCGCCACAAGTATCGTAAAGAGATGCCTGCCGTGCTTTGAGTTCGGCGCTGCTTTAAGTATCTTTATGCCTTTAATATCCTTTAAAGCATCTTCATATAATTTCCATATCCTGTCCCTGCGATTCCATAGATCTTCAATTTTTTCAAGCTGTCCTATAATTATTGCGGCTCTTATGTTGTCCAGATTATATTTCCAGCCAAGCACGGGCATATCCCAATGCTGATAGAGCTTTGTATACCTGTCAATAGCAGACTTATCTATCCCATGGAGCCTCAACAAACTCAATAATTCTGCCTTTTCAGGATTATTAGTAGTTATGGCCCCGCCTTCCCCAGCCGTTATATTCTTTGTTGCATAAAAACTAAAACAAGCCGTATTGCCAAGTTCTCCAACCCTTATGCCGTCCCTCTCAGCTTCTATGGCATGGGCAGCATCTTCAATAACATCAAGATTATATTTTCCGGCAACAGCCTTTATCTTTTTCATATCGCACATCTGCCCGTAAAGATGCACAGGAATTATTGCCTTTGTCTTTTCTGTTATTGCGGACTCAATAAGGTCAGCGTTGATGTTGCCTGTTTCTTCTTCAATATCTACAAATACCGGCATTGCGCCTGCATGGAGTATCGCATTGGAAGTGGCGCAAAAGCTCATAGGCGTTGTTATAACCTCATCCCCTCTGCCAATGTTGTAAGCAATAAGGCTTAAATGCAGGGCAGCAGTGCAGCTTGTTACTCCGACAGCATGTTTTGCATTAAGGTATGATGCGAATGAATCTTCAAACTCAGAAACAATCTGGCCGGTTGTAAGAAATATTGATTTTAATACGTCATTAACCCTCTTTATATCGTTATCCCCGATGTTATGCTTGAAAAACTCGATCTTCATGTCTAATACCAGATGATCTTTCCGTTTTTATCTTTTACAGGCACCTTCCTCATGGAGATCTGTTTTTCCCATATTGCCTTATTGTTTTTATACCATTCTATTGTTCTTGTTAAACCCTCGTCAAAAGAAATACCGGCTCTAAATCCGATAACATCCGCGGATTTCTCTGTAGACGATATATGTTTTTCTACCTGCCCGAACCTCTCCTCCATAAAATCAAGCTGTTTTCCGTCAAGTCCAAATTCGATTATAATCCTTTCAGCAATACTGAGAACGCTTATGCTTTTACCGCTTCCGACATTGAAGACTTGTCCCTTCACCTTATCAATCGGAGCATGAACAGCCTTATCAACCGCCTCTGCCGTATCCTCGACAAAGACCCAGTCCCTTTCAGCGGAGCCGTCTCCATGTATAGTTAACGGTTCACCTACCAGAGCGCTTGTTACAAATCTCGGGATAACCTTCTCAAGATGCTGCGTAGGGCCGTAATTGTTAAAGGGCCTGATTATGACACCGGGAATATCATAAGAGACTATATACGAATGGACGAGCCTGTCGGCTCCTGCCTTTGCAGCTGCGTATGGCGTTGTCGGACTCAAGGGATGGCCCTCATCCATTGGTTCATAAAGGGCCGACCCATAAACTTCGGAAGTAGATATATGTATGAACCGCTCTATCTTGTCGGCGTGTTTTAAAACCGCATTCGCAACGGATTGAGTCCCTAAAACATCGGTCATAAAGAATACCCTATTTAGATACAGAGAACGGGCAACATGCGTCTCCGCGGCAAAGTGCACAACCACATCGGAACGCCCCACAAGGTCGCTGACAAGGTCAAGGTTGTTCACATCGCCGTACCAGAATTCAAACCTGTCGGAATTCCTTATATCAGAAGGAATATTTTCAATATTCCCGGCATAAGTTAACGCATCGAGAACGATTATTTTATAATCTTTATATTTTCTAAATATATGCCTTACAAAATTACTTCCGATAAACCCCGCTCCGCCTGTGACAAGGATGTTTTTCATGACGGCTCCTGATTTTTTGATTTCTTTTCTAATTTATACAGCACCCCTATTGGGGCATCGCCATAATAAAACACATTAGCTAACTTAAATCCATATGCGTTAAATGAATCTACTTCGAAGAACAATCTCTGCCATATATTATCTCTGTAAACCGCAAAAGGTCGTGAAAGGTTTGAGGAAAGGAAAATATAATCAACCTGTATAGACTGTGAAATTTTATTCATTGTCTCTATGTCATATGGCAGCCAAACGGTCTTTCTATTTGAATACCACGCAATTTCCCATGCAATATCGGAGACTATGACGGCATTCTCCGGAGTAACCCCTTTAATAGCCTGTCCTAAGGGTCTGTAGGGATTCATCTGTTTTGGACTCCTCCAATAACTAACTGATGATAAAACTATAGAGAGCAAAATAAACAGATGAATTAACCACTTCGAATATTTTTCTTCAAACGGCTTAATCGAAGAAAAAACAAATGATATAACTACCGGCATTAAAAATATATAATATCTCGCTTCAGCATTAACAACAGAAATTATTACAAGTGTCTGAAGTAACGCCGTAAATAAGACTATTCTCTTCAGCCTTCTATGGAGTTCATTCTTTGCCGGAATAATCAGCCCGATCGCCATCAATATTAAAAAAAATGTCCCAAATATATTTTGAAAATCGCTTATTAAGTAAAAAAATTTCTGGACAAGTTTCTCGTAAAATTCTTCGGGATGCGCCCTGACAAAATCTAATGCGGCAACTTTATTGACCATCGTCCAATAAGAAAATCCGGGGAAGCTCCTTGTAAATAAAACCGCTGTATTTACCTGAGGAATCGACTGATCTATTAAAACAAGACTCCTTATAAAACCGGGAAGCGAAGCAACGATAACGCCTAAAGTAAATAAAGCAAATCGTCTCCAACTCCTACCCTTTAGAAAAACATAATCCGCAAGCGCTATTGAGAATATCAAAAAAGCCGTATTCATCCTTGTCAGGTACAGCACTCCAAGCAGTAAACCGTAGAAAAAGGGTTTCTCAGGATATTTTACAAACGCATAAAAAAACAGGGTCACAAGCGCGGCGTATACGATATCAGAAGAACCCCACAGGCTGATTCGCAAAAATATTCCAGACAGCGCTACTGATGCGGCAGTCATAAAAGCCGTACTTTTACTCTCTGAAAATTCCAACGAAAACAGAAAGGTAGCCGCCACCAAAATAACATAAAATAACCCGTTTAGCAGAACTACGGAAAAATCATTCACTCCAAATAAACTGTACGACAATGCAACTAAATACGGATAGACCGGCGGCCTTGTTACTTCGGGATGAGGTAGCATTTTAAAACTGAGGAAATGAATTGGCCTTAAAACAGAAGTGCTGAATCCTTTGCCATCATAAATATTTCTCGCTATCTGATTATAATCATGTGAATCATTCCAGAAAAAACCATCAAAATGGAGAGAGTAATTAAAATACCATATCACACCTGCCAATACGATAATTAATATTATAAGCCAAGGGGTTTTAGCCTTAAGATGAATTAACTTGTTAATTCCCGAGCCCTTTATCATAGAATTTTAGTAATGACCCATTAAATCGTACAACTTTATCCTAAATAAATCCACAAACATGGAAATAGAATCTCGCATAAGTCTAACTTTGGATCCGGGCGAGTTAATCCACCTTACCGGAAATTCCTTCACCTTAAAACCCATCTTTCGGGCAATATAAATATTTTCTACATCAAAGGCAAACCTCTTTATCCTTTGCCGGCTGAAAATTGAAAATGCTGCATTCCTCTTATAACACTTAAAACCGCATTGCGTATCCTTAAATCCACTAAAAATAATGCTCCTAACTATTAAGTTGAAGACCTTCCCCATTATTTCTCGATGCCATCGCTGGCGCACTTGAATATCCGATTCAGAAAGCGCTCTCGATCCTATTACGATATCGAAGCCTTTATCTATAAATAAAAATACTTTTTCAAGTTCTTCAATTGGAGTTGATAAGTCAGCATCGCAAAAAAGTATAATCTCCCCTTTCGATCTCAATATGCCACTTTTAACAGAATAACCCTTTCCGCAGTTGATATGATTTTTTATAATTGTCAGCCTCCCTCGTTCAAGCGTATTTTTTGCTATCTCTACTGTCCTGTCACTGCCTCCATCATCAACTAATATAATCTCCCAAGAAAAGGCTTGCATATTTAAATATTCCTTGATTTTGAGAAGGGTAGTAGAAATTCTTTTCTCTTCATTATAGGCAGGAATAACAACTGAGAGCAGTGGAGAATCTTCTTTATTATTTAACATTTTACTATAGCCTTTTTTTTAAAATGACGATATAACTAACTCCATAGGGCAATGGAATCAGTTCCAACAAAATCCTTTCAAAGGCAAACAACTTATATAATGCATAATTGGCCCATGAAGGTGGTAAAGCAAGGTTACTTTTTTTAGGATCTGAACCTCCGGGTTTCAGTATCCGATATAAAGCAATTGCAGGGAAAAGTGCACTGTTGAAAGAAGAAAAAAAAAGTTCTTCTATGTCGAGATCTTTCCACAGCAACTGCAACTTTTTTTTGGAGTAGCGTCTTTTATGGCCGAGGACAATATCATGGTGGCTCCACATAAAAGCGTGCGCAGGAACTGTAAGCAATAAAATGGCCCCAACTTTTAGGCGTGTAACAATATCTCTTAGAAAGGTGGCATCATCATCAATATGTTCTAAAATATCTGCCAGTACGATTGCATCTAAACTATTCCATCTATCAACAAGCACATCGCGAAAATCACCTAAAAAAATAGGACTGTGTATTCTTCTCCTTGCGTATTCAATCGCTTCAGGAGATGTATCAATGCCTATAACATTGTAGTAATTCTGAAAAAACTTCAAATTTCCTCCAGTGCCGCAACCTATCTCAGCAATTGTTTTATTATTTTTTATTGGAACATATCTCTTCAGCAAATCTATCATAATTTCACGTCTGGCTTTAAACCACCAGTGAACATCTTCTATCTTTGCATGTAAATCAAACTGTGAAATATCCATTAATGCTCTTCCATTTACTTCTTAGATATTCCTAATTGCTCTAAAAAATTTACTACTTTTGTTATTAATTCAAGCATCATGATTTAAAATCCTTCCCATTGTTACATCTAAACGTTTTATCCGGAATCCTAATCCTTTATAAAAATCCATTGCTTTTATATTATTGAGCTGCGTCCTCACCATGATAGTTTTTATTTTATTCTCTCCAAACCACTTCAATGCCTTATAGGTTAAATTAGTTCCTATCCCCCTGCCCCGCGCTTTTTTTGCCACGCCCACAAGTGGTATACTCCCTTGAGTTTTTGAAAGAATTTTACAGGTGATAAAACCGCTCTCCCCAGCAACGAATACCTTAACCGCTCTATCTTTAAGAGAATTTTCAACCCATGCCTGATAAACCTTGTCAGCCTGCATTTTTGAAAAAAAAGGGTCATTATAAAAACGGCTGCAGGTGAAAAGCCCTTTGGCCATTGTCTTTAGCGCGGGCGCATCATTAATTGTTGCCTCCCTTATCATAGATGGTGAATGGCCACGGCTCGTAGAGGTGAATGGGTGAATAGGTGAATGATGAATCTTTCTTTCCCATACAATTCCTATATCAGTCAAATAAAACCCGTGATTTTCAAGGATCTGGATTTCTGACATCTTGCCTAAGTTAAATCTGAACGTTAGATATGAGTAGTTGTCTTTTTGAGCCTTTCGTATGCGTTTTACCAAAACATTTTCAGGCAGCGCTTTCGTTAATCTACCGATCTTCCTGCCAAAAAACTTACTGTCCCATTCGAGTTTATCAATCAAATATTTGCTCCTTTATTATATAAATCGGCCTCGCCTGCACTTCCTGATAAACCCTTCCAATGTATTCCCCGATAATTCCGAGGATTAAGAGCTGAACCCCGCCTATGAAAAGAACCGCCACAATTATAGAGGCATACCCAAGCACAGGAATTCCGAGAAATATCTTTTTATAGATAAAATAAAAGCCATAAGATAATCCTATCCCAGCGCTCAATATGCCGAGATAAGTTGCAAGCCTGAGAGGAAAAGTGGAAAACGAGGTAATGGCATTAAATGCAAGCCTGAAAAGTTTTATGGCATTATATTTACTTACGCCGCGTTCGCGGGGAGCGTGCTCTATTTCCTGCGTGGCTGTTTTGAACCCTGTCCATGCCATCATGCCGTGAATAAATCTTGCCCGCTCCCTCATGCCTTTAAGAACCTCAAGGATTTTTCTGTCAAATATTCTTAAAAGCGTCTGATTTTTTGGTATATTTATGCCTGACAGGCCATTAATAAAACGCCAGAAAGCAAGAGATGTTATGCGTTTTAAGAAGGAATCCTTTTTTTGTTTCCTGATGCCATAAACAAGTTCATATCCCTCATTAAATTTTTTGTATAGTTTTGGTATTTCTTCGGGAGGGTCCTGAAGGTCTCCATCCATTAGTATTATCGTCTTGCCTTCGGCATGATCGAGTCCTGCGGTTATAGCAATGTGATGCCCGAAATTTCTTGAAAAACTAAGCCCCCTAACCCTTGGATCTTTCTCATGCAAAGCCTTTATCATCTCCCAGCTTCTGTCGCTGCTGCCGTCATCAACTATAATGATTTCATAAGTCCCAAATTTCTCCATCACACCTGTAAGCCTTTTATGAAGCTCAGATATGTTTTCTTCTTCATTATAGATTGGAATTATGACTGAAAATTCAGGCGTGGCGCTCATTAGAAGTTCTTTTCATTATTGCAGTCTATTACAAATACATCCCCGGCAACTCTTGTGCCGGTATTGCCGGAAGCAATAGAAGTAAAACATGGGGTTTGAGCGGTAGTCCATGTCGGTGGGCTTGCAATTGGGGTATCTATACGAAAATCTCGAACTATCTGATAACTAAAACTAAGGTCAGAACCGGGCCTAAACCCAGGGAGCACAGTAGTTGCCTGAATTAGAGCTACGTTACCTGACTGATCAGCTCCTGCAGTTCCTGTTGTTGGCGCATATACTCCATTCTCAGCAAGATACTGTTCCTCAAGCATCCTTAAATTCTGGAGATTTGCGTATGCCTCTGTCCGTGCAGCCCGAGTCTGCTGTCCGACATATGCAGGGATTGAAACTGCAGCAATGATCCCAATAATAGCAATAACTATCAACATCTCAATTAAAGTGATGCCCTTCTTATCCATAATTTTTACCTCCAGATAGTTTATTGATTTTATTATAAAACAAGCAGTTATTTTTTTGTCTCTTTAACATTTCTATCCCTCTCAATCTTTTTGGCATAGGCAACTGTGAGATTATATCTAAGATGCGACTCTTCTCTAATCTTTAAACCCTTTTCAAGCATCTCTATCGCTTCTTCAAATTTGCCCATCTTGATATATTGCAATCCTAAATTATTATAGGCAATAATTGATGCAGGAAGTATTCGAATTGCATCCTTAAAGTGGATAACGGCATCGTTATCCTTACCCATTGCGCTATATGTCATACCCATAGAATTAAGCACGTCCATATGAATCTGAGGCGTCAATTTAAGCTTAAGAGTTTGCCTAAAGTATTTTAATGCATCTTCATAATTTCCATATTTATACTGAATAAACCCTAGATTATAATATGTAAGAGAATAATTGCTATTTATTTTTAAAGCCTTTTCGAATAATTCCGATGCCCTGTCATATTTCCCCTCATCCCTGAAAATAGCGCCAAGCTCATTGTATGCTCGAACATTGTTTGGAGATTTATGGATGACGTCTTCCCATAGTGTTTGTTCGCCTTTCCAGATAGTATTCCTGCCATAAGTTGCTAGAGAGAGGAAAATCACGATAATGGATATCAATACAATTTTTATATATCTATTATAGAGAAAACGTTCTATCAACATGACAACGACAATGAAAAATCCCATTGATGGGAGATATAGACGATGCTCGACTATTACATCTTTTATAGGAATAATACTCGACTCAACAGAAAGAGTTATGAAAAACCAGAAGATGCCGAAGGCAATTAGACGCAAACGGGTAAATCGGTGAATCGGTGAATCGGTGAATCGGGAGATTGCTGATTGCTTTTAGCTGATGGCTGAAAGCTGATGGCTGTAGATAATCGTGAGCGGTAAAAAAGATAGACCGCCACCCCAAAGAGCGACAGCAAAAACAAAAATGACAAAAAAACCTGAGGGTCAAAAAAAGAACGATGAATGGGATATCTGTAATCAAGATTTTGATTAATAGGCAAAATCAGCAGTCTTAGATAAGTTACTATTGCCCTTAACTGCGTCAGGGAATAATCTGCCCTTGTAAAATTGGCGGTTTCTCTTGATTGCATGTCCATACTCTCCACAATAGTCTCTGGAGACATCTTAATATCAATCATGCTTAAAGGAATTATCAGAATTGTCAGGAGTATGGGAAAAAGATAAAGGAATCTTTTCCAGTTTTGAATTTTGTGGCTTAGGCCTTTAGGTGCGCTGAAAAAAGAAAATTCATATAGAGCAATGACAACAGGCAACGTAAAGGCAATCTCTTTAGTCTTCATGGCAAGGACGGCGAAGAGCAAAGAACAAAGATACATTATCCATAATGCACGATGCACCATACCCCCCTTTAATTCCCCCCTTGCCAAGGGGGGACTGTGGGGGGTCTTGCCTGTATCCTGCACCATGAATCCTGCATCATGCATCAATCTCCACTTTATATACATCACCAGCGAGAGCAAATAAAACATCGTTGCCATCGAAGTTGCCCTTTGCGCTATATACGTCACCGCCTGTGTCTGGATCGGATGGGCAACAAAGATAAAGGCGGTAGAGAAGGCGATGAAAAAGGGTGAATGGGTGAATCGGTGAATGGGTGAATCGGTGAATGGGTGAATGGGTGAATGAGTAGAGGTATCCCCATCATCTTTCTTCTGGATTCTGAAATACGGCGTTCTGAACGTCAGAATGACAAGATAAAAAACAAGAAGGCCGTTAGCGGCGTGAATAAGATTATTTATCAAATGAAAGCCGAAGGGTTTTAAGCCTCCGAAGAAATAATTAACGGCAAAGGAAAGATGCACAAAATATCTATTGCTTGAAAAATTATTAAGCGCAGTTCTAAGATTCTTTATTGTTTCATTATCCACAATAGAGCTATAGTCGTCAAATACAAAAGGGGCATGAAGAATGCCTGAATAAAGAATCGCTCCCATAAAGGCCACCGACAGCAGCCCTAAAAATATCAGGTATGATTTTTTATTGCCCTGTGACAGGCTGTCTTTCAGCATACATTTCTTCATTAATATTTCAGGCTCTACCTAAACTCCTCAAGGGTAGCTTATAACTCATCGACTCTGAAATTTTACTTCAGTTCAGATTCTATTTTGGCAAGCCTTTCCTTTATGGCCTGATTTTCCGGCATTCTCTTAAGGGCATAGCGATAAGCCGTAAGGGCGTCATTCAGGCGCCCCATCCGATAAAAGGCTTCGCCGAGTGATATTAAATATCTCGGATTGATTCTATTGCCCATAGCATCTAATGAACTCTTAATTATAATCATATTATAAACATCTTCTTGAGAGAGCTTGTTTTTTTCAATAATAGATTTGTTCTGCTCAATATTTCTCACAAAGACAATGCTTATCGGGTCACAATAAACAGAAGCCCATTTATCACTCTCCACGAGCTCGAACACTAAAGAGGAAACCGCACCATATACGTCCGTCAGTGATAAAATCATAAAGTTTATCTTATAGTGGTTCAGCAGCCTCTCCCATAAAGGGATTTTACCGACAGGCGGGTTTACTCTTTCATCAGAAACTGCCGCCGCTGATAACCACCCAAACTCAAGCATCACAGAGTAGTTCAGTGCACGGCTATCAATAAATGTTTTTTGCCACGGATAAAGCCTCCATGCAATATATCCTCCGTAACCGAAATCATTAAACATATTGCCTTCTATTCTATTTTCTTGAATAAAATTCACGGCGTTTTCAGGAACAGAGGTAAATTTCGCTGTACCAAAATCGAATTTGACATAATCTAAGCGGCCGATCATAAAAAGCAAAACAGAACAGAAGACAGCAATTGCAAAGACCCGTTCAACTTTTTTATAGAGTTCTTCTCCCCTTTTCCTTAATAAGTCATTTATAAGGATATCAAGTTCCTTTGCAACAATCATAGTAGCTGCAATTGCAAAAAAAATTAAATATCGGGAACCGGTAATTCCTATATAAAAAAAACCCGAGACGAGCATGATATGATTCAAATCGAGCCTCTTATTACGGAATATAGAAACTAAAAAAAACATTACTATCAAGATTGAATAACTGTAATCAAACGGCCTGAGTTTTTCTGCATAAAAAGAAAATGGTGACTTATATTCCTGTATACCTTGCGTGAATATATCATATTTATCCGAGAAGGCTATAAAAAAAGCATCCCAGCCTGTGGGATTTATGTATGAGGCTCCAATCGCCAGGACAGCCGCGATATAAAATGCCATTCTTTCCTGCTTTTTATAGACGCTCTTTTTAAAGATTATCTTCAGCCCTTCTCCGACCATATATACCATAATAATAATATCGCCGATAATGAAGCCTCCGTGCATGTTTGACCATAAAAGCATAAGCGGGACGAGTAAAAAGAGTCTTTTTGTTTTTCTCTCTCTGAAATCTTCGAGCAGGAAAAGCACAACAGCGGTAAAAAGGATTGAAAACAAAACAGGCCTCTCCCCAGTATATCTGTTTAAGGTCTGGAATAAAAGAAAGATAGAAATAAATGAGATATGAAAACTTACACCTGACCTCTTTAGCCATAGATAGACTATCACCATAGTAAGTATGAGAAGCATTGACCTGATTAGGATTATGCCAGTTGGGCCGGCAAAATTATAGATAATATAAAAAAGGCTCTGTGCAAGCCAATACTGCTTCAGAATAAAGTTTTCTCTCTCGGGGAAGAGGTTCTTATTTTCTTCCAATTCGGATGTATATGAAAAAATGTCTTTTTCAGGTAAAGAACCAGTTGTTATTATATATTTACCGGTTGCCAAATGCCACCAGAAATCGTAGTCCCACAATTTTACATTAAGAAAAGAAAAGAAAAAAATGGAAAATAAGCCAATGGTAACAATCGCTGTAAGAGTTTTATTTTTTATCATGTTTTCAAAACAAAGGGGAAAACTGAGTTTTCCCCTTTGTTTTCACTTCCTATATCAGTTTTTTGTTAATCTACCGCTATAGCCTTCCTGTAAAGTTGGTTGCCTTCCCTATCTTTTACCGTTAAAACTACATTTCCACCTGCAGGCTGGTTACATTCTATGGCACCGCTGATGGCGCTAGTCTGCCATAACGAGAGCGTGCCGTTCCATGGAGAATACTCAGGATTTGCTGCTGCTCTTGCACTAATATAGGCAGAGCAAAGGGTCCCATCAGCTCCAAGCCATGCTGCGAGCTGTGAATTGTTAGCATCCGTGCCTACAGTAACTACACCATCTCCTGTGGTGTCTACCTCTGCCAGAGAACCACCTTTGCGCGCTGACTGAAGCCACCCCTGAAGTTCTGGCTCTGCCGCAACAGCGCCTCTCTGGATAGCTCCTTTTCTTCCCCTTTCCTGCATACCGATATAGCCGGGAATTGCCACCGCGGCAAGGATACCGATGATTGCCACAACTATCAGAAGCTCAATAAGGGTAAAACCTTTCTGCTCCTTCAGATTATTCATTGCCTTAAACATTGTTTCCTCCTTTTATCTCATGATTCATGATGCACGATACATGATACATCATTTTTATAGCTACTTTTCCATTGGCTGCTGCCCTCTTCTCTGCTTCACCTCCTATATTTTCTTAATAAAGAAAAATCCAACTATATAATATGCAGTTCTTATACCATATCATTTACCACAGAAATGTAATAAAATCAAATAGGATGTTTTTACCCTGCAAGCAATAAAATGACAAATTTTGTCACTTTCTCCTGAATCATGGCATCTACTCCCAATATTTTAGGGCTTTTCGAGATAGTCAACAAATAACACATAATTTCCCTATTAAGACTTGCGTGTGATAAAATTATCAGCATAATACCAGTTAATCTCAAAAACTATCCATAGGAGTTTTTTCATGAGATTTATAGGCCTTGACGCAGGCTCGGTAAGCGTGAAGCTTGTTGTGCTCGATGAAAAAGGCGCCAGGTTGGACAGTCATTACGTCCGACACAAAGGCCATCCACTCAAGGTAGCACTTGAATTACTCAAGTCATCCATCAGTCATCAGTCCATTCACCGATTCACCGATTCACCGATTCACCAATTCACCAATTCACCAATTCCCATTCACCCATTCACCGATTCACCTGGTTTCTCCCTCTCAATCACCGGCTCCGCCGGAAGGCTTATTGCCTCTGTTTTGGGCATTGAACCTGTTAACGAACTTGTCGCGCAGTCTTATTCAACCCGGAAACTTTTCCCTCATATCAGCACAATCATAGAGCTTGGAGGAGAGGACTCAAAGCTCATACTCCTTGGGGACAAAGCCTCATCCGCCGCAGGCAGCAGCGTAAGAGAATTCTCAATGAACTCAGTGTGCGCTGCGGGAACAGGCTCATTCCTCGACCAGCAGGCAGAAAGGCTGCGGCTTACGCTCGAGGAATTCAGCGAACTAAGCCTCAAATCAGAAAAACCTCCGAGAATCGCGGGCCGGTGCAGTGTTTTCGCTAAATCAGACATGATACATCTCCAGCAGATTGCAACCCCTATGGAAGATATTGTCGCAGGGCTGTGCTTTGCTGTTGCGCGGAATTTTAAGGGCTCTATCTCACGCGGCAGAAAAATAGAAATGCCTGTTTCATTTCAGGGAGGCGTTGCCGCAAACAAAGGAATGGTCAGGGCCTTCAAGAGCGTGTTTGAACTTGACGAACTCTATGTGCCGCCTGATTTTGCGTTGATGGGCGCATTAGGCGCTGCGTTCAAAGACCTGGACGAAGGCAGGATAAACCTGTTCGACATTAAGAAGCTCGAAGACTTCACAAAAACAGAAAAAGCTTCCGAAACAGGATACAAGCCATTAATTATAAAAGGAGATGAGTTTTTTGAAAGACACGCAACAAGAGCAGAAGAGCAGAAGCCCGATTCACCGATTCACCGATTTACCGATTTACCGAGTTCGCAATTCACCCATTCACCGATTCACCCATTCACCGATTCTAAAATTAACGCCTTCCTCGGCATTGATATCGGCTCGATAAGCACCAATCTTGCCGTGATAGACGAAAACGGGAATCTTCTTGCAAAACGCTATCTCATGACAGCGGGGCAGCCCATAGAGGCGGTAAAGCAGGGGCTAAAAGAAATCGGAGAAGAGGCCGGAGATAAGGTCAGGATAATTGGCGCGGGCACGACAGGCTCGGGCAGATATATGATTGCCGATTATGTAGGCGCTGATATAGTAAAAAATGAAATCACTGCGCAGGCAACCGCTGCCGCGTTTATTAATAAGAACGTAGATACCATATTTGAAATAGGAGGACAGGACTCAAAATACATATCGCTCAGAGACGGCGTTATCGTTGACTTTGAGATGAACAAGGCATGCGCCGCGGGAACAGGCTCGTTCCTCGAAGAGCAGGCTGAAAAATTAAACATATCGATAAAAGACGAATTTGCGGGGTGCGCGTTCTCTGCAGAAAACCCATGCCGCCTCGGCGAAAGATGCACGGTTTTTATGGAAAACTCTCTAATGTCGAACCTCCAGCGCGGCGCGGATAAGAATAACCTTCTTGCAGGCCTTGCATATTCAATTGTCCAGAATTACATAAACAGGGTTGTCGCAGGCAAAAAGATCGGCGAGAACATATTTTTTCAGGGCGGGGTCGCATTCAACAAATCAGTTGTTGCTGCTTTTGAAAAATACCTGAACACGAAAATAACAGTCCCGCCGAATCATGACGTCACAGGCGCGATCGGCATGGCGTTGATAGCAAGGGATTACATGAAAAAGCAGTCAGCGGTTAGCAGTCAGCAATCTTCCGATTCGCCCATTCACCCATTCACCCATTCACCCATTCACCGTATCAGCTCTTTTAAGGGTTTTGAATTATCAAAGCGCCAATATTCAGTTTCATCTTTTGAATGCAAGGGCTGTCCGAATGTCTGCGAGATTAACAGGGTGAAGATCGAAGGCGAAAACGATTATCTCTTCTACGGGGGCAGATGCGAGAAATATGACGTAAAAAAGAAAAAAACAGCTTCGCCAATCCCGGACTTGTTTGCATTCAGGGACGAGATGCTGTGGAAAGAACATATTAAATACAGTGATAAGTTAAAAGTGAAAAGTGAAAAGTTAAAGGAAAAAGACTATTTGCCGATTCACCGATTCACCGATTCACCGATTCACCGTCTTCCCACTCACCCATTCACCCATTCACCCATTCGTAAAAAAATAGGGATTCCTTACATTTTTTATTTTCATGAATACCTGCCCTTCTGGACGACTCTCTTGTGGGAACTCGGGTTTGATGTCGAGGTCTCGCCAAAGACAAACAGGCAGGTTGTTAATTCGGGGCTTGAATCCATATTGTCAGAGACATGTTTTCCTGTTAAGGTCGCATACGGCCATGTAAGACATCTCTTGAACGCAGGCGTTGACGCGCTGTTCATGCCAAGCTTTATCAATCTAAACACAGAAGAAGAATCTCTTGAAAGAGGTTTTGCCTGCCCTTATACACAGACAATCCCGTATGTATCCCGTATTGCCTTTAATAACGCAAAAATAATAGCTCCGGTTGTAAATCTGAGGCAGGGCAGGAAATTCCTGCTGAAGGAACTCTCAAAGGCATTTAAAGAATTCGGGATAAAGAGACGGAGTATAGAAAAAGCAATTGCAATTGCAGAAAATGCGCAGAATGAATTTCAGAAGGCAATAAGAGAAAAGGGGAAAGAGATACTAAGCAGGATGCAGGATACAAGATACAAGATACCCCCCCCCCAATCCCCCCTTGCCAAGGGGGGAATCAAAGGGGGGTCTTCACCCATTCACCGATTCACCGATTCACCGATTATCGTTATCGTAGGCCGCTCTTATAACTCATCCGACAGCGGAATGAACCTTGAGATTCCCAAAAAACTTGCAGACTTAAATGTATTGGCAATCCCGATAGATTTCCTGCCGCTCGATGAACACAAAATAGACGCTGAATGGCCGAATATGTACTGGAGGGCAGGCCAGAGGATACTTAAGGCGGCAAGGGTTGCAAGGGAAAATCCAAACCTTTTCCCTGTTTATATAGGGAACTTTTCATGCGGGCCTGACTCTTTCATACTGAAGTATTTTAAAAAGGAACTCGGCGAGAAGCCGTTTCTCCACATCGAGATAGACGAGCATAGCGCGGATGCCGGAGCAATAACGCGGTGCGAGGCGTTCCTTGACAGCATACAGTCGGTGAATCGGTCAATCGGTCAATCGGTCAATCGGAAAAACAAAAAGTCATCAACACCTATTCACCTATTCACCTATTCACCGGCCAAATTTACCCATTCACCCATTCACCCACTCACCGCGCCTTTAAAAAAGCGCACTGTTTTTATTCCCCACATGTCCGACCACGCATTTGCGCTTGCGGCTGCATTCGAACGCTGCGGCGTTCCTTCAGAGGTGCTGCCTGAGTCCGATAAAAAAGCAACAGATACAGGCAAGATGTATGTCTCGGGAAAAGAA
>Ga0172371_10005805_pt1 | contig 18179 bp, 20 predicted proteins | sample Lak12m_FD_114543 | JGI IMG/M metagenome (GOLD analysis project Ga0172371, IMG submission 114543) | Freshwater microbial communities from Kabuno Bay, South-Kivu, Congo - kab_022012_12m | ecosystem: Environmental > Aquatic > Freshwater > Lake | place: Democratic Republic of the Congo: South-Kivu...
ACCTTCAGAATTATAGATGTCCGTAAGTCGTTCATACTCTTTGAACTGTTTTTCTTTATCGCCACCGACTTCATAGCGACAATAGGCTTCGATATTATCCTCTAGGTTATCGTGAAACCACTCAGAATATGAACCTTGCTCGTCATTGTACCTATCCATTTCGTCAATAGCAGGGTTTTCGCCGACAGTAGTCATCTTTATACCTCTAATTCTTCTTTAAGCAATTTTACCTCAACCATAACCTCATCAGCATCTTTATATCGACCATTTAAGATGTCCTCTAGCCTTTTTACAATTTGAATATTCTTGAGTCTATATCCATTATCAAAAGACTTTAGTTGGTTCTCTTGTAGTGCTTTCATTTGTTCGTACATTTAGTCCTCCTTCCTTTCTTTATTTATTCTTTAAAACTCTCTAACCAGATAAGCGTTAGTCTTACTCGTGCCAACAAATTTCAGTCGGACTTAGTGAGTCGCTATCGTCATATCTCGTTATCAAGTTTCTGAAACCATTGTATCAAACAGTAATAGTCGTGTCAAGTACTTTATATCTAAAAACACGAATTCTTTTTTGAACTTTGATTTTTGTGCTAGAAATTTCAGAGTCACCGAATTTTCCAATTAAATTAGCGTCAAGGCTGGCCGGTTCGCAACCTCGAATTTCTTTTTCATCTTTTTTATTTCTACTATTATCTTCAGAGTCACGCCATTTTCTGCCCAAATTAAAAAGCACGCTAAAAAATAGCATGCTTTTTTGATTCTGTTTTTCTTTTTTATATTCCAAACTAACATAAGCTAGATTGCAGGCAAGGGTCTGAGACCCTTAACCTGCTGGGCATCAACGCCCAAGCAAGCAAGATTGCATTTTACCAGTCTAAGCGTTCATACCTATCTGACTGGTCTATGTCCCTCATTGACTTCCACTCAACATTTAACCAATTTTTATCGTTTGGGGTTTTTAGCTCGATACACTTATCAAGCTCGTATACCGTCTTGATGCCCTTAGGGACAAAGACACGCCCTTCACATATGGCGCCAATCATCTCGCTCCCAGAGTTCCCGGCAACATCTATGGCATCAGATGAAGCGTAATGACCAATGAGGTTATCCCATTCATCATTAAAGACTTCTGGGGTATAGTAGTTACCCCTAACATCACCGCCAGCGTGCTTCTGGATGCAACTAAAAACCTCACCCTCATCGTTCTTTACGATATTAACTAGATAGGTGCCGTCAAGCCAGTCTTCACCACCATTGTTATAGGTATTATCGGATGCAACTAACTCCCAGCCATCTAGTTCTACAAGGTTTTCAACTGGCCAGCCATAACCCTCATCAGCTAGCTTATCAAGTTGCTTCTGAAGTTTTTTAGCCTTGCCGTCTTTAGCCATCTCATTTTTAGCCATCTCGATTAAATCGATTCCCTTTAAGTCGCTTACATACATATTAACCTGCAATCTCAAGCAATTTTATTTTAAAATCTTGCTTGCCATTGCTTGCTTTGGCATTGATTACCAGTTCAACGACCAGCCTAGCAGGTTGTTATTTTACTTCTATATATCGAGTGCCGTAATCTTGTATCATTTTATCCATAGCATTCGGAGCTGATATAACTGCTATGACTATAAAGATTAAAGCGATTACAATTAAAATCATGTTTGTTATTCGCTGGGCTTTACGCTCGTTCATATCGTTAATTTTTTTAGATAATGCCATAAAATACCTGCAATCTCTAGCCTATTTATCACGCTAGACTGGTCTGGGCTAGTCGTTGAACTGGGTTATTAAGTTTTCAATGTACTATAACCATTATACGCTTGATGTTATCCACATGTCAAGTACTTTATTATAATTAAGCTCGGCAATGTTTGTACACTGTTACAAAACCACAAAACCGAGCCCGCCCAAAGCCCATTTTTAAACCTATATTATAAGCAATATACCAACAGCTAAACTATAAAGGACAAGTCACTTTCCGCGGCCTAAATACTAGCTTTCATCCCTAGTACAAGAGTATTAAAGAGATATAAGTAACCTATATTGTACGACGTTTCGTGTTTAGCTAGTGCCCTTCTATATACACCCATAATTTCCTCCCTCACACAACGACGCACAAGGTATATTGTGCGACATAAAGCCTTTATTTAGTTCTTAGAGGTATGGGAGGGGGGAGCTTCTATAAAGGTATGGGTATTGATTATGTATAGGGGCCCTGTTACTACCGATTGTTATTTACAGTAGTACACTAGTATGCTATAATGGTAATATGAACAAGACATCAGACATCAAGAAGTACCGCCGGGAATATTATCTAGCAAACAAAGACAAATTCCGTGATTATTCTAGGTCATACTACGAGAGGAACAAAGACTGGCTCAACAAGATTCCTAAACCATATAACAAAGAACACAACGACAGAATGAAAGACCGCAGCAGATTTGGTGGTAATAGATTGGCGACCATAAAAAGAGACGGTGGGTGTTGCTTTATGTGTAGCCGTAAAGATAAGCTGGTAGTACACCATATAGATGGAAATGGCAGGAGAAGCAAGATTCAGAATAATAATATTAATAACCTAGTCACAATGTGCATAGGGTGTCATTTCACCCTACACAGAATGATTAAAAGGAGTCAAAATGCCGACTAAGAGCTATTTCTTGAGAAAAGACAACTTCGATAATCTAAACAAGTCTGCCGAAAAGTTGAAGGTAACACCATCAGAATATTTGAATAGATTAATAGAGAAAGAAAACCCGTTTGTACCTAAGGAAGGTAGGCACGCACCAGAGCCTAGCCCGTGGGTATGTAGAGAGTGTGACGAGATTAAGGTGGCCGGAAGGTGTATAAATAAGAACTGTAAGTTGAAAGGGAAACTACAATGAGGATGATTGACCTACTAGCCTACATTATTGGGATAATCGTCATGATAATTGTGGCGCTGGTTTGGGTTTATTCCCTGGACTATCCGGCAGCAATCTCTTGTCCAAATGACCCTAATATCGCAATACCATATTGCGAATAAAGCCCTATACTATAATTAGTATAGATGGTAACTTACGAGTATCAGTGCTCTAGTGGCCACTATTTTGAGAAAAGGTTTAAGATAGGTGAGGCTAAAAAGACAGCCGTTTGTCCTTGCAGTTCTAAAGGAGAGCGGGTCTTTAGCATTGTTTCAACTCCAAACACCCTAGGAGGGATGAGTGGAATCAATACGAGGAGGTATTACGATGGCACTAATCTTTGAACCAAAGTGTAAGGTCTGTAAGATGATTAAGAAGGAGACTTTTGAAAAAGGTTCTTCTTCGCTAGAGAGAAGGCTTTACAACTGTCGTAAGTTTAACCCTCGTGGGCCTGAAACACAGACCGAAATAGCTCGCGAATATGGCTTTAGTGATATCTCGATGTCTAACCACCTTAAAAAGCACCAAAACCCAAAAGAAGCACAGGTTTTGCAGAATCGTTTAGAATACAATCTAGCCCAAGAGACCAAGAGATACCAAACAGCTCAAGACCTCATACTTGAAAAGGGCATTGAAGGTATTGAATCAGGAGATATCCGCCTAACAGCTAATACAGTTGCTTCCGTTTCTCGCGATAAGATGAATCAAGAAGAAAGAAATAAAGACCGTCAGGTAAAGGTAATGGAAATGATTTACGCCTTTACATCAGGAGAGTTACATGGAGGCAATTCCTTACGAGCTCCAGGAGACATTACTGAGGGGCAGGGATAACGTTGAACTATTCGCCCGTAAACTTCTAGGAGTCCAGCTACATAAAGGACAAATAAAGTTCCTTGAATCACGAAAAAAGATAAATGTCTTGTGCCCAGCCAACCGATATGGTAAGACTACTTCACTTGCAATAAAGCACATTTGGAAAGCCTTTTATAAGATTGGCGTACCAGAGGGAAATATGAAGGGATGGCTTTCGGCCGAGTACCTAACCTGTGCGTTGGCCCCACACTCGCAGCAAGCTGAAGTAATTTTAAGGACAATCCGTCAAATATTAACTAGCACTTTTCCAATACGACAGTCTGACGGTAGGATGATTGCTAATAAGTGTTTGATTGAATGGTTTCTGCAGAGCTTTTCTGAAAGCTACCCAATGCAGATAATCTATTCCAATAACTCGAAAACTCTAGTACGCTCCACTGGTGAAGATAAAGGGCGTTCAATAGCAGCGAAAGCCTTTGGCTATATCGGCTATGACGAAGCGGGGCAGTCATACCATTTGGAGGAAGAGTTTGAGGGAATACTTCTGCCCCGCCTTGCTGACTTTAATGGCACAATCGACCTAGTTGGTACCCCAGATGCCTCATCTCAATCATTCATCTTCTACCAAGAGCTTTTCTGGAAGGGTGGTGGAGAGGGATATCCGCAAGAGGATGACTACTACTCTCAAGAGGGCTCGGCAAAAGACAATCCGTACCTACCTCCGCAGTATTTTGAAGACGCAAAGAAGATTTATGGCAATTCTCCACGCCTGCAACAGGTTTTGTACGGTAAATTTATCTCAGTCGGAGATAAGGTGTTTGACCATAAGACTGTTATCGAAGCAGCTAAAGATATGGATGAATTCATCCCCCACGAGGAGGGGCATAAATATATCATATCCATAGACACAGCCATAGGTGAAGACGAATTCGTAATTACTGTACTTGACTGGACAGAAAGACCATTTAAGGTTTGTAAGATAATCGCCGGTAAGGGTAATGCGAAATCTCCTCAACTCCACCTACAAGATATTATGGACACTTTCTACCACTATAATCAGGGTGGTCAGTGCCAAATCATTATCGAAGTCTTTAACGGAGAATCAATGCGTGTCTATTACGACCTACCAGCAGATATCCGTCACAAAACTAAACCATTCGGCTCAGGTAAAGTACAGGGTTACACTAAAAGGGCAGGTATGGTTGATAGAAAAGAAGACATTTTAATCGCAGCGAGGAAATTGCTAGACTCACACGATGTAATTTTCTCCGATAGATTCCGTAAATTAACACAGCAACTTGCTAACTATACACAAGACGATTCTAAAATCGCAACCGACTGGACAATATCATTCTGTCTAGGATGTTTTTACGCAACAGACGGACAACCTAAAAATACAACATTAAAAGCACAATACATAACTTGGTAAGGAATAAAAATGGCTAAGAAAAAAGTAGACCCTAAAACAGAGCTCGAAGCTCTAAATAAAGAAAACAGGGGTATAGTCGTTACAAACATCATTAATAAGATAAACGAACTAGACTCTGAGATATCAACCAGAAACGCATACATGAATACAAGGGATAGAATTCTATACGAAGAAGACTATCTTGTTAGAGACCTAGGCATAAAGCCAGGATTTGACGCAACAGAATACAACTTCCTACCAAGGGCAAGTGAAATACATAAATCCCAAGTTATGGGGCGTGGTTTTAACCTTGTTACAATTTATGATAAAGAAGATATCTCTTTCCTAGACAAGAACGACCCAGAATACGCGATAATAGAGAGAGAATCAATGCTTAAAAATAAGCGTAGGGCTATCGAAGCGTCTAACGCTAAAAAGGGCATTGTTGACACCATAGAAGACAACGGAGGGTTCGCTATATTCTCTGATATGGCTGGTGTTGCATCTTCTTACGGGACAGGTATTATCAAGAAATGGTATGATACCGAAGAAAAAAGATGTCGCATTGTTAATATTGAATCCACACAGAACTTTAGGGCCGGTTGGCGCTCAACAAACTTTAGAATAAGAGACTTCGATGCTATCGTCTATGACATTTCACTTGATTTTGCTAATAAAACATGGAAAAACGAACTAAAAAAGATGGGAAAGGAAAGTTTTTCGAGTGAGCACGACTCTACCCTTAAGGACAGCACAGAAGTAGACACGTCAAGAGAAATGGTAACTGTAGTTGATTTTGTTGGCAGTATACCAGGAATAAACGATGGAGAACCATTTCATGCACTCGTTATAGGCGATAACTTGGTCGGCTACGAAACCAACGAAATGTTCTTCCCAAAATACTATATATTTCCTAATAAAATTAAAATACGAAGACCGTGGGGACTATCCGATATTTCTGATAGAGCCATCTCTATGAATAAGTCTTATATCGAGGCGATGTCAGATTCTAAGACACTTCTTAATAAGATGTTCCCATTCCTTGAGGCAAAGGGATTTGACGAAATAAACCTCCCACAGAAACAGGGCGGTGAAATACAGGTATTCCCTATTGGACTAGACCAGAGTCTCGATATTAAACAATTTCAACCAGGCACCTATCCATATTTACAGCTTGTAGATGAAATAAAACAAGGGTTGTTTAGGGAACTAGGTCTAGGTAGAGTTTTGATTGATGACCCAAGCGTTTCTTTTGAATCTAACCAGGCGCTTATGACCGGTATGAAGTCAACGATTGATATAGCCGAGGATAAACAGAATCGCTGGAAGCCAATACTTGTTGAACTATTCGAGGATATATTACACGACCTAAAGACACACAACAAAGAATTTGCCAAGACAGTTGGTGAAGAAGAAATAAGGATAGACATTGAGTGGCCATCAATTCTTAGAAAAGAAGATGCCTCTTATCGAACAATGCTATTTAACGACCTTACTCGCGGTATTATGTCTATCGAATCATATATGGAAAAAACTGGTGTTCAAGACCCATCTGAAGAACTAGACCGTATTAAATCTGAGATGAAAGATGATGTCGAGGGAGCTATTCTTTCTGGGACACTAAACACTATGAAACAAATGGAAATGCAACAAAAGGCAATGATGGAACAACAGGCGATGGCAATACAGCAACAGGGAACAGGAGCACCGCTTACGACTGACCAAAATCAAACAGAGGCCCAGCCAGCATCTCAACCAGGAAGTGGAGCACCAGCAGTTTCGCCAGAAGGAAACATTTCTACACAACAACAGAATCAAGGATTATAAACCATGGCAGCACCAAGAAGATACTACTCACCAAACTATCGGTTCACGAGTTCTCTTGCATCTGGTCTCAAAAAGATGCAGAACTTCGAAGACACAGAGACTAAATTTAAGTGGGACACCAATCAAATTTCTAATGACGACTACTTGGCGTATACCAGGAAAAGGAGAGGAGAGTCTTCAGATGGGATGGACCAGATAAGATGGGACAGGGCCATAAACGGTGTTGAAACGGAAATACGCTCAGACTATCGTGCAGAGCAGCTTCTACAATTATCTCTTATTCCCGGGAACTCTTCCGATGAGGTAAAACAAAAAGCACAAATGTATGCGAATATAGCTCAGATGGCATATAACGATGGAGATAATGATGCTTATATTTCTGCCATGACTCAGTTTAATAACGCAGTTGACCAATATAGAAATAAGTTAGAATCTGAGGCTAAGGCCGGCGCAGCCAGACAGAAAAAAGAACTTAACAAAATATATAATGAGTCTAAGAATGTTATAGATTTAAAGAGGGCAGAGTTGGCAGGGAGGGAAGACTTGTCTCCAGATGAGAAAGCTGCTGCTTTGTCAGAACTAGACTCAGAAGAGATGAAATTAAATATAGGCAAGCTTTCTTGGGAAGACGATGAGGTGTCTGCCGGTAACATAATGGAAAAAATGACCAAGTTACAGACAAAAATCGTCAGCAACGGTAAATTCCTTGAAGGTCAGTACTCTGACCAAAACGGTAATCCAATACAGATGGAGGGAGGAATTCCTATTCCAGGCGATGGGCAATTTATATCTGGATTCAAGGCAAGTTATAGCGAAGATATTTATGGCGAGATAAAGCCACTATATAATAAAGAGAAGTATGATAAATACATTGATAAAAATGGTAAAGTCTCATTCGTTGAAAAAGGCTCAAGAAAGCAATATGTACAGACACAGGATGCAGATGGGAACTGGTCACTCGTTGACACAGGTTCATCCGTTGATATCAATAAGGCCCAGAAAATGAGGGGCTCAGACAACCAGGAATATTATTCAGAATATATTAAAACATCTGCCGACCAGCCGATGCAATTTAATGCAGATGGAACTACAACAAAGCCAGACGAGACAAACAAGCCAGACGATATTGTTTCTGTTTTAGATGAAAATGGGGAAGAACTACAATATAACCCAAATACAAAAGACTTTTCATCTCCGCTAGCGCCAGCTGGAGTAACAGAGGCGGCCAATGCGATGGCTAACGCTGGATATGTTGGTACCGGAGATGCAAGAACAAGGAAAATGTACCTAGATAGAGACCCTGAATATAAGGCAGCAGTTTCCAGATATATTAGAGAAGTAGACACGCTCGGTGGACTTGCTAGGTTTAACAGAGAACAGGCGAACGAACAAATACTAGCTAATAATGACATGGTTATCGGTTTTGATAAATTTGGAGGCAAGATATATGCAAAAAATAGTCTTGGAGAGAATACCGGAGTATTTAAAGAAAACATAGCAAAATTTGGTAAAGAGAATGTTATGCCTAGCTCAGTAAATCCACTGACAAAACAATATATAATTCCTAAAAATTATCCAGCCCCATATAATCCAGGAACACCATCTGTGACGGAAAGACAGATAGCATCAAATGTTGTTAGTCCTCAAGGGATTATGGGGCAGATATTTCCAAATACTATAGGGAAACAATCCAGCTGGATGTCTCCAGATAGACAGATAAAGTGGATGCAGAATACACTAAATGTTAATAAAAACATTGGGTGGGGAGATGCTGCCACAAGATTCGAAAAGTTGTTTGGTAAAATACAGGGTGGCTCTGAGATTGATAAACTATTAAGGAAAAAATATTTAGGTAATAATATTGGGACATGGACTGGAACGGAGTGGAAATAGATGCTCGCATATGAGAAAATGCTGGCCAGTAAAGATGCTAGTATTCAAAATAAAATAGCGAGGGGAGCAATATCAAGGCCAGGGCAAAGCACAATGGTTATGCCAGATAGCTGGGTTGATTATTATACAGAAAAAGCAAAATTAACTCAACCGAAGCAGGACAGCCCAGGTATAGGAAGCATCGCAGGCCAATCTCTTGGTGGTTTGTATAGTGATATAGAACACTCTGTCCTAGCACTAGCTACCATGGGAGAAACTATGCTTGAGCCTTTTTTTGCTTTGGGAAGAACTATAGCAGGAACAAAAACAAGCCTAAAAGAAAATGTTATAGAAGATGTTGCATCTAAGAAGGTTTATGAGAAAAAATACAACAAAGATTTCTCAAATAATAAAGATGCTAGAGAATTTGTCACTAGCGCTGCGTCAGCACCACTTTGGATTTATGGTGGTGGCAAGGGAATACAGGCACTTAGTAAGAGTTCATCTATCGCATCTAGGGTTGCGGCAAACTCTATCCTCGGAGCCCAAGTTGGTGGTATACAGGGGGCCCTAGATACGGTAAAAGGGGATGAATATGGGAACGTTGGTGCGTATCTTAAAAATGCAGCCGGGGGAGCAATAACAGGGGGTATAGTTGGCGGTGCATCAACCGCAGCTATAGCCCCACTGGCAGATAAGCTGACACTATCAATGGCCAAGAAAGATGCCGGACTACAGTCGATGATTTTAAATACAGTACTATCTAACAAAAACCAAATAGCGAAAGGGCTTAAAAACAATATTCCAAACTCTCTTACAAGTAAGGCAACAATTAACATGACAGCCGTAGACTCAGCCAAGCAGTCATTTATCGACCAATTAAAAAAATACAGGAAAGAATATCTCCCACAGTATAAAGCAGAGACAACAGCAGGCAGGGCTAGACAATATGAAAAAGCAGTTAAAGCATATAACACAGCGATAGCTAAAGGTAAATCAGAGGCTCAGGCGTGGAAGATAATGAAGGGGGCAGCTGGTGGTGAGTTTGAGAGAGTGGCTCAACACGAAATAAAACTACCTAAGAAGATTAAAGAACTTATCATCTCCGACATGGACACACGACTAACAACCTTTGAAAAGATTAACGCCGCAGAATCTCTTGAAAAACTAATTAAGGGCAAGCCGATAACAACGTCTGAATTAAAGATATTAGAAAAGGGTATGAATGTTGACATAATCCCCATTCTTAAGGGGCAATCATTTACGGATAAGGCCATAAGTGTTACACAGCAGGTTGGCGGCCTACAGCGCTCGATGATGGCCACTGGTGAACTATCTGGCACCCTGAGACAGAACTTCACAGCAATGGCAAGGAACCCGATAGAAGGGGCTAAATCATTTGTAAGGTCTTTAAAATACTGGGGGTCTGGAAAGGGTGAACAGAACTTTGCGGAGGGATTAGCTAAAATAAAGACAGGGGAGAACGCTCAGTCTGCGAGAGATTATGGAATCGTGATAAACGAGGTTAAGGGACAAATATCCAGTAGGGCAGAGCACTACGCCTCTGACCTCCCTGAGAAAATACCACTATTTGGTCGTGTTGTTAAGGCATCAGAGAGGCAATTCGCTGGCATCGGAAATGACATCAGGATGAGAAGGTGGGATAAATTTGTTGATATATTTGCTAAACAGGGCAAAACGCCAGAAAATGACCCTAAACTATTTAGGGAAATCGCAAAGCTAATAAACGCATCAACTGGAGTTGGAGAATTTTCTGGAAAGAATGCCATATCAAGGTGGGTAAATACAAACAGGTCAACATTAAATGCAATCTTGTTTTCACCAAGACTTATTGCGTCAAGACTATATTACTTAAGCCCATCAACATACTTTAGTAAGAGCATACCGGCAGCAGTTAGGAAAGAGGCAGCTAAAGACCTTGGCAGTATGATAGCTGCAGGTGCTACAATGCTTGCTACCCTTAAGGCAGCAGGAGCCGATGTAGAGCTAGACCCAAGAAGCAGTGACTTTGCAAAGGCAAAGATAGGCAATAGCAGGTTTGAGGTTACTGGCGGATTTACCCCATATTTGAGATATTTTGCACAATTTATAACAGGACAAAAGAAAAACACAGAAACAGGTAAAATTGAATCTACGTCTGGCTATGGGAAATCTGGCAGGCTTGGCACAGCTACAACATTTGCACGCTCTAAACTAAACCCTATAATGGGTACGTTTGTTGATATTATGGCTGGACAGGATATGGTTGGGACCCCGACAACGCTACCAAGAATTGTTGATATTACACCTATGGCATATAGAGACGCATACGAGGCTATGTCAGATGAGGACAGGTCCACTCTAGCATCAATTTTATCAATTACTGGTGGTGCTCTTGGTTTTGGAGTTGGAACTTATGGTGGTGAGAAAGAGACAGCCGAACAAAAACAGGAGAGAGCTAACGTTCAGAAAATGCGAAACAAAAATGATTATGCAGCCCTATCAAAATACTACCTCACAGGGAAATACGAGTAAAGTACTATATTATACTTTATATAGGAGTGAAACTTAATAAGAAAGGTGAAAACCATGACCGAAGACTTGCAAAACGCTTCCGTAGACACTGTTGATGAAACAGAAACGGGAGAAGCACAAGGGACCGTGGTCAATGATAAGGTAGACACTGCGAAAGCAGAAACAGAACCAAAAGTTGAGATGGTCTCTAAATCAGAATTTGAAAAAATTCAAATGAGAAAGAACCAACTCGAAAATGAGCTTGAGGAAGCCAGGCAACTGGTACAAAACTCTGGTAACGATGAACTCGTTGACAAGTTGCAATCTCAGCTCGATGCCTACAAACAGCGGGAAGAAGAAGACGCTAGGAACGAAAAGGTTAAGGCGTATGAAGGAACTCTAAATGAGGTTTTTGATACGTTACTATCTAAATATCCTGATAGTGTTAAAAAAGCCGCAGTTGTTAGTAAAAACCGTAACGGTATACTAAATCTCGCTGGCGAGCACGAATATGCTTTTGAGGCAGAAAAGAACATCAAGAGTTTTCTTGATGACCTGCAAAAGGAACTTGTTATAGAGCCAACCCCTGAAATAAAGGTTGACGCTCAAAACATCCCAGTGCAGGACATTCCCGAAACACTAGAAATAGCTGAAGGGATGCAAAACATGTCTGAATCTGAGTACAAATTCTTGTCCTCTTTCAGACCGAAAGAATAATAACTAAAAAAAGAATATAAGGAGTTTTAAATGGCAATACCATTTTTGACACACAATGATGCAGTACGAAGAGAAGACCTCATCGACTACATCACTAACGTCGACTACAAAAACACACCTTTGTATTCTGGTCTTGGCAAAACGACCGCTACCCAAACTCTTCATGAGTGGTCTGTAGACGTGTTCGCTTCTGCCGCTGATAACGCCGTAATTGAATCTGCTGACGCTACTGCAGTTGACCATGTTTCTCCTACCAAGAAGAACAACATTGTTCAAATGTTCCGTAAAGTCGTTAACGTTTCTGACACTGAAAAAGCTGTTGATAGCGTTATGGGCGACCCTTATGCCTATATGATGAAGAAATCTGCTACTGAGCTTGCTCGTGATATCGAGTTAGCTATAGTTGCTGGAACTCGTGCATCTGGTTCCTCTGGCGTTGCCAGAAGGCTTGATGGTGTAATTGCTCAAATCAGCACAAACAAGACTGCCCAAACTTCTGGAACATCTCTAACAGAAGCTCTATTTAATGGTATCTTAAAAGGTATCTTTGACAACGGCACTGATGATGTTGCGAACGAAGTTTATGTTGGTTCGTATCTAAAACAGGTAATTTCTGCTTTCACAGCAGGAAGCACCAAATATACAGATACAGCTAACAAGCGTCTCTGGAATACAGTAGCTCTTTATGAATCCGATTTCGGTGAAGTAAGAATCTACTTAAACAGATTCGTACCAACTGGTGGCGTTCTTGCAATCAGACCTGAGTACTTCAAGGTTGCGTATCTAAGTGGGCGTGAGCCTAAACACATCCCTCTATCAAAGACTGGTTCTTCGACAAGAGGAATGATTGAAGGTGAACTAACACTAGAGTCATTAGCTGAAAAAGCATCTGCTTATCGTAGTGGGTACTTTGTAGGTTAATCACCTCACAAACTGGAGCTCACTTTGTGGGCTCTAGTAGTGAGATGAACGAAGAAGAAAAATCATTTATAAGAGATTTCGTAAAAATCTGGATTACGACTCATCCTAAGGAGGTTACTGAACTTATACAGGAGGTGGAGTCTTTGCGTTTAGCTCAGAATAATGTATTCGCTTCATCAAAATCTAATGACCTTAGGCACTTAGGACAAATACCGACAGACCTAATGATAAAACTAAAAAGGGCGTTTCCGGTCTTATTTAGAGATAATAACTTAAGGTGGCTAGTAAAGGAATTCCCAATCTTTAAGGTCCCTGAGAAGATTTAGCCATTATGGAGGCATAAATGAATACAATTTCGCTCTGCATGATTGCAAAGCCGGGAGAAGGACACTTATTAGACAGATGTCTAAAAAGTGTTTTTAAATATGTACACGAAATCCATATAACAACGCAAGAGAAGAACACCGACATTGAAAAAGTCTGCAAGAAGTATAAGGCAGAAATACATTATCGTGATTGGGATTTTAACTTTGCGAATCAGAGAAACTTCTCATTCCAATTTGCTACCAAAGATTGGATACTTTGGCTAGACACAGACGATGTTTTCATAAATCCAGAAAAACTAAGGCCAGTGGTTAAGCTAACCCCAGAAGAGGCTAACGCCATAGTAGTTAATTACCTTTATGAGCAGGATAAATACGGGAATAGGGTAGTTGAGCAGTGGAGAGAAAGAATAATACGTAGAGACTCTGGGTATAAGTGGGTTGGTGCTGTACACGAAACACTGATTGACCCAAACTACTCAAAGATTGTTAAGACTAAAGATTTCGAAATACACCACTTACCGGAAGATGGAACTGATAAAGTGTCTGTTCGCAACCTTCAGATACTAGAAAAAGAGATTAAGAAGGAAAAAGAAGAAGGCAAAGAAGTTGACCCAAGGCTAGTATATTACTTAGGGGTAACCTATAAATCACTTGAAATGTATGAAGAGGCCTATACTATTCTTAGTAAGTTTGTTCTAATGTCTGGATGGGATGAACAGAGGTTTGATGCCTACCTGAATATGTCAGATGTTGGTATCGCTCTTAAAAATAAAGACCTAGCGATAGACAACGCACTACTTGCGATAAAAGAACGACCAGACTTTCCAGATGGGTATTATCAAGTAGGTAAGGCTTACTATAATTTTGAAATATGGGACAAGACTGTCGGATGGATTGAAATGGGACTTGAAAAGAAGGATATTCAAACTGACTGGATTGTTGTCGGAAGAAAGCCACAAGCCCTGCTTCATCTGGCTGGAAGTTTGACTAATTTGGGCCGATTTGATGAAAGTACCAAGATACTAAAAAAACTCGTAAAACTCTGGCCAGACCAGCACGGAATTAAGAAACAAATCAAAATAAACAAAGAGTTACAAGAACAGAAGGATGTTACAAATGCTTTCTTTAAAATATGGAACTATAACTCAAAAAAAGATGCTAATCTAAACACGCATCTGTTCGAATCAGTACCAAAAGAAATGAAAGATAACCCAGCCATCCTACAGATGAAGTGGGATTCAGAAGAACCAAAGAAGTGGGAAAACTCAATCGTCATTTATTGTGGTGGCTCGTTTGATGAGTGGTCTCCTGCGATAGTTGATAAGGGGATTGGTGGCTCAGAAGAAGCTGTCATTTATCTAGGAAAAGAATTAACTCAGTTGGGGTGGAATGTAACCGTATTCAATAACTGTGGCAACCATAAGGGAATTTATGACGGAGTTGAATATAAGAATATATGGGAATTTAACCCAAATGATGAATATGATGTCCTAGTTGGGTGGAGAACACCAGGGTTCTATGAGAGAGAATACACTGCCCGTAAGAAGTATCTATGGATGCACGATGTATTCCCAGACGATGTGTGGACACCAACTGTACTTAGAAACCTAGATAAGGTAATAGTTCTTTCAAAATATCATCGTTCACTGTGGCCATCCCTTCCAGAAGAAAAGGTTTATTATTCTCGTAATGGAATAAACATAGGCTACTACAATAAAAAGGGAACACATAAAAAGCATAGATTGCTATACAGTTCTTGTCCATCAAGGGGGTTAGAGATTCTATTCGATATATGGCCAGAAGTAAAGAAAGAAGTACCAGATGCCGAATTACATTTCTTCTATGGTTGGGGTAACTGGGAGAAGGGTAACGCAAACTATCCTAATAGAATTGCTTGGATGCACGACATGCAACGCAAATCAAAACAAGATGGTATATTCGACCACGGAAGGATAGGGCATAAACAGCTTATAGACGAGATGTACAACTCAGACATTCTAGCATACCCTTGTATAACAGGAGATACGTTAATAGATATGCCTAGAGACTATTCTAAATATCCGATGGGAGTCCCAATCAAAAAACTTGTTGGTAAAAAGAATTTCTTGGTCTGGTCCCATAATGAAGAGACTGGTAAATTTGAACTAAAAAATGCTACAAAGGTAGCACTTACCAGGAAGAAAGCTAATATAATAAAAGTAAACTGGACTGATGGGACATCTCTAAGGTGCACTCCAGAACATAAACTATTCACATACAAGCGTGGTTGGGTTATGGCTAAAGATTTAGAAAAAAACGAGAGCGTTGTGGCACTAAAAAAACACATGATGATTCAGGTTAGTGCTGGAAGTGGAAAGTGGCCATATGAACACAGGATGATAGCCGAGAAAGTGTTTGGGAGCATACCCAAAGGACATCATATTGACCATGTAGACGGAAACTGCTTGAATAATAGTCAAGATAACCTACAAATACTGTCTCCAGAAGAACATGGGAAAAAGACATTTACTGGAAGGATTAAGAAACAGTCAGAGATTGAACAGCAAAAAGCAAAATACGCAGAATATATAAAAAGTGATAAGGGCAAAAAACAATTATCAGAAAACGGAAGAAAAAGGTCTCAAAAATTCTGGGATTCTATGAACGATATAGAGAGACAGGGTTTTATAAATAGACGTAACGAAGCCAGATATAACCATAAGGTGGAATCTATTGAAGACGCTGGGAACGAAGATGTGTATGATATGGAAGTTGAAGATAATCATAGTTTCGTTGCTGGTGGTGTTGTAGTCCATAATTGCACATTTCCTGAGATTTCTTGTATCACTCTCATGCACGCACAAGCAACTGGACTTACACCGGTAATAATCCCTTATGCGGCTACAGACGAAACCTGTCAATACGGCTACAAGACTAAATCAAAAGACCCATCTGACCCAAATATTAGAGAAGAGTATAAGAACTTACTAATTAAGGCATTAAGGGAAGACTTTGACCGTGAGCCAATGATAGGGTTCGCTAAAAATAAATTTCCATGGGCGGGTGTGGCGGCAGAATGGTCGAAGTTGTTTAAGGAATGATTACAGCCGTTATATTAAACTGGAATACAGGTGACATCGCCATTGAATCTGCCAAAAGGCTAGTCAAAGATGTCGGCAGAGTTATTTTAGTTGATAACGGTTCAGAGAAGACGATACCACACCTAGACGATATAAGAGTTATTAGATTAGAAAAGAATCTCGGCAATTCAATATCTAGGAATATAGGGATATCAGAATCACGGGGAGATGTCCTACTCTTAGATGGTGATATTCTTTATGTACCAAACTCGGTGAAATTACTAGCAGAGGTTCTAAAGAATCACGAAGAAGCTGGATGTGTTGGATTTGACGGACTAATTTGCTCTACAAAGAATCGTGGCGATGCTACGGAAGTTGCAGACATGGTAGAAAACTTACAAGTAGATAGTCTTATATGCTCAATTCCAGAAGACCAACCAATAGCTTGGACACAATACGGATTATTTGCTGAGGATGTGATAAAGAGATGCGAGTTTGATGAGAGCGGTTACTTTGGAATGCCAGGGTATGGATTTGAAGACAATGACTACTATTCTCAGATGAAAGAAATAGGCTACCATTCTTACTGCGTGTCTGGGATTAAGTATTATCATGACCAATCATCATCAAAGAGATTTCTAGCTAAATATAATCAACCAACTTATTTTAATGAAAGAATGAAACAGTTTACGGCTAAATGGAGTGGTCGTGAATAAACCAACGAAAGAAGAATGGAAAGAACTAACTGGTGTAACAAACTATCAGTGGTTAGAGCCAATTTTAAAGCACGCAGGACACAAAACTCTTGAGATAGGATGTGGCTCTGGATTGCTTTCTGAACGGCTTAGAGCGCTTGGCTACAACTCCTGGACAAACGATATAAATGAAATAGATAAACCCAATCACTTAATTTTTGATGTACTTTCTGAGTGGCCAGACGGAGAGTATGATACTGTATTCTCCTCTGGTTTACTCGAACACTTTGAAGATGACGAGATAATAAAGATACTTAAAGAAGCAAAGAGACACGCAAATAATGTAATCTCAATGGTCCCGAATAATAATTCTCGTGGTTACTGGATTTGGAGAAACCACCAAACGTCTATTGGAGAGTGGCCATATGGAGATGAGAAGACTTTTGATACTCTAAAGCCGCTATATAAAAAGGCTGGATTTAAAAACATAAAAGAAGAATACTGCGGCAACGACTTTCTTGATGGAATGTACCTGTTAGTTACGATAGGCGAGTGAACTAAAATGATAAAGTAGTAGTATGGATGAATCGCAAATAATCGGACAGTTCTCTACACCAGGAGAACAACCGATAAGCGCAGAACTAGAAACAGCAGTAACAGACAATATTGATATTAAATCAAAGGTTGAGCTTTTTAATTTGCTTGATATTAATATGCAGTTACTTGGAGACCCAGATACAAATGCACACTTAACAGACCTATTTGAATGGGGTAAACAAAATGGTATTAAGGCAGACCAACTATTATTTGCTATAAATGAAATTTCATCTAAGGTTGGCGCTCGCCCAGATAAGTCAAAGTTTGAGATGGTTTGGGATTGGATAAAAATAGATATCGAAATGAAAAAGTTACAAATACAAAAGAAATCACTAGAGAACCAAAACTACTCTAGGTCAGAGGAACGAGAATGAGCCAAACACATACAGGAAATGTACAGCCTTCAATAGACAACGAAGAACATGACCACTTACCAGGTAAAGTTGCAGTTAAGAAGGCTGGCAGTTATATATGGAACGGAACAGATTGGGAAAGATGGGATGGTACAGTTAGTGGGGGAACATCAACTGC
>Ga0172371_10005806_pt1 | contig 18177 bp, 11 predicted proteins | sample Lak12m_FD_114543 | JGI IMG/M metagenome (GOLD analysis project Ga0172371, IMG submission 114543) | Freshwater microbial communities from Kabuno Bay, South-Kivu, Congo - kab_022012_12m | ecosystem: Environmental > Aquatic > Freshwater > Lake | place: Democratic Republic of the Congo: South-Kivu...
GGTTTGCATTGCTGCATGCAGAACAACAAGGGCGCTTTGTCTATGGTCCCGTGCCCGCCGGCCCCTGCCGCGTGAGCCTGCGCGCCGATGGCTTTGCGCCGTATTTTCAGGACGTGCTGATCGAGCAGCACGATGTGGATCTCGGCACGATCACCTTGATCCGCGGCATTGCGATCAGCGGGCGCGTGCTGGACGACCACGGCAATCCCTGCCCGGATGCGGATGTGGTGGTGGTCAACCTGCCGTGTGCCTCGTTTGGCGACTTGGCACATGCCATCATTGCCGGCACGAAAGTGGATGGCGACGGCTATTTTTGCGCCAGCAACGTGACCCCCGGCCTGCGCTGCAGCGTGGCCGCCGCGCACGATGACAAGCAGTGGGCGGTCACACCGGCGCTCACCTTGCAGACCGACTGCAATGTTGGCTCCATCTACCTGCGCCGGCCGCCGTGGTACGAAATCACCTTTCGTGCGCCCGACGGCGCTGTGCTTCACAACATTGAAGTCTTGGGGCTCGAACAGGATGATGACAATCCGGATGTCTGGAAAGGCAGGGAACCGCCGACCATTGCCTTGTTTGATGCCGTGCTGATGCTGCCGGCTGAAACGTCATTTGCGCGGCACCTGGCATTTCTCAACGCCGCCTTTGTGCCGTGCCCGACCGGCTATGCGCCGACCAATCGCATGACGGTGGCTGTGCCGGCGCAATGGTATCGGCAGTCCCTGGCCCCGCGGTAACGGCGGTCTTTGCATTCAGAGAGCCCCGCCGGGCTTGTCCCGCTGGGTGAAAAAGATTGCTGGCAGATATTACCGTGCGGCCGGCAGGTCCACACCGCGGTACATGGCGGCCGCGTTCGCAACCGGCACCATGCGCGCGAGCGTGTTGCAGGTCGAGAGAATCCACCCACCGCCCGGTGCCACGTCGCGCGCCAAGGCCCGCACGTGCGCCTCAATTTCCTCCGGCGTGCCGTGGGGCAGCAGATAATCCAAGTCCAGATTGCCCATCAAGCACAGGCGTGCGCCGTAGCGTTGCTTGATCGCACGAATGTCCATGCCGGCCGATGGCTGCAGTGACTGCAAGCCATCAAAGCCGCAGGCCACAATATCATCCAGCACGGCATTGAGATTGCCGTCGGTGTGCATGAACACCGGCAATTTCGTGCGCCGCTTGATTTCGCGCACCAGCCAGGTGAATTGCGGAAAGAAGACTTCGCGCATGATTTGCGGCGAGATGAACGTGCCGCTGTTATAGGCAATATCGTCGGCGACCAGGATCACATCCGCGCCGGCCTGGGCCGACAATTCGGCCAGATCCGCATTAAAATGCGCGGCTCGTTCGGCCAAGGTGGCCAGCGCTTGCGGCGCCTCGAGCGACCAGAACATCACATTGTCAAAGCCGATCAGCGGCAGCAGATTATCAAACACGCCGCCGACGATGCTCCAGATCGAGCGATCCGTGGCCTGCTTGTAGCGGGTCAAATTTGCCGCCGAATAAATCGCTGCATTGGGAAAATGAAACGCATCGGCCGCCGCCGGCGCGGGCACCAGATACTCGCAGTAGTGCAGGCCATCCTGGGCATACTCATAGCGGACGCCCCAGCAATCCTGAAAGATCGGCCGGCCGTGCGCGGAGGTGCCCACCCGCTGTGGTTCCGGCCGCAACAAGTCTTCGGAGATGATATCCAAGTCAAAGCGCTCGACCACCCGCACGGTGGCGGCATGGCGCTCGGGCAGGGCCGGCTCGGCCACGGCCAGGAAATCCGGATCAATCATGATCTCGCCTTTGGGCGGGCGATCCGGCTGCTGATGGCGGATGCTGAGACTAACGCGTTCGCGGTGGGTCATAACTTTGGTGGTGCTGGTTACGTCAGGCGCAGTGCAAAGGCGGCATGCCTTTCTTGCACCTTTAATTAAGCGCTGCTATATTACTGTTTTCGTGCGAATATTTCAACGCCTAAAAGTCTCTGACGCCCCACCGATCCACGACGCAAGGTCGTGGGGGTCTTGGCACATTCAGCCATGCTAACGCCAGCGCGGCCAGCAGCATGGCCCCGGCGGGCTCGGGCATGACCATGAGGTAGTCCAGCCGCGTTGCTTGCGCGGCCTCGCCCAGCGCATTGCTGATGGTCAAGGCAACCCCATATTGGCCGGCCGCCGCATAACGCCACACCGGCGCATTGGAGCCGAAGCCTTGCACCTCGATGCCGCCGTCATGGTTGAAATCCCAAAGATAATACAAGCCGAGCGTGTTGGTGCCCCAGACTTCGCCGGTGAACTGCACGGCGTCGTCCACCAGCGTTTGAGTCGGCCAGGCACTGAAATCACACCACAGACCGGCCAGAAACTCGAGCGCGCCGCGCTCAACAATGGTTTCCATGATGCGCGGCTTGCCCTCAAGGTCGCGCGCCGTGGCCATCCAGCCGCGGTTCATGCCCGTGTTGCGGCACGGCGAATCCGCGCGCAGATTGAAATTGCCAAACGCGGCATCCACAAAGAGCGGTTGCCCGGTGCTGTTGTTCTCGCCTGAAAGCGCAACCGCCGCGCAGTTGTACGCCAGCACACAATTGGTGTTGTCGATGAACACGTCATTGGTCAGCGGGTCGCTGTTGGCATACATGATGTTATTGAAGAGATAGCCCGCCTCGGTGCCGCGCAGCCACAGACCGCCCCCCTTGACCGCGGCACTGTTGCTGACGATCGTGCAATTCTCAAACATGGCGGTCACGCCCACATAAAACATGCCGCCCTCGAACACGACCCCGCCACCAATGTTGGGCGTCTGGTTGTAGGCAAACAGGCAAGTGCGTGTGCTGCCGCGGATGATGCGCGCGCCGCCGGCCCATTTGACTTTCGGGCCGGTCGCGCGATTGTAAATAACCTGGCAGCGGTCAATGGTCGCGTCCAGCGCACTGACGCCGGCGGCATAGTCAGCAACGTTATTGCTGATAATACAGCGGCGCATGGTTGCGGCCGACAGTTCAACCCCCGCGCCATAGCCATAGTCATTCTCCGCGCGATTGTCGGCGATCAGCGCATCCTGCAGCGTCCCGTCGGTGTGAAACACGCCCGCGCCGCGGCCATAATCCCACGTGCGGTTGTTGGTGATGACGCAGTGGGTGACCAGCGCGCCGCCGTATTGCGCGCCGGCGTAGGTCACCACCCCGCCGCCATTCCTGCTGCCGCCATTGCCCGTCACCACGCAATTGCTGAGGGTGCCGCCTTTCATATAGGCGCCGCCGCCGCTTTCCGCCGTGTTGTGTGCCACCAGCGTGTTGCACGCCAGCCCGCCGTCTTCGGCAAACACCCCGCCGCCCTGGCCGCCATAGGTCATGAAATTACCCGTCACCACACAATCAATCACCATGCCGACTTTGTACACATAGGCGCCGGCGCCGGATGCCGAACTGCCGCGATTGCCGCGCAGCACGCAATTGCTGACTGTGCCGCCCAAGCGAATATGCACCGCGCCGCCCTTGGGATCCGCAACGGGGGCATAGCCGTTTTCAATGGTCATGTTCGCGAGGTGCGCCGCCGGATGTTGCAGGTAAAAACAGCGATTGGTGCTGGCCGGAAAGGCACTGCGCACCAGCGTGTCGCCCACCCCGCCGGCCCCTTGCACCAGCACGCCGCGCGTGATCGTCACCTGATTCGTCAGCACATGTGTGGTATTGCTCAGCCACACGACCGTGCCGGCCACGCCGAGATCAACGGCCGGCTGCGGCGTGCGCGCCGCACTGGCCCAGCTCAGATAGGGCGCACTGTCGCCGCCGTCCGGCGCGACGTACATGATCGGCGGCCCGATTCGCACATAGGCCGGCCGCACCAATTGCGACGCCTGGCCCAGCGCATTGCTGACCAGCAGGCGCACCGAGTAGGTGCCAAGGTTGCTGTAGCTTGTGGTGACCGCGCCCAGGCCGGCGCCCTGCACGTCAAACACGCCATTGTTGTCAAAATCCCAGCCATAGAAAGCAACATCGCGATGGGCGCCCGCAATCGTCGTGGTAAACACGACCGCCTGCGTGACAAAGGCCTCGCGCTGCGCCGTGCCGAAATTGCAGGCAAACGCCAGCGGCTGCACCTCGTACGCGCCCAGATCCACAATACTATTGAGAATGCGGTTTGTGCCATCCAGATCGGTCACGCCGTTCATCCAGGCGGCATTGAGGCCCTGGTCGATGCACGATGAACCCGGCAGCAGTCGGACGTTGGCGTTGCCGAGCCCGGCAAATTGCGGGTCGGCGACAATCTGGTTCACCCAATTGGTGAGTGACGATGGCGGCGTGCTGCAACAATTCACGCAGCGCCATGACTGCCCGGGCGCCGCCACATAGTTGTCATAATCTGCGGCGGTGTTTTCATACACAATCGAGTTTTCTATCAGCGTGGCGCCGACGATGCGCACCCCGCCGGCCGAGACTGCAGCACGGTTGCCGGCGATGGTGCAGCTTTGGATAATGCCGACATTGTACGTGTCAATCCCGCCGCCGTCGCGCGCGCTGTTGAACAGCACCGCGCAATTGCGCGCCAGGCCGCCGCGATCCAAGTAGATGCCGCCACCACCGCCACCATTGAACGTAACATTACGCTCGACGTGGCACCACAGCGCCGTGCCACCGTAATAGCAGTGAATGCCTGCGCCGCTGCCGGCGGAACTATTGTCCGCCACCACACAGTTGCTGACGATGCCGCCGCCATAGCATTGCACGCCGCCGCCAAAGGCAAAGAAGCCGCTGCCATCGGCCGTGTTGCTGACAATCACGCAGTTTTGGAAGGTGCCGCGCTGGCTGATATATATGCCGCCGCCACGCACATTGCTGGTGCGCCCGCGCATGATGGTGAAGCCGTCAATGGTCGGGCCGGCATCAACATAAAAACAGCGGTTGCTGTTCTGCGCGTCAATAATGGTGGCTGCCGCGCCACTAAGGCTTTGCAGCGTGATGCGCTTCTGGATCACCACCATGTTGACGCCCGACGTGCCGGCACGATACCAGCCATTGCTGACCAGCACCAGATCGTCCGCCACCGTCACATTGACCGCGCTCTGAATGTCGCGCGCGGCCGTCGCCCAATTGGTGAACGGCGCGACATGGGCACCCGCCAGCGCGACATAGCGCGTCGTCGCCCAGCCCGCGCTGCTAATGCACACCCAAAGCAGCAGCAGGCATCGCACATGCTTCATACCTCACCACCGATGATTGTTAGGCACCCAGTACGGCGGGCACCTCGCATTCAATCACGCGCCATTGCGCCCCGAATTGTTCAAGAAAATACAGCGCATAACAGCGCCAGAATACAATGATGGGCAGCAGCAGCACCGTGCCCAGGTAAGGAATGGCCATGATACAGCAGCCAACGCAGCAGGTGCAGACACCCAGCAGCAGAATCAGCAGGATGGCCGCAATACTCAGGACAAAACTCATCAGCAGAAACCTGATGAAGTGCCAGAGGTGTCCCGCCAGCAACTCGCCGGCAAAAACGCGCAGCGCGGCCAGCACCGGCAGATTGCGCAGATACATGATCGGCACGACAAAGTAGCTCACGACGCACTTGATGATTGACGCCGCAATAACCAGCAGCGCCAACCCAAGCGCTGCTTCAATAATTGCGGCTAGCGCCGCCGCACCAAAGACGTGATCCACGATGTCGTGCCAGGCAATCACCACGGCGCCCCCCAGCACCAGCAGCACCAGGAGCAGCACCAGCACGGTCAGCCCAAATTCAAAGACGAACAAGCTGTTGCCCAGGTGGCGAAAGCACTTCCAGGGGGTCACAACCTCGGCGCGATTGTGCGCAACATTGTCCAGCAACATGAATTTGCCGCGACTGCCCAGCCAGAGCAACAGTGCCGACAATGCCAGCACCAGCACGATAATCGCCGCGGCAATGCCGCTGATCAGTGCAAGGTGATCGGTAACAAAGGCAATGATCTGATCGCCATTGATCTTGCTGCTGCGCCCGGCATTATTGGGGAAGTTGAAGCCGCTGCCACCCCCGCCGCCACCTTCGCCCAGCATGGCCAGAAACGCGGTGAAGCCCAGCACCAACCATTTGCCGAGATCAAACGGCCGGAACAGCACGTACTTGGTGTACGCCAGCGCGCGCGGGATTGGGTCAATGACGGAAATATTCATGGCTACTCGGTGTTGGAAGGTTCAAGAGCTTGGATGTCGGCAAGATCCTGCGGCCGATGCGCTGCCCGCTTATTGATAATAAAATCCTCGCGGCTGATGCAGGGCAGCTGCACCCCATCTACATCAGTTGCAAGGCGGCGCGCAAAGCATTCATCAAACTTTAGGCCGCTGATGGACGTCATGATTTGCAGCTTCAGCGGTTCATGTCCGAGTTCAATAATGTTGTGGGCCTGTTGTAGAAGCGCTTCTTCGCGGTCGCCTACCGCACACCCAAACTCGCGCAAAGCACTAACAACTGCATGCGCGTTGGCCGGATCCGCGGCAACAAAGATATCCAAATCACCAGTATAGCGTGGGCGTCCATGGATGGCCAGCGCGTAGCCACCGACGATGACATAGCGCGCGCTATGCTTGTCGAGTAACTGTAAGAACTCTCTGAAGTCGCTGGGCAGCATAGTCGAACCCATGCACTTGTTGACGCAAGAACTCGACCGCCGCCACGCGCCGCGCTACCGGCTGTGTCAGCCAGTAGGCCACATCCGTGCGTGGCGTATCGAGCCGCCGCACGCGCACGGATGTACGATCCAAGTGAAAATCAAACTGGGGCGCGCTCATGCAGCTTACGCGGCCGGCTTGGCCGGCAGCACCGGCTTTTCATTGCGGAAAATCGCCAAATAGCTGACCGTCAGCGCCAGATACCCGATTGGTATGGTGAAAATGCAGCACAGATTCGAGATCAGGTTCGCCACAAACACCCAAATGACAACCATGACCAGCGCCGGCTTGATCACGGCCCAGACGCCCTGCGCCATGCTCTGCAATTGCCCCACGGCAACCGGTGCGGTCGCCTCGGCCACGCCAAACAGCACATAGAAGCAGACCGGCGCGGCAATCACCGCCCAGGCCAACGCCAGCAGCGCGCCAAGAATCGGAATGCTGGACAAAATGATCATCGGCACATACAAAGCCAGCATGACCAGCAAGGCCGGCACAAACTGGGTCTTGATGCCGTCAAACAACTCGCCGAGTTCGTAATTCTGCCCGCGGGCTTTCTTGAGCAGGCACTTCATAAAGCCCACCGTCATGGGGCCAGCCAAAATGAAGCAACTGACCAGGGACAGCAGCAACACAATCAGAGATGCAATGATGTGTTTGACAGGATCTGCCACAAACAATTGCCAGCCAGCGGTGAGCCAGCCGCTGAAATCAACCGTGATTGGCGCTGTGGTGGTTGCCGGCTCGGGTGTGATTTGGTCGTTCATCGTCATCTCCGCAAAAGGTTAACGTAATGGTGTGTAGGTATTATATACTAAGTGGCGTGGAAAATGCAAAAACAGTCACAGGCCGGGTTGTGGCGCCGGTTTTACCGGCAATTGCTGCCCGCTGAATCGCCGGAAGCGGGGTGCCGCAACAGGGGTGCCGCGGCACTTGACAGGCACAGCATTTGTTGCTACAATAGTAACACGATTTAATACATTCGTGTTACGATGCCGGCGTATGCGGTAACTACTTAACCTTGAGGAGTGCAATGAAAAGTGGATCGACTGCCCTGCTGTGCTGCCTGTGTTTGAGTGTGTCACTTGCCGCCGCTATGGTGCGTATGCCGGCGCAGTTTGCCAATGAACAAGATTATGCCGTGTGGTATGCGCAGGCGCGGTTGGCGGCCACCTGGTCAAACCTGTGGGTGAACAATGCCTGGACGGGCGCCGTGGCCGGCACGGAAGCCGCGCCGTTCACCAACATTCAGGCGGCGGTTGATTTTGCCGATGCGACTTTTGGTGCATGGTCGTCGGTCTCGATCATTGTCAGCGACACCGGCACCAACTACGAAGGACAAGTGCGGGTGCCCAATGGCCAAGCATTGCGGCTGGTCGGCACGAACGGCATGCCTATGATCGTCTACAGCGGCAGTGCGCCGCTCAACACAATTCAGAGCGACACGAATTACTTCTATGGTGCGGGCATGCCGCCGGCCCAGGTCGGCCTTGAGAATCTGCGGGTTGAGAATCACTCCAGCGCGCCAGGCGAACTGTACTGCGCGGCGATCCAGGCATGGCACAGCGTCGAGCCGGCCGTGACGAATCCGCCCGCATCGCCGCGCTTTGGCGTGCATGACTGCCTGTTCAACGGCCGTGGCGACAAAGGCGGTGTGCTGCTGTACGATCTCAAACAACATGCCAGCATTGAGGGTTACAATTCGAACCTGATCTGGAATTGCCGCTTTGAAAACTGCACGGCCGGCGTCACGCTCTTGGCCGGCAAAGAGGCGCATGTTTTCGGTAATTGGTTCATCAGCAATGGCGCGGCGGTCGTGGCGGTGGCCGACACTAACAGCGTGTATCAGCGCGCATATCGCGACATTTTCGTGGATCACAATGTGATGGCGTGGTGCGCGGATGCGGGCTGTCGCGGCGGCGTCTATCCGAACCTGGTGTATTACAACAACACCTTTTACGAGTGCGGCGGGACGAATGTTTCCTTCAACGCCGGCGTGCTCGGGCCGGACGGACCGGCGGAACTGCACAACAATATTTTTTATAATGGCGGCGCGGCATGGATCGCCGATCTGGCGACGACGAACCTGCTGGTGGTCAGCAACAATTTGTACAACGCGATGGCAGCCGTGACGGGCTGGGAGAGCTTTGGCGGCGGGGCCATGACGAATCCTCCGGACTTTGCCTCGCAAACGCCCGGTGATCCGGAGTTCCTGTATTTGAGCGAGACGTCGCCAGCGGCACACAAGACTGGTTTATATGGCGGCGCGACCTATCTGGGTGCGTTGCCCGCAGTGCCGGAGCCGGGCACCGTCTGCGTGATAATGCTGCTGGCGGGCATGCTGCAACGGCGTCAGCGACTGCTGGGCTATCGCCCGGAATGGGATCAATGACCATTGATCAATGTACAACGGGAAAAATCCCCTGCCGCGCACAGGGCGCGACACCCCCTTTAGGAAAGGGGGACAACAGCGGCACCGGCCGCACGCGACCGGCGCGCGGCGCGGCCTTGTTCACCATGCTGGCCATCCTGCTGCTGCTATCGCTGATTGCCATGCTGATGGTCTATCGCGCCGGCGTGCACAGCGCCCAGACGCGCGTGGCGGCCGACAGCGGCATGTTGGACGATGCACTCCAGTCTGGATTGGCCCAGGCCCAAGCGCAGATCAGCGCGGCACTGACCGATGCCGGCGCTCTTGCCGCGCAGAATCGTGGCGCATGGCAGGTGCTGGCCAGTAATGCCGGGCAATGGGTGCGGTATCGCGTGCAGATTGCCGACACGACCCGTGTGCCGACCAATGCGCTGCCATGGGCGGCGGACACCGCCCTGCGCGCGGCGCTGGTCGTGGCGCGCGCCAACGGCTGGCGCGCAATCCTGGATCCCGGCCTCGCATCGCCGGCGCAACTGAGCGCGGCATGCCGGGAAGAGTTGCGCGGACACGCGCTGCCGGAAGAGCACGCAGCAACGCTGGCATTGACCATTGCCGACGCCTTTGATGAAAACAAAACTGTCCGCCGTCATGGTCATGCCGGCGCGCAGGGGTTTGAGGGTTTGGCGCTGGAGGCAGTCTGGCGCGGAGCTGAGCAGGTGATGCCGGCGCAGGCGGTGCTGCGTCAAAGCGCGTTTTACGATATCGACTACAAAGGCAACTGGCGCAATATCACCCGGGCGTTTACCGTGGCGGACGTTGCCCCGATTGTGGATGACCATGGCCAGACCAACATGCGGGTGCGCTTGGCAGCTGCGCCGCTGGCCTTGCCGGAAAACCGCGCATGGGTGGCGCAATGGCATGCGTTTGACGCCTTGTGGCGCGAACGCTGCGCGCAGCGTTTTATCCCGCATGCCTGGCGCGGCGTGACGGCGACACTTTGCCTGGCGTGCGGCGGGGATGCCGGCACGCTTGAGGTATTGGACAACGACGGCGAGTTCATCTATTTTCGCGGGTATCCCGAGACGGTCTGCGGCCCGGGCTATTTCATTACTTTGGCATTGTGCGATCCGCACAGCGAGCCAGGCGTGCTGCGCGCGCGCCAACAATCCTTCACGGATGTTTGGTTTGTGACCGGTGTTCTGGCGCAGGCGGCCTGCGCCGTGCAGGTGGATTTTGAGCAGACGCCGGTGGACCGCGCGGCCTTGTGGCTCGGCGAGCACACCCTCAACCGTGGTGCAACCAATGACTGGTTGTATGTGCAACCCGGCGCACGGCCGGGCCATGCGGATACGGCGATTGCCGTGCAGGTGCCGCTGGCACGCACGACCGGCGCGATTGGCTTGCATGTGCGGCAGGCGGATGTGGCGGTGTTGTGCAATCGCGGCGAACGCCCATTGCAGGTGGCCGGCTGGCACTGGCAACGGCCCGCCACAGTGTCCACCACGGATGTGATTGACTTGGTCAGTGCACAGCGGCTGCAATCCGGCCCGCCCACAGCCGTGGCAGCAGATGCGTTGGCATCGGGCGCGCTCTGGTGGTGGACGGATGACCCGGCACTGCTGCCGGATACAGCGCGGGGTGTGGTCAGTCCGGTGCCGCGCGCGCGGGCCGGCGTGGCGGCGACGGTGCAGGCCTGTGTGCTGGAACCGTCACCGCAGGGCGGTTGGGCCTGGCGCCTGACGTTAGCGGGGAATGCGCTCAGCGCCGCGGTTGCGGACGAAACGCGCGACGGCGTGGTGCGCCTTGACCACACCGATAAACAAGTCGCCGATCATATGTTCGGTGTGCTCGAACAGACTGCCAATACATTGCTGGTGCAGGTTGGACCGCGGGCACGGGCCGAGCAATGGCAACCGCAGCCGGGTGCCACAGTGCGTCTGGGCGGATTATGCGCCGCGCTGCAGCATGGCGGCGGCACGCTGCACACACCGTTGCATGAACCGGTGCTGCGGTTTGCGCACACGGCCGGCCTGTTTGAGCAAGGCGTGTGGTTGCATGGCAAAGACGGCCACTGGACCCGCACGGCCGCGCTGCCACAACCCCTGCATGCCAACATCACGGCGGCCGTTGATAGTGTCAGCGCGCGGCTTGCATTGACGCCGGTGCGCGCCGTGCTAGATGGGGCGATCACGCCGACGGCACAAGCCCGGTTTTGGCGCGCACTTGACGAGCGCATCCGCCCGGTGGGCGTGCGGCTGCCGATCACGGCGGCGCACGCGCGCAGCGGCAACGCCGGCTGGCAGTCGGCGCAAATGTCCGTCTTTCGCGCCGGGCGCACAAGCTGGTTGACGCGCGACCGGCACACAAGCTGGCCGCCGGATTTCTGGCGTGGCCATGAACTGCAGTTTCCAAAATCAGACCAGCGCTTGCGCATTGTTGCATCGGCCGGCCGCAGTTTTTCCGTTGATGCGGCGGGGAGCGCGACTGCGGACGACGCCGCACGCATCACCCCGGGCTTCACCGATGATGCCTATGTCAGCAGTCAAGCGGACGCAGAAGGTATTTGGGAATGGCACGTGCCGGCCACGGTGGCGTTGCCGGCGCAATTGGCGTTGCTGAGTTATCAGGCCACGGTGACCGGCACGTCAGCGCGATTCTCCGTCGCACTTTGGAATGATCTGCGCGGGGCGTGGGATGAGCAATGCCGCGCGGCGCCGGTGGCTGCGGGCGACACGATTGCCGCCGGCATGTTGACTGCCCAGCACATCGGGCGCGGCGGCGTGGTGCGCGTGCGGATTCGGGCGGATGCGGCGCGGGCCTGGCTGCGCGGGCTGTATGTCATGTCGCGCGAACGGACGGGCGCGGCAGCGTGCGGCAGTCGTGCGGATGGCTTTGCGGTCGGGATCGAGGCGGAAGTCGTGCGCGGGGCGGCCGTGCTGGCGCAACGCCAGATGCATGCGTTGTTGGTGCGCGACTGGGACGAGCGGGCCGGCACGCTGCAGCCGTATGTGCGCTGCTTGCGGTTCGAGCCGGTTAGCACGCTGGCCAAGCGCCAATCAAATAGTAAGTAATGCGATAGTATCCAGCAGCATCGGGCATGCATTTGCCTCCACAAACCCAAAATGAGTATACTAGGGCAACGGTGAAGGAGCTTTGTATGAAAAATGGATTATTGGTGCTCTTGCTTTTCACGGTTGTGCGGCTTGGTGCACAGCCCGATGTGCCGGCCACATCATCCGCGCCTGTGATTGTGCCGGTTGCTGTTCTTCCGCCGCCTTCACCGGCAGTCACACCGGTGGCGTGGCAATTGCCTTTTGAAGATAATCCACAATGGTCGTGGCAGAACTTGGGTTACGGCCCGATCGAGATTGGCAGCGGTGCCCTGGCGCCGATGGCCGGCACCTTTATTGGCGGCGTGGTGGGCGTGATGTTGCCGCTCAAAGGCATGCAGCCGGCCTGTGCGCCATTAGTGCCGTATACCGCCGTGGGTGGCGCGGCAGCCGGCACGGTCGCGGGTGCGATGCTGGCGCCGGTCGTCATGATCGAGGGGCTGTTTGACACCTTGACCGGCGGCGCTTTTGCCCACCGGCCGTTTGCGTGGTTTAATGTCAAAATACCGGTGTCAGACCATGTGCAGCAGACCTTCGGCAGTTTGACGGACGACACGCCCGACGACCCGTGAGCAGAGTACAGCAAGAAGTATTAAAAACACGACAGAGACGCGCGCGACGGAATCAGCAGGTTTGCAGGAATGACTCGCCAGCAGGTGCGGCGGTCACTCGCGGTGGCGATAGCAAATGCGGCCCTTGGTCAAATCATAGGGCGACATTTCAACGCGCACTTTATCGCCGGCGACGATCTTGATGAAATTGTGGCGGATTTTTCCGGAAATGTGACAAAGAATCTCGTGCCCGCTGTCGAGCTTGACGCGATACATCGTGCTGGGCAGCACCTTGAGCACTACCCCATCAACTTCAATACAATCAGCTTTGGACATAAACTCCTGCTATGACAAAATAAACATGGCGTTGACATTATTGGTGCTCTTATTATACGGCAGTTGCGGTAAAAAGTCAACCGCCCGTCATATTAGCGGGCTGCCGCGGAAGGCAGGAGCGCGGGCGCGGTGAGACGTTGGTGCACCAGCGGCAGCAGGCGATGGCGCGCATCCACGCGATCCCCGGCAATCTGCCAGATGGCCACACCGGCCATGCCCCGTGCTTGTGCGAATGCCGCTTTGGCAGCCAGGGAGACCGCGTCATCGTAGCTGATAATCTGGCTTTTATTGCTTGCGGAAAGAAACGGCACGCCGGCCTGGGCATCCCAGGTGCGCGTGAAGCCATTGGTGAGCAGGGCCGGAATGGCCCGCGCCGCCAATGACCAGCATTTGGTGAACGGCGTGCCGAGCGCCGGCGTGTTGAACGCCCGCGCGAAAAAGGGCACGCCGAGCAGTGCTTTTTCGGGCGGCAGGCCGCGCTGCAGCCAATATGCCACGCCAGTGCTGACACAGCCGTCGGCGCGCGGATAGGGATACAGCGGGGCGTTGTGCCCGCTGAACTCGCTCCAGGCACCGTGATAGTCATAGGTCATCAGGATGATCAGGTCCGCGTGCGGGACGACGGCACGGACGTCGATCCATTTGCCAATGTAGGGTGAGCCGTTCAGCGCCAGTGCCAGCAGGAGATTGGTGCCCAACGTTGCCCGCAAGTCCTGAACCAGCGCAATGAAGTTGGTGGCGTCCGCGCGGGTGCGCGGGTACTCCCAGTCAATTTCAAGACCATCATAGTTGTTGCTGACGGCATACGCCCGCAGACCGCGCGCAAAGGCCGCCCGCAATGGCGGATTGGACGCGATCTGGGAAAAGCGGGGTGCGCTGTCGCCGGCGCCGCCGACGCAGAGCAGGGCGCGCACGCCGTGCGCATGCGCGGCAGTGACCAGCGGTTGGGGTTGAAACCCGCGCGGCTCGATCAGCCCGCCGGTTGGCGTCGGCCGCACAAAGGCATGCGAGACATGCGTCAGGTATTGCCACCCGAGCGAGGCGGGTGGCACCGCGGCGGCCTCCCACCAGGGATAATAGCCATAGACCAGCGTGCCCGGGCTGACGGGGCGCGGCGCGAAGCGGGGCGCGCAACCGCAGAGCAGTATCGCCAGCAGCAGCAAAATCCTTTTACCACGAAGGACACGAAGAAAGCAATGAAAAGTTATCTTGTTTGTTGACATGCGCTGCATGTGGTGCGTCGCGTGATACGATTCTTGGCTTGATTATATGCAACACTTTTCAGCTCTATGATAAGAGCTTGCTCAACGAGCAGATCAACACGAAAACCGGTGTCTTGGATACTGTGTCAAATGCCACTGCGCGTCCTTCGTGTCCTTCGTGGTGAACGGCTGTTTTTCGGGTGCGCGCAAAGAAAAAACCCCCATGCCGGTAGGCATGGGGGTTTTACACTTACGCTCGACGCACAGTCCTTACGGAGTGGGCGTGAAGGTGACGTTCTTGCTCTTGGGGCTGAACGGATTCACCATGGCGGTCAGGATGTCTGCACCGGCAACGTTGATGACCTTGGCGGTCCATTTGATCTTGGTTTCCTTGCCAGCCGGCACGCCGCACTGTCTGGCATCAACCCATTGGATCTGGCCGATAACTTTATCCTTGGCACTGACGCCCTTGACTTGGGTCGGGATGCCCCAAATGTTGCCAAACAGCACGCGCTGCGTGCCATCGGCGCCGCGGATACCGCCGAAGGCCGTGAAGCCCACGCCCATTTCCTTGGCATTATTCGGGTTGGTGCGCTTGCCGGCGAAGCCGCCGAACAGGCTCTGCACCTGCACCACATTGAGCTGGGTGCCGGCCACGGTGCCAACGTTGATGCCTTTCAACTTGACATTCAACTTGTAGTTGCCGCCCGGAATCCAGTCGGTGTCGGGGGTGGCCGTCGAGGTGCCGAACAGGACGTTCGAGGCAACGCCGACATAGCCCTTCGGCAGCTTGACGCTGATGCCCTTGATGGTCGGGTAAATCAGCAGGTTGGCATTATCAAGTTTGGTGAATTGGATCGAGGTCTTGGCATCGGTGCCGTTGAAGATAACCCAATTGCCCACATTGGTGTAGGTCGGGACCGGCACGACGCTCTTCGGATATTTCAAAAAGCCTTCAACGCCGGGACCAAACACGGTGGGAACCTTTGCCGCATAGACAACCGCCGCCGCGATCAACGCGATGCAGCCGAGAATTTTCAGAGTCTTCATACTTTCTCCATCATAAAAATAGTTCAAACTTGGGTGCGGATGTGCCCGATGCACATCACGCGCTTCTATTGAAGGCCGCAACGCGCGAAGCTGTTGCAATGCCTTTCCCAGCATCGATTCACATCTACTATAGCATATCGGATGACGTTTGTCAAGTCCCGTTGCGTTTTCCGGCTGAGATGGCTATAATGAACACCAGAACGACCACCCCATATGAAACTGCGCATAAAAACACTGCTGATTGGCTGCGGCACCTTGGTGCTGGTGCTGGCCGGAGGTGCACTTGGCTTTCGGGCGGTGGTATTGCACGGGTTTGCCCGGGTTGAGCACGAATATTCCGTGCGCAATTTGCAGCGCGTGACCCGCGCCATAGAGCAAACCGTGCAGCGCTATGACACGCTGGCATATGATTGGGCGGCCTGGGACGACACCTGCGCGTTTATCGTCTCGAGTAACCGCACCTACATCCAGCGCAACTTGGTCGATCAAACGTTTGAAGGTTCGGCCATCGATTTCATGGTGTTCGTCAACCCGTCCGGCGCGGTCGTGTATGCCAAGGCCTATGATCTGGCACAGAAAAAGGCGGTCGCCTTGCCGCAGGAACTGGTCCGGCATTTAGGCCCGCAGTCCCGGCTGGTGGCGCACAGCAATGAAGCCAGCCGGGTGGGCGGCTTGTTGTGCCTGGACCAGCACCCGATGCTGGTCGTGTCGCGCCCGATCATCACCAGCAAGAACAAAGGCCCCGTCCGCGGCGCGTTGATTATCGGCCGCGCATTGGACGAGGTTGAGCTGGCCCGGTTGCGCACGGTGACCCAACTGCAAATGGAGTTGCATTGTCCCTATGTCACGAGTGTAACCGCCGCGTTTGCCCGCGCGACCGCCATCGGCCGTGACCACAATATCCGCATGGGCGCGGGAACGCCCAGTCAGAACATGTACGGCTATGTGCAACTGCGCAATATCTATGGCCAGCCCTGCCTGATCGCCGCCGTGCCGATGCCGCACACCGTCTATGCCCGCGGCCAGGCGACGGTACGCGCGGCCTTGTTGATGCTGGGGCTGGCCGGGGTGTGCTTCATTGTGCTGGCCAGCGTGACGTTGGAGCGCTTTGTCTTGGCACGCTTGGCGCGCCTGCATGACGATGTGACCCGCATCAGCACGACCAGCGACAGCACGGCGCGCGTGGATGCCCGCGGCACGGATGAAATCGCCCGCCTGGGCGCCGCGGTCAACGCCATGTTGACCCGCATTGAGCGCGGCCGCCAGGATATCCTGGCCTCCGAAGACCGTTATGCCAAACTGGTGGAATCCTCGCCGGACGGCGTGTGTGTGGCCACCGCGCAGGCCATCGTGTTTGCCAATCCCAGCATGGCACGCATCTTGGGCGTGTCCGCGCCGGCAGACGTGGTGGGGAAACCCCTGGCGGCGTTGCTGCCGCCGGATGCAGCCCACACGTGGCAACAACATTACGAGCTGGTGCAGGAAGACGCGCGCAATGTCCTGCCGCTGGCATTGCGCCTGCGGCGGGCGGATGGCGCGGACATTGAGGTGGACATCGTCAGCGTGCCGATCACGCATCAAGGCGCCTGGGCGGTGCAATCGGTGGTGCGGGACGTGACCATCCAGCGCCACGAGGAAGCGGCACGGTTGCGCGAGGTAGCGCAGAGTGCCCGCAATCACGCGGCATTGCTGACCCTGCTGAAGGAGCCGGCGACTGATTTTGCCGCGACGCTGGCGCGCCTGCTCGAGACCGTCGCCCGGACCTTGCCGGTGGCGCGCGTCAGCTATTGGGCCTACACGGCGGAACGTACCGCCATCGAATGTCGCGATTGCTATTGCGCGCAACGCCATGCGCACAGTCACGGCAATGTCCTGCACGCCCGCGACTACCCGCGCTATTTTGCCGCGCTGGAAGAGCTGACCAGCCTGGTGGCCCATGACACGTTGAACGATGCGCGCGTGGCTGAATTTAAGGACATGTATCTGCGGCCGCTCGGTATCTCCTCAATGTTGGATACCGCTGTGCGCTTGCACGGCATGACGCAGGGCATCTTGTGCTTCGAGCATATCGGGCCGGCGCGGATGTGGTCGCATGCCGATGAGGAATTCGCCGGGTCGGTGGTCGATTTGATTGCCGTGGCCTACGAGGCCGACCAACGCCAGCGCGCGGAGGCGGCGCTGCGCGTCAGCGAGAGCCGCCTGGCGCTGGCCCAGCAATGTGCGCGGCTGGGCACATGGGATTGGGACTTAACCACCAATGTGGTGGTCTGGTCACCGGCCACCCTGCAACTGTTTGGCATCGAGAGCGCGACCGGCAGCGTGACCTATGCAACGTTCATGCAGCATGTCCATCCGCAGGACCGGGCGCGCGTGGATGCCGCCGTGCAGGCCTGCCTGACGCGCGGCGTGCCGTATGTTATTGAGCACCGCATCATCCGGGCCAATGGTGAGCAATGCTGGGTCACCGAGCTGGGCGATGTGCTGCTCGGCGCGGACGGCAGCCCCGCCCGCATGTTGGGCATCACGGCCGACATCACCGAGCGCAAGACGGCCGAGGATCGGGTGGCGGCGGAAAAAGAACGCCTGGCGGTGACCTTGCGCAGCATTGGCGACGGCGTGATCAGCACCGACACCACCGGCGCGATCACCCTGATGAACCGGGTGGCGGAAGAGCTGACCGGCTGGCCCGCCGAACAGGCCTGCGGCCGGCCGGTGGACGAGGTGTTTCGCATCCTGGCCGAGGACACCCGCGCGGCCTGCCCCAGCCCGGTGCAAGAAGCGCTGCAACAGCGCGCGATCGTGCAGATGGACGAGCCCCGCATCCTGATCATGCGCGACGGCGCCGAGCGCATCGTGCGCGACAGTGCCGCGCCGATCTCGGACCGCGCCAGCAAGGTGATCGGGGTCGTGCTGGTGTTCCGTGACGTCAGCA
>Ga0172371_10005807_pt1 | contig 18175 bp, 16 predicted proteins | sample Lak12m_FD_114543 | JGI IMG/M metagenome (GOLD analysis project Ga0172371, IMG submission 114543) | Freshwater microbial communities from Kabuno Bay, South-Kivu, Congo - kab_022012_12m | ecosystem: Environmental > Aquatic > Freshwater > Lake | place: Democratic Republic of the Congo: South-Kivu...
CCAGGTTCGCAAAACCTTGGCTTTCTCTAAAGATATCGCTGCTTATCGAGCTTCCGCAGCCTGGGAAGACGCTTATTACAACTTGGTGCGGCCTCATAAGAGCTTGCGCTTACGGGTAGCGGATGCCCTACCGCAAAAGTGGATGCCACAAACCCCGGCTATTGTTGCAAAATTGACCGATCATATTTGGACTGTTAAAGAGCTATTGACTACCATCCCCTTGAAGTGCTAACAACACTCAAAAGGGAGACTATCGCAAAACTACTGAAGCTTTATCATCTGCCAAAGATTTAGGTCGATTGCGAGGACGACCTCGTTGCTGCGGCACATGAATGGTCTTCAGCGTCAGATCCGCAAGCATGTTTTCATGCGGTTGGGCGCGATCCAAATGCAAACCAATGGGCAAGCCATTACCATCCACGACCAACATCACTTTGCTGCTCTTGCCGACTTTGGTATTGCCTATTCCAGAGCCTCCTTTTTGCGAGAACAAAGCTCCCGTCTAGAAAGGCTTTTGCCCATTCAAGCTTTCCTTGGGCGTCTAAATTGATTGCAGAGCCTCGTTGTGGTTTGTATTCATCTCTATACTACCAACGCTCTGCGTGTTTCACTCTGCGATCAGTTTAGGAACAAAACATTGTCCGTTTTTAGCACGATATCCTGAACCACAGCATCAACATACCCTTTGAACTTGGCGCGCGTTGCAGTGTATCTTTCTTACCCTCCGGGACCGTTCTTCATAATCTCCCCCAGCTCTACCCGGATCTCCCAGGTGTTGGTCATGCCCGGCATCAGCGGGGTGACCCGCCCGCGGCGGTAGGCATCGCTCAGGCTGTCAATGTAGGCGCTAGCCGGCTCCAACGTGATGACTGGCTGGTGGCTATAGCAACCCTCGTCCACCCAAATGCCCAGGTATGGCAGGCATTGCGGGTTCCAGCGCATCCACAGCATCCCGCCAGCACTGGGCCTGGAAAGGCCAGCCCGGGAGACTGGGTTGTGCGGATTCACGTAGAATTTGCGGCAAGCGCCAGTTACCATTCCTTGCGCCTGGTCCAGGTGCGTTTCCGTCCCGGCTGCGTTGCTCGTCACAGGCCAGGTGTGGGCAGTTTCGATCTCGCCCCAGCCGTTCTGCAGCCGGGCGTTGAGCACCCTATCCACCTGGGGCGGCAGGACCACATGGTCGCCGGCCGCGACCACAAACTGCGGGTGAGCCGCCCACAGCCCGTACAGAGGCTCGTCGCCGGTGTTGGTCAGGGCGTAATCTAGCGTAAATTCACCCGCTTGCTTGTCCCAGCGTAGCCGCCGGCTCAACCGGTAGGGTAAAACCTGGCCTTGCACCATCAGGGTCAACCCACCTTTGTCGGCTTCCAGCACCTGCCAGGGCAGCCGCCACACCTCGCCATGATCCGGAATGCCTGCCCCGGTGTACTTTCCCGGCGCAGGGTAGGTGCAGGCGTAAATGGACGGGTACATCTCGTCCCACCCAAACAGCCCGTATTCCGTGAAACTCTGCCCTTCCTGGGGAAGCCGGACGGGTGGGCGGAGCGGTTGCAGTAGCCATTCTTCCCCCCGGCGCAGATCGTAGAGCGAGACCAGTTTTGCCCCCAGCTGCGGCACAGTTACCACGCGCCAGCTGACCGACTCGCAGGCCCAGCCCTCGAAGCCATTCCACTCTAGGGCGTACACTTGGCAGGCAATCGCTGTCGCAGTCTTAGACATCGTTTAAGGCCCCGGGACTTGCGGGTGAAAAGCGCCGGGCCAGCGCCGGGATGAATGATGGCGTCAACGAGCGAACCTGCTTTCCGAAGCGCTCACTGGCAAAGCACAGCAGCCGTTCTACACGCCTGCAGTGCCGGGCGTAATAACCCGGCACGTCTTCATCCCGTGCCAGTGACGGGTGCGCCGCGTACAGACTCGCCATCAAATTCCCCATCTGGACAGTGCCGCTGTGTACCCAGAAGCCGGGATCTTGCGGCCGGCGGCCGTCCGCGCCTACCAACCAAGCCTGGTTAGCCAGCGCCAAGCCAACCGGCAGCATCAACTGGGTCAGCACATTCCCAGTATGGCGCGCGAAGAAGGCCTGTGGGGAGGGCAGGTTGAACCTTCCCCGGCTATTGATCGGCATGCCGATCAGCCGCTCTTGCAGCTCCGCCCCCAGGAAAGCCCGTGCCAGCGGCAGGTAGGCCTCCGGGACGAGGCAGGTGCATTGCGGATAGTTATGCAACGCTGCAACCGCGCAGCGCCGGAACTCAGCCGCGTAGCGCGAGACGCCAAAATGATAGGCCGGGTCAAGGAAGACTAGCAGATCAGGCTGGATCCTCTCCAGGAAGGCGCTGTTCTTCACCAGGCTGTTGCAGATAATGCTGAAACGGTTGCCGGGCAGATCGCCTTCCAGCGCCGCTTCCAGGCTCGGGCCGGTCAGGAACAGCGCCGCTGTTGCCCGGCTGGCCGCGCTTTCCACCAGCCGCTGGTAGCGCTGACGTGACTCTTCCCGCAGCCGGCGCATCTCAACTCGCCCAGCCATCCGGCTGCCCAGGCTGGCGACGGAGCAGGCTTCCGTATCGTGGCGGTAATGCGGGTCGAAGAGCAATGCGTTCGCTAGCGGCGCTCCGCCGCTGCGTTCGATGTTCCATTGGATTACAATCTCATTCCCACCTTCCACCAGTTGTGGATCGCCTGGACAGTAGTGGTGTAGCTGGACTGAATCGCCCGGCTGTAGTCTGACGGGGCTTTCCAGGCCCACCCACTGACCTTGGCTCACTCCCAGATCAACTTGCCCCGCCTGGGTGACCCGGCAGAACTCCCCCAGATTGGATGTCGCCAGGAAATTGTGACAACTCTCCGGAACTGACAAGCTGCACCAATCGCGTATTTCCTGAGCCAGCCCATTCTCAACCGTTAGCAGGATTTCCAGGTCCTCCGGCGACAGTCCGCCCAGCGCCCACGCCAGCCGGTTGAGGATATCCCCTAACTCCTGGTGGCTTTCGAAGGCCGGATATAACTTGATCCGGCGGACGGGTCGAGCGTTTCCAACTGCCATCCTGGGCTCGCCTCTAGCTGTTGCGGCCTTTGCGGACTTCTTCAATAAATCGGCCCGCCCGGTGCTGCAGCTCATCCAGGTCGTTGGCCTCCAGCAGTTTCTGGTTGATCAGGCTGGAACCGACTCCCAGGGCGACTGCCCCGGCGCGGATGAAATTGGCCGCCGTATCCAGGGTCACGCCGCCCACCGGGATGATCTGCAATTGGGGCAGCGGCGCCAGGACGGCCTTGACGAACTCCGGCCCGCCGAAATCGGCTGGGAAGAACTTGATCATGTCGGCGCCCGCCTCGAGGGCTGCCAGCATCTCGGTCGGGGTGTAACAACCTGGCATGATCGGGATGCCGTAGCGATTGCAAAGTTTAATAGCGCCCGGGTTGAGCGTCGGCGCGACCACGAATCCAGCCCCCGCCAGGATGGCGGCGCGGGCGGTCTCGGCGTCCAACACGCTGCCTGCGCCGAAGAGTACCTCGTCGCAATAGCGTTTCGTCGCCCGCTCGATCACTTCCAGAGCGCCGGGCGTGGTCATCGTTACTTCGATCACCCGCACCCCGCCGGCTTTGATCGCCTCCGCCGCCGCCAGCAACTGGTCGGAGGATCTGGCGCGCATGATGGCGATCACGCCCGTCTGGCGGATCAGCTCCAGTTTTTCAGCTTTATTCATATCCTCTACCTCGCTTGGATTATTGAACGGATTATTCCGGCCTGCCCGCGCTAGCGCTCCACCCGCTTGCCGCCACCCTGCACATCTGCTTTGAGGAGGTTTTGCACTTCGCTCTTCTCCACTAGAGGCAGGTCAAACATCAGGGTTTGCTTCAGCCGGGTGAATGCATCGCCAACTAGGATGCCTTTTTGCAGCCCGGTGGCATCGAAACCGGCGGTCAGCAGGCCGTAGTAGAAACCGGCGTTCCAGGTGTCGCCGCCGCCCAGCCGGTCCAGCAGCACAATTGGCTTGACTGCCGGCGAGCGGAACAAATTCCCTTCCCGGTCCACCCCGGCAGCTTCCCAGCGGTGCTGCTCGAAGGTGTCCGGGTAGCGGATGGTGATCGCCACCATCTGCACGTTGAATAGCCGGATCACTTCTTCCCCGAAGCGGCGGATGTCTTCATCTTCAATCCGGCCCATATCGCCGTCGGCGATCTGTTTCGCTGTCCACTGCCCGCAGGAGATGCCGTACAACTGGGCCATGTCTTCTATGGTCGTGATCAGGATATTTACATGCTCGCTCACGATCGGGGTCATGATGGCGCACGCCTCCTCAACGGACCACAGTGTGCCGCGGTAGTTGAAATCCAGACCAACCCGGCAGCCCTGCGGGCAGTTGGCGATCGCTTCTTTGAACGCTTCGAGGTTGTAGTTGCGCTCATAGCCGGAGTGGTTGGCCAAACCGAAGGTGATACCCGAGGTGTGAAACAGGCGCGCCTCCTGCAGTGCCCTGGCCCAATCCACCATCCCGACATCCAAGCGCGAAGCCGCCGAGTATTTGCGCTGGTAAGTTGCCACACTCTTGCGTGGCGTGCGTCCTAGCTCGTACAACAACCGCCCGATCGGCTCGGTCTTCGGTGCCCAGACGATGTAGCTGGTGTCAATGCCCTGCTCGCGGGCGGTGTTGCGCACCTGCATGCCGTATGGGTTTTCGGGCACGCGCGTGATATATCGGCTGGGGATGCCCAGCCGGCTCAATCCCATCGCCAGGGTATACTCGCTGCCCGCTAGCGATAAATGCACCGAGCGTGTCCGCTCTAGGCGTTCCATATCGGCCGGGGTCTCACGCACCATTACCTCGCCGAATGTGGTGAAGACGCCTTGCTGGCCCTGGTAGGCGCTAAGGTCGTCTTTTGTGATGTTATAAGATGGAATACTCATCATTGCCTCCACATGCCAGTATAAAAAGCGCCGGTCAACCGGTGAAAGCCGGCTCCGGGTTACCCTGGTAACCGGTCTGGATGCTGAACAGGTCGCCTGCCAGCGGTTGGGCCCGCCGTTCGCTCTCTCGGATCAGCCCCCAGGACGAGGTCACGTACAGCGTTGCCATGTCCGGTCCGCCAAAAGCACAACTGGTCGGACACTCCACCGGCAACCGGATTTCCATTTCTTTGCGGCCTTCCGGCGTGTAGCGGACCACTTTCCAACCCCGGCAGAAGACGCTCCACAGCCCACCCTGGCTGTCCACCCCCAGACCATCCGGCACACCCGGCTCATTGCTGGTGGTCACCAGGACGCGCCGGTTGGAAATTTCGCCGGATTGTGGGTCGAAATCGTAGGCGTAGATCACGTGCTGTTGCGAGTCGGTGAAGTACATCGTCAGCCCATCCGGACTCCAGCCAATCCCGTTCGAGAGGGTGAAACCGTTATCCATACGCTGCAGGGTGCCATTTGGGTCGTAGCGGAACAGGCTGCTGATGGCAGCGTTCACTTTCATCGAGCCAACCCAAAAGCGGCCCTGGCGATCTACGGCGGCGTCGTTCAGTCGCACGGTCCGGTCGCCGGCCTCTGGGTCCGCCAGCAGGCTCAGCCCGCTCTCCTGTCGCCACAGGGCAACCCCATTGAGTGTGGCCGCTACCAGTCCGCCTGCCTGCCGCCAAGCCACCGCCGATACCGCTACCGGCAGCAGGAAGACCTGCGCCTGCCGGCTTTCCGGCTGCCAGCGGTACAGGCGCGGTGTATCGCTGAAATCAATCCAATACAGCGCCCCTTCCTGCGGATGCCACAGCGGGCTTTCGCCCAGCTGGTTTTGAACCCTCAATACGCACTCCACGGTTGCAGCCATCAGTAGCCGGCCTCCTGTAGCGCCGTCTCAACATACGTGCGCACGTTCTCTACTGGCGTACCGTACTCCAGGAAGTCCGCCGGCGCCAGGACGAACTTGCCGCCCGGCTTACCGGCCTGCAACGTGGCTGCCGTGGCGCGCTGGACCTGCTCTCGCGAGCCATTTTGAAGCACGTTGACGTGATCCAGTCCGCCCATCATCACGTACGCCCCGTCAACGATCTGTTTAGCCATTGCCAGATCGGCATCTCCCAACGTGGGCGGTGGCGAGAATGGCTCGACAATCCTGGCCCCTAGCTCTTTGTACGACTCGAGTAATCTCATTATTTGCCCGCAGTTATGATAAAGAACCGGCACGCCCTGTGACTGCACCTGCTCGATATAGCGCTTCTCGTACGGCAGCACGTAGCGGTCGAAGTTCTTGCGCCCCAGGAAGCCGCCTGCCACGTTGCCGCTGAACACTACCACATCTACCCCGGCATCAATCTGCGCTTGCGTGTAGGGCGCCATGCGCTCGAGCGAGAACTCCATCAATTGCTGGTAGAAATCCGGCTCGGTCTTGAACAGCGCATACAGCATCTCCAGCCCGGTGATTTGCGCCGCGCAGTTGAAGACACCGCCCGGCGCCCAGCCCGCCAGGATGCCCGCCTCACCCAGCGCTTCCCGCACCGGGTGAATGCGCGCTTTCACCAGCCCAGGCCAATCTGCTGCTATCTTCGGCTCGTAGGTCTGAGCCAAGTCCAGGTCCGCCCGCGTCTGCACCGGTTTCTTCGTGCAGGCGTACACGTAGGTGTGGGGGTTGATCTCCTGGATGGTGAACTCCTGCGTCAGCACGCCGCCCGGCGTGTGGATGGTGGAGCGCAGGAGGCGGGCGTTTTCCTTGTGGATTTCTTCCGTCTGGACTTCCCACTGATCCGTCTGCTGGCTGATGTTTAGACCTGCGATCGCTCCGGGAAACGGCCCCTTGACATTGATCCAACAACGTACGAATACGTCCATCCCTAGTTGCTTTTGCAACTCGATCACCTTGAGCTGGTTGGTCATGTGCTCCCAGGGGTCCAGGTTGGGGTAACATTGGCTCAGGAAATGTCCCTGGTCCTGGATATAGGCGGTTACCGGAACCCGGTCGGGGATTTCCCCGGATAAAACTTTCAAGAAACGCTGGCGTGAATTCATCGCTCGCTCCCGGATATGGTAAAAAGGTTACTCGATTGGCAGCACATACTCGAAGACCGACTGGCGTGGCTCCACACCCAGCCCCGGTCCACCGGGCAGGTAGAAGAACCCGGCTTCGCAGCGCATATCTCCGCTGACGTACTTCAAATTCTTATCGAAGATCGAATGCTGGTACTCGTGATAGACCAGGTTCGGCAGGCAGGCGCTGGCCTGTAGGCTGGCAGCCTGGAAGACGCCGATCCCGATCGAAGCGTGTGGCATGACGCGCACGTGAAAGGCGTGCGCCATCTGGCAGGCCTGGTAGAAACCCGTCACGCCCATGTGGGCAATCTCGGGCTGGATCACGCTCATGCAGCGTTGGGTGAATCGTGGCCGGTACTCAAAGACGGTGTGGTACTCCTCGCCGACCGCTACCAACGCTTTGACCGCCCGGGTGACTTCCGCCTGGCCTTCGATGTCCTCCGGTTCGCACGGCGCTTCCGCCACGTACAGGTCGTACGACTCCATACTGGTGATCAGCCGGATGGCTTCCTGGGCGGTGTAGCGCCAGTGGAAGTCGCACAGAATCTGCGGTCCCGATCCGAGAGCCTCCCGGATGGCCTGTATCTCTGCCAGCTCGCCCTCGTGCGCCACAGCGGCGGCGAACTTGATCGCCTGGAAACCCTTGTCCACCCACTCTTTCGCCAGGGCGGCGCGCTCTAAACGCGTGGAACGTGGCAGCCCGGAGACGTACGCTGGCAGGCGCTCGTGGCGCTGCCCGCCGAGCAGCTTGCACAGAGGTAGCCCGGCCAATTTGCTGTGTAGGTCCCATAGGGCGATGTCTACCCCGGCGATCGCATCCACATAGAAACCGCCAAAGAAGCCGCGCACGTGCATGGCGTTATACATATCTTCGTAGATCGTGACCACGTCATGCGGATCGCGGCCCAGCACGAAAGGCGACAGGATATCGCGGATGATAATCGCCGTTGCCTGCGGGCCGACGATGCTGTAGGTCTCGCCCCAGCCGACAGCGCCGCTCTGCGTGGTGATCTTGACCAGCACCGAGTGATCGTGGATACTGTAAATACTCTTGTTGCCCGGGCGGACGAAATAGCCCTTATCTGTAACCGTCACCCCCGCCTCCAGCGGCCCCAGGTACGGAGTCGGGCGCGGAATGCTGAGCGGAAACACTTCAAGCGTTTTTATCGGGTCCATCAGTTTCATTTCCTTCCAAATTCACACAATACCTTTGTGGTTCATTGTTTCTATAATTCTTTACTGCAAAGCACAAAGAGCCCTAAGAAAACCTGTAATTCAGTACGCAAAGTACGGCTGGATCAGCTCGTAATAGTACTCGAACAGTTCGTCGTATACCGGATCGCTGGTGAAGGTCGGTGTGCGGCAGGTGTCCTCGGCGATGATGCCGCGCTTCTTCAGGATCTTCTTCTCGAAGGCGATGATCATCTCGACATTCTGCCGGATGTGGTTGAGCATGGCGTTCAGATCGTTATGCACCAACATCGCCTGTCTGCGCTGCCCGCGCATTAGCAGGCTGTAGATCTTGAGATAAACATCGTACATCGAGCAGCCCGGCATCACGCCGATGGCGCCGCGCTCGAAACCCTCGATCATCTGGAAGCCGGCGTTGCCCACGATCACGCGTGCCGCGTCGCCTGTGATCTCCATCAACTTGCTGATATACGCGCCGGGCGGTTTGCACTCGATCTTGAAGTATTGCATATTTTCGACTTCGTTGCACAGGTTGGCCAGCGCCTGTGGGGCGATGCTCACCCCGGTCTGCTCCGGTGCGTATTGCACGACTACCGGGATCTTGACCGCCTGCGCAACCCGGCGCAGGTGATCGACGACCTCAGCGCCGCCAGGCTTCAGGAAGAATGGCGGCAGGACCACCAGTGTATCCGCGCCGGCCGCTTCGTACTCCTGCGCCGAGCGGATGGCGACTTCGGTGGCGTGCTTGGTGACCGAGATCACACTCGGCGTGCCGCTTCTGCGGCATTCTTCGACCGTGATCGTCACCAGGCGTTGCTCCTCTGCCTCGGTCAGTTTGTAATATTCGCCGGCGATGGCAAACAGGAAGATGCCGTGACAGCCGCCGCTGGTCAGCGTGCGCACCAGATTCGTGTAGCTGTCGTAATCATACTCTCCAGTCCTGGTGAAGGTGGATGCAATTGCAGGAATAATGCCTTTTAGCTCGACCATATCGACCTCTATTCGTAACTGCCGCGCCGCATCGCCAGCTTAAGACCCTGACCACCGTCAACGTATAGCACCTGCCCGGTGGTGAAATCGCAGTCGTCGCTGGCAAACAGCAAGCAGACACGCGCCACGTCTTCGGGAAAGCCGACCCGCCCCCAGGGGATCTGTTTTGCGCGCTCTTCGCGCTCGTACAGCGGATCGTCGGCGATACGCTGTACTTCCACCAACCCGGGGGCGATGCAGTTGACGCTGATTTTATAGGGCGCCAGGGCCAGGGCCATCTGGCGGGTCAGCGCGTCCATGCCGCCTTTCGACGCCGCATATGGCGTGACAAACGGCACAGTCACCAGGTTGTGGATCGAACCGATATTGATGAATCGCCCCGGCAGACCGGCAGCGCGTAGCTTGCAGGCTACCGCCTGGGCGCACATGAATGCGCCTTTCAGGTTGATGTCAATCGTCTCGTCCCACTCGGCCTCGGTGATTTCGAAGAAGTCGAAGAAGCGCGTCAGCCCGGCGTTGTTGACCAGGATGTCAATCTTCCCAAATTCCTGCCAGCCCAGATCCACCATGGTGTGCACTTGGTCCCAGTACGCCACGTTGGCCTTGACTGCCAGCGCCCGTCGGCCCAGCGCCTGGATTTGTTCGACCACCTGTCCCGCTTCTATAGCGCTGCTGGCGTAATTGACAATCACGTCTGCCCCCTGGCGGGCAAACTCCAGGGCGATGCCTGCGCCGATCCCTTTGCCAGCCCCGGTCACCAGGGCTACTTTATTAGCCAGTTTCATAGGAGTTCTCCTCGATTTCGTTTTGGAAAGTAGTGATCCGCTCTCAATATCACGTGTAATACAGGTAGCCGGTCGCCTGGCAATCGTGGCTGCTGGTCAGCCGGACCCAGTGGGCTGAGAAGCCGGTCGGGAACTCGTGGTGCAAGTACCCGCCAGCGGGCACCTCCAGCTGGGCGTAGGTCTTCCAGGCGCCATTGCCGAGTACGTCCACTTCGACGGTGAAGCTGGCCGTCACGGCGCAATCATGGTACAGGTGCAGCACCTTGTGCTCGAAACCGGTCATCAGGTACGGGTCGGAGGCTACGCCAGCTTTGACGGGAGTCTCCCACCACGGACCGCCCCACCCCGCCGGTTTGCCAAAGCTCCACAGGTCATCCAGCTTGCCAAACCACAGGTTGGACTGGGTCTCTCCCGCCAGGTTGTTGTTGTCAATCCCGTAGATGTGCTCTTCTGGCGCTTCGTCGTGCTCCAGGGTCAGGTCATCCTTCCACCAGTGCAGCTCGGTGCCGGGCGAAACCTGGTTCGAGCCAAGCACCAAGCAGCCGCGCCAGGTGCAGAAGTCTGGCACCACCCGCAGGTGGGTGGAGATCGGGCGCACGCCCCATACTTTACCGCTATAGGCTACCGGCGACAGCTCGTAGAACATCCCGAAGCAGTCCATCAGGATGCGCTCGTGCTCTACTTCGCGCAGGCGGGTCCATTCCGTCTGCCAGTAATGCTCGAAAGTATGACTGGCCTTGGGCAGCCTGTAAGTGGACCACTGCCCATGCGAGAAGACTTTCAGGATCGCCGAAGCCCGGTCCCAGCCGGTTGCAAAGATGGTGTTGCCCAGACTCTTACGGCCCCAGGCATCCATGAATGGGGCGCGCTCCAGCACGCTCCAGCGCTGCCCGTTCCACTCCGCCAGCAAACCGCCGGTATAGCCGCCTTCGAAGTCCTGCTCGTAATAGGTATTGTTAGCGACCACAAGCCGCCCGTTGCTGGCATGCGCGCCCTTGAAGTGCGGCTGACAGCCGTGCGGAATTTCCAGCACTTTTACCAGGTCGAACAGATGCGCGGCTTCCAGCGTATGAACATCCACTTCGAACAGATCGCCTTCCATCGTCAGGAAATAGACTTTGTTCAACGGGTCGCTCAGGTGCTCGGCGCTGGCTGCCAGGCGGTGCTCGACCATCGCCGGGATAGTGCGCACGTTACCCTCCACGTCCACCAGGTGCGGGCCGATGACCAACTGGTTGGAGGGGGCGTGGATCAGCCGGTTGGCGTACGTACCCACCACGCTCTCCGGGCGCTTGTGCAACTCGAAGCGCTCGTTTATCTCGTACAGGCCGGTACCGCGCCCGCTGTTGGCTTTGTGCGCCACGTAGGTGATCAGCCACAGGCGGTTGGCCCACGGCATCAGCGCCCCGATCCCGCACTCGGTGCGCACCGGGGTCAGGCTAGCGCTCAGGTTCAGCGCTGGTACGACGCCGCCAATGTTGAATACCGGAAGGCTGTTGTCTGCAATCATTGCTTGGCTCCAGAAATTGTACATAAATTTGCGTGTATTGAACCCACTCATCCAGGTAGTCCTGCTGGATGAGAAAGGCGAAATCTTACCTGATGAAGAGTCTCCCGAAAGAGGGTTTAGCCTTTTACGCCGCCTTGTGTCAACCCGGCAACCATGTAGCGGTTGAGGAAGATGAAGAGCACCAGTACCGGCAGCGAAGCTACCACCGAGACGGTCATCATGCCAGCCCAGTCGTACTCGTTTTCCATTAAAAAGCTCATCGCGATCCCGACCGGTAGAGTGCGCATCGTATCCCGGTTGATCAGGGTCAGGCCAAAGACAAAGTCATCCCAGGAGATAAGAAAGCTGTAGATTCCGACCGCCAACAGGCCTGGCAGCACCAGCGGGACGACAATCTCGAAGATCGTGCGCATCCGCCCGCAGCCGTCAATATAGGCGGCCTCTTCCATGTCGCGCAGGATGGTGTCGAAGAACGACTTGAGGAACCAGATCGAAAACGGCAGGGCGATGGTGATATCTGCTAGCACCAGCCCGGCGTAAGTGTTGATCAACTTCATTCTCGAGAAGAATACGAACAGCGAGATCAGGATCGCCACGATCGGGAACATCTGGATCGAAAGGATCGCCGACATGCTCAGGTTGCGTCCGGGGAAGCGGTAGCGTGAGAAGGCGTAACCGGCAAAGATCGAAACCAGGATGCAGATCGCTACGGTGGACAGGGCTACGATGGCGCTGTTCTTGTAATAATTCAAATACTTGGGCGTGGTCAGGATGCGCACGTAATTCTGAAAGGTTCCATCTTGGGGCCAGAATTGCGGCGGCAGTTTGATCAGGGCGCTGTTCGGCTGGAAGGAAGAAATGAACATCCAATAAATGGGAAACAAGAATATGACCAGGAAGAAGAACAACAGGCCGTAGATTAACATCTGCTGTAAGAAGCGGCGGGTACCCTTACTCATCTCAACAGTCCTTTAATTTCCATTTTGACAGGCTCATTCGGCGTAGTTGCGTTGTTCGAAGTAGCGGTTGTAGAACAACGTGAAGAAAGCCAGCGCCACCAGCCACAGTACGCCAATAGCTGAACCAGCCCCCATATCGAATTGGGTGAAGGCCTTGGTATAGGTGGCGATAGACAGGGTAGTCGACTTGTTGATCGGCCCCCCGGCAGTCAGGTTGTAAATGATCGTGAACTGCTGGAAGTTATTGATGATCGAAATCAGCACTGTGGTGGCGATCACCGGGGTGAGCAGCGGCAGCATGATGCGCCGGAAGACCTGCAGATCGTTGGCGCCGTCGATGTGCGCCGCTTCCACCAGCTCCGCGGGGATGGATTGCAACCCTGCCAGGAACATGACAATCATCATCGGTGTCAGACGCCAGGCAGCCGCCATCACGATCGAGACCATCGCCAGTCGCGGGTGCTGGGTCCACACCAGCGGGCCGTCTATCACCCCGATCTGCATCAGCAGGTAATTCAACACGCCGTACTGCGGTTGCAGCATCCAGCCAAATAGCAGCGCCACCACCACCGAAGGGATCGTCCAGGGCAGGAAGAATAGCGCCCGGAACACGTTGCGGGCTACGATCCTGGTGTTCAGCAACAGGGCGATGGTCATTCCCACCAGCACTTCAAGCCCGACCACAGCAGTAACGAACACGATCGTATTTCTGAAATAGACGAAGATTTCGCCGGATTCGAACAGCTTGCGGTAATTCTCGAAATTATTCCAGGTCGGGTTGTTGCGCGTCGCCAGGGTGTAGTCCATGAAACTCATCCAGACGCCGCGAGCGATCGGGGCAAAGATGACGATGGCTAAGATAACGAACGCGGGCAGGATCAGCATCGCCGCGAATAGGTTATCCTGGCGCTTGCGCGAGAGGTGGAACGGTTGGGCGGTGGATTTCCCTTGTGCGTCGGCTGAACGAGACATGAGATGCTCCAGAGCGAGTGTCGCAGGGTTCTCGAAGGGGGAGGGGCCGGCTCAGGAGCGGGGGCGAAGCAGGTCACAGGCATTCGATGGGGCATGATGGTGACCACTTCGCCCTTGCAATTCACACAACCCCTCCCAGGGGGCAGCGACGATTACTGTCCGTATAGCGCTTTGACGGCTGCGTCGAGCTCTGTCAGCACGACGGCGGGTTCTTCATCGTTGACGCTGATGCGTTGGATAGCATTGGCGATCTCTTCCATCGCTGCCAGGAAAGCCGAGCTTTTGGCCGGCAGTGGTTCGGCGTTGGCGAGTTGGTCAATGAAAACCTGCATGAAGGCGTTCTCCGGTTGCTTGTAGAAGTCGATCTGGGCGGTATCAGCCCGTATCGGCAACTTGGCATTGCCGGCTTCATTATAGAGGGTGATGCCCTCCGGACCGCTCAGAAAGTCTATAAACAGCTCCACTTCTTCCTTGTGCTGCGAGTCCTTGAAGGCCACCAGGTTGTGCTCGATCAGGATCGAAGTGCCGCCCTCGCCCGCCGCCGGACCGGGCATGACGATCATACCGTAGTCTTCGGAGAAATCTGCTCCCTTGGGGCTCAGCCCGGCAAAGATGCCGATGCCGGCTTCGATGTCCCAGTGGAAGCCCATCACTCCCGTCGCAAACAGGTTGCGCAGGTCGCGAATTTCCAGGCCTTCCGGCGAGACACCTTCGTCGAACAGGGCCTTCAACTCAGTGAACGCCGCCAGGTTCTCGGGAGTGTCCAGTACGACCTTGCCTTCATCATCCAGGAATTTGCCGCCGTAGGCGTACAGAAACGGCAGGGCGAAGTAGCCCGCGCCGGGCAGTTTCTTGCTGGAGACGCCGAAGCCGTAAATCTGGTTTCCAGCTTCGTCCTTGCCGAGCTTCGCGACGTCACGCGCCATCGCCAGCATCTCGTCCCAGGTCTGAGGCGGCTCATTGTGACCAGCTTTAGCCAGCAGGTTCTTATTGTAATACACGATAACCGGGCTGGGGGTCCAGGTAACCGCCATCAGGTTGCCATCGTAGGTCCAGCCTTCTTTACTGGCGGCGGGCCACTGGTCCAGGTTAGGCAGGTCGTTCAATGGCTCCAGCACGCCGGCTTCCACCAGCGGGCCGTTCCAGGTCGGGTGGCTCATGCTGACGTCAGGGGCGCTACCGCCGGTGGACATGACCAGTAGCTGGTCCTTGGTCTGGTTGAAGGGGAACGGCATGCTCTCGACGGTGATCCATGGATATTTCTCCTGGAAGCCTTTGATCATGGCATCCACCGCTGGGATGGTGGCGTCTTCCGCCCCAATCCAGTTCACCCAGGTGATCGTCACTGGCTCTTTAACTTCTTCGGTGGGGGCGGGCGGTTCAGTTGGCGCCGGTACGGCCGTGGGCGGTTCAGTCTTAGCCGGTTCCGCTGCCAATGCCTCGGTTTTGACCGGTTCGGCGGGCGCTTCCGTCGTGACCGGCTCGGCTGGCGCGGCGGGGGTCGCCGGGGTGGCGCAAGCAGCCAGCAGCATGCTCAACACCATCAACAGGCTTACAACGACAAGCAGGGTTTTCTTCATTCTGATCTCCTTCTTTGCGATTTGGTTTCGAGATGGATAAATAGCACTCATTGATCCACGGAGTACCGGTGATTACATTCGCTGGTTCTTAATCGTTCTTCCGGTGGCCTCCTTCTTCTTTACGGTATTGGTTTGGCGTCCGGTCTACTTCTTTCTTGAAGCGCACTGAGAAATGGTTGGCGTCGCTATAACCCACAGCGCCGGCGACCTCGCCGATCGGCAGATTGGTCTCTTTGAGCAGGTATTTAGCGGCTTCCATGCGCACCCAGATCAGGTATTGTTGGAAATTACTCCCAGTACGCTTCAGGAACAGCCGCGAAAAATATGCCGGGCTAAGCGATACAGCCCCCGCTACTTTTTCCAGCGAGGTATCCTCCTGGTAATGAGCGCGCACATACTCGACCGCTTGCAGAATGGCGTCATCGGACTGGCCGCTCACGCCGGGGTAGGTCGGCAGGATTTCGGCCAGCCGGTTTTCCAGCATGGCCTGTTGCTGGCGGCTAGTTTCGTGCTCGTGGATGCGCTCGACAGCCCTGCCCAGCGCCGCATACAGCGCTTCGGGTTCAGCTGGTTTGAGCACATAATCCATCACGCCCATGCGCAGCGCATCTTGTGCATAGCTGAAATCGTTGAAAGCGCTCAGGATGATCACCTGTGTCTCCGGCTTCTGCGCCATGATCTCATGGGCAGCTTCCAGTCCACTCATACCCGGCATGCGGATATCCATAAAGATAACATCTGGCGTCTCTTCCGCCGCCAGCCGGATGGCATCCAGACCATTGTTCACCACTCCCAGGATTGTGACTGGCAGTGGCGATTGGGAGAAAATGCGTTGCAGGGCATCGCATTCCAGTTGCTCGTCGTCGCACAGGATGATTTTCGGGTTTGGCAGATCGTGCGCAGGGTTCATAGCGGTTATCCTCATCATACCGAAAGCGCGGCAAATATCCTATAGAAGGATTTTACAGGTTTCTTTGTTTTATTGACATTAATGAATGGTATGGCACTCATGCTTCTGTGGAATCGGGAAAAGAAGAGCTGAAAAGGACGCTAAGAGCACAAAGGTTTTCTTTGCGATCTTCACGTCCCTATGTTGTTACGTTAAGGTGTTCGAACTAATGTTTTGGAAACCCTGTTCTCAGGCTGGCAACTGGATCTGGATGCAAGTCCCCTGGTCCGGTTGGCTGGTCATCTCGAAGCGCATCGTATCCCCGTAGTAGTGCTCGAAGCGCTGACGCACGTTCGCTAGACCGATCCCGGTGCCTTGGGCGCTGGGCGAGCGGTTGCTGTTGGGCTGCAGGACGGCGGCAAGCTGGTCGCTGGTCATCCCCACGCCGTTGTCGGCAATCTCGATCAGGACGCTGCCCCGCCGTTTGTGCGCCGAAACCGAGATCTTGCCCGGCGCCAGCCTGGGCTCCAGGCCATGGATCAGCGAATTCTCAACCAGCGGCTGCAGCGACATACACGGCACCTGGAATTTGCTCAGTGAATTCGGGCAGGCGATCTCGAAATCCAGCCGTTCCTGAAAGCGGATCTTCTGGATCTCCAGATAGGTGGCGACCTGCTGGATCTCTTCCCCCAGCGGCACCAACTGGTCCACCTTGCGCAGCGAATAGCGCAGCAGGCGCGAGAGCGAATAGGCCATTTTCTCGCTCTTGGGAGCACCCTCCAGGATAGCCAGGCGGGCGACCGTGTTCAAGGCATTGAACAGGAAATGTGGATTGATCTGCGCTTGCAGCGTCTCGAATCGGGCGATATTCAGGTCCGATTCCAGCTCGGCAGCGCGCTGTTTTTCCTGGGCGATGCGCAGCCGTTCCTCGTATAGCTCCGTCTTGCGGCGCTCGTTCAACTCGCGATCAATGATGTTCTGCCCGAACAGCGCTACCAGGCGCAAGATCGGCTCGAGCGACTCGAGTGGGATGACGTTGATGCTTCTCAACGACTCGCTCAACACCTCCGGGTTCACCGGCAAATGGGCGCAGCGCTGCAGGATGTCCGCTTCTTTATCCGGGGTGAGCGGCGTCAGGAAGATTTGCCCCGACATCAGCGACCCAACGAAGGTCTCGTCGCAGTAGAGCGGAATGGCAAAATCAGTCAGCCCGGCTTTGCAGAGGTAGATACAGTAATCGTGCTTTTCCTTGGATAACAGCACACCGCCGCGGTCCGACTCGGCGCACATGCGCACCCCTTCCGGGCTTGAGCGCACCAACCGGCAAAACGGGCTGACCTCCGGCCCGGGCCGGTATGCCTTGAGCACCGTTACTCCATCCGGGTCTTTCAAACCGATGCGGATGTACTTGGTCGCGTCGAAAAACTTATCCAGGGCGTCCTGGAAGAATTGCAGGTCAATAATCTCTTCGATCCGGTATTGTTGTTCCATCTTTTTTACCTGTAAGTGTATTCTTGCGTACCTGGCACTTCTAAGGAACAGCGAACCGCAAAGTTCTTTTGTTATTCTTGGCACCCTTCGGATAGAACCTCAGCCAACACCTAACCACCTCTTTCCGGTCAATCTTGATCTCCGCTTTCTTACCCTTCTTGTGACGTTCAAGCGGTCTACTGCGCCGCTCTTTTTCCGATGAGTGATTTTGCGGCGCCGGCGGATCAAGCCTGTTCCCTTTGACTTTGGGCTTGCCTTGCTCTCCCTTCAATCGATTCAACTCATCTCGTAATTCTTGGTTCTTAACTTGTAAATCACGGATGGCTGTCGCCTGTTGTTCAATCACATTCAATCTTCGCACGATCAGTTCTCGGGTTTGTTCATCCTATATATCAAACATCTTGCTCTAAGTTTAGCCTCTTTCTGCTATACTTGAAAGTATCAAACAGGGGCAATCTCCCCCCAATTTTTGAGATGATACCAAAATTTTACAACTAAAATTTACTTCCATCCAACTGCCGTGTGCAGTTCGTCGATATTTTGACGGGCAAGCGCTTCGGGGGTAATCATAGTATTAATTCTACTGGTATGCTGTAAAAGGGATAGGCAGTCAGATCGGTTTGGCCATTTTGCTTATTTCCTCCGCTGTTCCAGACTGTTCACGATAGGCGTTTTCAATCAGGCGAGTTCTGATCCTGATTTATGGCAGATTCTCCAGATCGTTGAGGTCTTTATATCTGCCGCTGGCTTTTTTGTTGATCTTCAAGTGCTCCAGGTTGATCAGGTTCACTTCAACGCCATCCAA
>Ga0172371_10005810_pt1 | contig 18171 bp, 20 predicted proteins | sample Lak12m_FD_114543 | JGI IMG/M metagenome (GOLD analysis project Ga0172371, IMG submission 114543) | Freshwater microbial communities from Kabuno Bay, South-Kivu, Congo - kab_022012_12m | ecosystem: Environmental > Aquatic > Freshwater > Lake | place: Democratic Republic of the Congo: South-Kivu...
AAAAGGTTTTATGGAAGTAGAAACTCCTGTATTGGAAAATGTAGCTGGAGGAGCAGATGCAAGACCATTTATAACTCATCATAATGCTTTAGATATGGATGTTTATTTGCGTATTTCTATGGGTGAGCTTTGGCAGAAAAAGCTTATGGTAGCAGGCTTGGAGAAAACTTTTGAAATAGGCAGGCAATTTCGTAATGAAGGAATGGATGCAGAACATTTACAAGACTACACACAAATGGAATTTTATTGGGCTTATGCAGATGCAGATATGGGCATGGAACTTACAGAAGAAATGTATAAGTATGTAGCTTTAAAAACTTTTAATACTCTCAAATTTAATATCAAAGGCTTTGAAGTTGATTTGGGTGCAAAATGGGAAAAGTATAATTATAAAGATGAGATTGCAAAATATACTGGCGTGAATATTGAAGAAGCAAGTTTAGCAGATATGGAAAAAGCTTTGCAGAAATTAAAAATAGATTATGATAAAAAAGGATTCAACAAAATAAGAGCTATGGATACTTTGTGGAAATATTGCAGAAAGAAAATTGCAGGCCCTGGGTTTTTGTTACATCAGCCAATAGAGCTTGATCCGCTTGCCAAAAAAGATGAAAAAAATCCAAAATATTCGCAAAGATTTCAAATAATTATTGCAGGATCTGAAAATGGTAAGGGCTATTCAGAGTTAAATGATCCTGTTGACCAAGCTGAGCGTTTTGCAGAACAGCAAAAATTGCGCGATAAAGGCGACGAAGAAGCTCAAATGTTTGACCAAGATTTCGTGGAGGCTCTAGAGCATGGTATGCCCCCAACTTGTGGTTTTGGAGTCTCAGAAAGATTGTTTGCATTTTTAATGGACAAACCAGCTCGTGAATGTCAAATTTTCCCCCTAATGCGCCCAAAGAATTAAAAAATTAATTTATGAGTATTTCAAAAAAAATTTTGTGGAGTTTTATTTTTGGGGTGATAATTTTTTTACTTACTTTTGTCGTAGAAAAAAGCGCACAAATATCTTTTCTGGAACCAATATTGCCTGTTTTTGGAATTATTTATTTACCAATATATATTTTTATTATATTCCCTCCATTGCTTGCGGGAGTTATATTTTCTGATTTTTATAACATTATTATATCTTTAGAATGGGCTATTTTGTTTTTTATTTTTCTAAAAATTAAATATAAGAATGTTGGTAATTTAAATAATAATAAGCCTAAAAACAAAAAACTGAGACTTTTTATTTTTGTATTGGTGTTGTTGATTGTAGCTATAATAGGGATATTTTATTGGATAAATAATTATCAACATGATGCTAAAAGATTAACTGAGTTGGCTGTAAAAACAAATGATCCTTTAATTTGCGATATTGCTGATGATTCGGAATTTATGTCTGGACAAAGTCGCTCAAATTGTTATTTTCAAATTGGTAGGGAACATAATAATTTATTAGCTTGCGAGAAATATGGTGGAGGAATTTGTTTGGCAACAGTAGCTCAGCAATTAAGAGATTCTTCGATCTGTCAAAAAATTGACTTTAGGAATGAAGAAAAGAATAGACAAGAAAGGAATGATTGCTGGAAAGCATATTATTCTTATTTTATAGTTTCTGAGAGTAATATTTCTATTTGTAATATAATTGAACATAAAACAGAAAAAGCTATATGTATTGATCGTTACGCTTTTGAACACCCGGAAAAAATTACGTTGGATATTTGCGAGGAAAATTTTAAATATTTAGAAAGTTCTTATTTTGGTAATGATTGTTATATGGCAGTTGCAATAAATAAAATGGATATAAAAATTTGTGAAAAGCTTTTTCCAATAAATCTAGTAAATTTATGCAAAGAGCGCATTAAAAATTAATTTGAAATAATATAAATAAAATATTGATTATAAATATTGAAAGATATGTGGGCCAGGAAGTGGAGCTTTCTGGTTGGGTAGCAAATTTTAGATTTTCTGGAATGATTGCTTGCAAGCCAGCTCGCGAATGCCAAATATTCCCATTAATGCGTCCCAAAAGTTAAGTAAATGTATAGATTTGTGTGCATATTGTATAGATTTGTATAATGTGATATAATCAAAATATGACAGAAAATAATGAAGAATTTTTAACGATTGGAGAGGCGTCTGAATTGATAGGCGTTTCTATTATGACTTTGCGTCGCTGGGATGAAAGCGGTCGATTGGTTTCTGTTAGAAAAAAAGAGGGTGGAAACCGGTATTATAGAAAATCAGATATTAATGTTTTTTTAAGCGATTTGTTCAAAATAGCCAAAGATTGGGTTATAAAAGACAGCGATTTGCCGGAAAATTTTTATTGTCAAAATAGCGCAATTTTTCAGTCTAGGCTTTCAAAAATGGAAAGTTTGATGCTAGGAAATAAAATACCTGAAGATTTTTCTTCGCGCGTTGTTTCAATCGTTGGTGAAATTGGAAATAATTCTTTTGATCATAATTTAGCTCAATGGCCAGATGTTCCGGGAATATTTTTTGCATATGATTTAAATAAAAAGCAAATTGTTTTGGCTGATAGGGGACAGGGAATTTTTAAAACTTTAAAACGGGTAAAGCCGGAAATAGAAAACGACGAACAGGCATTAAAAGTTGCTTTTACAGAAATAATTTCTGGTCGAGCCCCTGAAGAAAGAGGCAATGGATTAAAATATGTAAAATTTATTATTTCTAAAAATCCCATAAATTTATTTTTTCAAACAGGTAGTGCAGTTTTAAATTTATCAGCCAACAGTTCCGATTTTAAATTATCTAATTCTGTAGATAATTTTCACGGATGTTTGGTTTTAATAAAATGGTAATTGAATTAAAAAAAATTGGTACAACTTTAATTTCTAGGCAAACAGGAAAAGAGGCTTTTTTGGCAATTGGGCCAATTTTACAAAATGTAAAAAATGATGAAATCTTAGAAATTGATTTTAATGGTGTAATAACATTCTCACCTTCTTGGGGAGCTGAATTTTTGATGCCACTTTTCAAGAAATATACAGTTAATTTAATTTTGAAAAACACTAATAATGGATCAGTTCAGTCTACTTTGGAATTTCTGGAACAAATAGAGAAAATAAAATTTAACATAAAATAGCGTGCAAACCCGCTCGCGAATGCCAAATTTTCCCTTTAATGCGCCCCAAAAATTAAAATGACAAAAGGAATTAGCCATATTACGTTTATCGTGAAAGATTTGGAAAAGTCGGCAAAGTTGCTAGAAAAGGTTTTTAATGCTAAAGAGGTTTATGATAGTAAAAGTAAAAATTTCTCTTTATCTAATGAAAAATTTTTTAAAATTGGTAAAATTTGGGTGGTAATTATGCATGGTAGAAGTCTAAAAGAAAAAACTTATAATCACATTGCATTTGAGGTAAAAGAAAAAGATTTTGTAAAATATGAAAATAGAATAAAGGGGCTTGGATTAGAAATGAAGCCAGCTAGGCCACGCGTAAAAGGGGAGGGTAAGTCAATTTATTTTTATGATTATGATAATCACTTGCTTGAAATTCATTCAGGCAATTTGCAAACGCGTTTAAAATTTTACAAAAGCTATTCTAAAAATTTTTAGAATAGCTATATAAAAAATGGAAGTAAAAGAAATATTTAAAAATAAGTTTAATTTGCCACAGGAAGGTTTTTTGCAACCAATTGATTTAATTGATGTAGATGTTGGATTTAGTGTTTATAAAGATCGATATGAAAAAGAGTTTAAATCTCTTTTTAGGGTTTATATTGATAATAAGGATTATGGAAATGAAAATTCTAAAAAGCCAGTTGTCGTAACTGCTGTTTACGGCAAGACAAATGAGGATGGTGGTATAACTGTTTATTCTAGTGGTTGGAAAAGGAGTAATAACTTACCCATTGAGTTAATTTCAGAAAAAGATTTTTTTTATGATATTAAAACTAATGATTTTTTGTATAACAATAAAATAATTAATGGAATAGAGATTTTAAAAAAAGTTGATGGTTGGCACATGAAAACAACAAAGCCAATTAGAGGATTTTGGCTAAGATTTAAACTGGTGTGGTTCCATAGTATTCTTGCATTTTTTGTAAAATTGATATTTGATATTTTTTCTATAGTGAGGTACTTTATTTCTGGCCAAAAGGCTAGAATTTTTGATAGAATAAAAAATAATCCCGATAGCCCTAATAAAGTGGACATGAATGTTTTTTTTGGAAAAACATATATTGGAGAGCCAGAAGTTCCGATGAAAATTTTTGATTATATGGTACCAGTTCGGGTTGCTCTTTTATGGTCATTATTCCATTTATTCTTTTATACACTATTTTATTTTTTGCAGTATTATCCAATATATTTAAAAATTATTTTTACAAACGGTTTCTTAATTATCGTATATGGCGTAGCTTCGATAATTATATTTAATAAGACATTGAAATTTATTTACGAATCAAAAATATCAACAATTGATAATCTATTAGTATTTATTCAAAATCGGCATTTAAAACTCAAATACAGAAAAATTAAGATATAAATATTTTTAATAAAAAGATTATGCTATTCTAAAAATAATTAGAATAGCATATAATTGAATCTAGATTGTTTTTATATTTATTTTATATTTATGAGTAATGAAGAGAAGCTGAAAATTTTAAAAGCAACTGGAAGTGAAAGTCGTTTTTTAATTTTAAAGAAATTACATAAGAATAAAGAATTGTCAGTGGGCGATTTAGCCGAAGTGGTTAATTCACCATTTAGAAGCGTTTCGCGGGATTTGTCTATTTTGAGAAATGCTAGTTTGGTGCAATTTAGAAATTTTAATTTGACTAAACGATATTCTATAAATTATCAAAAATTACCCAAAGAATTTTTGAGTTTTCTAGAAAATTGAATAATTAAAATAGACTTACTTATTAACATTTAATTTAATAATGAAGCGTTCTAGTATTCTATGGAACGCTGGAATAGTTTTAATTAAGAATAACATAATTTCTATGGCGGATCATTTAATTGATATAGTTAATGAAAAAGATGAAGTTATAGGACAAGAGCTCAAAAGTAAAAAACAAGAGCTTGGTTTTATTTCTAGAACTGTAGCTATTTTTATAAAAGATTCAGATAATAAATTTATTATTGCCAAAAGAGCATTACATAAAAGATTAGCTCCTGGTAAAGAAGACTTAGCTGTGTGTGGAAATGTAGATGCGGGCGAAACTTATAAACAGGCAGCAAGTAGAGAAGTTGCAGAGGAAACTGGAATTAAAGAACCTATGACTTTGCTAGAACATTTTTATGAGGAGGTTGATGATGGTTTTGGAACGTTAAGATATTTTTGTTCTATATTTATAATTTGTACAGACACAGAGCCAAAATATAATGACGAAATTATGTCTTATAGAAAATTGACCAAGCAAGAAATAGAAAAAGAAATTGCACAAACTCCAGAAAAATTTTGCGATGGGTTTATAAACGATTTTAATAAAGTAAAAAATAAATTATAAAAATATGGAAAAAGTACTAATAACTAATATTGCAAAATATGTGGGGCAAACAGTAGAAATAAATGGCTGGGTGGCCAATTTTAGATCTTCTGGAAAAATAGCTTTTTGGCAAATACGAGATGGCTCGGGATTTATCCAGGCAATACTACTTGCCCCGCGAAGCCTTGGCGAAGTGGGGGATGAGAAAGGACTATCTACGGAATTGTGGAGCGAATCGCAAAAAGTTACATTAGAGAGTTCGGTAAAAATTATTGGCACAGTGGCAAAACATCCTAAAAAGGAAGAATATGAATTACAAGTAAAAGATTTTTCTTTTTATCAAATTGTAAAAGAATATCCAATTGCCAAAAAAGAACATGGGCCAGATTTTTTGCTTGATAATAGGCATTTGTGGCTTCGAAGTTCTCATCAGTGGGCGATACAAAGAATTAGAAATACTTTAATTTTAGCAACTTATGAATATTTTAACCAAAATAATTTTATTAAAATAGATTCGCCAATTTTAACACCAAGTGCTTGCGAAGGCACAACCGAACTTTTTGAAATAGATTATTTTGGTGAGCAAAAAGCTTATTTGAGTCAATCTGGCCAGCTTTATTTAGAAGCAGCTATTATGGCGCACGGAAAAGTTTTTGATTTTGGTCCAGTGTTTCGCGCAGAAAAATCTAAAACTCGGAGGCATCTTACAGAATTTTGGATGATGGATGCAGAAATGGCTTTTGCAGATTTGGCAGAAAATATGCGAGTGCAAGAAGAGCTTATAAGATACATGGTAAAAAGCGTTTTGGAAAAAAATAAACAGGAGTTGGCAATTTTAGAAAGAGATATAAAACCTTTAGAAAATATTTTAAAACCATTTTATAAAATTACACACAAAGAAGCTGTAAAGAAACTGCAGGAGTTGGGAAGTGATATTAAAGAAAATGATGATATGGGCGCTGATGACGAAACTATTTTAACCAAGCAATACGACAATCCAATCTTTGTGACCCATTATCCCAAAGAAGTAAAAGCATTTTATATGTCCCGCCTCGGGCGGGATCCCGCTGTGGCGGGAAAGCAAGATTCTATTGAAAGAGTTCTGTGTGCTGATTTGCTGGCACCAGAAGGTTATGGTGAAATTATTGGAGGGAGTCAAAGAGAAGATAATTTTGATGCCTTATTAGAAAGAATCAAAGCACATAATTTGCCTGAATCTGCTTTTGCTTGGTATTTGGATTTGCGAAAATATGGCTCTGTACCACATAGTGGGTTTGGTTTTGGTTTGGAAAGAATTACAGCTTGGGTGTGTGGAATCCAGCACGTACGTGAGACAATCCCATTTCCTCGTACTATAAATCGACTAAACCCCTAAGACGCTCGCCAAACGAAATTTTTTTTCGTGGTTCGCTCTGCAGAGCTCACTTGTCGCTGTTGCGCCAACACTACAAAAAATTTATTTGGCTCGCTTATTGTTTTGTATGAAACGAAAAAAAGTTTTAGTTTTTGGGACATTTGATGGTTTACATGCAGGTCATATGAATTTATTTCGCCAAGCTAAAAAGCATGGTGAATATTTGGTTATTGTGGTATCGCGCGATGCTACTGTTAAAAAAGTAAAAGGGCATTTGCCAAAATTTGGGGAGCAAGAAAGAGTAAAAAAAGTTTATGATCATAAACTTGTAAATGACGCTCAACTTGGTAATTTAAAAAGTTATTACAAAAAAATAAAAGAAATAAAACCAGCAGTAATTTGTTTGGGTTATGACCAAGTTGCCTTTATAGATAATTTAGAAAAAGAGATAGAAAAGATGGGCTTGAAAATAGAAATTATTCGTCTCAAACCATATCAACCCAAAAAGTATAAGTCTAGCTTGCTGAATAGGAAGTAGCTTGTAGTTGGTAGGAAGTAGGTTGTGGTTTTAAAAATTACTCCTACAAAATGCCACGATCGTGGTAATTTGTAGGAGTATTTTTTGTAAGAAAAAAGGAGAAAGTTGATGTGCTCTATACGAGGGAGCACGACTTTCTCCTCGACTAGAAGCGAGATCGTTGGCCTTGAGATAACCCAATTGTTGTCTCGGTTTCTCACGACGTCGCCCAGCGCTAAGCTCTCTAGTCCTATTAACATATTTGAATATTTTACCAAAAAAGTCAATGTTTTGGTCATCGCATATTTAGGTACCTTGTGACTACGATCGTAGAGACAAGGTGTTTGGTTATCGTATGATAACCAGAATTTTAAAAATATGCATACGTATAATAAATGCTATGGCATAGTTCACGCATATTTGACTATGTAATTTTTTTGTAAAAAAAGAGCCCCACGACATTTCTGTCAAATGAGGCACGAGAATGATTGTGTTCGCTTCATCTGCTACGAGTTGAGTATTGCTTGAAGCGTCACAAATATTTCATAGTACACTTTCAGCAAGGTGATTGCTGATTTTTCTATTCGTCGAGCTCTACCATGTTTCATTTCGAATTTACGCTCGATTTCTGTTTGAGTATAGAATTTCCCATCCGCAAGTCCATAGCGAAGTTTTATGACCTCCCGTTGACGATAGCTCAAGATTTTTAGCATTTCTGCTGTCAAGTCCCCGAGCAACGCCTGTTGTGCTTTGTGTAATGATCTTATTTTTTTCTCAGATATTCCGAAAAATGATTTGAGAAATTTTTCTTGCGGTGTCAGTTTTTGATTCATTTCCTTCTCCTTGTGTAGGGGGATAGTTTGTATATTAGCATGCAAATTATAATTTTGTCAATGTTGGACGAATACTGATAAAATTGGTATAATTATAAAATTAAAATTACTCTGGATTCCCGTTTGCACGGGAATGACAGTTAAACTTATGTTAGATTTAAATTTTATAAGAGAAAATATAGATATTGTAAAAAAAGCTTGCCAAGACAAAAGCATGCCTGTTGATGTGGATTTGGTTTTGGAGCTTGATAAAAAAAAGCGGGCTTTAATGACTGAAATTGAAAATCTTAAAGCTGAGCAGAATAAAATAAGTAGAATGGGAAAGGGTGGTGATAATGAAAGTGAAAAAGCAAGACAAATAGAAAAAGCAAAAGAGTTAAAAGATAAAATAAAACAAAAAGAACCGGAGCTCGAAAAAACTGATGAAGATTTAAAAGCTTTGCTTTTGAAATTGCCAAATATTCCTTTAGGTGATGTGCCTGTGGGTAAAAGTGAAGATGAAAACAAGGTTATTAAAACAGTTGGTAAAAAACCGGTTTTTGATTTTGATGTAAAAAGCCATTGGCAATTGGCCGAGGCTTTGGATTTAATAGACAAAGAAAGAGCAAGCAAAGTAACTGGCTCAAGGTTTGCGTATTTGAAAGGTGATTTTGTGATTTTGCAATTAGCAATGTTTAGGTTTGCTTTGGATGTTTTGTGTAGTGAAAAAACTTTGGCTTTAATTGCTAAAAAGGCAGGTCTTAAGGTAAGTACCAAACCTTTTGTGCCAGTATTGCCGCCACTTATGATAAAAACAGCTCCATATTCTGCTATGGATAGATTAGATCCAAAAGAAGAAAGGTACAAAATAGAAGGCGAGGATTTGTGGCTTCAGGGTTCTGCTGAGCATGTTTTGGGAACTATGCATATGGATGAAGTTTTGGCTGAAGAAAATTTCCCAATAAGATATGCAGGTATGGCTACTAGTTTTAGAAAAGAAGCTGGTACTTATGGTAAAGATATGGAAGGTATAATTAGAATGCATCAATTTGATAAATTAGAAATGGAGAGCTTAACTACTGCAGAAAATTCTTTGCAAGAGCACTTTTTTATGGTAGCTATTCAAGAATATCTTATGAGCCAGCTTGGTTTGCCTTATGAGGTAATGCTTAAATGCACTTTTGATATTGGTAAGCCCAATGCAAGAGGTGTAGATATAAATGTATGGCTTCCTGGGCAAAATAAATACAGAGAAACTCACACAGCAGATTACATGACAGATTATCAAGCAAGAAGATTACAAACAAAAGTGCGCAGAAAAAATGGTAAAGTAGAATTGGTGCATACAAATGATGCAACAGTATTTTCACAAAGACCTTTGATCGCGATTATGGAAAATTATCAGCAAAAAGATGGGAGTATTGCAGTGCCAAAAGTTTTGCAAAAATATACAGGATTTAAAATAATAAAACCAAAGAAATAATTTATGAAAGAACTGGGCGAGCCAAATTTTGATAATAAGGAAGACGTCTTAGATGTCGATGAATTAAAGCTTTTAGAGCAAGAAAGTGATGGCATTGCAAAGTTTTTTGATACAGTAAAAAACGCGGAAGAAAGAAGAGTAGCAGTCATTACTAAAATGAAACCATTTTTTGAGGCGGGGTTGATTGATGAGGACGTCATTACTCCAAGCATAGAAGAATTATGCGCAATTGAAGGCAGAGACGCTTTTATAAAAAAGGGCTTAGAAGTAATGAGTTATTATTACTTAGCAAGGAAAAAAGACAAAACTGGTTCATTCGAATCTATTAGGCGCGAACAACAAGGACGAGAAAGGATAAATGAAATTTTAGAATATGAATTTTCGGATGGAGGTAAGTCGATAAAAATTCATACATGGCCAAAAAAGAAGCCTGGAATTAGAAAACTTAAATTATTAATATTGTCTGGTTTTAATAACCTAGCAGAAATTATAAATAAAAATCCTGATGTTGAAAAAGTTGAGGCTTGGTCATGGATTGTCTACGATCATCCAGATTTGATTGAGAGCCTGGGGTTTGTATTGGGAGAAGAATATGAAACGACAAACGAAGATCATCCAAAAGGAAGAGGATCTGAAATGTCGAGAAATGATTTTCTAAAAAAATATTTAAAATAAAAAATGGAAAAGGGGATTATTTTAAAATTGCATAAGGATTTTGATGATTATGCTCACCAAAAAGATGGTGTGGAATTTTGGTATGCCAGAGAATTACAAAATTTATTAGGTTATGATCGCTGGGAGAATTTTGAAACTGCTATAAGAAAAGCTAAAATCGCTTGTGAAAGCGCAAAACAATCAGTTCAAGACCATTTTCGTGACGTCACGAAAATGGTCGAGCTCGGTTCGGGAAGTAGGCGAGAAATTGTCGACATAATGCTCACAAGATATGCTTGTTATTTAATTGCACAGAATGGCGATCCAAGAAAAGATGAAATTGCTTTTGCAATGACTTATTTTGCCCTGCAAACTAGAAAACAAGAAATTTTGGAAAAACGAATTGCGCAAGTAGAAAGAATAAAAGCCAGAGAAAAATTGATTGCTTCAGAAAAAGTTTTATCTGGAGTTTTGTTTGAACGCGGAGTTGATCATCAAGGTTTTGCCAGAATAAAAAGTAAGGGTGACGAAGCTTTGTTTGGCGGAAATACTACACAAAATATGAAAACAAAACTTGGTGTGCCGGAAAAACGCGCGCTTGCTGATTTTTTGCCGAGCGTGACAATAAAAGCTAAGGATTTGGTCGATGAAATGACTAGTTTTAATGTAAAGAAAAATTCTGCTTTACAAGGAGAAAATCCAATTACTGGAGAGCATGTAAGAAACAACCAAAGCGTGCGTCGAGCTTTGGCTGAAAATGGAATTGTGCCAGAACAATTACAATCAGAAGAAGACATAAGAAAACTAGAAAGAAAAATAAAATCTGAAACCAAAAAGTTATTTAAAATTATCAAACCAAAAAAATAAATATGAAGTTATATCATGACACTTCACAAAAATTAGAAATTCTTAAAAGAAATCAAGCAGGGCCCAAAAAAGGACGCAAGGCTCCAGAAGGAGATTGTCTCAATGCAGTTTATTTTACGCCAAAATTTGGTTTTGCTTTGGCGATGGGGTCTTTGCCCGAGGGCCATACAAAAGTAGATAATGAAGAAAACAAAATAACTTTTGAAAATCCAGAATTATTTGATCTAGAAAGAGATGTTTTTATTTATGAAATCGATTCTGAAGATATTCCAAAGAGTAAGTTAAGAAAAGTTGACGAAACTCAATACGCAGTAGATATGGACGAAGTTGCTCCACGCCAAGAATATTTGGCTAAAGCAGGAGAAATTCTAAAATATTATGAGCTTGTAAATTGGAAAGGAAAAGAATTAAACGCCGAATTAAAGTTAAAATAAATTACAAAAATGAAGACACTTATTATTTTACATGGTTGGCAAAGTTCTGGGGCCAAATGGCAAAAAGTAAAAGAAAAAATAGAAGAAAATGATATTAGGGTTTTGGCTCCCGATATTCCTGGTTTTAAAGCAGAAAATGAGTTAGAAACTCCTTGGAACTTAGATGATTATATAAATTGGTTTAAAGATTATGTAACTAAGTGTGAGCTTGAATATCCAGAGATCAAAGATAATGGTTTTTATTTACTTGGCCATAGCTTTGGAGGCAGAATGTCTATTAAAATTGCATCTAAAAATATTTTTAAATTACAAGGATTAATTTTAGTTTCTGCTGCTGGCATTAAACGCAATCAAACTCTTCATAGTGAAGTTATGGGTTTGGCTGCAAAAATTGTAAAGGCTTTTAAATTGGGTGACAGACCTGCAAGCAAGAATTGGTATAATTTTTTGAGAATATTTTTTTATAGATATATAATAAGGAAAACAGATTATTTAAATGCAAAAGGAGCCTTAAATGATACAATTAAAAATATATTATCTGAAGATTTAAGGCAAAGATTATCAGATATAAAGGAGCCAACCAAAATAATTTGGGGCAGAAAAGATAAAATTACTCCACTTGTAGATGCATATACAATGAAAGAGAAAATTCAAAATTCTGAGATAGATATTTTAGAAGATACTGGGCATATGCCATATAATGACTGTCCAGAAAAATTAGCAGAATCTATAATTAAGTTCATACTATGATATTATTTAATATTTTAATAATTTTGTGGGTTATAATTTCTGTAAAGCAGATTTTGTTTTGGATATATTTGTGGCAACTTAAAGAATATCATATACCAAGATTTATAGATCATTTTAGAACAGCAAAAGGAAAAGAACTTTTATTCAACAAACTTCGAATTTTAAAAATAATTTTATTAATATTTTTTTCTATACAACAAAGTTTTTTAAATATTCTAATATTTTTATATTTTATAGAAACAGTTTTATTTTTGAGACAAATTTTCAAAAAATCTATAAAAAAACCAAAGTTTACAAAAAAATCATTATTTTTATTTTTTATTTGTATAATTGCTTTAGCTTTGTTGTTAATTATGGCAGATAGTTTAGCTGAGCTTTTGGCTTTAGATATAATAATGCCAGTTATTGTTACTGGAATTATTTTATCTTTTGAGCCAGCTGTGATTTTTGCTAGAAGAAAAATATTAAAAAAAGCTACAGAAATTATTTCACAAAATAAACAATTGACTGTAATTGGAATTACAGGTAGTTATGGTAAAACTACAACAAAGGAATTTTTAACAACAATATTATCTAGTAAATATAATGTTCTTTGCACTAAAGAGCACAAAAATTCTGAAATGGGTATAGCTCAAACAATTTTGCAAGACTTAAAACCAGAACATAAAATTTTTATTGTAGAAATGGGGGCTTATAAAAAAGGTGGGATAAAAATGTTATGCGACATAGTAAAGCCTAAGATAGGAATTGTAACTGGAGTTACTGTACAACACTTGAGCTTGTTTGGGAATTTAGATAATTTATTGTCTGCTGAAGGCGGTAGGGAATTAGCTAAAGCAATACCAGATAATGGTTTTATTGTAGTAAATGGAGATAATAAATATTGTTTGGACTTATATAAAAAAATAAATATAAATAAAAAAATATATACAGAAGAAGGTGATAAAATTAATTCAGATATTTATGCTAAAGAGATTGAAATTACTAAAGACAATCTTTGTTTTGTTGCTATGTTTAAAGATAAAAATATAGCCCATTTTAATGTAAATATTTTAGGTAGACATAATTTGCAAAATTTATTGGGAGCTATTTTAGTAGCTAAAGAAATGGGCATATCTTTAGATGAGATTTCAGATGCTGTAAAAAATATTAAAGCAAAACAAGCTGGTATTATATTAAAGCGTGGAATAAATAATTTAAATATTATAGATTCTTCATATTCTTCTAATCCAGATGGAGTTGTTGCAGATTTGGAAACTTTAAAATTATTTGGTGGTAGAAAAGTAATTGTAATGCCGTGCTTAATTGAGCTTGGAAATCAATCAGTAGAAGAGCATTTTAAAATTGGTCAAAAAATTGCAGAAGTTTGTGATTTAGCAATTATTACAACAAAAGATAAATTAAAAGATATAAAACGTGGGGTCGCTGATAAGTGTGAAGTTATTTTTTGCGATGATCCACAAGAGATTTTTAACAAAATTACCACATTTTGTAAGGAGGGTGACGCAGTTTTATTGGAAGGTAGAGTGCCCATAGAATTAATTGAAATGCTAAATGATAAATAAATTTAAGCTCGCTTTGCAGCGAAGCAGGCCAATATCAATATCATTAAGTCCAAATGTAGAAAAAGACGATGTAAAACTCGCCTTAAATCTTTTGATTAGGCCATGGAAGTGGAAGCTGGGAAAAGAGATAAAAATTTTAGAAGAAGAATTCGCTAAATTTATTGGAGTAAAATATGCAATATCTTTTAATAGTGGTAGAAGCTCTCTTTTTGCAATCCTGCAATCTTTGAAAGAAGTAGATAGGTTAGAAAAAAATAGCAATGTTTTATTACAAGCCTTTACATGTAATGCCTCAATAAATCCAGTTTTGTGGGCTGGCTTAAATCCTATTTATGTAGACTGTAGTCAAGAAGATTTTAATATGGATATTGATGATTTAACCCTTCGACTCGCTTCGCTCGCTCAGGGCGGCCAAAGGCCGAAAGCTCTGATAGTGCAACATACTTTCGGTCAGCCAGCTAATATGAAAGAAGTTGTAGAAATTGCTAAAAATAATAATTTAATTTTAATTGAAGATTGCGCTCATAGTTTGGGGGCTAGTTATAATGGTAAGTTAACTGGTACTTTTGGTAGAGCTGGATTTTTTAGTTTTTCTAGAGATAAAATTATTTCTAGTGTATATGGTGGTATGGCTGTGACTAATGACGATAATTTAGCACAAGCTCTTCGACAAATTCAAGGAAAAATGAGTTTTCCAAACTTATTTTGGATTATGCAACAATTGCTTCATCCAATTTTACTTTATTTTATAATTTTGCCTTTTTATAATTTTTTGAATTTAGGTAAAGTATTTTTGATTTTTGCACAAATAACTCATATTTTATCTAAAGCAGTAAATTGGAAAGAAAAACAAGGCTCAATGCCAGATTATTTTCCTCGTGCTTTGCCTAATGCTTTGGCAATTTTAGCTTTAAACCAATTTACAAAGTTAGATAAATTTTATAATCATAGAAAAAAGCTTTATGAATTTTATGTCAAAGAGTTGGCTGGGACTAAATTTGTTTATCCCTCCTTTGCTAAGACTTCGGAGGGCAGGGCAAGTTATTTGAGATTTTCTATAAAACATCCAGATGCTCATAAAATAATTTATGATGCTTGGCATAAAGAAAATATTTTAATAGGGGATTGGTACACAACTCCAATTGCTCCATTTGATACAAGTTTAAAAAAGATGCATTATAAAGAAGGGGATTGCTTGAATGCTGAAATTTTAGCAGAAACAACTTTAAATTTACCTACTCATATAAATATAACTCAAAAAGATGCAGATAAAATTATTAATTTTTTAAAAAAATATAGCTAATATGGAACTTAGAGAAATACAAGATAAAAAAATATGGGAAGATTTTCTTTCAGAGTGCAAAGAAAAGACTTTTTTAGATTCATGGAATTGGGCAGAATTTAATAAAACAATGGGAAGAAAAACTTGGAAGTTTGGAGTATATGAAAATAATACTCTTGTTGCTGTTTTTAATGTTTCTATGATAGGGGCTAAAAGAAGTAGATTTTTATTTGTGCCACATGGTCCTGTAATGAATTTGAAATTTAAAAATCAAAATTCAAAAGTTATAGAAACTATGCTTGGTAAATTAAAAGAACTATCTTTACAAGAAAAAATTGATTTTATAAGAATTTCGCCAATACAAGAAAGCTCAAAAGAAAATTCTGATATTTACAAAAAACTTGGTTTTAGGTTAGCCCCTATTCATATGCATCCAGAAGTAACTTGGGAATTAGATATTAGTTTATCTGAAAGCGATATTTTAAAAAATATGCGCAAAACAACAAGATACTTAATTCGCCAAGCAGAAAAAAATAAAGATATAGAAATAATAAAGTCTGAAAATCTTGATGATTTAAAATACTTTGATTATGTATATAAAGAAACTGGTAAGAGGCAAAAATTTGTTGTTTATAAAGAAGAATATATTAGAAATGAATTTTTGGCTTTTATAAAAGATAAAGAAATTTGTTTGTTTTTAGGTAAATATAAAGGAGAGGTTGCTGTGGGTGCTTTATTTGTTTTTTGGCAAAATGCTTGTTATTATCATCACTCTGGATCTTTGCCAGAGTTTAATAAATTTCCTGTGTCATACTTATTGCAATGGGAAGCTATTAAGGAAGCTAAGAAAAGAGGGTGCAATATTTATAATTTTTGGGGTATTGCTCCAGATATAATACAAGATATTGATGCAAAGAAGTCTAAGCATCCTTGGGCTGGGCTTTCACTTTTTAAAATGGGTTTTGGTGGGTATAGGAAAGATTATGTTGCTACGCAAGATTATGTAATATCTGCAAAATATTGGTTAAATTATTTAATAGAGATTGCAAGAAAAATTAAACGCGGACTTTAATTTTGGCTTGACAATTTAATTTTTTGAAAAATCGGGACCCTCTCTTTTAGGGGTGCCCGCCCGATTTTTAAAAAATTAAATTGTCTCGCCATCTATTTCTTTGTCTTATAGAAAGAAACATATAAAAATAAAGCTTAAAAAATTAAAACCCAAAAAATCTTTTTTAAAGACTAAGCATTTTTGGTTATATAGTTTATTAAGTTTAGTTTTGCTTATAATTATATATGTAATATTTTTTTCTAGTATTTTTGCTATTAATAAAATTATAATTTCTGGGAATAATAAAATAACTCAAGAACAAATTTTACAAATATCTGAAAATAATATAAATAAAAAAATATTTTCATTTGGTAATTGGCAGATTATAAGTAAAAGTGTTTTTCTTACAAATTCACAAAATATTAAGCAAGAAATTTTAAAGACTTTTCCTATTATAGAAGATGCTTTAGTGCAAAAAAAACTTTTTAAAACTTTAGAAATTAAAATCAAAGAAAGATTTGCGATTGCTGTTTTTTGCAAGAATAATGAGAATAATTTTAATGATTGCTATTATTTAGATAATTTGGGAATTATTTTTGAAAAATCAGAAAATGCAAATAATAATTTTATTTTATATAATAGCAATCAAGATAATTTAATTATAGGTAATAAAGTAGTAGAGCAAAATATTATTGAAATTATTTTGAAAGTTCAAAAAACATTAAAAGAAAATTATAATATTGATATTATAGATGCTTTAGTAACAACTCCTTTTAGGCTTAATATAAAAACTACTGAAAACTGGCAAATTTATATGGCAACAGATGCAGATTTGAATAATCAAATAACAAAACTTAATTTTTTACTTAAAGATGAGATTTCTCCAGAAGCTCGACAGAAATTACAATATATTGATTTACGTTTTAAAGATAGGGCGTACTATAAATAGTGAGTAGTTTTGTAGTCTGTAGCGAGTAGTGAACAATAAAAATTTAACACAGTGTTTTTACCACGATCGTGGCAAAAACGCTGTGTTGTTTATTTTAATATTTGTGTAAGAGAAAAGCCCGGAACTCCTGAAAGGAACCGGGCCTTTGCATTTTCATGCCGAATCTTTGCCATCCTTGGCAAAAGATTCCTAATTTTTGTATTTTGTGAGGATCATGTCCATGTCACTCGCATGTTTGGCAAGGACCATATCCATACGTTCCTTGGCCGGGCCAAATTGTTTTTTGAGGTCTAGGTACTCTTCGTACGTGACCTCGCAAATTGTGCCGTCGGGGTTGTGAAACCCCTGAACGACAAATGGCCAATGAACGCAGGAGACCCTTCCTTGGGCCTCGCACAGTTCCCAGACTTCCTTTCCCGGGCTTTCTTCTCGGTCCAGACGGAACAATATGTCCGTTAGCACTGAGTCGAAGCTGTCGATCTCTCGATCCATGATCGGCGTTGGGTCGAACACGAAAGCCAGCGCCGATGAGTACCGATGTTGGTACTCAAGTTCTAGCTTCTTTAGGCGTTTTAAGAAGGCCTCGTACTCGTCTTGCTCAAACTTGGGTTGGGCCAGATTGAATGCGACCCATGCCGAGTTGCGGTCGACCCGCCACTTGTATTCGCCGACGGTCGAATCGAACCGCGACTGACTCCACGAGCGGACGCTCCAACGTCCGGCAAAAAAGATCGCCACCGCAATCGCCAACACTGCCACCGCTCCGACAAAGAACTTCTTGAACATGGCTTCTTTATCCTTTCATAAAAGCCATTATGCGTTCTTTTGTTTTATTACCCAAACATTGGGTGGGGAAGGCAGAACGCCAAGTCTTCCCACTCTAAAATTGTCATTTGAAATGCAACTTGGTAAAATGAAGTTGCTATGAAAAACATAAACAACAAAAAGTGTAAAAGTGAGGTTAAAAAACAAAAAAAGCGAAAACGATTTCGCCACATAAAACAA
>Ga0172371_10005811_pt1 | contig 18170 bp, 8 predicted proteins | sample Lak12m_FD_114543 | JGI IMG/M metagenome (GOLD analysis project Ga0172371, IMG submission 114543) | Freshwater microbial communities from Kabuno Bay, South-Kivu, Congo - kab_022012_12m | ecosystem: Environmental > Aquatic > Freshwater > Lake | place: Democratic Republic of the Congo: South-Kivu...
GCCGTAACGTCGTTCGTGCCCTCCGCGACCTCGGCTTTGCGCTCTCCGAGCAGCAGGCCGCCGACATCGAGCGCGGCAAGGATTTCGTCCAGCTCAAGAATGGGCCGTTCGACCTGGACCTTGTGTTCGCGCCCGACGGGATCGAGCGGTTTGAAGATGCGTGGGTCAGACACGTGGAAGTGGAGGGGTTCCCCGTCTGCCACATCGACGACATCATCGCCAGCAAGGCGGCCACGAACCGCCGCAAGGACCGCGAGTCGCTGCCCCGCCTGCGATCGTTCCGTGAATACCTGGGGCGGCACCGCGGTCTGGAAAGATGACCGCAGGGGCCGCCGGACTCGGCATGCAACAGGGTGTGCCTCTGGACTTTGGCTCCAAACACACCCTCCTTAAGATGGGCATGGCAAGACGGCCTCCCCGCCGAAACGATCTTGACCTGCTCCGGCGGCCCGGCTATCCTACGCCCCCTTCTCTCAGGCCCTCTCGGAGCCGATGCCATGAAAGGCCGGGTTCTCTTCGCGCTGCTCGCATTGGCGGTGCTTTGCGGGTGCGAGTCGTATTTCAACCGCTCCTTCGTGACCGCCGACAAGCACCCTGGCGCCAACGAGGTGGGCCTTCCCACCCCGCACGTCGACAAGTATGCCAGACAAGGCGGCGCCTCGAACCAGGAGGCGGCGGATCGTCTGAAACAGGACGCGATCCGCGGCTCCTCGTTGCCGGGCGAGGCCGTGCCGTCGCTGAACGGCAAGCCCGATCTGGCTGCGCTTCCTGTCGGCGGCTTCTGCCGGCTCGATCTCACACGGCCGCCGGGAAAAGGGCAGGCTTACCAGGGCAAGATCGTTCGCGTGGAGAAGGACGCGATCGTGCTGAGCAACGTGATCTCCGAGGGGCCCATGAAACGCTCCCGCTCCCCGGCGCTCAGGGACCTCCTCACCATGCGAATGCCATGGTCCGGCGGGCAAGAGAGCATCGATTGGAAGGCCTTGCCCGACAAGGAGTTGCGGATCGCCAGGTCCGAGGTCGCCGCCGCCAGGGTCCTCGACCACGACCCCATCGTCGATTATTACCAGCGATAGGTCACGGGCCGCGAAGTTGCAGCCGCGCGTCGAGCACTTTGCGGATCCGCGTGGCGCTTTCTTTCAGGTGGGCCAGCGTGTACGGATCGAGCTTGGCCTTGCCGCCGAGCACGGCCTTCATCCGCCCTTCGATCGTTTCGAGCTGGACATAGGCGAGTGTTTGGCAGTCTTCGGGGGCCATCGCGTTGCCCATCGCCAGCGACGAGAGCCGCTCCAGGTAGCGACGCTGGAGGGCCCGGCGAAGGCTGCTGATGGCCGGCTTGCGCGCGGTGAATTCGCCCTGCTGGAGGCGGTCCAGCTCGCGGAACATCGCCGTGGTCAGCCCGCCCAGCAATTCCGCCGCGGTGAAGGCATCCTGGTCGGCGGGCACCTTGAGGTCCGAATCGCTCAGGCGCGACAGGGTCACGGTGGAAAGGAGCTGCGAGAGAATGCGGTCCTGCCCGCTGAGGGTGTTTTCCAGCACCGGGTAGTCCGCCCGATCCAATTCCTTCATTCCCCAATGGGCCCAGTGGGACCCGGCGAGCATGTTATAAAGCTCCGCGGGATACTCGTAGGACTTCTCGCCGAAGACGTGCTCCTGGAGCAAGGCGAGGGCTTCGCGTTGGCGGGCGGGCTCCACCACGACGAACGGCGGCTTCGCGCCCGGGTCGCCCCTGTGGCTGCGGTTCTCGTACACGCCGCCGATGAGCCGTGCGGCGAACTGCATGGCCCGGTTCTGGGTGCCCAAGAGGAGGTCGAACGCGCGGCGGGTCCGCTGATAGGCGTCGCCCGGCTCCGTGACCCGATCGACCAGGCCGGCAATCAACTGGGCCACCAGCTCGCGGCGGGCCTTGGCAAACTGGATCGGGTCCTTGCCGAGGTCAAAACGGTTGACCAGGGGGTCCGGATCGACGTTGCGGGCGTCTTCGTCGGTGGCGTAGGCCAGGGCCGGCTCGGCGCCCCGCGAGGCGATCTTCTTCAACTCCGCCGCCTCGCTGTCGGTGCCGCCGGGCAGCGGCTTATAGCCGTATTCGATCGCCCAAAAGTCGTAGGGCCCGATGGTCGAGCTGAAGTAGTCCCCCTGCTTCTGACCCTTGGGCATGTAGTTGACCGGGAGGTAGTCCATGACCGAGGCGGCCAGCCCCGTGTCCTTGGTCTTCTCGGGGACGTTGATGTCCTCGAGCGTGAGGTACGCGCTGGCCTTGAAGTTGTGCCGCAGCCCGAGGGTATGGCCCACCTCGTGCATGGCGATCGACTTGATCCCCTGGTACACCAACTTTTTGAACTCTTCTTGGCTGAGGCCCTTTCCCGGGTCCTGGGCGGCCACCGCCCCCAAGGCCAACTGCTGGGCCATGCCGCGGGTCAACTGGCAGGTGCACCGATAAGGGTCGTGCGGGCCGGGCGGCATGGCGTGGAGCCGGTCGGCGAAGGCCATCGCCTCCGGCATGGCCGATCCGTTCTCGCCGGCCGCGCGGTGCGGGGCGAGCATGTCGGATTCGTCTTTCCAGAAGCTGAGAAAATCGGCGTCGAAAATGACATCGGCGTCGAGGATCTCGCCCGTGATCGGATTCACGCGCGACGGCCCCATGGCGAACCCCGCCCCCGCCGTGATCCAACGGAAGGTGTTGTAGTTGATGTCTTCCGGGTCCCAATCGGCGTCGTCGGGCTGCTGGCGGACCTCGATGGCGTTGGCGAACCCGGCCTTCTCAAGAGCCCGATTCCATTCCAGAATGCCTTCCCGGATCGGCTTGCGATACTCGAACGGGATCGTCTTCTCGAGCCAGAAGATGATCGGCCGCTTGGGCGGCGACAATTCGGCCGTGGGCTCGGCCTTGCGCAGGTCCCAGCGGTTCACGTAGCGGACGAACCGATCGCTGTCGAACTTCTTCGAGAAATTCTTCACCGCCGTGACGAAGTACCCTACGCGGTCGTCGGCCAACCGCGGCTCGTAGCCGGTCTGCGGCAAGAGGCTGATCGAATAGTGTACGTTGATCGTCACCCCGCGGCTGTCGGCCACGGTCTCCAGCCGCGCCGTCCCGCCCGAGGCGTAGGTGGCCGCCACTTCGAGCTCCACGTTGTCGCGGAACCCCTTCACCCGGGCCCAGCTCGACTTGTCGCGCGCGAACATGAAGCCGGGCAGCACCGCAGAGATCTGCGCCAGGTCGCTCATGAAGACCGGCGTGAGTTCCACCACGAGGTTGCCCGCCGGACTCATCGTGGCCACCGGAAGGCTGAATAGGACGCTGTCGGTATAGGCCAGATGAACCGCTCGCTCTTCCGGGCTTCCCTTAGCCGCGGTGAATCGCACGTTGCGGCGCACGATCTGGACCTTGTCCTCCACCTTGCGGAACTGCCAGAGCCAATCGTCGCCGAAGCCCCAACTCATTCCGCCCAACAGCGGGCCTTCGCCGATCCCGCGGGCGATGGAAATGAGCACGATCAAGTCGCGATCCATGATCCCGCCGGGAAGCTCGGCAAAGAGCCGGTCGTCCTTGCGATAGAGCTTGATGAGCCCCTCGACCGGCGTGGCGTCTTTGAGCAGCTCGGCAAACGGCGGATACTTCGGCTTGGCCGCCTCGCCCGATGCCGTGCCGCCTGTTGCTCCGCTCCCGGCCGCGCCGGCCATCGCGGGCTCAGAGGATTTCGCATCGCCGGCCGGTTTGGCGGGGGCTTTCGAGGCCGGCTTCTCGTCGGGCGCTGCCTGAATCGTCCCGGCAAACAGCAGGCACACAGTGGCGGCGAGCAAGCGTGGGGATTTCGGCATGTTGCAGCCTCTCGGTCGGAAGGGCGATGTGCGCCCGTCTGGAGAGACGGCGCAACGGGGGAAACGAGGAAAAATACCCGGTCAAATATACGCCATTCTGCCCATACCGGACGCCCCGGGAAAGCCCTCTCCACGGTCCCCACGCCCGCTAGAATGAGAGGTTGATCGGAGAGAAGTCGGCAGTGTCTCCAATCTCCATCCTGGAGGGGGTTACGGTTAGACCTTTTGGGGCATCGTCTCCCATCCCTTTTGTGGCATGGTCTCCCGACCATGCCACCCCGCCGACCGAAGGTCCCCTGCCGCAGCGGGAGGAGGAAACCTTCGGTCGTGAGAGTGCTGCGGTCGGGAGACCACAACACAACTAGTCGACCTTACAAAGAATCCCCTCGTAGACGGGATCGCTTGGACCAAGTCCGATTCCCACTTGGAGACCGGCGGCAACGGCCGTAGGATAGATCTGCAATCACTCTGGATGCGTGGACGCACTACGGGCGCGACCACCGGTCACGGCTTTATGAGACTACGGCGGGGCCTGCGAGGCGATTTGCTTCATCGTTCATCCTTCATCCCTCATCGTTCATCCTTCCCCTTATTTCCCCCATGCGATTCCCGCTTTCCCTGACCGGCTCGATGACCGGCTACCTGCTCAAGAAGCGGCTGGCGGGCGAGAAGCGTTTCCCGCTGGTGCTCATGCTCGAGCCGCTTTTCGCCTGTAACCTGCGGTGCAGCGGCTGCGGGCGGGTGCGGGAATACGCCGATTCGGTCGAAAAGACGCTCTCCCTCGACGAGTGCCTTACCGCGGTCGACGAGTGCGGCGCCCCGGTGGTGAGCGTCTGCGGCGGGGAGCCGCTGATCTACCCGGGGATCGAGGAGTTGGTGCGGCGGATCGTCGGCCGGCGCAGGCACGTGTATCTCTGCACGAACGGACTGCAACTCAGGAAGAAACTCCCCGGCCTGCGCCCCTCCAGCCGGCTGGCGATCAACGTGCACCTCGACGGGCTGGAGGCTGCCCACGACCGCATCGTCGAGCGCAGCGGCGTGTTCCAGGAGGCGGTGGCCGGGATCAGGGCGGCGAAGCGGGCGGGGTTCCGCGTGTGTACCAACACGACCGTCTACCGCGAGACCGACGTACACGACATCGCCGGGCTGCTGGACTACCTGACGCGGCTCGGCGTCGACGGCTTCATGCTCTCGCCCGCCTACAGCTACGAGGCAGTCCACCAGGCCGATCCCGCCGCCCGCGGGCTCTTCATGACCCGCGACGATGTCCGCGCGAAATTCCGTGAAGCCCGGCCGCTCTTGTCGCGATTCAAGCTGACCGCCTCGCCGATCTATTTGGATTTTCTTTACGGCGGGCGGGAGCTTTGCTGCGCGGCCTGGGCCATGCCGACGCGCAACCCCCGCGGCTGGAAAGGGCCCTGCTACTTGATGACCGACGCGCACTACCCAAGGTACCGCGAGCTGGTGGAATCGACCGCGTGGGAGGGGCTTGGCCCGGGCAACGACCCCCGCTGCGAGCACTGCCTGGTCCACTGCGGCTTCGAGCCCGCCGCGGTCTTTGCCGCCAACCGCCGGTTGCGCGACCTTGTGTCCATGGCCGTGTGGCAGTTGGGGTAGTCGTGGGGGCGCATCTCTTGTCGCGGCGGGTAGGTCGCCCTCTTCCCCACCCCCCCATGAAGTCGCTATAACTCAATAGAGGCTGGATGTGAAGATCGCGTCGCCGTGGCTCAAGGGGGGTCCCAAGCCAGATTGCACCCGGACTATTGAAGAGGAACGCATGGCCAAGTCGAAACTAACAATTCCCCGGCTATGTCGAGAAGCGGCGGTCTTCGCGGAAGCTATCTCCACGTATCCCGAGCCGACGCTGTACGGCGTTACGGATGGCAAGGCCGTGGGTACGTACCTCGAACACAAGCTCCGTGCCCATTTGGATGCGAGCTACACGTTCGCCCCCTGCAATTCGGCATCCGGCGTCGACTTCCCCGATCTTCAAGTAGACATGAAGGTCACCGCGATTACGCAGCCGCAGTCGTCCTGTCCGTTCAAGTCAGCCCGGCAAAAGATCTTCGGTCTCGGTTACTCTCTCTTGGTCTTTGTGTACGACAAGAAAGATGACCCAAAGAGGAGGACGGCCATACTGAACATTCTCCACACGATCTTCGTCGAAAAACGTCGCACCGCCGACTTTACGATGACCAAGTTGATGCGCCAGCATCTGGAAGCAGGCTGCAATGTTGAAGACTTGATCGGTCTGATGCACGATAAAAACCTCCCGGTCGACGACATCGAGGGAAAGAGCATCGCGGAGGAGCTATTGAGGAAACCGTGCGAACAGGGCTACCTTACCATTTCCAACGCGTTACAGTGGCGGCTTCAGTACGCGCGAGTGATCGAAGAGGCGGGCAAAGCGGACGGGATTCTGAAGTTGAGGTAGTCGGCGGCGATGGCCAAGACCAAAGCAGTTGCCGAGTATGGCGACTTCCAGACTCCGAAGGGGCTGGCACGCATTGTGTGCGATCTGCTGGCAAGAGAAGGATTGGAACCTGCCGCTCTACTCGAGCCGACGTGCGGTTTCGGGAACTTCCTCTATGCCGGTTTGGATGAGTTCCGGAGTATCAAAGAGGCCGTCGGCGTAGAGATCAACCCCTATTACGTGGAGCAAGCCAAAGCCACATTGGGCCGGCGAGGGGGTGGCGGCAGGGTAAGATTGGTCGAAGCGGATTTCTTCCTGACCGACTGGAAGGGTGTCATTGACGAGCTTCCCCAGCCGATCCTGGTCCTGGGGAACCTGCCGTGGGTCACGAACGCTCACCTGGGAACACTAGGCAGTCAGAATCTTCCGACAAAGTCGAACTTCCAGAATCACAATGGCTTTGACGCCATTACGGGCAAATCGAACTTCGATATCTCGGAATGGATGCTCATCCGCTTGTTGGAAGCGATGGACGGAAGACGGGGCGTTTTGGCCGTTCTGTGCAAGTCGTCCGTCGCACGCAAGGTGCTATGCCACGCGTGGAAGAACGGCATTGCCCTGGAGAAGTCGGCCGTTTATCGGATCGATGCCGATCTGTACTTCGCCGCCGCGGTCGATGCGGCTTTGCTGGTCACGCATTTTGAGCCAGGGGGCCGCGACTTTACGGCCAGAGTATACCGCGACTTGAAGGACGATAGCACGGAGAGCGTCATTGGGTACGAAGACGGCATGCTGCTCGCCGATATTCCGGCTTACCAACGTGGAAAACACCTCTGCGGTGAAGGAGCGGCAAGCTGGCGTTCGGGGATCAAGCATGACTGTTCCAAGGTCATGGAGGTGCGTCGCGAAGGCGGGAAGTACCGCAACGGTCTTGGGGAACTCGTGGAGCTTGAGGATCTCTACGTTTATCCCATGCTGAAGAGTTCGGATTTGGCGAACGGTGGAGCGCGAAGCGGAAACCGCTGCATGATTGTCACCCAAAAGACCGTAGGCGAAGACACCGCTGCAATCCAGGCAAGAGCACCCAAGACGTGGGCGTACCTCAGGGCTCACGCCGATCTCCTGAGCAAGCGCGGCAGTTCGATTTATCGCAACCGCCCGGCGTTTTCGATCTTCGGGGTTGGCGACTACACCTTCGCTCCATGGAAAGTCGCCATCAGCGGCTTCTACAAGAAACTCGCGTTTGCCACGATCGGCCCGGTCAACGGCAAGCCGGTCGTTTTCGACGACACGTCCTACTTTCTCCCCTGCCAGACGAAGGAACAGGCCGAGTACGCGGCAACGCTCCTCAAATCATCTGAAGCACACTCGTTCTACAACGCCTTTGTTTTCTGGGACAGCAAGCGTCCGATCACGGCGGACCTCTTGCGGCGTCTGGACCTGCGGCAACTGGCCGTGGAGCTCGGATCGGAAGAGCAATTCAACGCCCGTTTCGGAACTCAAGGGGACAGCGACTCCTCCATCGGAGCATTCGTTCAGCGGGAGTTCTGGACCTGAGAGTGCTTCATTCGTTTTTTGGCTCGCGGCCGAAGTCGCTGTGCGCATCGAAGCCGGCGTAGGCGCCACGCCGATCATTTCACCAACGGCACGCACGACGGAAATAGCCGCCGCAGCGTCTCTCCGTCGGCGCGGCCCGCGTACTGGCTGATCTCGTAGACTTCGGCCAACTCGATTTCGCGGCCGCGGGCTTCCCCGTAGGCGGCGATCAGCTCCTGCCGAAACCGGTCGGCCCTCGGCCGGATGCACGTTGCGTACCACGCGCGAAGCCATTCGCGGCGTTGCGTCTCATCCTGCGGCACGCGATCCGTGGCGCCGTCGAGGTAGGGGAGCCACTCGAAGACCTGCGAGCAATGGCAGGCGAGCATGGCCACGATCTGGTCGACGTGCTCGGCGATGTCGAGCACCAAGTCGGCGACCATGGGACACGGCCGGGTGAACAGGTCGGGCAGGTAGGCCACGACCGGATCGCTGCGCAACGGCGTCGCCTCGGGCACCACAAGCGGCACGCGCACGAGGAACGAGGCATCCTGGACCGCCTGGCCCACGGCCCGATGATCCGGGTGGTAGTCGTACGCCCGGTGCGTCAGCACGAGGTCCGGGGCGAAGGTGCGGATCTCCCGGATGACCCGGTGGCGGACCTCCAGCGTAGGCATGAGTTCGCCGTCGGGGAAGTCCCAGACCTCGTAGGTCGCGCCGATCACGCGGCCTGCTGCGGCCGCCTCCTCGCGGCGAACGGCCGTCAGCTCCCCACGCGGTATTTCGTGGTGGCCGGCGCTCCCGTCGGTGAGCGACACCATCTTCACCGCGTGCCCGGACTGCCGATAAATCGAAGCCAATCCCCCGGCGTGATATTCGGCGTCGTCGGGATGGGCGCCGAGGATCAAGAGTCTCAAGTGTTCGTCTTCCATGGAATTCACCTCGGACCATCCAAGGGTGGTGTAAACGGCCGTCCAAGAATTACTCCCCTCTCCCGTTACACGGGAGAGGGGCAGGGGGTGAGGGGACTTGCCAACGAAATCCCGGAGTATTTCCCGAACGGCCGCTAAGTATAGCCCGGCGCGAGCGGCGACCGCAACAAAGGGTTCGGGGTTCAGGGTTCAGAATGTGCGTGGAACGTCGATGTGAAGTCCTGAACCCTGAACCCGGAACCCTGGCCCCTGGTCCCTCAGACCCATGGGATCTTGCCGCGAAGACAGAAAAGGAACGGATCGTAGTCTATCGCCACGTTTCGGTGGAAAAGCCCATTGCCGGTCGAAGGCAAGTTGCCGAGAATAGAGACTATGGCTTGGCAATGGCTCGTACAGAACTGGCTTCGCGGTTTGGCGGAGGCGAAGATCCGAGAGACGGTGGTGCAGGCCGCGCGCGAGCAGATGTCCTCGCCGGCGGCCCCGACCGTCGACGCCGAGAGCCGCGCTTGCGACGTCGGCGCGGTGTTTGCCCTCCGGGAGGAGTCGGGCGGGCTGGAGGATCTGCTCGAAGGACTCACCACCACCAAGGGCGACGGATTCCTCGTGCGCCAGGGCGACTGGAGCGGCCGCCGGATCGCCATCGCGATTTCCGGCGCGGGCCGCAAGGCAGCAGCAAGGGCCGCGGAATCGCTCATTCTCGGGCACCGTCCGACGTGGGTCCTCTCGGCCGGCTTCTGCGGCGGGCTGAGCCCGAAGGTCCGACGCCACGACCTCGTCGTGGCCGACCGGATCGCGCTTTGCGACGGGAGCGAGCTGTCGGTCGATCTAGAGGCCGTCCGTTCCGCTTCCTGCCTTTCCAGGCAGGGCGTCCATGTCGGCCGGCTCCTCACGGTTGACGAGATCGTGCGCCGGCCGCACGAGAAACGGGCCTTGGGCAAGACGCACGACGCCCTCGGAGTCGACCTGGAGACTTTCGCTGTGGCCGAGGTCTGCTCCCGGCGGCAGAGGCGGTTCCTGGCGGTCCGGGTGGTGAGCGACGCTGTGGACGACCAGTTGCCGCGGGAGGTCGAGCGCTTGTCGCGACACAAGACGCGGGCAGCCCAAATTGGCGCCGCCCTGGGAGCGTTTCTGGATCGCCCGGGTGCGATCAAGGAGATGTACCAGCTCAAGGAGAACGCGCTGGCGGCCTCCGATCGGCTCGCCAAGTTTCTGGCGGCCCTGATCGCACATCTGGTGCCCGCGCCGCGGGAAGAGGAACGAAGAGGAAATGAACAATGAACAATGCAGAATGTCCACGCGGCGCCCGACCGTCCTGCATTGTTCATTGTTCATTTCTCATTTTTCATTCTCCACGATCGCATCGCCTCTTCGTTCCCTACAGGCTGTTCTCAAGCGTCCCTCCGGGACGAAAAACGGCTTCTGGGTGCCACTGGCTGCTTGTCAGCCAGTGGCACCCGAATTCGGTCAGGGGGCAGGCATCTACTTTTTGGCCTGAATCTCCGCCAATCGTTTCTTGGCTGCAGCGACCTGATCGCTCTTGGGGAACTTGTCGAGCAGCTCTTGATACATGGCCGCGGCCTGGGGTTTCTGGTCGAGCGATTCCAGGCACCGAGCTGCCTCGTACGCGGCGTCGGCCTGCCACTTCGGACAACTGTATCCGTAGACCACCTTGATGAAGCTTTTGACCGCCTCCTTGGAATCGTTCTGACCGGCCTGGATCTTGCCGATCAGGAATTGGGCCCGGGCGCCTGCCTCGCGGTCGCTCTTAGCGATCGCTTGCCGGTAGGCGGCGACGGCCTCGGTGGGTTTGCCGAGGTTCTGCCGGGCCCAACCCAGCTCGCAGAGGGCGTCGGACAGGGCCGGCGAATCGGGGAACTCGCGGACAAACCGATCGAGCCACTCGACGCTTTCGGACCACCGCTGGAGCTTCCCCGCGGCTTGGCCGGCGTGTAGCAGGATCGCGGCCCGGGTCTGGGGCTCCGGTGCAGGCTTGAGCCTGGCGTACGCGGCAAGGGCCTCGGCCCACGTGCTTTGTTGGAACAGGCACTCGGCCTCCATGAACGCCGCCTTGTCGGCGGCGGCGTACTTGGGATCGTCGCTCAGCAAGGTTCGGAAGGTGGCTGCCGCCTTGTCGTACTGTTTTGACTCGACCTGGCACAGGCCGAGGAGGAACCGCACATCGGAACGATCCTTGGCCGCCGGACCGGCGGCCAGCGCGGCTTCGAGGTCGGCGATCGCCTCGACCGGTTTGCCCTGCTGCTGCCGGGCCATGGCGCGGGCATACCGGGCCCGCGACGCCAACGTCGGCTGCACCTGCTTTTCCAGCAGCTTGTTGAAGGTGGCTTCCGCGCCGGCCGCGTCCTTCAGGCTCAACTGGGCGCAGCCCAGCTCGTGCAGGGCATAGGGCGCCAAAGGACTCGTGGGCCATTGGGCGACGACCTTCCGGTACACTTCGGCCGCCTGACCGGGTTGGCCGGCCAGGGCATGATACGCGCCGAGCCGGCTGTAGGCCCGATCCAGCAGCGGGCTCTCGGGGAACTCGGCGATGACGCGGCGGACGGCGGCCTGGGCACTGGCCAGGTCTCCCGTGTCGCGGTAGGCGGCGGCCAGCGCGAGGCGCGTCTCGAAAGCCCGACGCCACTTGGGCTGCGCCTCCAGCGACGCGGTGAGCGACTTGATCGCCTCGCCCGGCCGCTTGAGCTCCGACTGGCTCGTGCCGATCAGGTAACGGGCCTCCGCCACGCTATCGGGCGCGCGCAACTCGCCCAGCACCGGCTCCAGCACGCGGATAACCTCCTCGTGCTTCTTCTGGGCATGGAGCAGGGCTGCACGGCGGACCCTCCACAACGCGGCGTCGGGGTGATTCGCACACTTCTCCACCAGTTGCGAGTAGAAGGCATCGGCCTCGGGGAGCTTGCCCAACTGGAGGCTGCTCTCCGCGGCCACGTAGAGGGCGTCGGGCACGAGCGCGTGGTCGGGATATGCGGCCTGGAACCTGGCGGCATGGTGCAGGGCCGTCGGAAAGTCGGCCAACTCCAAGGCCACGTACCCGGCCATGTAGAGGGCCTGCGGGGCGGCTGCGTCCTTGGGGTACTTCGCCGTGACCTCGGCGTAGCGCGGGATCGACTCCTTGCGCCGCTGAGGAATGGCGTAAACCGAGTCGGCCCGATCCAGGAGCAGTTGAGCCGCCCACGGGGTATCGCCGGCACGCGGCCCGATCCGTCCCAGGACGGCCAATGCCTCTTGGGGCTGCTTCTGCTTGAGCAGCGATTGGGCGAGCCAATGGGTGGCCTCGGCAGCCCTCGCCCCACCCGATTCGATCGCCTTGGTCAAGGGCTCTTGGGCCTCGGCGTATTTGCCCGCCTGATACAGACAGCGGCCGGCCGACAATCGTGCTTCCGCAGCCAGCCTGTGATTCGGGTATTTCTCGACTAGGCGGGCATACCACTCGACGGCCTCCTGCCGCTTGCCTTGCGCACACAGGGATTCCCCCAGGTAGTAGTATGCGTCGGCAAGGTGATCGCCTTGGGGGTGCTTGGCCAAGAGGGCGAGGAGGGTGGATACCGCGCGATCGACCATCGGGCGTTGCCCGGCCTGAGCCAGGGCCACCTGGGTCGCCCCGAGGTGCAACTGGGTTGAAGCGGCAACGTCGGACTGCGGATAGTCGGCCGCCGCCTTCTCGAAGACCGCCAGGGCCTGCTCGTACTTGCCGTCCTGATAGTGGCAGACCCCCAAGTTGTGATACGCCCGAGCGATCCGCTCGTCGAACTTGTGGTCGGCGACGAACTTCTCCCACGCCTGGGCGGCGTGCGGGTAGTCGCCGCGGCTCTGGAGGTCGGAGGCCGCGGCATATTGCCGTCGGGCAGCGCTGTCTTGCGGAGCGGCAGCCCCGCTGCTCAGCGTGCTCCCCAGCAGAGACGCGATCCCCAGCCACCGGATCCATGCCGCTTGGAAGACTCTCATCGCCATAGCTCGTTGGCCCCCGCACCGTTTCCTCCAGCATAGCAGGGGCAACGCGAAGCCGCGACCGGTGCGACCAATAGAGCGCGGCTTGACGAAAAAAGGGCGGTATCGCCGCGGGGGAGCCGCGACGATACCGCCCGAAAGGATAGCCGATCGGCCGTTACTTCTTCGGCTGCTTGATCGTGTACTTAAAGTCCACCGGCGGGAGAATCTCGACCTGGTCGTTCTTGCTGGAGAGAGTCGCGTTGACGTTGCCGAAGCCGGTGGTCCAGAGTCCAATGGTGGCGTCCAGATCGGTCAAGCGGGCCAGGCTGCCTTCCAAATGGAGCAGATCGACCAAGGCGGAATCGGTCAGCTTTGCGGAGTGGGTTCCGGTGGAGGCGGCAGTGGCCGTGATCTGCTCAAACGTCTTGGCCTGGATCGAGAAGCTCTTGCCACTGGAGTCCTTACCGGAGAGGGTGCCGGTGGCCGTGGAGCCGTTGAAGGCGCCGGTGAAGCTATCTTTGCCCGTGGACGTGTTCAGGTTGGCCACGTCGATGCCTCCGTTCGTGGCGGTGGCGATCACCTTGGGGAAGCCGCTCACCTTCACGGAGCCGGAGCTCGCGCTGGGCCCGAAGAGCATTTCGGCCCAGGTCGCATAGGCGTTGAAGGTGTCGCCCAAGACGGAGTCGGCGAGAGTGGCCTGATCGCTCTTGCCCGACGACGTGGCCTCGACGTAGAAGAAGCCGTTGGCCGTGGCGTTGTAGGACTTCGACTGGTTGTACATGGTGGCGTAGCCCTGGCCGGCGACGAACCACTCCTTCGCGCTCGAATCGGTGAACTTCGCGGTATCGGCGCCGCCGTTGACGGAGAACGCCTGGACCTGACGGAAGCCATAGACCGAGTTGGTCAACAGCGAGCACCCGGTCGGGCTGGCCGTGAAGGTGTCGCTGCCGGTGGAGTCGTAGAGTTTGGCGGTATCGGCGCCGCGGGTGGAATACGCGGCGGCGGAGTCGAAGCCGTACGCCCGGAGCACGTAGCTGCTGCCGGAGAGCTCCGCATACTCGGAAGTGCCGACAAACGCGTCGATTCCGGTCGAGTCCTTCAACGTCGCGGTGTCGGTGTTGCCGTCGGTGCCCGTGGCATAGGCGTAGAGGTTGCGGAAGCCGGTGGCCTTGTACGAGTACCCGGGGCCGGAGAGCGTCCCGCTCTTGTAGTCGGCGACGAAGGTATCGGCCTGGAGGGAGTCGCGGAGGTTGGCGGTGTCGCTGTTGCCGGATCGGGCGATGGCCTCCACGCTGCTGAAGGAGTTGGCCGTCGAGGAGGTTCCGGTGCCCCAGGCCATGGTGGCTGCGCCGGTCGCGGCGTCGGCGGTGAAGGTGTCGGGCGACGAGGACGTGGAGTCGTAGAACGTCGCCTTGTCCGACCCGCCTGCCCCGTAAGCCTGCACCTCCTTGAAGCCGTTGGCCTGGAGGAGATAGGAACTGCTGTCGGTGAGGGTGGTGTAGGTTGGGTAGGCCACCAGGGTGTCGGCGCCGATCGTTCCCTGGAGTTTCGCCACGTCGCTGCCGCCGGCGGTCGAGTAGGCCTGCACCGTCCGGAATCCGGTCACCGTCACCGAGTAATCGCTGCCGCTCTCGGAGGCAAGGGTGGCGCTGGTGGGCGTGGCCGAGAGGACATCGTTGCCGGCCGAGTCGTACAAGACCGCGGTGTCGTTGGCGCCGGTGGCCACGGCCTGGACGCCGGTCACGTTGACGGTGGTGAAAGTGTATCCACCGGTAATGAGCGAGGCCGTGCAGGTGTCGGCGTCGTAGGTGAACGTCTGGCTTGCCGTGGCCACGTAAAAGACGGCGGTGTCGCTGCCGCCGTTGCCGTCGAACGAGGCTGTTTGGATGTTGCCGGCCGTAAGGGTGAAGCCCGTGGCCACATCGGTGATCACGATGTGGTCGGAGTAGATCTCGAAGGTCTGGCCGCCGCTGCTGCTGCCCGTGACGGTAAGGGTATTGGCGCCGCCGCCGCCGTTGATCACGATCGCGGACGCCAGCGCATCGATCGACTGGGGCGTGCCGTTGACCGTCACGGTCCAATCGCTGACGCTCGCTCCCAACTGGACCACGATCTGGTCGTCGGCCGAAGTCCCGGCGATCGAAGTCTTGATGTTCGAGTTGCCGTACTGGGTGCCGTCGGACCAACCGCCGCTCCACCCGTCCAAGCGGAGCGCGGACGCCGTCGTGTTGCTGGAGCTGCTCTTCGAGCTGCCGGTGCTGCCCTCCAACGAGTAGCGATGGGACCAGATTCCCGTGGTGCTGCTCGTCGATGGGCCGGTCCACGTGACCACGAAGTTCCCGCTTTCATCCATGGCCACGTCGGGATCGTTCTGGTTCCCGGAGGTCTCGACATTCACGAGGAAGTCGCCCAGATTCCCCCCCGTCGTCGTGTCCGGGTTTGGGTACTCCCCCAGCGTGGAACTCGTCAAGGAGCCCTCGTAGATGTGGGCGAACACGCCGTCGTCGCGCGGGGTGCTCGCGGGGGCGCAATCCTGAGCATAGGACGACCAGGCGAGAACCACATACCCGGAGGAGACGGCCACCGAGACCTGCTCCTTGAGATACGTGGTGGTGGTGCTGACGCCCTCCTGGGTTTCGTCCCAGGCAGAATCGTTGTCGGCGATCTGCTCCTTCGCATCGACGAACGTCCCACCCGCGGTGATCCGCCGGTAGTAGACGTGCTGGCTGTAGCCGTCGGTGCGAATCCCGGCCCAAGCCACGATGACGTTCCCGTCCGTATCCATGGCGACCCGAGGATCCACCTTCGCCCCGTACTTGAGGGTGTTGATGTGGGTCTCCTTGCCGGTGCGTCCAGGGGTCGTACCGACCGTCCAAGCAGAGACGGTGAAGCGTTGGCCGTAAATGCCCCAGGCTCCACCGCCTTGGGATTGGCTCCGCCAGACGATGTAGGTGCTCGTGCCGTCGGAGGTCATGGCCACGTCGGCGGCCTCTTGGGTCTTGGAGGTGGTCGTGTTGACGAGGACCTGGGTGCTCAGCGCCTTGCCGTCTTTGGTGAACCACCGGGCCCAAACACCCCATTGGTCGGACTTGGCCTTCGTGCCGGTCAAGTCCTTCCCTTGCCCGCACCAGGTGACCACGAAATTGCCATTGGCGTCCATGGCGACGGCCGGGGTCGTCTGCGTGCCGGTCGTGTAGCTGTTCACCAGGACGTCGGCGGTGTCCAGGGCCGCGCCGTCGCTGTTGAAGCGGCGGTAGTAGATGCCCGTGGCGTCGGTCAGTCCGGTGCCGGTGCCGGAGACGTTGTTGGCCCAGACGACCACGAAGTTGCCGTGGGAGTCCATGGCCACGTCGGGCAGATACTGCGTGCCGGTCCGGTTCGTGTTGACCACGAACTGGGTCCCGACCTTGTTGCCGGCGGCGTCGTAGAGCTGGGCCACAATGTCGCCCGCGCTGTCGCCGTCGGTCGCCGTGCCGCTGCTGCCCGGCACCTGCGACAACCACACCACCACGTAGCTGCCGTCCGGGGCCGTGGCGACGGCGGAAGTGCTCTGGTTGCCGGTGCTGCTGGTGCTGGAGCTGACCGGCGTGTCGGAGTCGCCGGTGCCCGGATTCCCCGGGGTCTCCTCGCCGCCGCCCTCCTCCGTGGTGCTGGGGAGCACGATGGAGAACGTCCGCGTGAAATCACCGCCGGCGGCGCCGTCGTAATCCCCGTCGAGGGCATTGCCGAACTTGTCTTGGACCGCCGATTTGAGCGTGAGCACGTACTCGCCCGCGCCCAACGTTTGGGTGCCGGCCGTGCTGGAATCGCCGTCGAAGGTGATCTTGACGTAGTACTTCTGCTTGAAACCGAGAGTGGTGTCGTCGGCCGGAATGAACTCGACTTTGGACACGCCGCCGGAGAGCACGTAGCCGTCCTTGGTGAGTTGCCAGTTGTCGGGGTTGAGCACGCTGTCGGCCGTGGTGGTCTTGTCGTGCACCACATCCTCGCTCACCTCGATGTAGAAGGTGCTGACCTCTGCGTCGAGCACGGCCTGGTCGCGGATCAACGTGTACGTCGTCGTGGTCCCGGTGGTCACGTTGAGCACGTCGGCGACGATCGGCCCGGCCGTATCGCTGACGACCTCGTACTGCTGGTAGAACACCCCTTGAATGGCGCCGCCGCCGCCGCCGCCGCCATACCCGCTCCACACGATGATGAAGTCGCCGGTGTTGTCCATCGCCGCGCCGGGGTAGCGCTGGTCCTCGTCGGTGGTGGTGCTGACGTGGATCTCGCTCCCCAAGGTGACGTACGTGGTGGTGCCGCTGGCGACCTGGGCCTCATAGCGCTGGGCGTAGATCCCGTAGCTGCTGGGGGTATCCAAGGTGCTGGAGCTCGGCCTGTCCTGGTAGCTCTCCCAGGTGACGACGAAATCGCCCTTGGCATCCATGGCGACGTGCGAGTACTGCTGGTTGCCGGTGGTGTAGGTGTTCACCATGAACTCGGTCCCGACCGCTGTCGCCGTGTTGTCGTAGCACTTGGCGTAGACGTCGTTGGCCGTGGTCAAGCTGGCGCTGGTCCACGTGATGACGAAATTGCCGTTGAGGTCCATGGCCACGGAGGAGTAGTCCTGGTTGCCCGCCTGCGCGGCGGCGCTGCTGTTGACGAGGAACTCGGCGGTTTGCGAGGTGATCTCGTCGATCCACCAGGCGTAGAGCGACACGCGGACGTCGACCGACAGTTCCCCGTAGCTGGAGTTGGTTGTCGAGTCGATGTCGGTCGTGACCCCGTAGTCTTTTCCGAGGCCGTAGCTGACCACGCCGGCGATCTGGCCGTTGATGAAGGTCGGCCCGCCGGAGTCGCCGTGGGCCGAGTTCGCCTCGGCGGCGGTTCCCAGGCCCGTATTCCCAAGGGCGTTCTGGGCCGCCGTGCCGTTGTCGTAGTCGTAGACCAGGCCGTCGGCGGCGAGTCCCGCACTCGCCAGGATCGAGGTGGTGGCGTCGTAGACGTTGTTGCCGGTGCGTTTCGTGCCGAACGCGGTCGAATCGTCTTCGGCCCCTTGGCCGGTCAGCCCGTAGGCGGCCAGCGTGAAGGTCTGCCCCACCTCACTCGAGCCGCGGTAGATGTCGTACGCCGCGGCCGTCGTCGGCGCAGCCGTCGAGAGTGTCACGATCGCCAGGTCGTACCCGTCCCCCACGTTGCCGTCGTAGCCCGTCAGCACGTCGATCCGCGACGAAAGGACAGATACCTTGCCGGTGGGCGTGTCGAACGTGACCGTCACCTGGTCGACCGTGTTGCCGTAGTCGTCCGTGACGACGTGGGCGGCGGTGAGGATGAACGTCCGCGACGGCGTATTGAGCAAGCTGCCGCTGCCCTCGTAGATATAGCCGCCCACGATGTACGTAATCTCCACCACGCCGCTGTAAGTCGTGTCGGTGGCGGTATTGACGACGTGGTTGGCCGGGGCGTCGGAGGTGACCACGCGTGCGTCGACCGTGCTCTCGGAGGCCTTCCGCTGGACGTCCTCGGCCGACTGCGCCCCC
>Ga0172371_10005814_pt1 | contig 18162 bp, 19 predicted proteins | sample Lak12m_FD_114543 | JGI IMG/M metagenome (GOLD analysis project Ga0172371, IMG submission 114543) | Freshwater microbial communities from Kabuno Bay, South-Kivu, Congo - kab_022012_12m | ecosystem: Environmental > Aquatic > Freshwater > Lake | place: Democratic Republic of the Congo: South-Kivu...
ATTAAAAACTTTGGAAACTCAGGTTGCAGATCCAAAGAATCATGTAGATGTACAAGTTCAGATGATTTCCTCTGAAACAGGAATACCTAAAAGGATATTGAGTGGATCAGAACGAGGAGAATTGAGTTCAAGTCAAGATGCTCAGGAATGGATTGCTTATGTGCAGAATCGTAGGGAGGAATTTGTAGAACCATGTATTTTACGTCCTTTTATAGACAAGATGATTGCTTTACATATTCTACCTGCTCCTAAGAATGGGGAATATAGCATTGAATGGGCTGATCTATTCAGTATTAGCGAGATGTCTCAGGTGGAGATAGGGCAGAAACGATCTACGGCACTGAAAGAATATGTGACTATGCCTATTGCTCCTGAAGTAGTACCTCCTGAAGCCTTCTTTGAATTGTTTTTAGGATTAAATCAATCTAAGATTGATTTAATAAAGGCTTTGAAAAAGAAAGGGGAATCTGAAGGATTGTTTACGGCTTTTGAAGAAACTCAAATGGCAAGAGAAATAGAAAAACAAAAACCAGTGGAAGAACAAACCACAGTTAGAAAAAGAAAGGAATAATGGTAGATTTTGTACATACTGATATTCATGTTTACAATAGTTTTCGAGTAGATCCAACTCGAACAACTATGTTACGAAATGCATTTGCTCACCAAATGGATTTGAGATTTAATGTTCTTGCTTCTTTGGTGTATAAAGCTATTGTAGATAGGGATTGTTTTGGTATGAAAAAAACTTTGACTACTTTTCAAGAAGGTTTGCCTATTCACCAGGCTTTTAATTTTGCTACCAGTCAGGAGAAGGTGGAAGCCTTTATGCAATGGTTGCAACAGCAAGTGGACGCTGGAGTGTTACAAGTTCGTTATGCTCAACAATTAGGGGAGGCGGTTCGCCAGGCTTGGACTAATATGTACATAGAGGATGCTTACAAGCGGGGCATTATTCGAGCCAGATTTGAAATGCAAAGGGCGGGAATGGATGTTCCTTCTATTCTTGCTACGGGAGGGGTGGTTGCTTCAATGGGGAATATGTTTCATATGGATCGGGTGGGTTTACTTTATACTCGTGTTTATACGGATTTAAAAGGAATTACAGAAGCAATGTCCACCCAGATTAGTCGGGTGTTAGCTCAGGGGATGATAGAGGGGGATGGAATGCGTTTGATAGCTCGTAAATTGTTACAAGTAATCACTGGTAGGGGAGAAACTTTGGGAATTACAGATACTTTGGGTCGTTTTATTCCTGCTAAACGTAGGGCAGAGATGTTAGCAAGAACTGAAATTATTAGAGCCCATCACGTAGCTACTATTCAAGAATATCGTAATTGGGGAGTAATTGGGTTGAAAGTAACGGTAGAGTGGATTACAGCTGGGGATGATCGAGTGTGTCCTAAATGTGCCAGTCTGGAAGGAAGAATTTTTACTTTAGATGAGGCTGAGCCTTTGATACCTTTGCACCCGAACTGCAGATGTTGTTTTATTCCTTGGGTAGAATAAGAAGGAAAGGAGGAAAATAAAATGCCTTGGACAGTTGAAGATGTTGATTCTAAAAAAAAGGGATTAAGCGCCAAACAAAAGAGGCAATGGGTTGCTATTGCCAATAGTGTTTTAGAAAAATGTAAAGCAGATGGTGGTTCAGAAGAAACTTGTGCTGCTTCTGCTATTCGTCAAGCTAATGGATCTGTTGGACCAACGGGTCATATGGAAACTTATGGTTTCAAATCTGAAGGTTATCAAATAAAAAGGAGAAGAAGGCGAGGAAGAGAACAGATAGTGGTTCCAGTGGTTATGATGGTAGAGGGGGTTCATAACGGTAGTCATGGGCCACTATTGCATTTAGCCGAAGAATTTGGGGCTTTCCCTTCAAGTTGGGATGGTATTCCAGTTATGGTTAATCATCCACAGGTAGAAGGACAGAATGTATCTGCCAATTCCCCTGAAGTGTTGGAACAGAGTGTAGGTAGAGTTTTCAATACTCATGTAGAGGACAATAAGTTGAAGGCAGAAGTATGGTTAGATGAAGAAAGATTAAGAGTTACTTCCCCTCAGGTTTTATCCAATATAGAGGGCGGAATCCCTTTGGATGTTTCAGTAGGAGTATTTGCAGAGGAGGATCAAACCCCAGGTGTATTTAATGAAAGTGAACAATATGTTGCTGTTTCCAGAAATCCCAGACCAGATCATTTGGCTCTACTCCCCGGAGAGGCAGGTGCTTGTAGTTGGGATGATGGTTGCGGTATCAGGGTAAATAAGTCTAATTTAAGAAAGGAGGGTAATGAAAGCATGACAGATGAACAAATTCAAGTATTGAAAAGTTTACCTCCCATGAATAATACTTCAATTCAGGATAACGAGCAGGGTTATCAGGATTTGATGAGTAAAATTTATGGAGGGGTGAATTCTATGGATAATGATCAAGCCGTATATTATCTTGAGGATGTGTACGATGGATATTTTGTATATCGCAAAAGGAAACGTAATGCAGGGGATGAAAGTTGTTACAAACAATCTTATTCTCTTAATTCTGAAGGCGGTGTAGAACTTGCTGGAGAACCAGTTAAGGTACGGAAAGAAGTGAATTATGTACAGGTGAATATAAGAACAATAAAAAAAGAAGGAGATAAAACAATGGCTGATGAAAAGAAACCATGCTGTCCTGAAAAGGTAACAGCTTTGATTGCTAACAAAGCCAACGGACTTACTGAAGCAGATTCTACCTGGCTTTCAGATTTGAACTCTGATCAGTTGGATAGACTGTTTCCAGTAGTTGTGGCTGAGTCTAAACCCGTTGATTTGACGGGTTATGTAAAAAAGGATGATCTGAAAACGGAGGAAGATTTTATTAATCTTGCTCCTACTCAGCAAATGAGGGATTCGTTGCGTATGGGAATGCAACTAAATCAGGAACGCAAAAACGCCCTGATACAGAGTATTCTTACCAATTCTCAGGCGGGTGTTTGGACTAAGGAGGAATTGGAAAAGTATGATGTCCCTATGCTGGATAAATTGGGTCGTCAGTTTAAAGTTGCTTCTTATGTGGGAGCAGGTGCTGGTTCGGATTTGCTAATCCAGTCTCAGGCTGGAGGAGAAGTGTCCGATGTTTTGTATCCGGCTGGACTTGAATTAAAATAAAAAGAAAGGAGTAAAAAATGGCTTTTCACACTATTAAGATAACCAGGTACGCTGATATCGAAATTGAAAAGATTGCTAATGGAGCAATTACTCCAGGACATCTGGTCGAATTGGACAGTAATGGTAAAGTTAAAGTCCATGCTACTGCAGGGGGCAATGCTTTGCCTATGTTCGCTTTGGAGGATGAACTTCAGGGTAATGGGATTGATGTAGCCTACGCCACAGCTAACCAGGTAAAGGTTTGGATTCCGGGTAGGGGTGATTTGGTCTATGCTCTTTTGGCTAACGGAGAAAATGTCGCTATCGCTGATTTTCTTGAATCGGCTGGTGATGGTACTCTTCAGAAACATGTAACGGATTCTGCTGGGGTGGGTACTTTGGGTTTACAGATTGTAGCTCAAGCCACTGAAGCAGTAGATATGTCCGGTTCTTCTGGTGTTGATCCTTCGGGTCGTATCGTTGTCCGTATTGTCTAATTAATCGAAAGAAAGGAGTAAAAAATGGCTGATGTAAATATTGATTTTATTGGACCAAACGGAGGATCGGGAGAGGTTGCGCTGGATTTGTTTACCAATTCTCGTCTTGATGCTGGTCGTAGACGTCCCTATTTGGCTTTGAAAAAAGACGGTACTATTGGATCATTTGTTACTACTTACAGTGGTGGCGATCCTAAGAAAAAAGAAAGTTACCGTACTGTTCAGGTCAATGCCGAAGCAGTCCTTCGTCAGTACGAATGGCGTCAGTTGGATGCTGCTGTTCTTCCTATCGCTCAGTCACGTTTGGTGGGATTTCAGGATTTGATTTCCCGTGGACTGACCTATGATCTCGGAAATGGAATGGGGACTACTGTATTGGAGCACCATGACATTTCGGATGCAATGGAAGCTGAAATGACGATGGATGGAGTAACCAGGAGTAGAGGTGACCGTCCTAAATTCGGTTTCCATTATCTGCCTTTGCCAATAATCCACGTGGATTATGAACTTAATGAGCGTTCTTTGGAAACCAGTCGTAGAATGGGGAATCCCCTTGATACGGTGGATGCTGAAAGGGCTGCTCGTAAGGTGGCAGAAAAACTGGAATCTATGTTGTTTACGGTTGCCGGTGCTAATGCTTATACCTATGGTGGAGGAACCATTTATGGGTATTTGAATTATCCTTATCGTAACACAATTACTTTGGATTCCAAATGGACCAACTCTGGAGTTACTGGGGCTAACATTATCGAAGATATTGTGGCTATGAAACAAAAGAGTTTGGACGATCATTTCTATGGTCCATGGATGTTGTACATTCCGTCCGCTTATGAGACGCATTTGGATGAAGATTATACTACGGGTTATCCGAAAACTATTCGGGAAAGGATCAAAGAGATTAACGGTATTGTAGATGTCAAGGTTATTGACACTCTTACTGCTGATAATATCATTTTGGTTCAACTTTCTTCTGATGTGATTCGGGTTGTTCGGGGTATGGGAATTCAGAACGTACAATGGGACACTGAAGGTGGACTTGTTCATAAGTTCAAAGTCATGACCATTCAAGTTCCTCAACTTCGTTCAGATCAGGATGGTCGTTGTGGTCTTGTTCATGCCACTTTTACGGCTTAATTGAATTAACATAAAAATCACTAATCACGTGATTATTTTAACCTTTTTAATCAAAGAAAGATGGCTACAAGAAAAAAAACTGAAGGAACGAAAAAGGTTGCTTCAAAAACTCCGGTTAGGAAAACTACCATAACTCCTTCCAAGAAAAAAGTGGTAGAAGAGAAAAAGGAAGAGGAGAAACCAATTCCTCCTGTTATTCCTGAACCAAAACCTGTAATAGAGGTGAAAATGGAAGATATTGTAGAAAAAGGGGATTTGTTATGGTGGAGGTTGAATAATAATAAATCTTATAGACACAAAGGGTCTATTATTAAACCAGGTCAAAGATTTCAAGCAAGAGATAGTGAAATTCCACTTGCTTTCAGAGATGTTATTATATGCATAGATCCACCGGAAAGGGTGGCAGAAGTTCGTGAGTTGGGGATAAAAAAGATGGTTGCTGTTACTCCAGATTTTGAAGTTCGACCCGGTAAAGAAGAGGGTAAATTTGATATTGTTTCTTTGGCTACTGGAAAAATTCAAAATGAGTCCCCACTGGAAGAAAAAGAAGCGAGAGACTTTTGTTCCAAATTGAATAGTTAAGAGAATTCTTATGAATTGGACTGTCCCACAAATTTGGAAAGGTGGGTCTTGTGTAATTCTTGGAGGGGGCTCATCTATTGTTAAACAATTTAATATTCCTAACGATATTGTACAGGGGGTGTGTGAGAAGAGGCTTTTGCCTTCCTCATATTCCCCCTTTATGGAATCTATCCATAACAGACATGTTTTGGGAGTTAATATGTCTTATAAGTTAGGAAATTGGGTGGACGTATTATTCTTTGGAGATGAGGGTTTTATAGAAAAATCAAATAAGGATTTGTTTTTATTTCCAGGATTGCGGGTGTCTTGTATGGAAACCAAGATAGAATACCCTTCTTTGAAGATTATTAAAAGGGATCATAAAAAGTGGGGTTTATCTTTTAATCCTTCTACCATTTGTTGGAATTTAAATAGCGGTGGCGCTGCTATTAATTTGGCTGTTCTTTTGGGAGTTAAGCAAATAATTTTGTTGGGGTACGATATGAATTTGGGTGAAAAGAATAATCAGCACTGGCATAATTACTATGGATCTAATTTGAAAACAGTTAAGGCTACTATGAGTATGCATATGAGATGTTTTCCTAAAATAGCAGAAGATGCTTTGGGAAAAGTAGAAATTTTAAATGCTAATCCTGAAAGTGCTATTCAAAGTTTTCCCAAAGTTAATTTAAGGGATGTATTATGTAATATACCCCTCTATTTTTGTTGACCGTACTAATTTTCATATGTGGGATCATCTTGATTTTGCGAGTGGGGTGAGTTTGAAAAGTTCTTTTACTTCCAAAGATAATTTGAAGGGGAAAGAAGAATTGACACAATTGTTGAAGGATGGAGGTTTTTTGAATGCTTAGTATTGTAATGGCATATTATGATCGTAAAAGGCAATTGTTACATACTTTGAATTCTATTCAGAAATCAAAAGTAAAGGACTTTGAAATAGTAATAGTAGATGATGGTAGTAAAGACACGGAAAGATTAGAGGACATTTTAATATCCTTTCCTTATATACGTCTTATTCGGGTAGAACCGAAGGACAAATGGTATATAAATACTTGTATGCCTATGAATCGGGGTATTGCTGAAGCTAAAGGAGATATTATTGTTCTTCAAAATCCGGAGTGTGTTCATGTCCAAGATGTTTTGTCTTATATAGTAGAAAATTTGACGGAGGAAAAGTATTTATCTATTTCTACTTACGCCTTCAATGAATCTAATGTTTCTCGATTAGATTATTTGTTAAATAATTTTGGGAAATTACCTCAACAGAGATATTTGTATGATTTGGGTTGGTATAATCACCCTGTCTATCGTCCGGTTTATTTTAATTTTTGTGCAGCTCTAACTCGATCTAATATATTGAAGTTAGGAGGTTTTGATGAACGATATGCTATGGGTTTAGCGAGGGACGATGTTGAATTTGTTGATAGGATAACTCGGTTAGGTTTGAAAAAAGAAATTCCTACAGAAGTATCAGTAATTCATCAGTGGCACTCTAAGGTGGAGCATTTTCATGAAGGTAATTATCCTAAGAGAATAAAGCTGAACATGAATATTTATCGTTTGTTTACTTGTAACGAAACCAATATTTACAAAGAAAATAGTTATGCCCAGAAAATTTAATACAGTAGTTCTTGCTTTAAGAAGCGGTGGAGATTTTAGTATTAAAGATGTGGAATTGATAGTAGATCATCTTCATTTTTATTATCGTGGTTTTCTTCCTTTACGAATAATATGTATGTGGGATCATGTGAGAGATACTATTTCTTTGAGAGAATATACAATTTATAGCACTCCTTACAAAAGTTGGAAAGGGTGGTGGACTAAAATGAATTTGTTTAGTCCAGAAATGAAACAGTTCCGTCCATTTTTATATCTTGATTTAGATACAGCGGTTGTAGGGGATGTTTCCTATTTGTTTTCTTTGGTGGACAAAGATTTTGTGGCTTTGAACGATTTTTTGAATCTGTCAAAAATGGCTTCGGGAGTAATGTGGATTCCAGAGGAAAGTTCTGTTTTGGACAATTTGTGGAGGGGGTGGATTAAGGATGCCGAAAATTATATAAAAAGGTTTAGAGGTGATCAGGATTTTCTTCGTACCTTTATATCATCTAAAATAGTTCTTTGGCAATCTGTAACGAATAAAATTTGCAGTTTTAAGATACATGAAAGAAAAAAGGAGTGGTTACAAAAAATTCCTTTTGGTTGTATTTTAATTTGCTTTCATGGACATCCCCGTATATTTCAAGCAAATTCTGTGAAATGGGTGGAAGAGTATATTAAGAGGGAAGATCAAGTTAGGTCTAAAGTTACGATAGTTATTCCTTACAAGGAAGATCGGGGATGGTTAAGGGAAGCGGTTAATAGTGTACCGGGGTGGGTTCAACTGCTCGTAAGTCAGGGAGAAGGATCATGGCCTCAAAATTTCAATAAGACTTTACCTTTTGTTACGGGAGATTATGTAAAATTCTTACACGAAGATGATATGTTGACTGAAAATTCCATAGAAGATTCTGTAAGGGCTATTGAAGAGCAAGGAGTGGATTTTATTCACGGTAGTTCCTATTCTTTATTTATGGATGGTTCTCCTATGACTGTGTATCAACCTCCAGAGCAAATAACCTTTGAAGATTTATTAATATGCAATCCACTTCACGGGGGTACTTTAATGTTTAAGAAGGAAATATTTGATAAATTGGGAGGATTTGATGAAACTTTAAGTCATGCTGAAGAATATGATTTTGTTTTAAGATGTTGGAGAGCTGGATTTAAGTTAGGCTATTGTAATAGCATTCTTTATTTTTATCGTAAACATGACAAACAAAAATCAAAGGATGTGGAAGAGGTTTTAAAAGTTAGTTCTGAAGTTTCTAAAAGACATGCAGATTGTTGATAAAACATATAGTCCTATATTTGTAACTGGAATAGAAAGATCAGGTAATAGTATTGTTGCCCGAATATTATCGTTATGTGGAGCTTTTACTGGTAAGACTACTATTATGAGTGAAAATTTGAAACTCAAGAATTTAGTAGATTTCTTTTACAAATCTCAAGGTTACGATGTCAGGGGACAATATCCTTTACCTAATTTAAACAATCTATCCATTCCATTTATTTGGAAAGATAAGGTGTTAGAGATTCTGAATAGGGAAGAATATGATCCCTCTAAATTATGGATGTATAAAAGTAGCCGACTTTCTCAAATATGGCCTGTTTGGAATTATTCCTTTCCAGATGCTAAATGGTTAATTGTTCGTAGAAGGTCAGCTGACGTAGTTTACAGTTGTATGAATACTGATTTTATGGATGCTTATTCTGATAAAACGATTCAACAATTGATTGGAGTAGAAGGGGAAAGAGAGGGGTGGTTGTGGTGGATTCATCAGCACGAAGATCGTTTTGTGGAGATGATCCAGGCAGGATTAAATACCAAAATTATTTGGCCAGAAAGATTATTGAATGGTGATTATCGTCAGATTTACGATATGTTGGAATGGGTAGGATTAAAATGGAAAGATGATATTATTCCTTTATTGAACGAAACTTTAATAAAGTCAAGAGATGGCAAGAGTAGTAGCAGCTGATGTTCAAGCCATTTTGGAAACAACTTTGGCTGAAGCAGTAATAACTCCATATATTACCAGCGCAAACGCAATGGTGGATGAAGTTATGGGAACGGAGGAAACCAGTGATATTCTGAAGGAAATAGAACGGTGGCTTGCAGCTCATATGATTGTAATAACCAAGAAGAGACAGGCTATTAAGGAAGAGGCAGGAGGGGCTGCTATAACATATACGGGTAAGTATGGATTAGGGTTAGAGTCCACTTCTTATGGTCAAATGGTTTTATCTTTGGATACTTCTGGGGCTTTTGCTTCTTTGTCTTTGAAGAGTGTTCATTTTCATACTTTTCCGCAAGAATCTGATACAGATGATTAATTATGAGTATTACTACTTTCATAGAAAAAGTTTGTGTACAAACAGCTGTATATTGGGGAAATCCTCAAGATGATGGATACGGTAAATACACTTTTGATGCTGCAGTAGAAATAGATTGTCGTTGGGAGGGAAAGGTAGCAGTGGTGTTAGATCGTATGGGAAAAGAAGTAATGACGGATGCCCAGGTAATGGTAACTCAAGATTTAGATATTGGAGGATTTTTATATTTAGGTTCTTTGGATGATTTGAGTAGTGAACCTGATCCTTACGAAGTAGAGGATGCTTATGAAATAATGGCTTTTGAAAAGATACCATTGTTTTGTTCTACCGATGAATTTGTTAGAAAAGCTTTTTTAAATGAAGGGAATTTGAAATAATGGCTCGACCGGGATTTAATTTGACTGGAATGGATATAGTCCTCAAAAATTTTACGGCCAAGACTACAGGAATGAAAATTAAGGCTTTAAGAGGTATGGTAAAGGGGGCTGCAAAAGTTCGTAGGGATATGGACAAATCCAGTCCTAAAATTCCGGTGGATGTAGGTAATTTAAGAGCAAGTTGGTTTATTTCTACTGTTTTGGGTATTCAAAGTGGTGAAGGAGGTGCTGTTTTTACAGAAATGAAAAATGGTAAGAGAGCAAGAAGAGAAGGTTTTGCTTTAGAAATGGCAATGGAACACGCCAGTGTAACATCAAGGGCTGTGTCCATAGTAAAATCAGCAACAAATATGACTTTGATAATGGGGTTTTCTGCTAATTACGCTATTTGGGTTCACGAAATGGGGGTCACGGTTAGAAAGGGGATGAATATAAATTGGACCAGACCAGGTTCTGGGGCTTGGTTTTTTCGGTATCATATCAATAATAATATAAACAATATTCGTCAATATATAGTAAATGAAATGAAAATAAAATGAATTCAGTTTGTGAAGATATTAAGGATATATTATTGGCTGATTCTGATTTAGGATTACAATTTGGAGTAAATTTATTTATAGCCAGAGAACCAGCCAAACCTTCTACTTTTCCTTGCATTTCTCTTTACGATGTTCCGGGGTATGATCCTCAACTAACTTTTACCAAAGGTGAAAATTATTTTAGAGATAGTTTTCAAGTAAGAGTTAAAAGTGATGATTATACTACTGGATATGCTAAAGCTTGTGATATAATGATTTCACTCCATGGCCGGGGGCCAGAAACATGGAATGGAACTTTATATACTGTTATCGCTTGTTCTTTAAGTCCTGCTCTTTTGGGATGGGATGATAACAATCGTGTTATTTTTATTACTAATTTTAATGTTCAACGTAGATGATCTAAAAAAGGAGGTTAAACTATGGCAAGCAATGCTATTTCCTCTGTGGGTGTCAAGTTTTATCGTTGGTCATCTTCTTCTGAATGGGAGGCTATAGCTGAAATTTCAGGAGTGGAGGGGCCAAATAATACAAGAGAAACCATAGACGTAACTACTTTGGATTCATTGGATGGATACCGTGAGTTTATCGGGAGTTTTAGGGATGGTGGGAATGTAAACCTTACTATGAACTTTACTCGTATTACTTATGCGTTATTCCATACAGATTTTGAATCTGATGTACATGGCAATTACAAAGTGGTACTATCCGATACTGTTGCTACTACTTTGGAATTTGAAGGATTGGTTACGGAGTGTCCTCTGGCTGCTTCAGTAGGCAATCAAGTAACAAGCAATGTAGTTATCAAAATAACGAGCAAACCGTTGTTGTATGATAACTCTTCAGATGCTTATTATATTTAATTGAATGTAATCCTAATCAGGGATTTCTTTTTAATAATAAATCTAATCAAAATGGTAAAGTATTTAAAGTACAAAAGGCAAGGGGAAAAGGAACAATCATTTCCTATTAGAATTTCCTATTATGTTCTTCGTAAATTGAAGGAACAAGGTAAATCTTTATTGGAAGATACCGGAGAAAATTATGATATTCAGGAACTTATGTTTTTTCTTAGTTGTGAATCAGGAGCTAAAGCGGAGGGTAAGAGTGTGATTTTTACTCAGGAGGAAGTGCCTGATGTTTTGGATTATGATGACAATTATTTTAAGTTTATAGAAATAATGTCTGAATTCTTTAATAATAAGATTCCGGATATATCAGGAATAAATCCTCCTGCCGGTATGAGGAGGAAAGAGGAGGAAAAAAAGTAACATTAATAGAAATAGTAGAACAAATAAAGTATGATGAACTTGTTGGAATTGCTATTTCTAAATTTGGATTAAGTGCAGATGAGTTTTATGATTTGTGTCCAATAGAATTTCGATATGCTTTATTACACTATAATAAAGGAGAAGAAACACATATAAAATTGTTATATACAGTAGCCCGTTATTTGGCTACTCATATTTGGAATAGTGCTGGACGTTCTCTACAAGGTAAAAGAATAATTACTCCTGAAGAAGTTAATACTTTTTCATGGGAAAAAGAAGTTTCTAATATTGACAAGATGAAAGTTCAATTAATGAATATTGCAGTAGCTTATAGAGACAAACCTGTTAAAGAACGAAAAAGATGACGTACCAAGGCGATGCCGGGTTTTTAGGTATTCTCCATGCCAAGATGGAGATAGACGTTACTCAACTTGATGCTACTAAAGCTCAGATATTAGCGTGGGAAAAATCTACTACCAGAAAGTTAAATACGGTTGCTCAAAGAATCCGTACTTTTGGTTATTTGAGTACGGCAGTAGTTACTGTTCCTATGATTGCTGCGGGAAAGGCTATGGTTAAAATGGCATCGGATTATGAATATTCGATGCAAAAAATAGTTGGGTTGGCAGGTACGGCTCAAAGTGAAATAAATCAACTTTCCAGAGGAATAATGGCTCTTGCTCCAATAGTTGGTAGGGGGCCAAGAGAATTGGCAGAAGCCCTTTATTATATTCGATCTTCTGGTATAAGGGACATCGCTCAATCTATGGATGTTTTGACTTTGGCGTCAAAAGCATCCGCAGCGGGTATGGGAGAAACTCAGCAAATTGCACGTTTATTGACTTCCGCTTTAAATGCTTATCGAGGTACTGGTTTGACTGCTGCCTATGCTACGGACGTTTTAACAGCTGGAGTTAGGGAAGGAACAGGAGAGGCTAAAGATTTTGCTAATGCTTTAGGTCAGGTTATTCCTATTGCCGCAAATTTACAAGTTCCTTTTGATCAGGTGGTCGGAGCTATGTCTGCTATTACTTTGACTGGTTCCAGTGCTGCCAATGCTGCCGTGTATTTAAAAGGGATGTTTAACAATTTAATGAAGGAAACGGAGAAAGGGGCGAAATTTTTATCAGATGCTTCCTATGCTTTGAACAAAATGAATTTGAGTTATGAAGATTTAAGGAAGATTTTGAAGGAAGAAGGGGTAATGGGATTGATGGAGAAACTGCGTTTGTTAACAGATGCTTATGGGGAAACTTTGGTAGCAAAAGTTTTTCCCAATATTCGATCAATGACCGGTGCTCTTTCTTTAATGGGAAAGAATTATGAGTACAATTCTGAATTGATGCAAAGGGTAACCAAAGCCACTGGTTCTTTGGCAGTGGCTTTAGCATCCGTTTCTACTACTATAAAAATGAGGTATGATAAAGCTATGTCAAAAATAGCTATATCTCAGATATTATTTGGTAAAACAATAGCAGAGGGTCTTTTACCAATCTTGGAATGGTTTGCCCGTAAATTAGAAAAGGTTGCTCATTGGTTTGATTCTTTAACAGAAAGTCAAAAGAGAAACAAATTAATGTGGTTGGCAATAATAGCCTTGATGGGGCCAGTGTCTTTGTATTTTTCTACTTTGATTTATACTATTTCTGGTTTGGCTACGGTAGTCTGTAGGTTAGCAGCAGTATTGGCTGGGCCACTTATAAAGAGTTTGACCAGTTTAGTTACTTTTGTAAAGGCTTCTCTTGCTACTTCTTTAGGATTGGCAGGGGCTATTGGAATTGTAGTAGTTGCTTTGGCGGGTTTAGCTTACAGTATCTATCGAATTGTTCAATCTCAAAAACAATTAAATCAAGTAGATTCAGAAAGAGTTAGGATAGATAAAATCATGTCTAATGCAGAAGGTCAAGTAGCAAGACAGTACGCAGAAGAACAGGCTCAATTAGAAGTTTTAACCAAGACATTGTCTGATTCTAATACTCCTTTAGAAGTTAAACAACAATTAGTTAGGGAATTCAATAGTAGATTTGGAGAATATCTTTCCAATCTTTTAACTGATAAAAGTACCCAAGAGGATATTAAAAAAGCGTATGATGAGGTAAATTCCAGTTTAATTGAGAGAATAGATTTAGAATCCAAATTAGCAGTAGCAGGAGCATTAGGGGAAGAACGAGCCAGTGTAATAATGAGACAATTAGACCTCATTCGGAAACGTGCAGAAAAGATGAGGGAAATGGATCAATTACAAAAGGAAATTGATGTAACACCTATTGGTGGGGTGGGTTCTAAATGGGGTGGAGTAGGATTGGATAAGGCTTCTCAATTAAAAAGAGATTTATACGCAGCTAATTTTAATGTAAAAGAATATAATACTGCTTTAGCTGGTACTCGTGAAGAACTTCTTTTAATAGATGAAAAGATTAAATCCATCCAAGAACTTCCTGGAGTGGGTACTTTGTTATTTAAAAAAGACAAAGGGCCAGGAGGAGGAACGGGAACAGCTTTATCTTATTATCAGGAGTTGACCAAAGCAATAGAGGAGGATACAAAAGCACTTCAGAATCTATCCGAAACAGAAGCTAATAGTGCAGAAGCAGCAAGATTAAGAAAATCTATTGATGAGAATCAAGCTAAACTTGATGCTTTGATGGGAAGGAATATGAAATCGTTAAAAGCTGATGCTAAAGATTATTACAATACTCGTGAGTTGTTGGCGGAAGCTACTGCTCGAAAACTTATTCAAAAGGAAGAGGATTTACAAAGTCGGTTAGTGGAAATTCAAATACAAGCCAAACAAGAAGAAATAGACGTTGAAACAGACCCTACTCATAAAAAATATTTACAGGCTCAAAAAGAGTTAATGATTGTTAATGAAGTTAATCGTAAAAAGAAAGAGGCTTCTGACAAATTATTTGACTATAAAGAGAAACAATATGAATTGGAGGCTGGAATAGCTAAGCAGAATGCGGAATTGACTATCGCTGATAGTGAAACGCTGGCCAGAAAGATAGAGTCCATAGAAATTGATAAAGAACGTAGGATATTACTTGCTCGTGAAGCTCTTTATCAAGAGGACATAACTCATGAAATGGAGATGCTGGATATTCGTGAAAAGGCTAATTCTCAGGCTTATTACGATACTTTAAATAGTCTTGCTCGTCAATTGGCTGCTTACAACGAAACTTTTGCAGGTAAAAAAGCTCTTCTGGATAAGGATTTTGAAACAGGTAGGATTGGACAGGAGCAGTATAATGCTGATATGCGTCAATTAATTATTGACATTTATAATTTCAAAAATAAGACTGCTGCTGAAAGTTTAAAGTTTATTAAAGGATTGACTGATCAAGAAAGAAACAAAGTTATTCAAACTTTAGAATATTTGGTAGCTACGGCTAAAACAATTGCAGAAAAAGCAAAATTCCAAGATATTTTGGATCAAGCAATTGATCTGAAGAGAATGGATAATACTTTGGAACGAGTTAAGACTTTTGGGGAGATAATGACTCAATCTTTGAAAAGTATAGGGGATCGTTTGGCTCAAGGAGCTGAGTCTTGGGAAGACTATCGAGATACGGCTGTAAATGCTATTAAGGATGTTATTACTGCTATCATAAAAGAAACGATTGTTAAATTGATTTCTCAGATGGCGGAAGCTGCTGGGATACCTACTGGAGGGTTAGGTGGTTTATTAGTTTTAGGGTTTAGTCATCTTATTGGAGGATATATTGCAGGGGCTTTTGCTACGGCTTTAAATACAGGGGATATTAAAATACCGGGATTAGCAGGAGAAGGAAGTGTGTATGGACCAAGTTTAGTTTTAGCTGGGGAATATCCTGGGGCTTCTCAAAACCCAGAGCATTTTATTCGGGATAGTACATTGCGAGGATTAATAAATACTTCTGGGGAAAGGTATATTGCGGAAACAGAAATATCAGCTCGTAAGTTAAGAATATTGTTGAAAAGGGAGGACGCTTATCAAAATAGAGGTAGATAATGGCAGACTGGGCTTTGAAGGCATATTGTTCTTATTATGACCGATATCAAAATCTTTGGGATTTAGAGATATATCAAGATTTGGATTTGTTAGGGGAGGGAGAAGATTCCAGTTTGACTGTTGTTAATTTCTTGGGGGGTCGTAGTCCTCTCGTGTATAGGCGTGGCCCATCTGGGGATTTGTACACTGTAATAAAATCTACAGAAGCCATAGTTACGATGGTGGTTGCTCACGGGGAAAGTTTTGATTGGATGTTTGATGATTTTCAAGCCCGTAAGTTTAAATTGAAGGTATTAAAAAATAGTGTAGTAGATTATTACGGATATTTAATCAATGATCAGTTTTATGATGATTTGGGATATGCTCGTGTTTTGACCATTACTTTTAGTGATCAATTGAATTTATTAGGAAGTGTAGATTTTGAGTACGTTGATGTTCACACTTTATTATATCAACTTTGTTATGTTTTAGAAAAAACAGGTTTGCAACTTCCTATTAATATAGCTTGTAATATTTTTCAAGTGGATATGGATAAAGGGGCTGGTTATACCCCCTTCAATCAAGCCTATTTATCTGCAAGTATTTGGCAGAGTGAGAATTTCCAGTACGGTTTTTGTGGTACTGTATTGGAGGAGATATTAAAAGTCTTTTGGTGTAGGATATTTCAATCACAGGGAGAATGGTGGATTTGTAGAGTAAGGGATTTACAAAAGACTCCTATATATTGTTGTAAATTTACGTATGCTGGAGTTTACGTTTCTAATAGTCTTTTAACTCCTCAACTTGCTACCACAACTGGTACCCAAATATTTAGTCCTGAAATTAGGAAGGTGGCAGGTAGTGAATTAGAGTATTTACCAGATTGGAAAAGTAGAGATTTAAAAGTAGATTATGGATTGAAACCTTCTTTAATTAGTGGTTTGAACGCTGATGCTTATTGGTCTGATCCAGTTACTCACTCTGCTTGGGATAATCAAGGTGGTATTTGGTATCATGTAGGAGGAACAATTGATGGATTTAATAAAGGTTTTATCAAGGCTTATACGAGTGATAGGGATTTTATTAGCACTCATTTGTATATAGCGTCCCCTTTAGCAAATATATATAATGATACTGATTATGTTTTTAAAGTAACTTGTGGTAGAAATAAAGCAGAATTAAATTGGCTCTTTCCTTCAGAATGTAAAGTTCAATTGCTTTTAATGGTTGAGGGTGTAGAGGCTTATCATTATGACGATGTAGGTAAGGAGTGGAAAGCTGAAGGATTTGATGTAATAGAAGGGATTAAATTTAAGGAAATTGACACAAGTGACATTGCTAATAATTTAGTAGAGTATAAAATAGAGGTTGTAGCTCCCCCAGTGGATGGACAAATAAAAATTGTCTTTTATGCTCCTTATCGGCATACTCTTGGGAACAATGCTTATTTTTATATAGGGAGCGTGTCCTTTGAAAAATCAGATGAAAATGAGAATTTGCCAACAGGAGAGATTTCCAGAGTAAATATTGATTCTGATGCTTTTTATGTTCCTGAAGAATATTCTATTAAAATGAATGGAGGAGCAGTTATTCGGGAAAATGGAGAAGGAGGATTTGTTCAAATAAATACAGATCGCTATTTTGGGACACTTGCTTTAACTGAAGATTTGGCAGTAATAGATGATGATTGGTGGGAGATATATGATTTGTCTTCTGAAGGAACAAGGAAATTAAAAGATTGGTTGTTATATCATTGGAAGTGTCAGCACGCTTATCCAACAAAGTCTTTACAGGCTTCTTTTGTAGGAGATGGAATTTTGCCTACTTCTATTTTAAAGTTGACAGAGTTTGAGAATGAGTTGTATATTTGGGATGATGTAGAGTTTGATACAAAGTCTGGAATTTGGGATGGTACTTGGCTTTTGTTAAGAAATACTACAGGGTTAAAAACGGGTCAAACTTTTGAATCAGAATTAATTGAGTGGTCTATCAGTGTAAAATCTGCCAGTTTAATTGGTACTATTGTATCTTCTTCTGGAGAAGAGAATTACAAGAGTGGGAAAGAAACTTTGATTGTAGGTGAAAATACTATTTTGTATTCTACTCCGTTTGATGATACGGATGTTGATTTAGATCCATTAGCTCTTGTAACAGCAGATGGAGAAATTGTTTGGTTAGTTCCTTATTGGGATAGTGAAGTGACGGAAGATAGAGGTTTCAAAGTAGATACAGCTTTTGCTGGTGATATAAATTATTTTGCAAGGAGAAAGAAATAAGATTGAAAGGAAAAGAAATTTTTTAATTCTTTAACTTTATACAATGAAAAATAATAAAGTGAAACGATACTTGACTTTGATATCTTTTTTAATGATATCTTTGTTTTCCTTTGGTCAAGCTCCTGTAATTACGAAGCAAATTAAGGCTGATTCTACCCGGATTAAGAAGTTAATATCTGATCCAGTAAAAATTACTGGTTATGGAACGATTTGGGATGGATTAGATTCTGCACGGTATATGGATGAAAACGGGGTAAAATATAACCTGATAGATAAATACACCAAAGCTGAGATAGATTCCCTGCTTGGGGATTCTCTTGCCCTTTTTGTTCGGTACACAGATTCAACGACTGTTTTCCTGACTCCTGCCCAACTTTTTTATGGATTTAATTTTCTTGGCGGAAATGACCGCACGATCCGCATTGATGGTCATGTCGGCGAAAATCTGATTATTGAGGCAGCC
>Ga0172371_10005816_pt1 | contig 18160 bp, 39 predicted proteins | sample Lak12m_FD_114543 | JGI IMG/M metagenome (GOLD analysis project Ga0172371, IMG submission 114543) | Freshwater microbial communities from Kabuno Bay, South-Kivu, Congo - kab_022012_12m | ecosystem: Environmental > Aquatic > Freshwater > Lake | place: Democratic Republic of the Congo: South-Kivu...
ATCTCCACTTGAACTAATCTCAACACATGCTTTTACGCCCTCGTATATAATTTCGTTATTTTGTGTAACTTGAATTTGATAATCGTTAATATTATAATCAATAGCCATTACAATCCAACCAATTGTAAAAAATAATAATATAAAAATAAATATTGCTAAAAATATAAAGCCACAAATTTCTAGCGCCTGTCCCTTTTTGTTTGTTGTTATCATGTGTTCCTTTATATATAGTTATTAATTTTATAGTATTTAAATCTTTCTATTAGAAAAATCAAACTATTTTTTAACTATTTCCTCCTTTTTAATCATATTAAATAACCAAATTCCTTTGCCTAAATGTATTGCACCCGGAAGTTCTTCAAAACCCGTTGGAACTTTTCTGCCAATGTATCTAAATATTTTTCTTTGTTCTTTTTTTGTTTTTTGTTTATTATTTACTTTCTTCATTGCTATTTTATGATGTAATTGAATACAACTAAAACATTTCTTTTGATATTTACCGCATTTATTATTATCTCGTTCTATCTTCAATCCACAATCTTCGCATCTTCGTCCTAATGGCATTTTGATTTATTTTTATTTAATTGTTTGTTTATTCGTTTTATTAATTTCTCTTCTATTATTACTTCTACGGGTTTAATGTTGTTAAATATAAATACTTCTAAACCTAAATTATTTAATAATACTTTTCCGTTGCCTAAATATGTTCCTATTGGTTTGTCTTTCATAATTCACAAATTTCTTTTAATTGTTCCCACGCTTTTAGTATTTTTCTGTGTTGTTTATCTGAGAAATTATAGCTTTTACTATTGCTAAGTAATTCTCCTAATTGTATGAATATATTTTGTATTGTTTGTTCTGCGTATTTTTCCATTTTTATTTTCAACTTTTTTCAGTTTCCTTATAAAGTGCTAAATCTAATGGGCATGCTATACCCTTGATAATTGCAGTTATTTTATTTGTCGTCCAATTACGATAACGATGAGCCAATTCGGGCGGAACGCCCGCTTGTCTTAGTTTATTGTATAATTTACGTCTAAGTGCTTTCTCTTCTTTCGTGTTGTGCTGCCTCATTTTTATATATAATTATTAATTAGTTTCCATATATTGTTTTGCAAATTTGATAGCGTGAGATTTAAATTTAAATTCTTTTTGCCAAATTATTTTATCAAATGGACTACCAGGATAACTGAGTGTAACATGGGGAATTCCACTTATATTTGTAACTCTTAAAACTATATATTTTTTATTATTAATTTTTTGGTAAGTAAATGTATTACCATAAACATGTTTCCATTCTTTTTTCATATATAATTATTAATTTTATAGTATTTAAATGTTTCTATTGATAAAATTAAAGTTAAATTTGACCTAAAGCATATATAATTATTAATTTTATTGTTTAGTATTCCTTTATTTTAAGTTCGTTTTAATGTTTCTAAAAATAAAAAAACAATAGTATAAGGTTTAAACTATTGAAAATTCAATAGCGTAGGTTTTTGGTATTTGGTTTTTGCAGTGCTATGACCTTCTTTTTTTATATACCATATAAAATATAACTATAAATATATATTAAAATTAAAAATAATATATATATAATAAGTAAGAAACAATAGTAGCTTTATAAAGAGCCTATATAAAATCACTGTTCTTGGGGTTCATCTATCATTTTTAGAAACATTAAAACGAACTTAAAACCAGATTTGCAAGATACCATAGTTGTTTTATCAGGAATTATTTTGTTTTATGGCGCCTTCGGCGCAAATAGAATTAATAATATTATTTTGCGATAAAGATTTATAAAGGATAAATATAATTAATAATTATATAACAATTTAATAATAATTAACTAATAATTTGAATTTTGATTTTTTCAATAGAAAGATTTATAAACTCTGATTATTATTAATAATTATACTTTTGATTGAATGATTGATTTGAATGAATTAATCAAACAATGACATATTTAAAACTCGGTGATAAGGTAAAAGAAATAAAATCAGGTCTAATAGGAAAAATAATTTCTATTCAAGAAACCTATTCTAACACCAACGGTAAAGAAGAAAGCGAAGAGGCTTGTGAGGTTGTGTTTAATGAGAAACTTAGTGCTTGGTATAATCCTTCGGATTTAATTCTTGTTTCTCGTATCATACAACCCGTAGAACCTATTAAATCCTTACAAAACCCTATCAAGGTTAAACGAAAAGAGGAAAACAATGGTAATCTATTAAAAGAATTAAACGACTATCTAGAAAACCTTAGAATTAAATTAAATCAGTCTTTAAAAGACTTGGAGAACGCAGTTGGAGACAAATTTTATTACTAAAGGCGCAATTAGAGAATTTATTCATGAAAACGACTTTCAAATAAGCGGAGAAGTGTATAGTGAACTAGAACGTAAAGTTGCAATTTTATTATTAGACGCAATTGAAAGAGCTAAATTTAATGGACGAACTACGGTTTTGTCTGGGGATTTGTAAAAATGATAAGAAAAAATAAAATGACGTTTTGGGATACTATTACAAATACAAAAGTGACAATAATAGAAATATATTTATTCGGTATAAGAATTTATAAGGAGGTCATACAAGATGGGAGCTAATATAGAAATATTAAGCATTTGGCTGATGACATTAGCATTTGTAACTTTAAAATTAGTTGGATATATAGATTGGAGTTGGTGGTGGGTGTTTGCACCAATTTGGATTTCATTTGGCTTAATGTTAACGATAATTATCATATTAGTAGTAATTGTTGGAGCAGTAGCGTTAGCAACATCATAAATCATACTCACCCGTAACGATAGGAAATTGTGGCTCCTTAGCGGAACGTATAAGCCGAAAGGCAACCTACACAAAGTTGTTGTGAGGCAACGTGTAGCCCGGTAATCTATAAGAAGATGCCACTGGTTATAGGAAAGACAAAAATCCATGTCTGCGGGTCTTGGTAAAAGAGGCGAATTGAAGCTGGGAAGATGGCGACTGGCCGTAGCGCAAAATAATACTACGGCTCAATATTTACATTTGGGAGATGTTAGAAAAATGAGAGAAGAATTAGCTAAAAAAAGATTTGGAAAATTGTGGAATAAAATGCTTGATGCAATGGAAGGAAATACAGTAGGTGTTTTAGAAGATGGCACAATTGATTATTATGATTATGACATAGAAGATGCTTATAAGCAAGTAACTAAAGGACAAATAAAAAAAGATTGGGATTAAAATGGCAAAGAAAAAATATACACAACAAGAAGTTGAAAAAGTTTTAAATGCAATGGGTGTAACAGGACTAATTTGTATTAAAGGCTTAGGAACTTTCATGTTTGCTAATAAACGTGAAGATAGACTTAAAATAATAGATGCAGCACGAACAGAAATGTTGTATGAAGATAGACAACGAGAATTATTAGTTGAGAGTTGGTTTCAAGGAAAGAACTTAATTAAAAATAAACAAAGTTATATTGGATAATGGGAAAGCATTTTAATAAAGTAATGAATAAGATGTGTAGTTATGTAGGAGTTAAGTTTAAAGATATAAATCCTAAGAAAGAAAATTGGTTTTTAGAATATTCTTGGACAGATGAACAAGAAGCAGATTTTGTAAAATGGTTTGTTGATTATTTATATTCAAGTAGTGAAGCACGAAGAGAAATAATGACATATCCAATTAAAGATAAAAAAATGATAATTAGAATGGTGTTAATGTTCATATTAAATTATGGCTGGAGATTAGAAGATGGGAAGAAAAAAGATTAAAGATAAAAATTTAGTAAGAAGTGTTAGTTTGCCACATCAATTATGTAAATGGATAGATGAAAATAAAGATTTTAATCTTAGTAAATTTTTATCAGTATATTTACAGGATTACATAAACAATCATCCAAAACAATTAACATGAAATATAAAGAAGGTGACATCGTTGAAATAACATGGCTTGATGCATGCGGAGAACAAAGAGAAAGTATAGAAGAATTAAATAAAATTAATCCGGCATCTTGTTTAGTTAAAACAAAAACATATGGTGTATTACACGCCGAAGACGACCTTGCAATTATAGTCGTTGAAGAAATTAGTGAAAGTGAATGCGATTTTACTTGTATTCCTAAAAGTTTAATTAAAAATATAAAAATATTAAAATGAAAAAAGAATTAGAAGATAAATTGTTTAAAAAATATCCCACACTATTTCCTAATGGCAGAAATGTTGATAAAATGGAAAGTTTGATGGTTTTTGGCTTTGAATGTGATGATGGTTGGTTTAAATTAATAGATAATTTATGTAAAGACATTTTAAAATACAAAGAAGGTAATAAAGTAATCGTTGTTCAAGTAAAAGAGAAGTTTGGAGGATTAAGATTTTATACGGAAGGAACATCAGACGAAATTTATGAATTAATAAGAAAAGCAGAAGAAGATAGTTATAATATTTGCGAAATTTGTGGAGAACCGGGAAAGAATAGAGAAGTAAAAATGTGGTATAAGACAGTATGCGATAAACATTTCAAACAACTGAAAGGAGGTAAGAAAAAATGACAGAAGAAACAAGAAGAGAATTGACAAGTGTTGAAAAAGAAGAAATTACAAAAAGTTTAAACGATAGTTTAGTAAAGCAACCTATTTTAGAATGGAAACTAGAACACGCAAAACTTATGCTTTCTAAAGGTTTAGAAATGAATTATTTAGAAGCAAAAATGAAACTAGAAAGTGATATTGCACAATTAGAAAAACAAGTTAAATATGAAACTAAATTTCAAGAGGCATACAAAGAAATACTAGAAAAGGGAATTACTGTTGAAAAAGAAAATGACGGAACAAGTAACAAAGAAACTGAGTGATTACACTATTGAAGAACTAAAATCATTAGCATACGACGAACTAGTTAAAGTTGATGTTGCTAGAAATAATTTAGAATTATTAAATAGAGAAATTGCTAAACGAAGTCAAGCTTCTGTAGAACAAAAATAACATGGTAGAAGGAGTAAGTATATTTAGACCACAAACAACTGGAGAAAAAGCAGATTATATTGAAGTTGGAACAAAGACAAATATGGATAAATTTTTAAATAAATTATCTACAATCCAACAAAAATATATGAAGGAATATAAACCATTTTGTCTTAGATGTGCAAAATTAGATTTTGAGAAAAAGGCAGAAGAAATTAAAACTGAAGCTCAAATGACAGGTATGACATCTCAAGTTGAAGCTTTTGACGTTGCTAATTTAGAAAAATATGGTGATAAAGAAAGATTTGAGTTAGTTGACGTTAGAGACGTAAGAGAAGATAAATTACTAGATGGTATAAGAAATACTGTAATTGTTGGAAAGGAATACGTCTTTAAATGTAAAATTAGAGGGTGTGGTTACAAGATGTTTGTAGTTAGAGAAGAAGTTGCTAAAGTAGATGAATATTTTGGTATTACTAAAAAACAAGAAGTAAAAGCTACTAAAGCTTAAATAATTTAATTTTTTATTTTTTTATTTTTTGATTGAATGATTGATTATATTTAAAATGTTAATAGGAATAAAAATACATAAAAAAGAATGCTTAAAATGCAAGAAGAAGTTCATGGGTATAACTAAAGTTGTATATAGTAAATGCTTAGGCAAGCACTATGTTTCAGATTATTTTTGTTGTAAATATTGTAGAAAAGAATTTTATAATAATATGTTTTGGAATATTGGATTTAGTGATGCTTTAGATTTATATAAGAAAAATAAAAAGAGGTTTTTAAAAATAATAAATGGTTAGTATTCGTTGTGCTGATTGTCGTGTTAAATGTGCATACCGTGAACATCTTTTGAGAAAAGATGCAGATAGCACGTGCATTGTTCCTATGCGAAGAGAAATGGCTCTTGCAAAAGGCGAAAATATAAGTTTTTTAGATGAAATAGATTTAAATGGTGTTACAAAAGAAATTATAGATTTTCTTTTAGATGCAGTTAGAGAAAGTAAAGATGAACGAAAAGCTATGCGTTTAGCAGAAGTATTAATAGAATTAAAAAAAGCTTGGTATCCTGCAGCACAAACTAATAAAAATATAAATGTTAATTTGTTTGAAAATCAATTAAATAAATGGCTTGAAGTTGAAACTAAGATTGCTGAATATAAGAAAAATAATCCGGTAGAGATAACAGTTCAACAACCCGAAGTTAAGAAAGAGGATTTATAATGGATGATAAAAAATTTAAAGATTTAATACAACGAATATGTAATTTATTAATTGGTGTATCATTTACAAAAGAACAAGCAATAGAAATTAGAAATTGTATATTGCCTTTTTTGATGCGTGTAGAAAATGGTAAGAGATAAAAAAAGAATAAAAAAGATATTGAAAGAAATAGAGAAAATATGGAATAACGCCCCAGATATGCGTTTCGGACAATTATTAATTAATATCGGCTTAGTTCCAGACGATATGTATACTTGGAATGTAGAAGATGAACCCGACTTGTTAAATCAATTAAAACGAATTAACAATGGCAGAAGAGAAATATAAAAACATAGACATAAATAGATTTAGTCAGTTTTGGTTTAAATTTTTATTATATACTTATCAATTGAGTTTTCTTAAAGCGTGTTTAACAAAAAACAGAGTTGTTGCGATTTGGCCAAGACAAAGTGGTAAATCACAAACGGTTAGTGTATATTGCTTATTTAGAGCGTTATTAGATAAAATACAAATAATTATTGTTGCTCCTACACAATCTCAGTCTGGAGAATTGTATTTAAAAATTAGAGCAATGGCAGAAGAAAATGAAGTTATAAAATCTCAAATTACTAAATCAACAGAAACAGAAATGATATTTTTAAATGGTTCTAGAATATTATCTCTTCCTTGCGGACCAGAAGGAAAAAGTATTAGAGGATATACTGCAGACATAGTTGTATTAGAAGAAGCTGGAATTATGAAAGATAGCATAGTTAATACTGTTATTCTTCCTATGATTGCAGCTAAAAAAGATAAAGGGCAAATTATTAAAATTGGAACGCCATTATTAAAGAATAATTTTTATGAAAGTTGTTTTAATAAAAAATATGAAGTTATTAAAATAACATGGCGTGATTGTGTTGAAGTTGGACAATATAGTTTAGATTTTATAGAAGAACAAAAATCTAATTTATTAGCAAATGAATTTCTTACAGAATATGAAGCAGAATTTCCAGACGATAGTATGTCATTTTTTACTCAAGAATTAATAAATAAATGCATAGACCAGTTTACATTATGGAAAGATTGAAAGGGGGCATAAAAATATTATTAAAAATTATATATTTAAAAACAAAAAATGAATAAAGATATAAGAGGAAAATGTATTCATTGCGGAAAAAGAACACGACATAAAGTTGGCGAAGAATGGGTATGTATTTTTTGTGATATGAGTTTAGACGATAAGGTTTCTAAGGACGAAGAAGATGTTTTACATGCATTACGTGGCAGTAAATTAACTCCTGCTGAAATTAAAAGTTTATTAGCTTCTAATAAACCTCAAAGAACAACAGGAAAACCATATGAAGCAAAAGGGACAAAACTTACAATCGGCATATTTGGCGATACACACATTGGACATCAATGTTATGATGCAAGATTAATGACATATGCAGCAAAAACATTTAATGATAGAAAAGTAGATTTTGTAATTCATACTGGCGACATTTGCGAGGGACACTATGAAAGTAAAAGAGAAGGAAGTGTATTTGAATTAACTGAAGTCGGCGGAGATGCTCAAGTTAAAAGAGCAGTTCAAGAACTAAGTCAGATTAAAAGACCATTATATTTTATTACTGGAAACCATGAAACAAATACTTTCTTTAAAATGAGCGGATTTGATATTGGAACTATAATAGAAGAAAAATTAAAGAACGCACATTATTTAGGGCAAGCAAAAGGCATTATTAAATTACCAAATGGTCAACATATAGAAATACAACATCCAGACGGTGGAAGTAGTTACGCAATTAGTTATCGTTCACAGAAAATCGCAGAGAGTTTAGACGGCGGAACAAAACCAGCAATTTTACTTCTGGGTCACTATCACAAAGCGGAGTATTTATTTTATCGTAATATACATATTTTTCAAACAGGAACATTGCAATCACAAACTTCGTTTATGAGAGGAAAACATTTAAGTGCTCATAAAGGATTTTTCGTAGTTGAAATAGATGTTGGAAAAGATGGTATTTCTAGAATAAAACCTGAGTTTTTTCCTGCATATTAACATGCTAAAAGATATGCGACATCCGAAAGGGACATATGTAATTGGTTGCGACGTTGGGCGATTTGGCGATGACGAAACTGCTATAATTGTATTAGAGCGTCTTATTGCTAATGATAATATTAGAGTTGTTTATATAGAAACCATTCCACAAAGCAATTTAACACATGTAATCGGTAGATTAAAATATTTAGACAGTCAACTTAATACACAAAAAATACTTATAGACGAAACTGGATTAGGTGCTGGTGTTGTTGATAGTTTAAAAGAAGAATTAAAATATAAAATAGAAGGTATTACTTTTACACAAAAATCTAAAGCAGAATTATTTTATAATCTTAAATTATTAATGGAAAAAGGTAAACTAAAAATACCATTAGTTGATAATAATAATCCAGCGACTAAAAAATTAATCTATCAATTTATGTCTATTAATAAAGAAAGTAGTTCAAACGGTGTGCCTAAATTTAGTCATGAAAAGAAAAGTCATGATGATACAATTTGTGCATTAGCATTAGCGGCTTGGTATTTTAAAGCAGGTGGTCCAAGTAAACAACGAACATATGGATTAGCATGATAGAATTTAGATGTAATGAATGCGGAGATTTATTAGAAGGTTATGTTGCTTGTATAAAACATAATATAGATTATGAACATTATTCATTTAAATTGCTTGGTGCAGACATTGATATAAATATGTCTATTGGTTAATAATATTATTATAATTTAAATATTTATAAATAAAATTTAATAACTTAGATTAATGAAAAAATCTCATCGGTATAAAGATAACGATAGATTAGACATAGATAAAATAATTTCTATGTTAAAAGATAATTGTGAACAATGTAAGAACAACATTGAACACAATTGCGGAATAAAACCTATCCTCCATGAATGGGAAGGCATGAAACAGAATGACAGAGATACAAAATACACAAAAAAAGAAAGATAGTAAATTTATTATATATAACACGTCTAATTCTAAAGTTGGTGTTATAAATGAAAAATTAAAATCTGAGGAAGAGCAAAAAGCAAATGATTTATTTCTTAAAACAATAAAAGAAAATGTTGGTGAACCACATCCATTTGATTATAAAGAAGTTGAAGGTGTTAGTATAAAGTTTGGTCTTGCTTCTGCTGTTATAAATAAGTATTTAGATTTTATTTTAGGCACAGAGATATTCTTTGATGCAGAAGATGAAAAAATTGAAAATAAATTAGAAGAGATTAAAAAAGAAATTAAATTACAAAATCATCTTCGTAATTTTGTTCAAGAAGGTTTAACTAAAGGACCGGGATTTTTAGAAGTTACGGGTTTGGGTGAAAAAGATAAAGAAAGTGCAATTAAAAATATCAATTCTAATACTATGTTTGTTGTTAAAGATAAACAAGGTAATATTATTAGATACAATCAATATATTGGGACAGATATTAATCAATTTAAATTTGCAGATGTAATTTCTTTTAAACCAGAAGAAATAATACAATTTAATATAAATAAAGCAAGTTGTTCTTCTTATGGCTATGGCATTATTTATCCCGCCCTTATTACAATTAATGATTTTCTATTAGCTCAAAAATCTATTCATAAATTAACTAAAAGAAAAGCTAATGTTCCAATTCATGCAAAATTAGGTAATGCAGAAAAAGATGATTATCCAACGCAAGAAGACATAGATGCGTTTGGAGAGAAACTACAATTTATGAATGAAACGACAGAATGGTCTACTGGTCCAAATGTTGAGTTTAAAGTTATTGATTTTGGTAATATTGGAGAAAAGTTTACAGAATTATTAGACAACGATTATAAATTATTATCATATTCGTTTCAAGTTCCAGAAGTATTATTAGGAGCAGGAAACGTTCCAGAAGGTTTGGCTAAAGTTCAAATGGATGCATTTGAAAGAAGAATAAGAGCATTGCAACAAGAATTAGGTCAAGTATTAAAGGATAAGTTATTTAAACCATTATTAAACAAAGCTGGTTATGAAGATGAATTTGAAATTATTTGGGGGCAACCAAGTGAAGATGATATAAATAAAAAGGTTCAATTATTACTACAATTAAGTAATGTTTCTCCTGGATTAAAATACGTTAGTGAAGAAAGAATTGCTGAATTATTAAATTTAGATTATAAGAAGGTTGAACAAACTAATAAATTATTTGATGCAAAACAAGATGCAATATTTAATGCTGGATTAACAAAAGAGCCAATAGAAAAAATAAAAGATGACATAGAAAAGAAAATTCAAAAGGATGAAATGGAACAAGAAGAAAGTAAACCAGTTGTTAAATTACCAGGACAACCTCTTAGTGAAAGTGTTCATATTACATCTAAAGAAAATATAAATGCAAAATATTTAAAGGGTATATACAAAAAAGAAGTTCATAAGCACAATATACAAGAAGATTTTAAAGATTATTCTATTCAAGAGTGGGTAAATATAAATGTTAATGATTATGTTATGCAAATAATTAGTGCAATACAAGAAGACGATTTTACAGATTTAAAAGCAAATAATAACATAGAAAAAGCAGCAGGATATTTAGGAGAAAAAGATATTACTAAATTAAAAACAGCACTACAAGATGGATTTATTAAAAATAAATCTATAAAAGAAATAGAACAAACATTAAAAGATAAAAGAATAGTTAGAAACCTTTATGCTTATAATGAAAAAGGATTAGAATTAGACGACGATGGAAACAAAAAAATGATTATGAATAAAGACGATAGAACACATTTAATTTCAAGAACAGAAACAGTTCGTATGGCTAATCAAGGTGCATTAAATGAATATAAAGATAAAGGTGTGCAAGAAGTAATCTGGATTAGTGCTCTTGACGACCGTTCATGTGAAATTTGCGATAGTCTAAATGGACAAATATTAGAAGCTAATAGTAATAATCTTCCGCCTATTAATTCCCATCCCTACTGTCGCTGCTCAATAAAACCATATATAAAAGGATTAACAACAACATAAAATGGATAAACGACCACGATGCGATAATTGTAGTGGCGAAGCATTAATGATTATTAATGGCTTAAATCTTTGTGGTGATTGTATTATTAAATTAGATAATAGAAAAAAAGAACAAATGATAGAGGCATTAAAAGATTAATGGAAATTTGCCCGAGATGCAATCAAAGATTTACAAGAGCATTACATAGTGGTGATTATGTTCATACTTGTAATTCCGGAGATAAAACATTAGACCAAGAAGATGTCTTAGTTTTAGGAACATACACAAATGAAAGCACAGAAAGTATTGTAACTATTAATCCACAAGAAGCAATGAGAGCAGGATTAGTTAATGAATTACAAGGAACAGAAGCACAAATACGAGATAATGCTGATATAGGAGAATTTACTATTAGAGGAAATAAAGCAGAGTTGTATAGACAAAGACAACACGAACAATATATAAAATGACAAAAATAGAGGAAAAGAAAAAAGCAACTATTGAAATAGACGATAGTGAAGAACAACTTGAAAGAGAAAAATTAAACACTAAAATTACAATTTTATCTAAAGATTTAATAGAACTTTTAACTAATCATAAAATAGATTTAGATAAAAAAATAATTGATAATTCTAATCAATCAAAGGAAGAATTTAATAAAATTTTACTTGATTTAAATAATTCTTTTGAAAAGATTAAAACAGAATTAAATATTAATATTAATAAAAAAATAGAAACTGGCAACATAGAAACTAATACAAAATTCAAAGAACTTGAAGAAAAATTAAATATAATGATTACATTAATTAACGATGAAAAAAATAAGGATACTTCTACTGAAAAAATTGTAGAATTGCGTAACGATTTAACAAATAAAATAGAAGAGTATAAAAAAGAATTATTAGATATGATTAGTAATATTCCTTCAAGTATTAAAGTTGATTATAATAAAGAAGATAAAATAAAAGATATAATTATAGAAGGCTCAACTAATTTAAACGGCGAATTTGAATTTGAAACTGAAAAAATAAACGGCGAACTTTGTGCTATAATCATAGATACAGAAGTTCCACTATATCAACTAAATATTTATTTAAAAGATTTTCCAGATATTTGTTTATTTAGTAATGAACATTCACAATTAAACGGACAAAAATATATTCCTTTAAGAGTTCAAGCAATAGATGGAAGTTATGAAAAATTTAATTTTTCACAAGAAAAATATTATTTAAATGATAAAATAATAATAGAAGCAATTGGACAAATAAATACTAAATTAAAAATAATTTTGAGGTATGAATAGTGGCGGAACAAATCTTTGACGGAAGAGGAAATGCATATGCGTTAGCAGTTAATAGTGATGGCAGCATAAACACTGTTATAAGTGGCAACATCGTAATAGGCTCAGTTAGTGCAAATGTTGATAGTATTTATGTTCAGTCTGGAACAATGTTTATTGTTTCTGGAAATGCATGGAGTGGAATAGGCAGTGTTTATTCTACTAATTCTGTTCTTGGGAGTAATTATACTTTATACCCAACACCTACATTAGTTAGTCAAAATCCTGCTAAACAATTATTATATCTTCCATATTCTGGAACAAGTGTTGGAATTGGCAGTGTATTGGGTTCTATTATTCAATTTATTGGCACGGGTTCTTTTGTAAAAATATTAGGTTATGATGCTGGATATTCGTTGATAAATGTAGGCAGTTGGGTGTAACATGGCATTAAAATTAGTTTACAATTTTGATACTGATGCACTTGATTATATAGACGTTTCAGATTTAAGTGCATATTTTAAATTAGACCAAACAACTCCACAAACAGTTTCTGGAACTCCTGTTTTTAATGGTGGTCTTCTTGCTGGTGATAAAATAAAGTTTACTCAAACCGATGGAAACGAGTATATTGATAGTCTAGCAGATGGATATATGGATTATGGAGCAACTACAGAACACAGATTTAAAATAGGCGCAAATCAAGAAGTAGGTATTAAAAACGATAGGTGTTGGTTTGACAGCTATTGTTGGTTTGGTGGAACAGACACGGGAATAGGATACGATAGCAACTGGAAATGCACTTTTGCGGGGGTAAGTAATTCGTATGGTTATATTGCAAGATTTAGAAGTGTAGGTTCAAACGACAATGCTTTATTTAGTATATCTACAGCCAACAATTCTAATGGTTGTAATGTTGGTTGTGCCATTGATAGCGGACAGCCTTATGGGTATATAGATAGTCAAACAGCAGGAGGTAATGGGCAGATAAGATTTCTGCAAAATGGCAATCTTACTACTATAAAATCTTTAAAACACGATTTATCTAGCGTTGGAGATAATCCACACTTAAAAGTTACAGTAACATCTGGAACCCCCGGAGAAAATCCATCTGGTTATTTTCAAATAGAAGACGCAGATGGTAATGCTAAATTAGTTCCTTTCTATGATTATACACCACCTTGCGACTGCGAATGTGATTGTGATTGTGATTGTGCTGAGTGTGATTGTGCTGAGTGTGATTGTGATTGTGCTGAGTGTGATTGTGCTGAGTGTGATTGTGCTGAGTGTGATTGTGGAGAATAAGATGATAAAAATACAAAATCTTGATGTTGAATTAACTACAAAATGTAATTTGAAATGCCCCTATTGTTATCTTGGAACAAACATAGAAAGGAAAGATATGAGTAGTGAAACAATAGACCTATTAGTAAAATTTATTGAGAAATTTGGAAAAGGAACAAGTATCGCGATTTTTGGTGGAGAACCGTTAATTGTTTTAGATAAAGTAAAAGAATTAATAAACAAAACAAATAAGATTGCATCAAGATATACTATTCTTTCTAATGGGACAATAGGAAATGAAGAAATACAAAATTATGTAAAAGAAAATCATATAAGAGTTCAAAGAAGTGTAGACGGATGTTTAGAAGCACAGGAGATAAGTAGAAAAGGAACATACGACACAATAAAAGACAAATCTAAATTTTTCTATAAAGGAATATTTAGACGTATGACTATTATTCCAGAAACAGCTAAATACTTACATAAATCTTTTATTGAACAAGTGAAAGATGGTGCTCGTAATTTTATTATGTGGCCGGTTTATGAAATGTCTTGGAGTGAGGAACAATTAAATGAATTCTGTTCTGAGATGTGGAAAATTGGGTATGAAATTATTAAACACTATAAACAAGGTAGAAGATTATATTTCCAACAAATAAGTAAATGTTCTACACATAGTAAGGAAAATCAAGTTTTTTGTAATAAAGGTAAATCAAGTTTAGCAATTAATTATGAGGGCTATGTTTTCTTATGTCATCGATTAACAAGAGAGCCAAAGGATAGTCCATTCTGTTTAGGACATATGAGTGATATTTTAAATGGAAAAGATAAAGGTTTTAATGAAGAAATAACAAAGGCTATTGAAATGTCAAAAAATAGAATTATGCCAGAAAGGTGTATAGGATGTCCAGCTAAAAATGGTTGCTTTAAAGGCTGTTACGCCGTTGGAAAATGTTCTACTGGGAATATAACCAAGATGCCTGATACTTGGTGTAGAATTTGGAGAGAAGGAAGGAAGATAGCAGAATTTATAGATACACAATTGCCTAAAGATTGGTATTTAAAAAACGCAGGAGGTAAAAATGGCACTAAAAAAAATAGTTAATTTCAAGGGGGTAAATGCTGAGTATTGGAGAATTAATCAATTTGAATATAATGATTTAACAGATGAGGCTTTTGTTACATTAGGTTTATATGCTAATGAAGAAGCCAAAGATAAAAGTATGCAGTTTAATGTATTAGACGTAAGAAATGAAGTTTTAAAGGATATAAAATTAATACCAATACCAACAAATATTCCAGCAACAAATCCTAGAGATTTAATAAAGATTATGTTATATAGTAAATTAAAAACAACAGAGTTCTTTAAAGACGCTGAGGATTGTTAATGAAACTTAGAAGAAGAACTTAGAGCAATAGCTAAGCAAACTAATAGAGATAGATTTGACTTAGAAGCAGTATTTAATTCTCATTTTAATTATTATTTAAGTAACCATTCTCCACAATTTACTCCTATTGCTTTAAGAGAAGAAATTTATAAAGATGCAAGAAAATATGCTCTAATCATGGTTAGAAGACATGTTGGCATCTTAGAATGTTAAACCAAGTAATTATAAAACTCCACCTTCAAAGAGAAAATTTTAAACCGACTGATTTAGAAGTTTATATAGCAAGTAGAATTGGAGTTGATAAATATAAAAGATTATTATTCTATACATTTGAAGCGTGTTGTTTAGAAGCTGATTATATTAGACTTAAAAAAGATAGTGTTGAGTTTTGTATGGAATGTCAGCGAAGAAGAGACGAAGTAAATGATAGTTTAGTTGCATTATTGGCAGATTGTTCCTTAGATGCAGAAATAGATATTACTCCTCTTACAGAAGATGAGATGATGGATAAAATTATTAAAAAATATCAAAAATTAGCAACCAAATCTAAGAAGAGATTAAAGTAAAATAATATTATTATAATTTAAATATTTATAAATTAAATTATTTATATTTCTTTATTATATAATTTTATAACATGCCAGAAAATTTTGATAAATTAGTTAAAGCATTAAAAGCTCAAATAAAAAAAGATAATTCTGATATGTCCGATGAGGACATTGAAAAAAAAGCTTATTCAATTGCTAGAGTTCAATTTAAAAAGAAATATGGCTTTGACCCTCTTTCTAAAAAAGAAAAGTTAAAACGAGATGAAAACGGTAGAATAATTATAGCAGAAAATGTTAATTTAATTCTTGATGGTTCAATAAATTTTATAGGTGAATAAAATGAAAAATACTGAAAAATCTATTAATATGTCAGAAAGTAAAAAGAAATTTTTTAAAGAACACCCTGAAGCAAGATTACAAATTAGTAATCAAAGTAAGTTAAATTGGACAAAGGAAGAATATAGAAAAATGCAAAGCGCTAAACGAATAGGCAAAACGTCACATAGAAAAGGAAAAAGTATGCTTGAAGAATATGGAGAAGAAAAAGCAAAAGAAATTTCACAAAGAATTTCAAATACTTTAATAAAAAATAAATCAAGTTCTTTTAATCATGATAATTTAAAATTTAATAATGTTTTAAAAACCAAAATAAAAAATAAATACAATTCTACTTGTCAATTATGTAAACGATTTAGTTATTATTTACAAATACATCATATAGATTTTAATAAAGATAATAATAAAGAAGAAAATTTAGTTTGTTTATGTCCAGAATGCCATGGTAAAACAAATGGTCATAAATGGGTTAATTATCAAATGTATTTTTTAAGTAAAATGAATTTACGTAATGATATTATTCCGTTAAATAGTAAATTATGGTTAAATGACGAATATAATAATTTTGTTAATAAATTAAATATAGAAAGAGAAAATCAAATATGGATACAAGGATAAATGTAAAAGGAACCGCAGTTAAACCGGGATTAAGTAGAAATAAAGTAATGTATACAAAAGAAGAATTACGAAAATTTGCACCAACTTTAAAGGGCGTTAGTATTATTAAAGACCATGAAAATCAGTGTGATAATGTAATCGGAAAAGTAACAGATATTTATTTTGATGAAAAATCTGGTAATGTTTTATATGAAGGATGGGTAGAAAATGACCATACAAATATTGCCAATAAAATACAAGATGGTAGAATACAACATGTATCTATTGGAGCAATTGCTGGAAGAATGTTAAAAGAAAATGAGGATAGTGATTATTTAATAGCAGAAGATTTACAAGGCGTTGAATTATCAACAGTTGTTGTTCCGGGAGTGCCCGGTGCATCAATTACGCGTTCACAAGACGAATATAGTGAAGAAAGTTTAAGAGAAATGTTAAAATTTAATGATGAATTGGAAGACGAAGAAGACGAAGAAGAATTAGAAGAAAAAAATCATATTGAAACAATTGAAAGGAGGGTTAAAGAAATGGAGAACACAAACGAAACAAATGTTCAAGAAACAAAAATTTCAGTAGATTATGAAGCAAAACTTAAAGAAACAGAAGCATTACTTACAGAAAAAGAAACTAAACTACAAGAAATGCAAAAACAACTTGCTGATATTGAAGAGGCTAAGAGACAAGATGCTATTAAAAATCTTAAGGAAATTTGTTCTAAGAAAAAGATAAAAGAAGTTGATACTTCTAAGTTATCATTAGAAATAATAAAACTACTTACAGAAATGGCAGACAGTGTTGAAGAAGCTAAAGTTATAGAAATAGTTAAAGATGCACCTAAAGTAGAAGAAGTGAAAAAAGAAGAAGTAAAAACTACAGTTGAAGAAGTCAAAAAAGAAATAGCTGCACCTAAAAGTGCAGATGTTCAAGAGACTAAACAAGTTAAAAATGTAATCAATGGAAATTATGTTATTGAAACATCGTCACTCGGAGGTTCTTGTCTTTATAAGGTATAAACATGACATCACAAATATTAGATTTTGGTTGCCCTAAAGTTATTACTGGAAAAGCAAGAGAAACTATCTCTGGAGGTCAGTTTGTATTTTCTTCAGGAGTTACCGGCGTTGTAACAAGCGATACTGCTACTTTTGTAAGTAGTGATATTATGCTTGCTCTTGCTGCAGATGGAGTTGCATTTAATGGAATTGCATTAAATACTGCTACATCAGGTGGTAATGTTGCTTTCGCGGTTGATGGAGTTTTCATAGTTCCATGTAACGGTTCAGTTTTCGGTGGTTATAAAGTAACTGCAGGAGCTGCACACGGAATACAAAATGTTGGTTCAACTGTTGTTCCAGCCAGTGCAGAAGATGCATCAATGGCAGGAAAATCAATTGGACGAGCATTAACGCAAGGAGCATCTGGAGGATACGCCGTTGCTATATTATCTTTATAATAACATGACAGAATATAATAATTATGTTAAGGAATTATTAAGCACAGATTTAGCAACAGAAGGGCAATTGTTGACTGTAA
>Ga0172371_10005817_pt1 | contig 18160 bp, 14 predicted proteins | sample Lak12m_FD_114543 | JGI IMG/M metagenome (GOLD analysis project Ga0172371, IMG submission 114543) | Freshwater microbial communities from Kabuno Bay, South-Kivu, Congo - kab_022012_12m | ecosystem: Environmental > Aquatic > Freshwater > Lake | place: Democratic Republic of the Congo: South-Kivu...
AGTTATTGAACGAGATCGGGATCATGGGTACATCGGAAAGAAGAGATCGGGAAAAGCTTAAACGCAGGCAAGAAATCGCACATGCTGCGAAGAAGGTATTTGCCAGAAAAGGGTTCAAAGGGGCTACTATGGAAGATATAGCCCGAGAGGCGGAGCTGAGTCCCGGAACCTTGTACCTGTATGTCAAGAGCAAGGACGAACTCTTTGCTTCGCTTAACCTCAATTTCATTGACTTCATCAAAGCAAAGATGGACCGCCTTCTCGAGAACAGCGACCTCAAGCCCGCCGAAAAAGTTGCCGAGATGAAGACCATTTTTTTGGAACTTTATGAGTTTGATCCGTTTACTCTTAATTTCCTGATTCATCTCCAAACAGGAGGCGATTTCGAGAATTTTTCGCCGGAATTCTTGTCAGAGATCAAAGAGCGTTCCGGGCGAGGAGTTAGGTCAATAGCGGCGATCTTTGAGGAGGGCTTAAGAAAAGGAGCTTTTTCAGGGGAGGCGCCGCCCATCGCGCTGGCCGACATTGTCTGGGCCGGCTTTCTGGGTTTGGTCGTTTGGGAGAACGCGAAACGAATACTTGACCCTCAGAAGAATTTTCTCAATCAGACATGGGAGATGTTCATTGATCTTCTGAGCAGAAGTATCTCGAAAGATGTAACCAAGACAGAACAGAGCCGTTGATATTACGATTCTACACTGTGAGCGCGTAAGCTTCTGTGGCGTAGCACATCGAACTCGTTCTCGTAACTGCTTGAGGGACTTCAAAGAAGCTCGCAACGGGGAAAGAAGGACCAAATGGCGCCTCCGATTCGATCCTCGGACGCCTCGGGGTCGGCAAGAACCGTGGGAGTAAGCTACGGTGGATGGCCAATATGTTTAATTGGCCGAAAGCATGGGACTCAGTTAATCCCCACGCATCTCCAGACTTTTCCAGATGATTGCCGAATCTGGACATCGGGATTTCTGCCAGCATTGCTTGCCGAACTTCCGTCGGCTGCTGACCATTGGTAACCCTCTCTCCTTATAGGTTTCGGAACGACCGCATAGAGGTTAATCCGAGCCAAATTTCGACATGCTGATGGAGAACATTTTTCGAGAGGGTTGAGAAGGAAATACACTCACTATCCTATATTTTCAGCCTCTCGAGGAGCGAGCGGTCAGGGGAAGGCACGATGAGCGCCACAACCCACCATAAGCTCGAGGTAGAATCGGTCTGGCTGAGCGTTGGTTCGGTCCAGGCAATGGTCAACGTCTCTTTAGATGTTGATGGGGATGACATCCTCGCTGTCATGGGGCCCAACGGCGCTGCTAAGACCTCTCCGCTAGACTGCATAAGCGGCTTCTATAGACCATTCCACGGGCAGATTCGGTTCGAAGGCTCGGATATCAGCCGCCTCTCTCCAAGACGCCGGGCCATGATGGGTATATCGAGAACCTTCCAGAATATCGAGATCTATACCGGTCTCAGCACCCTAGACAACGTTATGGCAGCGATGCAGCGGAGATGACTCGAACGAGAAAACTACGCCGAACTTTCGTGGAACGTCGGTTCAAAGAGATGATGGAAGCTGTTTTAAGCCGGGAAAACAAAGCCGAAGTTACTTCCCGAATCACTCACAGGGACGGAAGAAAAGGTATTACGAAAAGTGTCATTAAGGTGAACGAATTTTGAAGGAGATGCGACGTGCTTATCCTGCAATTTGTCATAAGCGGCTTGCTGATTGGAGGCGTTTATGCCCTCATCGCAGTGAGCAGTGTGCTGATCTACAAGTCAACCCGCATATTCAACTTTGCCGTCGGTGAACTCTTGGCTCTAGGAGGTCTCGTTTGCTATTCTTTTGTCGTATGGTGGGGCTTTCCGCTGTGGCTCTCTCTGTTGGGCGCCATGGCTATGGCCATAATTATCGGAGGTTCCATTGAAAGGCTCTTTCTCCGTCCATTGCTCGGGCAACCTATCCTGACCATCATCATGGCTACCTTGGCCCTGTCCAGCTTCTTGACGGGCTTGATGCTTATCATCTGGTCCGGGTATACGGTGAGTTTCCCGGCTGATCTGTTGCCCGGAAAGACCATTGTTGTGGGAGACATCGTGATATCTCCCGAACTACTTTGGGCTCTTGTAATAGTCATTGTCGCTTTTGCAATCCTCGCCTACTTCTTCATGAAGACAAATACCGGCCTGAAAATGAGAGCTGTTTCTGAAGATCACGAACTCTCAATGTCAGTAGGAATAAACATAACCTTTATCTTCGCCATAGCGTGGATCATTGCAGTAATGCTGGGGACTCTGTCTGGAATACTTCTGGGAAACCGGATTGGCCTAGCACCAACAATTACGCCGTTGGTCGCTCTCAGAGCGTTTCCGGCCGTAATTTTCGGTGGTTTGGAATCCATAGTGGGTGCTGTCATCGGTGGCCTCACCATCGGCATCATAGAGAATGTAGTCGGAGGAATGATTGATCGGACGTTCGGAGAGGCAACAGCATATATCATTCTTTTGTTGGTACTCATTATCAGGCCACAAGGTCTGTTTGGACTCAAACGGATAGAAAGGGTCTGAATATGTGGCGACCGTGCGGAATCTTTGACGACAGCTACGGAAAAGACATTGCCGTAGTCAGAACACCCGCTCAGTGGACAATTCTGTTGGCAGCCTTGGGGTTCTTGCTGGTCCTACCTCTTTTTTTTAGTGGTTATGTCGTAACGACTGTCAACCTAATCGGCCTTTCTGTAGTGAGCGCCGTGGGGCTCAACATTCTGACCGGAATGACCGGTCAAATCTCATTGGGACAGGGAGCTTTCATGGCGGTGGGAGCCTATACGCTGATGATGCTAATGAACCACCTCGGCCTCTCGTTTTGGGTGGCTCTGCCCCTCGGCGTTTTTTCATCTGGCGCCATGGGGCTATTTTTTGGCTTGCCCTCCCTGCGAGTTAAGGGGTTCTACCTCGCCATGGCGACCTTGGCTGCTCAATTCCTGATCCCTTGGGCGATTGTCAACTTCCGCCCTGATCTTACTGGCGGCACCTCTACGATCAACATCTCCACGCCAAGTTTTTTTGGCATCCTTCTTTCTTCCCAGCAGCATATATACTACGTCATTATGTTTTTCACCGTGGCCACCCTTTTTCTCGCCCGCAACCTTCAGCGATCCAAAATCGGGCGGGCATTTGTGGCAATACGTGATAACGATCTGGCGGCGGAGATTATGGGGATTGAGATATTCAGGTACAAACTTCTTTCATTTTTCATTTGCTCACTTTGCGCCGGACTAGCAGGTTGCTTGTGGGCGTTGTGGATGGGAGCGATTAATGTTGATTCTTTCACGCTGCATGAATCCATATGGTACCTGGGCATGATCATCGTCGGTGGGCTCGGATCTGTCCCGGGAGCGGTCTTTGGGGTAATTTTCATCCGATTGCTCGAGCTTACTGCTCAGACCATAGGAGAGCCTCTTACCCAATTTTTCCCAGATGCGATAAGGGCATCGATGACTCAAGGACTGAGTCCCATGCTGTTTGGCCTGGCCCTCTTTCTTTTCCTCGTTTACGAACCGCGGGGGTTGGTCCACCGTTGGGAGATTCTTAAGAATTTCTATCGACGCTGGCCCTTTGCTTACTAAGTTCAGGTTACATTCCATGAACCGCGATGAGCAGAAGAAGGTGAAACAGGGTCAAGAGTTATAGAGTGGACAAGTCCTGGTGGACAGTTTAGCGCGCTGGCACGTGTCCCGAGAGAACAAGGCAAGCAGCCATAGTGTTTTATTGCGCGGCAATCGCCTTTGCCAATAGGGCAATTTGCCTAGCCGCTCAACAGGTCGAATCGGAGTTGTAGGCAACATCTTGGAGGTGCACCCGAAGGAAAAGGGCAGAAGAATCTTCTCATAAACATTGAATAGCTAACGCTGTCCCCAGGCTGATCTGCTGGGCGACGTGGTGACGACTCTAATGAGTAAAGATCATGACTACCACGCAACCGAAAGGCGAGGAGGTGCGACGTGATTGCGTGTATTGCGAACGCCACAACAGGGTCAGGTGCTCTACGTGATGGTTCAAGATAATCAAGGCGCTGCCAACGCCAGTCGGCAGTGCTTCCAACATCCTATCTGGGAGACACATCATGAGTTCTGAGAGGCAAACATCATCTGGGATACCGCTCAAAGCAGTATATACTGAAGACGACACAAGAAGGATACAGAGCGAAGAGCCCGGGAAATTTCCTTTTACCCGCGGAATATATCCAGAGGGATACAGAAGGATCACCTGGATAGAGAGTTTCGCCAGCGGCTATGGATTACCCGAAGAAACCAACGAGCGAGAGCATTACTTACGATCGATCGGCCACAAGGCATTCGGAGGCCTAGACAGTATTAATCTGGTCTTTGACCGGCCCACATTTCTCGGATACGACAGTGATGATCCCGCTGTGTTTCCCGATGTGGGGCAAATAGGAGTAATTGTAGACACCATTGAAGATTTGGAGAGGTTGTTCAAAGGGTTTGATTTGGCAAAGCTCAACGTTGGCTTTATTATCGACACCCAGGCACCTGCGCTGATGGCCTTGTACGTGGCACTAGCCGATCGTTGGGGTGTGTCGAGGAAGACACTAAACGGGATTATCTGCAATAATCCTTGCGAGGCGTATTTTGTAGCCAGGATGCGGACTGTACCCCCCAAATCCGGCCTACGGCTGGCGGTCGATGTAGCGAAGTTCTGCATTAGAGAAATTCCTGGATTCAATATATTCCGTATAAACGGTTATAACGTTGCGGAGTCAGGTGCAAATTCGGTTCAAGAAGCGGCTTTCGCCCTGATTCCAGCGATAGCCATAATGCAGGAAGCGACGGACAGGGGATTGGACGCGGACAAGGTTGCCGCTAGAGTTTCTTTCCAATTTGCACAAGGGAGGGATTTCTTCGAGCACATCTGCAAGATAAGAGCTGCAAGACGCATTTGGGCTAGCATCTTGAAGGAAAGATTTCATGTTACAGATGAGCTTAGTTGCCGCATGAAGATACATTTGCAGACAGCGGGCAGTACGCTGACAGCCCAAGGCCCCTTGAACAATATTATCAGAATCACTCTTCAAACCCTTGGAGCGGTTCTATCAGGTACCCAAAGTGTGCACATAGCCTCTTACGATGAGGCATTGAGTTTACCCACGGAACAATCGGTGAGGATAGCAGTAAATACTTCAAAAATATTGAAGTATGAGACCGGCCTATGCGACGTGGTCGACCCTCTCGGGGGCTCCTATTTCGTCGAGAGCCTGACAAAATCCATTGAAGACCGGGTTTGGACGCATATCAATGAGGTTGATAGGATGGGAGGATTCATTGAAGCAGTGGAAACAGGCTATTTGGAGAAGATTGTTGTCAGCGAGAGTTACAGATTTCAGCAGAAGGTTCAGGCAAATGAGGAGGTATTTGTAGGCCTGAACGAAGATGCGGGTGAAGAGGAAACGGGTCGAGCCATTTTTCGGGTTAATGAGAAGGCAGCCAAAATCGCTGTTCAGCGAACTAAAGAGTTTAAGAGCAAACGCAATCAGCGAGAGGTCGAAGTGGCTATTGAGGCGGTCAAGGAGGCAGCGGCAGAGGATACAAGAGACGTGATGCCATTGCTCGTTGAAGCTGCATCCCGCAATGCTACCATAGGCGAGATGAGCGGGGCTCTAATGGAGGTTTTTGGTGAGTACTCCCCTCGAACTATCTTGAGCTAGACAAGGGGCTGGAAGGTGAAGAAAAGGATGGTTAGAGTTTTGTTAGCCAAGGTCGGTTTTGACACCCATGATCGCGGAGTGCGTGTTGTGGCCTCTGCGATTCGCGACGCTGGTATGGAAGTCATTTACGGGGGAGTCTTTCAAACAGATGAATCCATTTATAGGACGGCGATAGACGAAGATGTTGATGTCTTAGGATTGAGTTTCTTATGTGGAGGTCACGTCGAATGGATGGAGAGAGTCATCGGATACTTCGTAGATAGGGGTGCAGATCTGCCTGCGCTCCTTGTGGGGGGCGTCATTCCTCATGATGATCTGGTGAAACTCAAGAATCTTGGTGTTAAGGCAATCTTTGGACCTGGAACGGATTTGAACGAGATCATAGATACCATCAAGAGAATCACTCGTTAAAGTCGCGTACATGTGTTGGCCCGAGGGAGAAAGGAGCAAAAGATGGGCAGGCTTATCCTTCGCAGCTGCATATGCAACATGTTAGGAATTGAATATCCCATTCTCCTCGCGGGAATGGGAGCTATACCCGGTATGCCAAAAATTGGCAAGTTCTACACGGGCACTTCGATTGAGTTGGTGGCCGCGGTGAGCAATGCCGGAGGATTTGGGGTCTTGGGCGCGGCCAACCTTCCCCCCCACGATATAATTGAGGCTGTCGATGCGATCAGAACTCGCACATCCAAACCATTTGGAATTGACCTGATGTTTCCGGTGGGGATAGATTCTAGTACCCAAACGTCGATCGATAGTAAGAAAGCAAATCTACCCCACACGCACAAGCATTACTATGACTGGATAGTCAATGTGAAAGAGAAATATAAGCTTCCCGATGCGGAGCTGGAAAACCATGTTAAGCAGATATGGGATCCTGAGTATGTGAGAGCACAGTTGGACGCGGCAGTCAATTCGAAGGGCGTTGCTGCCATATGTTCAGGTGTGGGGACTTCCAAGTGGGCGGTGCAACGGATACACCAAGCCGGTAAGACTTCAATTTCCCTCGTTGGAAATGTTCGACAGGCAATTGCGGTGGCCAGGATGGGCACCGACATCATTGTAGCCCAAGGAACAGAGGCCGGTGGCCATACGGGAAAAGTCGGAACCTTAGCCTTGGTCCCTCAGGTTGTGGACGCTGTTTCCCCCATACCCGTCCTGGCGGCTGGCGGTATAGGCGATGGCAGGGGGATCGCAGCAGCTTTCACTCTGGGAGCTCGGGGAGTATGGGTTGGCACGGCATTCCTCGCGTCTCAGGAATCGGCTTTTTCGGAAGCATATAGACAAGCGCTGATCGATGCAACGGACAGTAGCACCGTGGTTACTGACATGTTTACGGGTAAGACATGCCGCATTCAGAGAACCCCCCTCATTGACGAGTGGATTGAGTCAAAGCTGACCTCCCTCGGTATGCCATTACAGAATTTCTTAGTCGCCGAACTGATGGCATCCGTGGAAAAATCTGGTCGAAATGAACTTTTCTTTTTGCCGAGCGGACAAGTTGCTGGGCTGATCAAGAAGATAAGACCTGCACAGGAAATATTTAACGATATGATGTCAGAAGCAGTCACCATACTCGACGGATGCAATCTGGACGGTATAACAGTTGCCAAATCTTGATTTGGCACGGGTCTCGAACAGCTGTCGCTTTCATCTGGGTGGCCCGAACAAGGGGATTACACACAACCGTATCAACTCAACAGACAGAGGAGAAAGAAGATGAAACGTGGCGGAGTGTATCATTTCAGGCAAATGCTGACGTTATTCGTGTTGGTCTTTGTGGGATTCATGATGGCTGTACCCGGTCACTGCATTGCCAGGAAGCCGGATGCCGTGCGGTTGGCCATACTCGCCGATCAAACGGGTCCTTATATTCAGATTACCGGCCCAGCTGTCGCAGGTCTGGATGACGCCATTAAATACATAAATGAGGAACTCGGGGGTATTGACGGAGTAAAGATGAAAATGGCCGCCCGGGATAACGGGGGAAAGGTGGCGTTAGGGCTGCAACAGTATACCGAACTGATCCAGATGGATCCGAAGCCACTTTTCTTTCATGTGCCCCTTACCCCCTTGGCAGAAGCCCTGCGGGAAAAGTTGATAGCTGATAACGTAATCGGATTCTTCCCGAGCAGTATCAAGGATCTCTATCCAGCTGGAAACGCCTACGGTTACTATGCCTTGTACACGGAAATGGCTGCTACGGGAATGAAATGGGTGAAGGACAACTTCAAGGAGAAGAGGAATCCGAAGGTGGCTATAATCACCTGGGACACAGCCTTTGGACAGGCTATTCTGGAGCAGGAGTTATTCGGATATTGCAAGACGATAGGTGTTGACATTGTTGCCAAGGAACTCTTCGGTGTCAGAGACGTAGATGTGACAACCCAGATGGTCCGCATCAAGACCCAGAAGCCCGACTGGCTGTTAACCAATACTACTGGCTCCGGGACGGTAGCCGTGATGAAAGCTGCCAAAGAACTGGGCATGAATACCAAACTCGTGAACTTGGTCGCTGGCGATTGGGGTACTATCCGACTCAATCCATCCTTGTTTGAAGGCTGTATAAGTATTTTGCACACTCCGTCGTATGATGGAGACAGCCCCGCAATCAAGACGATAGAAAAATACATGAAGCAAAACCAACGCACTAGCAAAGAGCAGACCAATTTCTATCTCGTGAGTTGGCAATATGCGATGTTAGTTCGCAAGGTAGTAGGAGATGCTGTTTCGAAAGTCGGCTGGGACAAATTGGATGTAGCTGCCGTAAAGAAAGAACTAAACAGTCTTACAGATTGGGAACCCTTGGGTGGACTTGTGAAGATGACCTATACGGAAAAGATTCGAGCCACCCCATGGTTGACCATCATGAAAATCGAGGACGGCAAGTTCATTGACGTGGGAGGAGGATTTGTCAAGGCCCCGGATCTGACACCAGAAAAATATCGTTGATCAGAATCTAGGCAGCCCTTTGGTAGAAAGTGTTCCTAATGGGGCCGCTGTTACTGGGGGCCCCCATTATGGTGTCTCCCAGCGATCAGAGGTACTCTGAGATAGGTTGCGTGAGCCACAGTCTGGATTCTACTTTCTCCAGTCTCGCTGTGGTCGAGAAAAAACCAATAGGTTTCTGTACCCGCAGATCCTACTGACATCGATACACGTACCAATACGGACACTGGAACTATCCAGATGAAGAGTATCTTGTCAGTAGGTCACATGGAGGTCTTTTGTCACAATGTGATTCAAGTGCTCGAAGGAGCCACTCACCACGGTCAAGTCGATGGCATTGACTGTTGGCTTGTGGTTTAGGAACATCTTGACGGACGCTCAGCCAGGAGGCCAAGCCTGCAAACGGTGGAGCACTTTTCAAGCGCCATCCGCCGCCTTTTCCAAAAGCCATCCTCGTCAAGGAGGACCACCGATGTTCGATGAAATGACCCTGAAAAAGGACGCCGAGGACAGGGAGAAATGGAAAAAGGCTTTCGACCGCTTGTATCCCGAGGGTTTCCAAAGCGAGACCACATCGGGTTTGCCGGTCAAATCCGTATATTCGCCCTCGGACATCCAGGACAACGATCCGGCCGGAAACCCACTTCCTGGTCTCTACCCCTATACCCGTGGCATCTACCCGGCCCAATACCAGCACCAGCCCTGGATGAATCAGCAGGTTCTAGGGTATGGGCAGGCTGAAGACACCAGGAAGCGTATGGACCTGTTGGTCAAGGGAGGCATGAAGGGCTATTTCGGCCACCATGTCTTCAACCTGGTCCTTGACCTTGTCTCCCAGGCCGGCCTGGACCCGGACGATCCTGAAGCCCGAGGCAGGGTCGGCCAGGTGGGAGTCCACATCAGTTGTCTCACGGACCTCGAAATCCTGTTTGAAGGTTTGCCTTTGGACAAGGTCAACACCGTCTTCATCGTCGGCGAACCATCCATATGTTTGCTGGCCATGTACATTGTTTACGGGGAAAGCCGGGGGGTGTCCAAACAGGCCTTGCGAGGCAATTCGATGAACTATCTCCTGAGAGGGTTTAACTGGGACGTGGCCATGTTTCCCCCCAAGAACGCCCTCAAGGTCTCGGTGGAATTGATCCGTTATTGCACCGAGTTCATGCCCCACTGGAATACGACCAACCTGAGCGGTTACATAATACGGGAAGCCGGAGCCTCAGCTGTGGGCGAGCTGGCCTTTACCCTGGCCAAGGGAATGAACCTGATCGAAGCCTGCATAGAATCAGGTCTCAATCCGGATGCTTTCCTGCCCCGTTTCGGCTTCCAGCTCGGCTTCCACAATGACATTTTTGAAGATGTGGCCAAGTTTAGGGCTTTGCGCCGGATGTGGGCCACCATAAATCACGACCGTTACGGCTGCCGGAATCCCAAATCGCTTCAGGCCAGGATACACACCCACACCTGCGGAAGCTCCTTGACGGCCCAACAGCCTTTGAACAACGTCGTTCGGGCCGCTTTGCAGACCTTTGGGGCTGTTCTGGCTGGAACAAACGCCCTCCAGACCAGCGCCTACGATGAAGCCTATTCCATTCCGACCGAGGAGGCGGCCAGACTGGCTCTCAGGACCCAGCAGATCGTCCTTCATGAGAGCGGAGCGACCAATGTCTCCGATCCCCTGGCCGGGAGTTATTACCTTGAATGGTTGACCAACGAGGTGGAGAAGGCGGCCTACGCGGTTCTGGATGAGATCGAGGCTCAAGGGGGCTTTATCAAGGCCTACGAAAGCGGCTGGCTCAGGAACCAGATCGCCGAGGAAGCCTTGAAATGGCGTCAGCGGGTGGACAGCGGCGAGGCAGTTGTGGTTGGTTTGAACCGGTACGCGGATCAAGAGGAGAAGACCGAGGTTCCGTTGTTCCGGGTTGACGAAAATATCGAGCGGCGGGCCGTGGAAAGGATCACCGTCTACCGCCAGGATCGGGATCAGGAGCGATGCCGGGGGGCCTTGAAGCGTCTCGAAGAGACTGCTCGGGGTGTGGAACAGGGCCGGCAGGGTGAATTTCTAATGGAAGCCCTGACCGAAGCTTACCGGGAGAGGGCCACCCTTGGCGAAACCATGACCGTCCTTAAGGACGTATTCGGGTACGGCTATGTCTACTAATAAGAAAAATGTGCCTTCGGGCGGCAGGATTCGAGTGTTGTTGACCAAGTCCAGAATGGACGCTCACGACCGGGGCCTTAGGTACGTGGCGAAGTTGTTGAGCCTGGCCGGCATGGAAGTGATATTGACCAGGTACAGACTGCCCGAGGAGATTGTCACGGTCGCGGTTCAGGAGGCGGTGGACGTGATCGGGGTGAGTTGTTCCACCGGAGGCCACCTGTATGTGGCCGAAACCATCCAAGAAAGCCTCCGCAGAGAGGAAGCCGAGGGCGCCAAAGTCATCTTCGGCGGCATCATCCCGGACCAGGACATACCAAGAATGAAAAACCTCGGAGTCATTGCCGTCTTCGGTCCGGGATCGTCCGTCGAGGAGATATTGGAGCTAATCTCCCGGTAAAGGCCCTGGGGCGGGTCGTTCTGAGGATATCGTGGCAAGAAAGCCATCCGCCTGGCAAAATATTTGGGTTGATACGAAGAGCAGGGCTGTAATCCAGCCATCTAACATTGGCGCCTCAGTCCCCATGGACAGCCGTCGATTTTGCCTCCGGCGCTGCACCGCTCCTGGCGACCGGGCCTTTAGAGTCCCAGGCCCTGGGCCACCTTTTCAAGCTGGACCTCGGACGAACCGAAAGCCATGTCGCCGCAAAGAACACGGCGATGGTAAAGGTGAAGATCGTGCTCCATGGTAAAGCCAATAGCCCCGAAAATTCGGTGGCTAACAGTGGTAGCTTTGCGGCAGACCAAGCCAGCTTTGGCTTTGGCCATGGCCGCTTCCTGACCGACCGGCCAGCCTTGAGAGGCCTTCCAGGCCGTTTTGTAGACCAGGTTCCGGGCTCCGTGGACGCCCAGCCACATATCGGCCATGTAGTGCTGCATGGCTTGGAATACGCCTATTGGCTGACCGAACTGAGTCCGTTCCTTGGTGTAAGCCAGAGCCATCTCCATGGCCGCCTCGGCCTGTCCGACCATTTCCGCGGCCCGGCCGATCGAAGCGTATTCCAGGGTCCGAGCAATCACCGGCCAGCCTTGGTTTTCCCCGCCTAAGATGGCCGAGGCCGGGACCCTGACGTTTTCAAATGTGACTTCGCACTGCCTGTCCCGGGCGATGGTTTTGAGGGGCACCACCGAGAGGCCATCAAGGCCGGAATCGACCAGGAAGACTGTGAGTCCCTCTCCTTCCGGCCCCCCTTCTCCGGTCCGGGCGACCGTAAGAATCTTGTCGGCCAGATGGGCGTCGGGCACGAATAATTTAGTACCGTTCAGGACGAAGTCGCCCCCTTGGACTTCGGCCCGAGTTTGAATTCCGGACGGTGCCAGTCCTCCCTCAGGCTCGGTCAGAGCCATGGTTAAGATGGTTTTTCCGGCCGCGATTAGGGGCAGCAACTCTGTTTTCTGCTGTTCGGTTCCCGCCTGGAGAACCGGCAGAGCACCCAGAAGCACGGTTGAAAAGTACGGCCCCGGGCAGAGGCCTTTGCCCATTTCTTCAAATAAAATGGTCAGATCCAAGAAAGTCCACTGGCTGCCGCCAAATTCTTCCGGCAAGATCAACCCTTGCCAGCCCAGGCCGGCCATCTTTCCCCACAGCTCGCGCGAATGTCCATCCGGGCTTTGATCAAGCTCCCTGACCAGGCTTTTGGGGCATTCCTTGGTCAGGAAATTCCGGGCGGACTTCTGCAGAATCCGTTGTTCTTCCGTCAGTTCGAAATCCATGTGGTCCTCCGATATGCCAGCCTTAAGCCCGAGGCATTCCCAGCCCGCGAGTGGCGATGATGTTTTTTTGGACTTCCGACGTTCCCGCTCCAATTGGTCCGGAAATCGCATCCAGATAACCGACGGCCATCCGGCCCCTAAAAGGAGCCCATTTGGAACCTTTGTCCAGGACTCCGTAGGGGCCTAGCAGATCAACAGCAACGTTGGCCATGGTCAGGCCCAGTTCGCTGGAGGTGAGCTTCAGAGCCGAAGCTTCCATATCCGGCACGCGGCCGTTGTCCAGCATCCAGGCGGTTTGCCAGTAGTAACCGTAAAGGACCTCGACTTCAACGGCCATTTCAGCCAGTTTGCGACGGATGATCGGGTCCTTGGCCAAAAGGACCCCCTCCCGAACATTGTTCCTGGCATATTCGACCATCTCTTCCAAGACGCGCCTGAAGGCTCCGGATGGGACGATTAGCCTTTCAAATTGGAGAGCTAGCACTAGGTTGTAAAAGCCCCGGTTGATTTCGCCGACAACATTTTTTTTGGGAACTCGTACGTCGTCAAAAAAGACCTCGTTAAAGGAATGAACTCCGCAAATGTTGACAATCGGTTTGATGGTCACGCCTGGGGCGTCGCTTTCCACGATAATCAAGGTGGCGGCTCTATGGTTCGGGGCCTTCGGATCGGTTCGGGCGAGCATCCAGGCATAATCGGCCGTATGAGCCCCGGTGCTCCACACTTTCTGGCCGTTGATGACGAATTCATCCCCGTCGGCTACGGCCGTGGTCTTGATCGAGGCCAGGTCGGATCCGGAGTTTGGCTCGCTGTAGGCCAGCCAAAAGACGGCCTCGCCTCTGGCGATCTTAGGCAAGAACTCCCGTTTTAGCTCCTCGCTCCCGGCCTGGACGATGGTCGGTCCGATAATGGACATGGCCAAGCCGCCGGTCGGAGCCCGATAATAACTCAGAACATCATTGACGATGGCCTGCTTCATGGTAGAGTTCTTGCCTCCGTATTCCTCCGGCCAGCTTAAGGAATGCCAGCCCCGTTCCCCCAGCTTCCTTAAGAACCTCCTGGTGAAATCCGAATACTCGGATTCAAACTGCGGCATGGTCCCATAACCGCCCGGCCAGTGGCAGACGATGTCGTCCCAGTCGGCTGGCAACTCCTGTTTGACAAATTCTTCCGCCTCCAGGCGAAAATCCAGTTCCTCTTCAGAAAATTCAAAATCCATTGCAAGGCCTCCACAATTTTCTGATTTTCCATCGGACTGACAGCTAGTCCTCCTCTCGACCGTAATCCCCAACCGTTTGCAAACCAGGAGCCTGGGACGGTCCGCCGGGCAAGAAACAAGAGGCCTACTTTCTGGCGTGAGCGGTTATGGCTCCCGCTATTTGATGCCAATGCGCCTTCAAAAAAGTGAGATCGGGGTGAACTTCTTTGCAAAGGGGTTTCTCCCCAGATTACTTCTTTGAAAGCGAATCGGTATGAGTCCAGGGACGGTTTTTAATTCTCCGCCGCAGGAGCGCATAACCGTCTCCTCGCCGCCTCGCGCCAAACCCTTGCAGCATGCCCTGCACCAAGTTTGCTCCAGCCGGTAGAACTGCCTTTCTTGATCCAAACTAGAAAGCCTGAAAATCAACCTTCTCTTCGTGGCTAGCTTTTTGAAGCAAGCAGATAACTTCGGCTTCTCTTTCGGGGGCGATTTCAGAAGTCTTTGTCAAGGTTTCTTTCAAACCTTCTACCTTCAAGTTTCCCAAGTTGCTCTGTCAGTTTAGCGAATTCATCGAAAGGAGGTGGAAGTGGTTGCTTTTTTGCCGATTTCTTGCTGGAAACATTCCACTTCTGATTTTCTTGCGCCGTCAGACAGTTTGACGATTCTCTTTTCGAGAAAAGAAGCTCTTGACGACCTATGAGGGGAGGTTCTCTTGTCCTTCTTGTTTCACCTTCAAACATCGCTCAATGACGGAAACTTCACTTTTTGTCCCAAGCACCGCTCCCCGCGATCCACGCAAAAACCTCGCCTTATCCGTTTAGCAACCGGGCTTGAGGGCGCCGCCATGCGTCGGCCGCGAACGTCAGTCATTTCTCTAGTCCGAACCGCAGCCTGAGGCTCCATTCTTTTCCCGGCCAAGGTAGGCCTCGATGACGCGGGGATCGGTCTTAATATCTTCGGGCGTTCCTTCAGCGATCTTGCTCCCGAAATTGAGGACGCAGACCCTGTCCGCAATATCCATGACCAGGCCCATGTCGTGTTCGATCAGGATAACCGTCACATCGAGATCTTCGTTGCTGTCTATAATGAACCGAGCCATGTCCTCGGTCTCTTCCATATTCATCCCAGCCGTGGGCTCATCCAATGGCAGTAATTGCGGTTCCATGGACAGGGCCCGGGCCAAATCCACCCTCTTTTGAAGGCCCAGCGGCAGGGAACCGACTAAGGACTTGCGGATGCCCTCCATTTCCAGAAACTTGATAATCTCCTCGATTTTTTCCCGGTGGGCGAGCTCCTCCCGCCTGGCCCGGCCAAGAAACAGGAGCCCGGACATGATCCCCGAGCGCATCAGGCAATGCCGGCCCAGCATAAGATTGTCCAGGACCGACAGGTTGCTAAACAGGACCAAATTTTGAAAACCCCGGGCAATACCCAAAGTAGGGACCTGATATGGTCTTAACCGTAACAGATCGGTACCCATGAACTTCATCCGGCCCTTCTCCGGAGTGTAGACCCGGCTGATGCAGTTCAAGATGGATGTCTTGCCCGAGCCATTGGGGCCGATTATGGCAAATATCTCCTTCCGCCTGACTTCAAAACCGACTCCGGCCAGGACCCGCAGCCCGGAAAAGCTCAAAAAGAGGTTGTTTACCTCGAGTAGATTTTCGTTTTTGTCTCTTGTCATTTTACACAGCCAGCCGGTCCTTTATATTGCCCTGGTCCCGACCGCGGATTCAATAAAAGAAACTATTTCATTGAAACGCGTCCCGGGCAGGAAGACTTCGGTTACGCCTTTTTCCTTCAGTCGGGGAATATCCTTGCGGGGGATGATGCCCCCGACAATGACCGGCACATCGTCCAAGCCATTCTTTTTCAATTCCTCGATCAGCATCGGGGCCAAGGTCAGGTGGGCTCCTTGAAGAAAACTGACCCCGATCACGTCCACGTCTTCCTCAATGACCGTCTTGGGGATGGCTTCCACAGGCATCCGAAGTCCAGTGTAGATGACTTCCATTCCCTTTTCTCGCAACATCAGGGCCAAATTCTTTATTCCCAAATCATGGATGTCAATTCCCAACTTCGTCAGGAGAACCCTTATTTTCTTTTTCATAATGGTAATGCCTCCGGCAGTCAGTCCGGAATCGGTCCCTGGTCAAATGATTCAAATCTTGGAGGACATGAGCCGGAACTGCTCGCTGTACGATTCCCGCGGGCGGCAGATGGCCTGAATTATCTCTCCGTGGGTGGCGTAACATTCGGCCGCCCTGATCGCGGCTTCCATGACGTTCTCCCCCTTGGCGGACAGGACGGTCAGCGTTTCCAGGGCAGCGACCGCGGCCTGACTATCCCGCCTAGCTTTAACCTCCTCGAGCCGGCGTATCTGTTTGGCTTCGACTTCCCCATCGACTTCAAAAACATCCACCGTTAACTCATCTCCTTCATGGCGATATTTGTTGTAACCGACAACGACCTGTTCACCCTTTTCCACGGCCCGAAGGTATTGGTGGTAGGACTTTCCGACAATTGAAAGGAAGTACTGATTCTCGATGGCCTTGAGCATGCCACCCATCTCCTCGACTTTGTCCACAATCTTCCAGGCCTCTGCCTCGACCTGGTCGGTCAGGGTCTCGACACAGTACGACCCGGCCAAAGGATCGATGGTATCAGCGATGCCGGTCTCCTCTATGAGGACCTGCTGGGTCCGGAGGGCCAGCCGGTGGGATTCTTCGGAGGGTAGGCCCAGGACTTCGTCATAGGGGTCGGTATAAAGGGAGTTTGTTCCGCCAAAGATGGCGGCCAGGCTCTGACAGGTTGTTCTGACGATGTTGTTCAAAGGTTGTTCGGCCCGGAGCGTTAGCCCGGAGGTCTGTGTATGGATCCGGCACTGAAGGCCCTTCTTGGACTTGACCCCGAATCTTTCCCTGAAAGTCCTGGCCCACATCCTTCTCAAGGCTCTATACTTGGCCACTTCCTCCAGAAAACTATTTCCGCAGGATAGGAAAACCGCATACTTGGGGGCTATCTGTTCGGCCTCAATTCCACGTTCCATAAGGGCCCTGGTATATGTGATAGCGGCCGCAATGGTGAAGGCCGTCTGCTGGACCGGGGTGCCCCCGGCTTCGCCCATCTCGTAAGACGAGATGGAACTGGGGAACCAGAAGGGCATATTCGAGATGGCGTGCTCTACCGCGTCGCACCAGTCTTTGAGGGCGTCTTTGGGATGTGTGTACGGCAAGGCGCATACGTTCAGGGAATAACCGACTAGGACATCGTTGATTGCAGCCCCGCGGAGTTTTGAAATATCCAGGCCCCTCTTTCTGGCCAAAGCCAGGTACATGGCGGTCAAGGAGATATTCGAAGCCCCGACGCAGGCCGCCCACGTAACATTCAACCTTTCAATGGGCAGATCAGCGAACAGATCCTCCATGTCCTGGAGGCTATTGCAGGCCACCCCGTTCTTGCCGACTTCTCCCCGGGCCAATGGATTGTCAGCGTCGATCCCCTCCCAACCGGTCGGGGCGTCGAAGACTATGTTGAGCCCGGTCGCGCCCTGTTTCAGTAGATATTTCATCCGCTCGTTGGTCTCTTGGGCTGTCCCGAAACCAAACAGTCCCCGGACAAACCAAGTCCGGGTCCGGTACCCTTCGGCATAGGTTCCCCGGGTGAATGGGTATCGGCCCGGAAAATTCTGTTTGGCCAGATAGTCGGACCTGGTCTGGTCCAATGGGGTGTACAATGGTTTGACTGTTATACCCGAACGGGTTTCAAACCGCTTGGACCTCTGGCCGAAATTGGCTAAGACCGGTTCCAAATCACTGCTCCGCCAATCGCTGAACTCTTTTTCCAATTTATCCAAATCCTTTGAATCACTCATGTGTATCTCCAGACGGTAAATGATTTAAATATTGCCGGGCACCCGCACTCCAAACCATGGGACCTTAGGATAGCCATCGCTTCCTTCGTTTATAATGCTTGACATCACGGTAGCTCTTCCTCCCGCCCACATCTGACAACCCAAGATAGAATTCCTGAACATCAGAGTTCCGGACAAGGTCGTCCCGGCTTCCCTCGAGCACGATCTTGCCATTTTCGAGAACGTAAGCGTAATCGACAATTTCCAGGGCCAGGGCGGCATTCTGTTCCACTAAAAGAACTGATATGCCTTGTTGGCGATTGAATTCTCGGATCTTGGCGAAAAGTTCTTGAGTGACCAGTGGGGCCAGACCCAGCGAAGGTTCATCGAGCAGCAACATCCGGGGTCCGGCCATCAGGGCCCGGCCCAATGCCAGCATCTGTTGCTCCCCGCCGCTCAGGTAGCCGGCGATCCTGTGTCTCAGAGGTTTGAGAACCGGGAAATAGCTCAGGACCGCCTCGTAGTTCTGTTTGAGCTGCAACTTGTCTCTTCTCAAAAACCCAC
>Ga0172371_10005818_pt1 | contig 18158 bp, 22 predicted proteins | sample Lak12m_FD_114543 | JGI IMG/M metagenome (GOLD analysis project Ga0172371, IMG submission 114543) | Freshwater microbial communities from Kabuno Bay, South-Kivu, Congo - kab_022012_12m | ecosystem: Environmental > Aquatic > Freshwater > Lake | place: Democratic Republic of the Congo: South-Kivu...
ATCCGGCCGCCGTCTCGAATTTTTGCCGATGCGAGGCTTCAATGCGCTCGCCGCGCCCGCCCCCGCGGCGAGCGCACCTCTGTCGCTTCACGATCTGCGGAGAGGGTGGGATTTGAACCCACGTGAGCTTTATCAGCTCAAGAGGTTAGCAACCTCTCGCTATGGACCACTCAGCCACCTCTCCTATACCCAACTCTACCTGCTCAAGTGCCGGAGAAAGGAGTTGAACCTTCACTTCCTTACGGAAACACGCCCCTGAAGCGTGCGCGTCTGCCATTCCGCCACTCCGGCTTTATGTCAAGTTCAAAACTCAAAATGCAAAGTGCAAAGCTTTAACGTCAACTCTGCCAGTTGAGCATTTAGCCCGGAGACGCGCTCTTGCGAGGCGAGGATGTAAACCTCGCGAGCAAGGTAAGCGTTCTTCGGGGTTCCACCACTCCGGCTGGTTTTTATTATATAACAATCAGGCAAATTACGACGAACAAAAAAACGCCCTCCCCCTTAAGGGCGTTTTTGTCAGCATTCTCGCCGTCCCTTTTAATTACGATTTTCGCGTTTTATGGCGTTGGTGTCGGTCTTTTTCCGCCTAATCGGCCGCCAAATCCTCTCCCGACCCCCGCTCCCCGGCCGCCAAAACCCGGCATAATTAGGCTTGGATCGATCCCCTGCGCCTTAGCCCAGGTATTGAGTTCTTCACCCATCTTTTCCGTCTGGGTTTTTCTCTCTGCCGGCGTCTGATCTTTCAGATTGGCCGGATTATATTTCTCCTGAAGCGCTTTTAATTCGGCCAGGATGGCGGTTTTTTGCGCTTCGGTGATTTTTCCGCTTTTCACCAAACCGTCAAAGCGGCTTTGCTCGCGTACCTGCGCATTTTTCTGCATTGCCTGTCTTTTTTGGGTCTGAAACTCGTTCACCACAGTCTGCACCTGTTCTTTTTTTAAACCCAGTTTTTGTGAGATAAAGTCGACCAATTCGGAAAAAATATTGCCCCGCTTGACCGGAGTCGGAGTCTGCGCGTATACCGCTCCCCCAAACACGCCGGCGACTATCAATAAAATGGCTGCCGCGACAATCAGTTGTGTTTTTCTTTTCATCTTGTTTCACCTCCTCGTAAAATTTGTCTGTAAGCTTATATTAAAGGTTAATGAAACTTTCTGAAAAAATACTGAAGACATATGGTAGAATTATTTCATTATGGATAACCGTCAACCATACTTTGAGGCAGTCAAAGCACAGCTTGAGCCAAACATTTTCAAACATTCTCTGGCCGTTGAAGCCTGCATGGGCGCGCTTTACGATTATTTCCAAGCGCAACACCTCCTTGATGCCAACGAACCAAAACGTGACGACTGGACGCTGGCCGGTTTAATCCACGATATTGACTATTCGCAAGAGTTCAAGCCGACTCATCCGGCCAAAACCAAAGAAGCGCTGGCCAAATATCAATTGACGATCCCCGATACGGTCGAAGATATCGTCAAAGCCCATGCTCCCGATCTCACCGGAATCAATCAACAAACTAAAGCCGACTGGTCGATCTTTTGCGTGGACAGTTTGACCGGACTGATTGTGGCGGTCGCTCTGGTTTATCCGACCAAAAAACTGGCCGACGTTAAACTATCTTCAGTCATAAAGCGTTTTTTGAAAGAACCCAAATTTGCCGCCGGCACCAGACGGGCAGACGTAGCTAAATGCAGCCGGCCTGACGGGCTAAATCTCCCGCTGGAAAAATTCATCGAGATCAATTTACAGGCGATGCAGAAAATCGCTCCGGAAATTGGATTATAGAGAAGAAACCTCTACTTTCGCAAATTGAGCTACGATCGGTAGATTTAATAGATTTCGGATCTCACTAGCGTTCGTCCGGAATGACAGGTGTGCATTTTTTTCTCAAAATCCTCCGGGAAAAACCAGAGCTGGGTATCGGTAATGATCTCCGATGTCCGGTGGCGACTGATTATGATTAATTGGAGTTTTTTGACTAGCAACTCGATCCCTAAAGAAATTAAATTAATAATTCGCCGGCAAAAACATTTTTGCACTTTGATTTGTGGTTTTGATCTTTGATCTTTGATCTTTGATTTTATTACAGCATTTGGAAACAACCCAAACACCCACTCGTTTGCCTTCAGAAACCACTCGTATACCCCGTCTTTATTAACCAGTGGTTTCATCTGCAGCACTTCATGCGCCACATATTCCGTCCGCTTATACTTGGGGATCGACAGGTCTTTTTCGTCAAAAAACAGATTTAAGCAAATCTTGTCCTGATAACTGATAATTGATGATTGATAACTTTTTATGCGCCTTGGTCGTTTGATCCCCATCATCAGCGCTAATAACGTGGCAATCAATCTTCCGGTCCATAAACGATTGCTTGCGGTAATGATAAATAAATCAATATCGTCACTGACCTTCGCATTATTCATCGCCACCGTCCCCGACAGGCCGATTAACTTAATTTGAGGAAGTTTTTGTAAAAAATTAACATACGTTTTGATTTTATTGATCTTTTGCTCTGAAATCAATTTGCGCCTCTGTCTTTCTTTCTCAAATTTTGATATTTGATCTTTGATTTTTGATCTTTTTATACAGTACTCCCCTAGAGTATATTGACTGATTTTTTGCGGGTAAAATTTGCGGATTTCATCTATCGTCGGCACATAATCGAACACAGAAAAATACTGAGCCGTCTTTTGAATTTTCCCGATAACCGATAACCGATAACCGATAACTTTCATAAGATTCGGGTATTATTTGTCTTAAGCCGTTGAGAAAGAACTAGGAAGGTGAATTTTACCAACCTTAACTGTCTCCTCCACCGCCACGGCTGGGTCAACAAACGATAGAACCATTCCAGTCCGAATTTCCTAACCAAAACCGGTGCCCGTTTCACCCGGCCTCCTGCCACATCAAACCCCTGTCCGACCCCCATCGCTACACAATCGCCCAGGCGTTTTTGATTTTCCCACAACCATACTTCCTGAAACGGCGAACCAAAAGCCGCCAGGATCAAATTGGGCTTTAGCTCGGCTACTATATGAAAAATTTTTTCCGTCTCCGATTTTTGCATATTATTTATATCAAAATATCCGGCATCACCGACGAACTCGGCTTCGGGATATTTCCTCTGATAGCAGTCGGCGATCGACTCTGCCAAATTTCCTTTTCCTCCGATTAACAGCACTTTCAAGCGTCTAATTGCCGCCTCACCCAACAGCCGTCTCATCAAACCAACTCCGGTCACCCGTTCACCTGCCTCCATCTTTAGCAGTTTTGCCGCCGCAACAATCCCCGCGCCATCCGTGAGTCTGATTTGGGCCGTATTGATAATCTTTTTAAATACGCTGTTTTCGGAAGCAATAATTATATTTTCGGGGTTGACCGACACGATATGGAAAAATCCGGAAGGCTTCTTCCAAAATTTAATAATTTGCTCCAGGATAGTATTTTTATCGTTTATATCAATCGTAATTCCTAAGATATTATTTTTCATAAACGCAGGAAAAAACTATAATGTCAATGTTGTCTTAAAATTTTTTATCAACTTGGATTGGTTTGTACTAATTATTTGAACTGAAAATTAATTGCTATAACGAATTAATACTGTTTTCTTAGTCAAATATTGTATATTTATGCTTATTTTACTATAAGTTAGTCTGAATTCAATTAAAAAGATATTAATCACAAATATTCTGTATGGATTTATCTATTCTTAATTTTATTATAGGTATATAAATCAAATAACCAATAACCATTAACTAATAACTTTTTTATCTGATCGCTTCTTTATAGCTGTCGAGGTTTTCCACCGCCATCCCCACTCCGCGGATCACGCAGAATAACGGCTCGTCAACCACGAACGAAGCCACGCCGGTATAATAGGTGATGAAACGGTCGATATTTTTGAGCATCGCCGTGCCTCCCGACAGCACAATCCCCTTATCAACAATGTCCGAGGCTAATTCGGGCGGAGTCTGAGCCAAGACTTCTTTAATGCCGTCCAATATTTGCTTAAGGGGCCTTTGCATCGCTTCATTGATCGAAGTCTCGCCCAGCTCGATGATCTGAGGCAGGCCGGAATGAAAGTCGCGGCCCTTGACTTCGGTTTTTTCTTCTTTGACTTGATCAGTTTGCCCTTCAACCGCGTTCTTCAGGAAAGCATTGCCTATTTTAATTTTTATCTCCTCGGCCGTCCGCTCGCCGATGATCAAATTGTGTTTTTTGCGCAGCTGCTGGATAATCATCTCATCCAGCTTTGTCCCGGCAACCCGCACGGTTTTATTGACTACCAGCTGCCCCAGCGAAATGATCGCCACCTCGGTCGTCCCTCCGCCTAAATTGACGATCATGTGGCCGGACGGCTGGGAAATGGGCAGTTTGGCGCCAATGGCCGCAGCTAAAGGCTCTTCGATTAGATATACTTCTGATGCCCCTGCCTGGCGGCAGGCCGCCACCACGGCCCGTTTCTCCACCTGTGAAGCGCCGCCTGGGATCGCAATCATCACGGTCGGCCAATACACCTTGCCGTTTAGAGATTTTTTCAGAAAATAGGTGATCATCGCGGCGGTCGTGGTATAGTCTGCGATCACGCCCTCGCGCATCGGACGGGAGGCGACGATCGATCCGGGTGTCCGGCCAAGCATCTGTTTAGCGTCATCACCCACCGCCATAATCCGCTTATCCTCAAGCGAATAAGCAACCACCGTCGGCTCGTTTAAAACAATTCCTTCTTTTTCCACATAAACCAAGGTATTGGCCGTACCCAAATCAATCCCGACTTTCCTACTAAAAAACATACCACTATTGTATAATAATCCGTATGAAAATAGTATATCGGATTATAGCGTTAATTATATTTTCTATACTATTAATCGCCGTCATCAGTTATGCGCGCGGCTACCGTTTCAACCCCCAAAACAACCGGGTTACCCCGACTGGCATCCTGGCAGTCATCTCATGGCCCAAAGCAGCATCAATTTATATCAACGGCCAGCTGAAAGGGGTCACCGACACCAACCTTACTCTTGTCCCCGGCAAATATACCGTCGAAGTCAAAAAAGAAGGATATACCAGCTGGCAAAAGACGTTAATCCTTAAGGGTGAACTGGTCGAGTCGGCCGAGGCAGTCTTGTTTCCGGTCAATCCCTCGCTTTCACCCCTGACCAATATCGGCGTCACCCGAGCCGTGGCGGTGGAAAATACCGACCGGGTGCTGATTTTTTCGCAAAATGACAAGCCGGAAAAAGACGGGGTTTATTTATACGACGCCAACAAAAAGCCTATCTCGTTTTTGCCACCCCTGAAGCTTTTGGTTTTAAAAACCAAGCTGGCCGGTGATGTAGATTTTAGCAAGGCGACGGTCTCCTTTTCCCCGGATTTAAAGCAGACAATCGTTGACTTTACCGCTGTCGCCTATCTGCTTTCGCTTGACGAAAACAACGACCAGCCGCTGGATGTTACCAATTCAAAAGAGGCCTTATTTGAAGCTTGGAATGAAGAGAAACAAAAAGAAATTCAGACTCTGCTTGGCACCTATCCAAAAGATATCGCACAGATCGCCACCGATTCATTCCAGATCATATCCTTTTCTCCCGATAAACTCAGGTTTTTATACAGGGCCCAGAAAAAAATGAGTCTTCCCGTTGCTATCAAGCCGCCGTTAATCGGGACAAATCAAACGCCCGAAAAGCGCGATCTTTTTAAGAACCAATATTATGTTTATGATAAAAAGGAAGACAAAAATTATCCAATCACCGTCAATCCCGATCAAACAATCATCTGGTTTCCCGATTCCCGCCATCTGGTCATCAATGAAACCAAACAGATCAGCATCAAAGACTACGACGACACCAACAAACAAACCGTTTATTCCGGCCCGTTTGATGCCGACTTTTTGGCGATGACCTCTGATGACAAGCTGTTGGTCCTGATTAATCTTAACCCCAAGAACAATAGGCTGCCCGATATCTATGCCGTGGGGATAAGATAAATAACTCTTATTATTCAATTTTTCTCACTGCAAAGATGAGCAGTCTTTTTAAAGTGGTGCCGGGCGGCCAACAGGTTTGAAGCGTCAAAAACTCACGGTTGGTTTTGCGCGTCAGGTACTCGACCTGTGAAGGATCGACGATCACCTTATCAACCACTTGATAAACATAGCGCTGACCCTTATAGAATAAATTCACGTCGTCGCCTTTTTCCAGTTTGTACAAAAGATAAAAAACCGCGTTATAATAGCCCACATTCCAGATATAATCGGTGGAATGGGCAAACAAAAAAACATGGCCGCCCTCGCCGGGGAAAGCCGTACCGAGGGCATGGGCCACTCCTTTCTGCAGGGCGGAAAGATAGATTTTTTCGTCGGCCGGATCAACGCTGCTGATAACCGGCGCGTTGGCTCCGATTTTCGGAATAATAATGCTAAAATTGGGGTCTTTGGGAATAAGCGCCTCAATCGGTTTGATATTCAAAAGGCGGGCCAAGCCGCCTTTCGGCTGCTCGTGGCCGAGTTTTAGCCGGAACCGCGTTTCAGGCGACTCTACGATATATTGTTTATTAAACCGGCGGTTGATAAAATAACGCAGTTCCTCTTTGGCGGGTTGATAAAAGGTCTTGGCGATCATAAAAAGCGCCGACAGGATAAGGAAGTTGCCTAAGGTTCTTAAGGATAAAACTCGGTAGTAATCGGCCGGCCGAGAGTGATTGTGCATCAATTCTAATTCTAAATTCTAAATTCTCTTCTGTGCTCCCAGGCGGAATTGAACCACCATTTGGCCCTTAGGACGAGCTCGTTCTATCCGTTGAACTATGGGAGCTTTTTTAGTATTATAACAATTATAACTATTAAAACCGTTATATGTTTATCGTCATCGAAGGCATCGACGGGGCGGGTTGTGAAACTCAAGCAACCACCCTGTACAAAGCATTAAAAAACTCCAGTCACGCTTCATATATAAAGTTTCCTCATTATGACAATGCCGTTGGCAAAATGATTCATCGGTTTTTATATGACAACAAGTCGCTTGAGGCAAAACAACAGTTTTTATTATACAGCTTGCAATTTATCGATGATACTACGCGCATATCTAAACTGTCGCGCGAAGGATTGGTGGTAGCCGATCGTTATTTTACTTCAACTATCTGTTTCCAAACGCTCGAAGGTATTGAGGAAAAAGTAGCATTGCGTTTTGCCGCTGACTTTGGCATAATTAAACCCGATCTGGTATTTTATCTTGATGTCGATCCTGAAGTAGCAATTAAATGGAAATACGGCGAAAATAAGCCCTTAAACTTTCGGGAAAAGGACTTGGCATTTATGAAAAAAACTTACTCTAAATATAATGACCTTGTCACCAGACAAGTGTGGACTAAATGGATAAAGATTAATGGCAACCAAAAGAAAGAGCAAGTCACTCAAGATATTTTGAAATATTTATAATATATTTTGATATGGAAAAAACGTTAATTATCATTAAACCGGATGCAGTGAAACGAGGATTGATTGGGGTAATATTTGAAACTTTTGAAACGTCCGGATTAAAACTTTTGGCTGCTAAAATGCTTAAACCAACAACCGATGTCATTAAAAACCATTATCCGGGAACTTCACAGTGGGTTAAAGAAATGGGTGAAAAAACCCTGGTCAGTTTCCGGCAGGCCGGGGCCGATCCAAAGCAAAAGTTTGGCACCGATGACCCGCTTAAGCTGGGCCAGTTTGTTTACGACCGTTTGATTAAATACTGGCAGGAGGGGCCGATTGTCGTTGCGGTCTGGGAAGGGCCAAACGCCGTTGCGGTTGCCCGAAAACTGCGGGGTCACACTATTCCTGCTCTGGCCGATCCGGGCACGCTGCACGCTAAATATTCTTATGATAATTCGATTCTATCGTCATCGCTTGACCGGGTGGTCAAAACTTTTGTTCATGCCTCAGGCAGTGTTGAGGAAGCCGAGCGGGAGATAAAATACTGGTTTGGGAAATTAGACTTTGAAAGTTACGAAAGAGAAATTGATAAGTTATATTTAAAATGATTGTCTGTCATCCCTGCGTAGGCAGGGATCCAGAAATCTATCATTTATATATTATGGATTCCCGCTTTCGCGGGAATGACAAAGGATTATGACCAAACAACGCGCCCTGCTGATTGTTAAACCCGACGGTGTGCAGCGCGGCCTGTGCGGCACAATTTTAAAACGCTTCGAACGGGTCGGCCTGACAGTAATCGGTCTGAAATTTGAGTGGGCCGGTCCGGACAAAATTAGGGCCCATTATCCGGAAACCGACGCCTGGTTTAGAAAGGTAGGAGAACGGACGTTGACTAATTATGCAAAAAAGGGTCTGGACGCGAAAAAAGTATTCCAGACCAATGATGCAGTCGCCATCGGCAAAACCGTAAAAAAATGGTTGATTGATTATTTGCAAGAATCGCCTATTCTTATAGTTGTAATAGAAGGTTATGAAGCGATCGAGATCGTCCGTAAACTTTCAGGTAATACTATCCCCCTTTTGGCAGCGCCCGGCACCATCCGCGGCGACTTTTGCCATGATACAATTGATCTGGCCAATGAGCAGAACCGCCCCTTGCGCAATATTATCCATGCGTCAGATACCATTGAAGATGGCGAAAAAGAGGTGAATTTATGGTTTAAACCTGAAGAATTATTCTCTTTGGAGCGCGCGGATGAGAAAATAATGTTTCCTTAACCCGTTGCCCTAACTCATTTAAGCTCCCGTTATTCTCAACTGACAGATCGGCCATTTTTACGCACCTACCTACCTGTTGACCATATTTTTTTTGCCCTAATCCTTTATCCCTTCGATCAATCACGAGAAAATCTTGCCATGTTTTTGGGTCCCAGGGCTTGGCCCGTTTCTTTAGTCTTTTAAACCGGATGGCTTTCCTGGCCTTCACCGCAACCAGAATAAAATTAGGCAATGTGCGCAAATAATTCACCTCCGCCGGATTGCGGATGCCCTCAATCACCATGTTCCTATGCTGATTCAACCGATTCAACTGTTTAACTGCTCTCTTCGCCAATACACCTTCTCCTTCTTCCTTACGTAACTTATCGCCCAAATCCTGCAAATCTGCGCGGGTAAAATTCTTCGCACCTTGTTCTTCGAGAATTTTGTGTAAAATGGAAGAAAGGTTAAACGACACAAATCCGTACTGTTCTTTGAGGATCTTTACCACTTCCCCTTTTCCGGCGGCGATCTGCCCCACAATCCCAAGATAAACTCTGTTTTTTTTCATATTTTCAAAGCTTCCCACTCAACTAAATTACACACCTCGCAGGTGGATTTAAGGTTTAAACAAATATCATATAGTAAAATATAATCATGATTTTCTCAACTGAAATATTTAAACGACAGATTGCTAATCAATCGACAATCGATAGAATCTGTGAAAAAGGTTTTTTGCCCCATGATCGTTGGGCATCCCTATTGGCTTCTGCCGATAAAAATACATTAATGAGAGACCTATTAGATCTGGGTCCGTTTGAGAAAGAATATGCGGGCCGGTTAGCTTTGGCAGCGAACGGGTGGCTCAACGTAACACATATCGAAAAAGCAATCAGGCCTTTTTTACCTGGTCAAACTCGTCGATTTATCGACGTAGGAGGCAATGGTCTCCGTGCGATCCAAAGAATGAAAACCCATCCCAATGAACGAGCATTAACAGTGATCTATTCGCCACTGGATGCGATTTTAACCATTCCTCCTTATTCCGAAAAAGATCCAGAACAGCATACCTTTGTAATTGAAGATGCAGTAGCCGCTTTTGGTCGTCTGCATCAGGATCGTTATCAGATATGTGACACAGATGTTGAGTTATCTTGTCTCAATGTTGAGACAAAATCGCCCCTTAGCCCTGATGAGGTATTAAGAAAACGGCCGGAATTACCACAGATACTGGCAAGGGATAAACTTAAGCGTGGTGTTGATTATGTCGATGCCGAACTGGCTGAATATGATTTAATCGCATCTATCTGTCCCTGTCTTGGAAGAGGTAGCCAGCTTGAGGTTTTAGAAAAACGTAACGCATTGGTGTTTTTTAAGGCTGTGTTAGATCAAATTGCTTCACAGTTTGGAATAGTAATCAAGATTCAAGATGGAATAGAACTAAATCAAATAATTGAAGAGTCAAGAACAATTTTTCCATCCATTGTGCGCAGTCGAGATGGATCTTTCTCAATATTAAGGATAAGAAAAATGTAAATATGTCTTTTTATCAAATTCCATATAATTCGTTTAGAAAAGCAAAAACAGGCAATCTGAAAAATATCATAATAATCGCCCCTGCCGCCAAAAACGGGCCAAAAGCGATTTTGCTTTTGAGCTTCTTTTTTTTAAGCAGTAAAAGAACGGCTCCCGCTGCCCCGCCGATCACGAAGGCGAAATACAAGGCGATCAATCCCCCCTTTGTCCCCAATAAAATACCCATATTAAAAGCCAGCTTCACGTCGCCAAATCCCATCGCCCGGCCTCGGCTCAGCCAATAAATCAACAGGATGGGCAGCGCAACAACAAGACCGGCAAATAACCAACCAAAGAATTCAGACAACGTGAAGCGTGAAACCTGAAGCGTGATTTTCCCATTAATACGCATTAATAAGGCAAAAACAAAAAAAACAATCTGAATTTGATCGGGAATGATGCGATATTTAAGGTCGGCGAAAAAAATAACGATTAACGAGGAGACAATCCCAAACATTAAAAATAAATGTAGGGGCGGACCCATGTGTCCGCCCGTTAACATAAATTGCGGGTCGACACGTAGGTCGACCCCTACAAAAATCACGCCCGTGATAAATTCCACCAACGGGTATTGCCGGGACAATTTTTTATGGCAGTAGCGGCATTTCCCTTCCAGGCACAGAAAAGAAATGACAGGAACCAGATCCGGAAAAGAAAGCGTTCGATGACAAAAATCACAATGCGACCGCCCATTAATCGATTGATCATTCGACCACCGATCAATTAGAACGTTGAGAAATGAACCGACCACCGTTCCGATTACAAAGACAAACGGAAATAAAAATACACGTTCGTCCATCATAAATCAATGTGGATATCGCCATCAGCAAACGGCCCGATAATGGCAAAATTCAGTTTTTCTCCGGTGAATAATTCTCTGGCCAGCCGGACGATCTCATCTTTGGTTACCCGCATAATCTTGGCGATCCGTTCTTCCGGTGACTCAATTTTATTTTCATGAAGCTGTCCGAGTCCATAGAGATGCGCAATATTAAATGAGTCCTCCAGCGACAAAAGCAGCCGCCCCCGCAGCATTTCTTTACTGCGGGCGATATCCGCTTCTCTTACTTGTCCGCCTGCGATTTTTAGATGTTCTTTAATGGTGGCCTGCACTGCGTCCTTAACCTTTGACGGATCTTTTGCCACGCCGGCCTGCGTCACAATATTGCCGGTTTCATAAAATTGTTCCAAAGAGGTGCTGATGTAATAGCACAGCCCCCGCTTCTCGCGCACTTCCTGAAACAGCCGTGACGATGCCCCGCCGCCCAAAATCGTTGCCAATACCTTGAGGGCCGGCCGGCGCTCGTCGCCGATGCCAAAAGTCGGATAACCCAAGCAATAATGCGCCTGCTCGGTTTTTTTATGATGAATATAAATCTGGGGCTTGGTGAAGGTCTTGGTAAATAACTCAAATTGCTTCTTTTCTCCCTTTTTCCAACCTCCCAGCTTCTTTTCAATCACTTCCAAATAATTCTTTATTCTTAATTCTTTATTCTTAATTCTATTCAGTCCCCCGGCTACCACCAAAACCGTGTTGTTCGGGTAGTATAGACTCTGCATATAATCCACGAACGTGTTGCGTGTAAACTTGTTTACGATTTCTTTTGATCCCGCGATTTCAAAACCCAGCGGGTTGCCGTCATACATCACCTTCTCAAAAATATCGCCGATTTTTCTTTGCGGCATATCTTCATACATATTGATCTCCTCGACAATCACTCCTTTTTCTTTGGTGATCTCCTCGGTTTTAAAAAGCGAATGTAAAAGCAAGTCGGCCAAAATATCCGTCATTTTTTCAAAATGATCGGTCGAGGCTTTGATAAAATAACCGGTATAGTCTTTGGAGGTAAAAGCATTCCAGTAGCCGCCCATCCCCTCAATAGTTTGGGAAATTATTTCGGGGTCGCGATACTTGACGCTGCCCTTGTAAAACATGTGCTCTAAAAAATGGGCAATACCGTTGTTGTCTTTATTTTCATAGCGGCTGCCGGCGCCGACCAAAAGCAGGGCCGTCAAGGTAGGGTATGTCTTGGTATCAACCAGCAAAACACGAAGGCCGTTGGATAGGGTGGTCAAATGCGGTTTCATAGAATTATATTCTACCACCTGGCGGTTTAAATAAGAGGGAAAATTTGATAAAATGATCAAGCCGGTCTCTTGAATCATGCCCGGTCAGCTAACGGTAGGCTAGATGGCTCTGAACCATCTTATCCTGGTTCGAATCCAGGCTGGGCAGCCAGTACGAATTGGAAAGAGGTCGGGAGGTAGCGCTTGCCGCGCCCGCCTCCGCGGCAAGCGCGTCAAATTGGGCCTTTTCTGAAATTTGCGGACAGCCGCCGATTAAGTAAAAAGAAGTTCGAGCCGACAGTTTTTGCCATGATTGATAAATCATGGCAACTATTTTTTGCGCGCGCGATTTTCTCGCCCTTCGGGCGAGTAAGGAACGAATTTTAGTTTTCCTTGCCCCGCCCACCCGTGCGCGGAAATTTCTCCCTTATTTTGATAAAATACAATAGAATTTGCAAGGATTAAATATGGAGAATAAAAATAAAAACAACATGCTCGAAGCAACTGATGAGCGAATCACTATACTTCAACAAATGTCCCACGAATTCCACATGCTCTACGAAGAGACAATGAAAGAGTATGCGGATAAAGAATTGAAGCTGATTGATGATGTATTAAATTTTGGTTACAAAATAATACAAACGATTGGAATTGTTGCTGGCTTTGGATTCACTGCCATAGGATTTGTAAAAAACATTTACTTATTTATATCCGGTGAAGGGATTTTGCTTTTATCAATCGTTTATGGGGTACACAAAATCAAAAAGATTTACTCGGAGAATTTAAGTAGTATTCAATCCTCAAGTGACCAAAAGAGCAAAGTTTTTAATGAAAAAAGTTTAATTTTTCAGGAAATCATACCAAAAGCGGTAAAAGAAAAAGTAATTGATATGGTAGATTTTCAAGCAAGACTAGATGCGGTTGACCAAAAATTACTAAAAGAATTTAGTCCAGACAAAAAAGTAAAAATAAAGAAGAATGAAGATTTTCTTACGCCGCTGACAGTTTTTCTTGTTTTTGGAGGATTGGCCCTTCTAACTTCATTTATAATCTTTTAGAGACTATGTTACAATCCCATCCGTGGCAATACCAATAAAATAATCATTATCTTTAGCTGATGTATTTGTACTCAAGTCCACATCTCTAAAATTTTCACTTTTTATACTGTGATACAAAATACCGAATAATATCCGTTTGTAACTTCCAGTTATAAACGCTTCCTCTTTCAATCTAACTATATTGTAACCATTTTTAGTAAGATAATTATTTTTTAGAGCATCTCTATTTCTGGACTGTACGGAATTATGCCAATATTTACCATCCGCCTCAACAACCAATTTTTGAACGGGAATATACGCATCAACCGTCCATCGTTCAATTTGATACTGTGGTTTATACTCAATTCTTAAATTTGTTAAAAAGCCATACAATTTTATTTCAATCGAGGAAGGTTCCTTACTATTTAAATAGCAGTTATGGCTGCAATACCTTCTCCCCGCGTGGATTCTGTAGGCAACAATACTAAATTTTGAGTTACATGTTGGACATGTGAGTTGGTAACGCTTGCGTTTTGCCATAGCTTTACATTGATTACTGCAGTATTTACCAAATTTCTCCCTTCTGGTTAGATAAGCAGGTAAATAAAAATCTTTATGGCACACAAGGCATTTTTTAACCTTTCCTTTCAAATTAGATTTTGCCATGCACTCTCTACTACAATATTTTCTATCTTTTAATTCTGATGGCCTACCACTAAATAATTTTCCACAAACAAGGCAACTTTTATTTATTTTTAGAACTCTACATTTTCTACTACAAAATCTAATGTTTCCTCTCTTGAAGCGCCATGGTTGTACTTCAAATTTGCAACCGCAATTTTCGCAAGTCAAACTTATCTTTTGAGGTAATGCAGCCTGATAGCACGATAAAGTGCAGTATTTACCTTTTGTCTGATTATTACTCAAATATCCATGAATTTGGAATTTTCGTCCACAAAATTGACAAAGCCTGCTTTCCTTTGTGACCACATCGTTTAAAAAACACTTTTTAGAACAATAATGTTTTCTGTCTCTTTCGAGGAGGTATTTTTTAACCTCAAAGGGTTTATTGCAAAAGCTGCAATTGATAATTCCCCTTTTCTTTCGATGTAAACACTGACAACGGAAACTACAATGTTTCGAAGTTGGGGATCTCGGTAAAAATAGATTTCCGCAATGCTCGCAAGCTTTTTCCTGTTTATTTGACATTTTTATTCTCTACAAGATTTAAGATATCTTTTTTTCTATAACGTCTATCCCTTCGTTGTCCAAAACGCACAGCCTTTAATATTCCTTTTTTATCCCATTGGCGCAATGTGTTCGGATGCACCTTCAAGATTTCACAGGCTTCTTTGAGAGTAAGCAATTCTGGAATTTTTTGATCTTTTGGCATTGTAATTTAACTTAACATTTGTTAATATTATTCTACAAAACATCTTTAAAAATCACAAGAGTAGAAATGAAATTGAAGCAACCTCAAATTAACAAATCTGAAAAACCCATAAAAACACTGCCTTGGGGTGAAAAAGTGTTTCTTGAAATACCTATTTTTAAATACAGAAACCAGTTACTGGCTAGATACGGTGAAAATGTTGAGGGACGAAAGTATATTGAATTTTCCAAGTTTGGACCCTTGCCGGCTGGCGCTAAAAGAAGTTCAAGCAAACAACAATCCGGTACCTACTCACAACGGCTTAGAATATATAAACCACATCATTGGGGAACAATTAAACACGTTTGCGAAACTACTTTATTTCCTGCCATTGGCTGGAGTAAGAACAGTAGTCAAACCCAAATCGAGTTATCTGTACTTCAGAAACTGACCAAGCAAATAAAATCAAAGTCAGAGGAATTAGCAGAAAAGAAAAAAGTGATTACCGAGTTGATGAATAATATTTCCTTTTACCGTGATCAAAATATTAAGAATCGCGTACCGGAATTTACTGAAATACTCAAAGAATTTAAAAAGATAGTAGGTGAAAATCACAAAGAATCTGTTTATCAAAAATTCCTTAAAAATCACTTTTGGATTTTCGGACTTGAGTATGTATCAGCCAAATCGCAAAAACAAGCGGGTGCGAAAAATAGACCGGATTTTTCTCTTGAACGATATGACAAATTTCGAGACATCGTAGAAATAAAAAGACCTCATGATGAAGTTTTTGTTAAAAAAGCCAATCGTTATCATCAAGGCCAAAAACTGAAAGAAGCATTAGCGGAAGTGATGGATTATGTAGATTATTTTTTGACGCATATTAACGATGAAATCGTTGAATTTGGTGAAACATACTACAAGCCTAGAGCAATAATAGTCATCGGAAGAACGAAGGAGTTTGGAGAAAAAGTAAGACAACTCAATAGTTTCTTGCATCGAATCGAAGTTGTCACCTACGATGAGTTAATTGAGAGAGCAGAAAAAATTATTGAGTTTTATCAAAAGTAAAAAGTTCTTTAATATTTTTTGCGTTTTTTCTTTTAGTCGCTTTCAGCGACTTTTACGAGCCGACAGTTTCGGAGGCGCGGCAAGCGCGTCAAATTGGGCCTTTTCTGAAATTTGCGGACAGCCGCCGATTAAGTAAAAAGAAGTTCGAGCCGACAGTTTTTGCCATGATTGTTAAATCATGGCAACTATTTTTTGCGCGCGCGATTTTGGGATTGCTATCGCAATCGCCTAATAAATAAAAGTTTGGAGGTTAGAATCCCCAGTTTTGGTTAATTTTCTTTTTCCACTCCTCTAGCAAAATCTGTCCTCCGCCAACAACATCTTCGATGGTAATTACTCCGTTAGTAATATTAACATTAAAAGTATCAATCCTGGTTGTATGGAGGTCATTAGGAAAACTTTCACGAAGTGATATTGTTACAATGTCTCCATCTCTTCCCTCAGGAGTATAGATTGGCTTTCTACCTGTGTTTTTGACCGACCTTTCAATATTCTGGACTTCGGTGATTGCCTGTACCATCTGAATGGCCTTTGTATCAGCATTGGTAACATCATTATTGGTTATAGAGACAGTCTGCCAATCACCCCAGTCCGTTTGTCCTGATGACTGCCTGTCTTTCTCAATTCGATATTTTAATACTCCGCGATCAAAGTACAATCCAGAAAAATCAAGCTCAACATCAGGTGAAGCACAATAGTAATTTTGCGGATATCTTCGCTTATCTAGAATATTAATAGATTTAGTAGTATCGTTAACAATGTTTGCTAGAAATAATGAACAGGTATTTTCGTCTTTACTTGTGTATGCATAAAAAATGTCCGGTTCTGTCGGCAACAACCCTATTTTTTCAGCCAGAAAATCCCTACTTGCCGCACTCCAAGCCGTAGTTGCACCAATCCTAGAGATCAATTTTGCAGATTTATCCCAAACACAGATATCTGTCCGGTAGTCAGATTTGCTTGTATCTTCAGTATACGTCAATAATCGATCATCTTGCCAAAATCCGTCCAATTCAGACACACACTTTATATTTGGAACTTCATTTGTTTCTTTGGTCTCAATATCAATTATTCTCTTATGCAGTGTCCAAGTTCCTTGATTATTGATGTTATTTACTAAATACAGTTTTTTACCATCTTTAGAAAATGAGTAATGGAGTACGTGAGTGTACAAAGCTTGTCTATTCCCGTCTTTAGTTAAATCGATTACACTGCTAAAGCTACTGGCACATCCAAAGTTATATATAGTCACATTAAATGAAGAAGGAAGAACGACTTTATCCTCACCCTCTTTGTACCAACCATCTATCATCATAACCCCACTGTCAATGTCATCTTGAAAACCTTGAATTTTATAAAGCGCCGAAGGAGTTCCGCTTTGTTTAACTTTTACAAAGTTATTAACTTTTGGGTCAAAAAATTCTGGTTGACACGGAGCTGGACTGCCTTTCGCATCCACGATATTATTATCCTTTTGTAAACCATACACCTTAATTGGAAAAACCTGTGATTGCGGTGTGGTTGTTGTAGGTGACGGTTGAACAGTTAAAGAAGCGGGTTGTGGTTTATTTTGTTTTCGATTGCTATAAAGCACGAAAATACCACCAAAAGCCAAAACTGCGACAAGAATAAATGCTGGAATAACCCGATAGTTTAACTTTGCTCTTTCAAAATTATTTTGTGGTGGTTCTGCCGGATCTTGACAGATTTCCTGCGTGTTTTGATTGCCCATGTTAATTTGATTTTCCATAAGCATCTCCAAGAAAAATTATAGCATAAATTCAGATTTCAGATATCCACCGGTATTGTTTTTATTTTCTAAAATTTGTGTTGTAGTTGTATTTGTAGTCAACTTGTTTCGGATTGCTTTTTTAATGGCCGCTGCGGCCATTTAAGTTATATAGAAGTTCGACATTTTTTGTAAACGGTCAGCCAGTAAGAAGAAAGTAATTTAACCTGCAGGTTGAGTGCTTCTCTAATCGCATCTCGATCGTCCGTGGTTGAAACAATAATCATAAACTGGCCAATACCCACTTCCTAACCGTTTCACTAATATTTATACCGATCGTAGCTCAATCCCGCAGCTGCGGGAGAGAGCGTACGAACGGTTATGCCGCTAGCAATTTGATTGCGTAGCGGCATATCACACCGGTTGGCTATCAAAACAAGACACAGGAGCGCGCCTGAAAAAATTGACGCACCCTGGAATTCTCCCTCAACTTGTGTTTATGTGAGCCCGGGGGGGATCGAACCCCCAACCAACAGCTTAAAAGGCTGCTGCTCTACCATTGAGCTACGGACCCTGTTTACAAGTTTAAAATTAAAAATCACAATAATTCGTATTAAATTGTAA
>Ga0172371_10005820_pt1 | contig 18157 bp, 5 predicted proteins | sample Lak12m_FD_114543 | JGI IMG/M metagenome (GOLD analysis project Ga0172371, IMG submission 114543) | Freshwater microbial communities from Kabuno Bay, South-Kivu, Congo - kab_022012_12m | ecosystem: Environmental > Aquatic > Freshwater > Lake | place: Democratic Republic of the Congo: South-Kivu...
AGCACGCTCACGGTGTCGTCGCCCTCGTTGGCGACGGCGAGATCGCTGTTGTGGTCGCCATCGAAATCGCCGATCGCCACGGAATAGGGGCTGCCGCCGACGGCGTGAGGACTATCCGCGGCCTCGGCGAAGGTGCCGTCGCCGTTGCCCAAGAGCACGCTCACGGTGCCGTCGCCCCCGTTGGCGACGACCATGTCGGTCCTCCCGTCGCCGTTGAAATCGCCCGTGGCCACGGATGCGGGGAGATTGCCCGCGGAAACGCTGCTGGCGGCCAGGAAGTTGATGGAGAGCAGTCGCCGATCTTCGAGTCCTTCGCAGAGGAGTCGTCGCGGGCGGTTGGCAGCGTGGCGGCGCTTGGCGCGGCGCGATTGGGAGGAAGCGGTCAACTGCCGGAGTGCATTTTGAACATTTAGAAAATGTCGAGCCATGATAGCGTCCCCTCGAAATACCCTCATGCGAAACCAGAACCGACCTCCCCGTTAGCCGGAGAGAACAAGTGAAATCCATTCTGATTGGGGCCTAGAACGGCGTCAAGCAAAACGTTGGGGAAAAGTTTTCCGTGTAGGCAACCCTGAATGTCGGGGTGGAGGATAACACTGAGGGGGCGATTGGGAGTGGGGGGTTGGGAGTTGGGAGCTGGTAGGGTCGGTCGAGCGGAGCGAGCCCCACCGGGACCGACATCGGGGCCCGAAGGGGGCTGTTTGCGCAAGACGCGGGAGCACGTTGCCTGTTCCTCGGGGACCGCGTTAGGGTGAGGGCATGGGAACCTCGGTAGCCTGGATTTCGCTCCGTCCGTGTCGTGATGAGGACAACGTGTTGCACACTAGCCCGACGCGCAAGCGAGGGCAACTCGTTTGCAGTCCCTCGTTTGCGCTTCGGGCTAGTGTCGCGCGGTACGCAATCCGGGCTAGCGCTATGGAGAACCCTCGCCGGTCCCGGCCGCCCTCACCCCTGGCCCCTCTCCCGTTCGCGGGAGAGGGGAGGTGACGTCGGCGGTGCCCCTAGGGCTAGGGGATTGTGGAGGCCATGGGCAGGCCCTATAGTGGAGGTTGATTGGCTTCGGCTACGGAGAAGCAGCAGTGCCCGACCGTGGTGGGGTGACGGCTTAGGCGCCACGGGTCGCTTGTCGGCCAGTGCGGAATGCAGATTTCCGAAGTCTCCAAGACTTCGGAAGTCTCAGACGATGGGTTGGCAGCGGGTCCTGCGCGTGGCGCATTGCGCTGCCGGAGGCCGGAGTTGGTGTGCGCGAAAGCGCGGGATGGACGATGTATACGGCCAAGCGCGGCTACCGACCGGGTGATGAGCCTGTCGCCGGATACCACCTGACCAAGTTCTTGGGCAAGGGGCAGTTCGGCGAAGTGTGGCAGGCCAAGGCCCCGGGCGGAATGCAGGTCGCGCTGAAGCTGATCGATCTGGGCGAGCGGGAAGGGCTCAAGGAATTCAGCGGCCTGTTGCAAGTCAAGGACATCCGGCACGCGAACCTGGTGGAGTTCGTGGCGTGCTGGGTGAAGACCGAAAGCGGCCAGGTCCTGGATGAGCTTCCCACGGACCCCGTGGCCGCACTCTCGCCGCGCGACTCGTCGATTGAAATCGGCGGGACGATGCTCTTCGACGCAAGCGGCGCCACGCCGACGCGCCCGGTGGAGCTGATCGTGGCGATGAGCCTGGGCTCCAAGACCCTCTACCGCCGGCTGCAAGAGGTCAACCCGGGAAAAGAGCAGAAAGACTGGGTGGGGATGCCCGAAGACGAACTGCTCGACTACATGGAGCAGGCCGCCCGGGGCATCGACTATCTGAATCAGCGTGGCATCATCCACGGCGACATCAAGCCGCAGAACTTGCTCATCGTGGGCGATTCGGTCAAGGTGTGCGACTTTGGGCTGGCCCGCGCCGTGACGAATCTCCGCATGACCCAATCGGGGATGGGCACGGTGGCCTACGCTGCGCCGGAGTTATTCGAAGGCAAACCGCACATCCAGAGCGACCAGTATTGCCTGGCCGTCAGCTACATCGAGCTGCGCACGGGATCGCTGCCGTTCGAGGAGCCCAACCCGTACAAAGTCATCGAATTGCACCGCAACGGCCGACTGGACTACAGGAAGCTCTCCCGGGGCGAGCAAGGCGTGGTGAGGCGGGCGACGGCGATCCGACCCGACCGGCGGTGGCCTTCCTGCACGGAGATGGTGCGGAGGCTCCGCGAGGCCCGCCACCGGGAGCAAACGGGGGCGGCGGGAGGCTGGTTTTCGTTCCTGCGGAGCAAACCCGATCTGGCCGTCACGCAACAATTCATGCCCGTCGAGGAACCGGCGGTCGAGGAGCCTGCCGGCGAGCCGCCGGGCGCGGACGTGGCGGCCAAGAAGGACTCGGGGCGGGAGGAGCCGGGCAAGAAGGATTCGGGCAAGAAGAAGTCGGGCCCGCAATCCCCTGCGGCGGCCCGGGCCGTCCAGACCGCGAGACGACGAGGCGACGACACGGACGCGATTGCGGCGACGGTGGCCAGCGAGGATCTGGGCGAGGCGCCGCGGCGGGGCCGTCCCTCGTTGGTCGGCCGTGCCGCGAAACTGGGCGTTTGGCTGGTGATGGCGGGGGCGTTGGCCTTCGGGGGATACAAGTTCGCCACCAGCGATCTCGGCAAGCGGACGCGGGAAGATCCGGGAAAGGCAGGTCCTGTGCCGGTCCAGAGGCCGACCCGGGAGAGTGTCAAGGAGGCGTTCCTCGCATGCGTCGCCAGGGGGGAGTTCGAGGAGGCCGCCGACATTGTGGCGAAGGCGGAGGAATCGCTCTCTGCGGCGGACCATAAGAAGCTGTGCGCGGAGATCCACAAGGAGTGGGGTGAGCCCTCCGCCAATCCGATTCTCCAGCAGCTTCAATCGGATGCGATCCGGCCCGGCGAGGCGGCCCGCAGTCTGGAGAACGCCGAAACCGCGGCAGGCTTCAAGAAGCTGGTGGACGGCGTGCCGGAAGCCCTGTGGCGACCCGTGCGCGAGAAATGGACGAGCGCGTTCGACGCGGTGCTCGCAAGCGGCAACCTCGAGAAAGCGGTGGAGGAGTGCAGCAGTGCCCCGTCCAAGCTGGTGCCGTTGGCCGAACGGGAACGACTCCGCGCCCGGATTGCCGAACCGTGGTCCAAGCGGTTCGACGATCTCGTGGCCAAGGGCGACCTGCTCGGCGCGTTGCCCGAACTGGAGGGGAGCCTGGCCAAGGCGATCCTCGACCCGGCCGAGTTGGGCAGGAAGCGAGCGCTGGTTCGCGTCGCCTGGAACCGGCAATTCCAAGAGCTGCTCGGCTCCACCGAGCCCGGTGCGACGGCGAAGGCGTTCGACGAGCTGAAAAAAGCCAAGGGAAACATCGTCCCGGAGGAGGAGTTTTCCCAGGGGGTTGAGAAAGTCCGGGAGAGCTGGAGCAAGGGGTTCGACGCGCTGGTCTCCAAGGGCGATTGGGATGCCGCGGATCAACTGGCGGCCAACGTGCCCGTGGGGCTCTTCTCCCCGTCCGATCTCGACAAGAAGCGGGAGGCCGTCCGGGAGCAGCGACGGCAGAAGTGGATCGCGGAATTCGACGCGGCGGTCCTCAAGGGCGACTGGAGCGCGGCGGACCAATTGGCGTCCGGCGTGCCGGCCGGGCTGTTCTCCCCGGAGGAGCTCGACAAGAAGCTGGGCGCCATCGCGGACCACCGACGCCAGACGTGGAATGCGGCGTTCGACGCGCTCGTGGCCAAGGGCCAGTGGGGCGCGGCGAAGGAGAAGCTCGACCGCGTCCCGACCGGACTCTTCCTACAAACGGACCTCGATAAGAAGCTGGCCCAGATTCAAACGCCCTGGAACGCCGCCTTCGAGGCCCTGGTCGCCAAGAGCGACTGGCCCGGGGCGAAAAAGCTGCTCGATGGCGTCCCGCCCACGCTCTTCCCGCAGCCGGAGTTCGACAAGAAGCTGGCCCAAGTCCAGACCGCGTGGAACAGCGCCTTCGAGGCCCTCGCCAAGAGCGACCTGCCGGCGGCGGAACAAATGACGGCCAGCCTGCCGCCCGGGCTGTTCTTGCCGTCGGAAATCGACCAGAAGCGAGCCCTCGTCCGGCAGCGCCGTCAGCAGAAGTGGGACGAGGGATTCAACGCCTTGGTGGTCAAGGGCTCCTGGGACGCGGCGAAGAAAGTGCTCGACGGCGCCCCCGAGGGGCTTTTCACCGAGCCCGAACTCCAGGACAGGCGAGGGCAGCTTCGGGCATCGTGGATCACCAAGGAGGTCAACCCACTTATCGAGAAGAAGGACTGGGACGCGGCAGAGAAATCGCTCGACCACGCTTTGGTCAAGCTGTTCCCCAAGTCGGCCGAGGTCGAGAAGCTGAAAGAGGTGATCGAGAGCGGCCGGCGGGGGAAAGAGATGGACGCTCTTGACAAGTCCATCTCGGACCTACTCGATGCCAACAAGTTCGCCGAGGCCAAACAGAAGCTGGACGAGGCCGTCGCCCGGAAGAAACTGCCGCAGGAGAGGGCCGGGGAATGGGAAAAGAAGCTCCGCCAGGGTTGGTACACATGGATCCGCGGCAACTGGGATAAGAGCGACCAGGCCGAAGGATTCAGGAGCCAGGTTTCCGGGTTCCTGAAGGCGTCGCCGGAGCCGGTTGAGGCCAATGAAGCGAAGTTGCTCCGCGCCCGGCTCCTGGTGCGTCTCGGGCAGCAGACGAAATCGGAGCAGGACTTGAAGGACGCCCGGGACGACCTGCAGGTCCTCGAAAAGGCGGCCGATCTTCCGGCCGATCAGTCTTACCTGCGGGACGTGCTCCAGGTGATCGCAAAGCTCAAGCCGCGCGAGAAACTGGCCAAGGGGCCGGAAAAGCCCGCCGCGCCCTGGGGACTGACTCCGTGGGAGAATGAGGAGCTGGCGAGAATCCCGCTTCCCCCGCCGCCCCCACCGCCCCCGCCGCCGGCCGGGCAGATGGCGGTGTCGGCGATCCGAAAGGCCCTCGGGTCGGCGCGGGAATTGCTCCCCTTGGTCGAGCAGCGATTCCCGACCGCCAAAGCGGACGGCTGGACCGTCACCGACTCGAACGACGTCAAGCTGGTGACGCGCGAGGTGCCATCCGGACTCGGGCGACTGGCGGTCGTCCCCGCGTATCCCGAGCAGGCGAAGGACTTGACGAGTGCGGCCGCCTGGCTCCAAGCGGCCCGTGTGAAATTCCCTGGCTACGCGGAGATCTCCTCGGCATTCCGCGTGGTGTTGGAGCGAAGGATTGCGCTCCGAGTAACGGAGTCGCAAGGGCCGTCGCAGGACGACTGGGGCCTCCTCGACCAGTGGGAGGAGGCGCGCAAGGATCGATCGGGGGGGCCGGCGAGCACCGGCGACGAGCTGCTGGTCAGGGCGTGGCGCGTAGAATGCATGCTTGCCCTGGGGAAGGAAGCCGCGTCGGCCCGCGACCACCTGGTACCGATCCGCGAGGAGCTTCTGAAGGCGCAGCCCGCCTACGGCCACTATCTGTGGTGCCGGGCCCTGAGGGCCGTGCCGGAGCCTGGATGGGATGAGATCGTCGGCGAGTTGAACGATCTGCTGCCCGCGCTGGAGGGGCCGGCGCCGATTCTGAAGGCTCAAGATCGGGCAGGGGCGGTGGTCGGGCTGATCGTCGAGGCGGCCCAGAAGCGGCGCGCGCAGGCCCGCCCCTGGAAGACGCTCGATCGGATTCCGTTCAACCCCTTTGCCGGCCCGGCCGAGGCGGAACAATACGCCAAGCTGCTGAAGGCCGCCCGCAAGTTCCCCGGCGCCGGCGAGAATCGCGAATTGAAGCTCAGCCTCCTGCTGGCGGCGTCTCACGAGGCGAAGCCGGAGAGCGACCTGGCGTGGTCGCTGGCCCGCGAGCTGCTCCCCCTTCGCGACGCAAGCGTGCAGGCGGATCTCCTTCCGCTCCTTTTCGCCGGGGTGACCAGCTTCTGGCAGCAGCCGCAGCTCGCCAAGCTTCCGGCCGACGATCCGCAATGCGCAACGGCAATCCGGGCGACGACTCAACTCTTGCAGGACCTCAGCAAGGACGAGGCCGGGAAGATCACGAAGGAGGGGGCGGCGGCGGTCTACCAATCGGTGCTGCAGCCGGTGTTGGAGAGCCCGGGACTCCAGGCTGCGGCGAAGACCAAGGGCCCGAGCGAGTTGATGTCACACCTTTCCGGGGCTGCGGCGAAGTTCCTCGATAGCCAAAAGGACGCCGAGTGGCCCTTCCCCAAGACCGTCCGGAGCATCTACCACGTCATCGAGAGCCAGGCCACCCTGGCCATCGATCTGTATCCGAAGGGGAAGGCCGATCCCGCCGGGCTCGTCGAATACTACGCGCTGCGGGCAGCGGCGCGGGCGTACAAGTCCGACTTCCACGCGGCGGAAGTCCTCGCCGATGCCGACGCGGCGTTGAAAATCCAACCCAAGCTGCACACGGCCTTGGGCATCCGGGCCTACGCGCTCTTCATGCGGGCCCAAGAGCAGCCCAAACGGGATCAGATTCTCAAGGACCTGGCCGACTCGATCATCTCGGGCGACGCGGCGATGAAGAACTGCCTCAAGGGCAACAAGCAGTTCCCCGGCTACATGCTGAATCTGGCCAATGCCCACCTGTGGCTCGGCAACTACGAGACGGATGCGGAAAAGAAACAACAGCACTTCGACCTCGCCCGCAAGCTCGCCGGCGACGCCGCCAAGCTGGAGCACGACTACGGCGACGAGGCGCGGCTCCTGCTGGGCAACATCTACGAGGACCTGGCGTCGCAGGTGGGCGAGAATCCGAAGCAGAACTACCTGGAGGCCAAGAAGCGATTCTCCCAGGTGCTGGAGCGGAACCCGCTCTCGGCCCAGGCGTTGTGCAGCCTCGCCCGCTGCCATTACAAGGCCCTCGTCCAAACGCGGCTCAGCCCACAGGACTTCGGTTTCCGGGACCGCGATGCCGTCCTCAAGAGGTGCAAAGACGACCTGGAGAAGGCCGTCGGCTTTTCGGTCCAGGATTCCATTCGCATCGAATCCTATCGTTACCTAGGCGAGGTCTTCGCGGAACAAGGCGATTGGACGAAGGCCGACGAGAACTTGGGCAAAGCGGCCGACCTGGCAAAAGAGTTGGGGGCGCCCAGCAGGGCCGCCTATGTCTTCGGATGGGCCATGCTGCCCATCACGCATGCCGACCGTCTCTTGTCGGCCCGCACGCGCCAGGCCGACGATCCCGAGATCCTCCAACTCCTCAAGACCGCGGAGCAGCGCGCCGACGTGCTGCAAGCCACCCCGGCCGGCCAGTTCGTGATCCCGGCCAAGCAGGTGGCGCGGATCAAGGGCCTTTCCTTCGGATTGAAGAAAGATTTCGACCAGGCCGTGCAAGCCTACGACCGGGGGCTCCCGCGCGATTTGGCCCGGGCCGACGCCTCCGACGTCGGCCTCCTGCTCGGCCGGGCCGCATGCCACCTGGCGCTCTGCAAACTCGATGAGAACGGCAAGCTCGATGCGGCCGGCTCGGAACACGCCAAGGCGGTTCTCCGGGATGCGTCGCGGGCGTTGGAGGTCGCGCCGGATTCCGGGGAGCAGGCCGACGCGCAATACTGCCTTGCCCAGGCCCACGTCTTCTTGATGCTGGCCGGCGACGCCGTGGCCGAGCACCGCGAGGAGTTCCTGAACAGCATGCGCGAGGCCATGCGTTTGGCGCCGCAGGGGGTCAACGGCGTCAAGTACCGACTCGTCGGCGGACGCCTCGTCACCTCCCTGGCCTCGGGCATCGCCAAGAGCAATCGCGAGGAGGCCGACAAACTCTGGAAAGAGGCCCGGGGATGGCTCGAACAAGCCCTGGAACTCGAACAAGACGCCAAGAAGAAGAAGGACATCCTTCAGTCGCTGGAAGTCAACAAGAAACTCTCCGCGCCGCCGGCAGAATGAGGGGCGATTCGACAATCTTCCTTCTCCCGCTCGCGGGAATTGAAACCTGGTGCTGCGTCCCCGTTTCGGATCCCTCATTGCTCGCAGAAACTCCTCCCCGCGTCACACTGCTTCTCCGCTTCGCCGCAAAGCAGTGACACACCCGCCCTCACCCGAGTCCTGCCGACCCAGGGCACCCGCGCGAAATCGGCCCAAGCCGCCCAGTGTTCTCTGCCCCGTTCCATCCCCATAACAATCCCGCGGAGGGGTGGTGCGGCTAAGACACTACAGCGGCCGGACGACCGACATGCTCCGCCAGTAGTCGAAGAGAGTCTGGATGGAGAGCACGCCGCCGCCCATGCCGCTCTTGTTCACCCCGCCGTAGGGAACGCCGTGCGGGAAGACGTTGTGGGCGTTGATCCAGCTATTGGCTGCCACCATGGCTTCGGCGACCCGGTAGGCCCGGGCAAGATCGCTCGACCACACGCTGTTGGCCAGCCCGTAGTCGGTGTTGTTCGCCATCCGGATGGCCTCTTCCTCATCGTTGAACGAGGCAAGGTAGGCGACGGGGCCGAAGATCTCTTCCCGGGCCGCCACGTTGTCCAGCGAGCCGGCCAGAAGTGCCGGCTTGACGTAGAACCCGTTCCTGTCCGGCACTGAAGCCTCGCCTCCCTCCAGCGGCGCCTCGGCGCCTTCCGCCCGGCCACGCTCGAGATACCCCAGGACCCGCTTCCTCTGTTTCTCGCTCACCACCGGACCCATCTGGGTCGCGGAATCAAACGTGTAGCCGACCACCACCTGCTTCATCCGCTCGACGCACGCCTCCACGAAGGGGGCGCAGATCCTCTTGTGAACGAGCCACCGGGTCGCATCGCAGCAGACCTGCCCGGTGTGGAAGGTGATGGCCTGGACGAGTTTCTCGGCCGTCTGCGGAACGTCCACGTCGTCGAAAATCACCGCCGCGCCTTTGCCGCCCAGTTCTAGCTTCACGGGGACGAGATTCTTTCCGCAGGCTTCGGCGATCCATCGGCCCACCTCGGGCGAGCCGGTGAACGACATCCGTTTGATGCCCGGATGGGCGGCCAGCGCGGCCCCGGTCACTTCGCCCAGCCCGGGGACCACGTTGATCACGCCGTCGGGAATGCCGACTTCCTTGGCGAGCAGTCCCAGGTAAATGGTCGAGAGCGGCGTGTCCTCGGCCGGCTTGATGACCACGGTGTTTCCCGCCGCCAGGGCCGGGGCGATCCCCCAGCCCGCCAGCAGGAACGGGAAATTCCAGGGGAAGATGAACGCGCACGGCCCCCAGGGATGACGCACGGTCCACGCCTCGTGCTTGGCCACCGCGATGGCACTCCGGTGCTGGACCCCCAGCGCCATGTTGATGAAGTACCGCATCGTATCCACGAAATTCTGCACGTCGCCTTCGGCTTGCCAGGAGATCTTGCCGCAGTCGAGGGCCTCGATCCGGGCGATGATCTTCTTCCGCTTCTCGACTTCATCGGCCAGACGGTGCAGCATCGCGCCGCGATCGTTGGGCGACAGGGTTGCCCATCCCGACTTGGCGAAGGCCTCGGCCGCCGCCCGAACAGCCCGGTCCACGTCGTCGGGCTGCATGGCGCAGACCTCGGCGAGCACTTCGCTCGTGCCCGGATCGACCGTGGTGAAGGTCTCCCGGTTCGACGAGGCGATCTGCCGGCCGGCGATCACCCCTCCCAAGGGGCCAGCCCCCAAGAACGCCGTCACTTCGGGCATCAGATTGGCCAGAGTTGTGGTTGCCATCACGGCCTTCTCCTGTTGGGGTAACGTACGGATCCCAAGACAGCCAAGCCGTTATGGTAACCAAATCGCACGGCCGTGCCAATTGCCCGGCCGAAGACGCGGGCCGGTTGCGACCGCACCCGGGTGCTGACTGTGGTGGCGGAGGACTCTCAACGCAACCGGCTCCGCTCGCGAAGGGGTGGGCTTCACCGTGTTGGCAAGATCTGGTATTATTGTGAACAGAGGTACAGACAACACCCCCTGATGGTGGTGGAGTATTCGCAACATGAAGGCAACCAAGAAGACGGCCTCGGCAGGCCGCAAACCTCGACGGGCGAGTCGACTCTCAGAGGGAACCGCCAACGTTGTTTTCGACTATCGGTTGGAGTACGAGGGGAGAACGCCGGCTCACGCAGTCCTGGCTGGCCCCAAGGCTTCTCCGGAGAGAGTCCTCTCGGTGGCACTTTCTTCCCAGGTCGATCGTTTCAGCCGTCTCTACTTGGGCGAGAACTTGGGAATTCTGAGACATCTGTGCGACGATCCTTGTGTGTGCGGAAAAGTCAGCCTCGTCTACATCGACCCCCCGTTCGCAACCGGTTCGCGGTTGTCGGCTCGAGACGCGGAGCATGCGTACGACGACGTTGTAGCGGGCGCGAAGTTCATCGAGTTTCTTCGGCACCGGATCATTCTTCTTCGGGAACTTATGTCTCCAACAGGATCGATCTACGTTCACCTCGACGGCAAGAAGGCGTTCCCAATGAAGGTCATCATGGACGAGGTCTTCGGTCCCACCAGTTTCCGGAACTTTATTACTCGCAAGAAGTCGAACAACAAGAATTACACGCATAGGCAGTACGGGAACATCTCGGACTACATCCTCTTCTATACGAAGACGTCCGAATACACATGGAACCGTCCTTACGATCCCTGGACCGACGCGCATCCACCCAAGGAGTATCATTACGTCGAGGAGGGGACGGGCAGGCGTTACATGAAAGTCCCGGTCCATGCTCCGGGCGAGCGAAGCGGGGAGACTGGGAAACCCTGGCGCGGCAAGCTCCCGCCTCCAGGCAAGCACTGGCAGTACCCGCCCGCCGTGCTTGATGAGATGGATGCTAAAGGCGAGATCTACTGGTCGCCGAACGGCAATCCGAGAAGGAAGATCTATCTGGACGAGAGCAACGGAATTCCAGCCCAGGATATCTGGCTGCAGTTCAGGGATGCTCACAATCAGAATGTGCACGTGACCGGATATCCGACCGAGAAGAACCTTCCGATGTTGGAGAGGATCATCCAGGCCTCGTCCAACGAAGGCGACCTCGTGCTTGATTGCTTCGCGGGGTCGGGAACCACGCTTGTCGCTGCCGAACGGGCGGGCCGACGGTGGATCGGCGTTGACTCGAGCATGAAGGCTATCGAGACGACCCTGAGAAGGCTCGCGCAGGGCTCGGAGCCCATGGGCGATTACGTCAGGGGCAAGAACGGCCGCGCCAGGCAACCCGCCTTGTTCCACACGGGAGAGTTGCAGCGCAGTTTTGATCTTTATGTGGCCGAGGGAGCAGTTCCGCCCACGCCACCGGCCCAGTGCCTCCGGCGGTGGGTTGATCTGTTCCCTAGTGCTTCAGCAACCATTTTCTCGTGAGGCGGGACTCCAACATCTTCAGCGTGCAAACAAGGACTCGGTCCGGGTTGATGCGTTCGAGTTCTCCGTAGTCACGCCACATGGAGCCGAGGAGGAGGCCGGGCCCATCGTTGAGAAAGAAGACCTTCACTTGCGCCCCTTCTGTCGTTCTGTGCTGAAGGATTTCGAGGATCTTGGAGCGGTTTCCCCCGGTCCGGTCGTCCTCCTGACTGCCGCCCCTGTCCGAATCGTACCGCGCGAATCCGGCGACGATGGGCCACTTCTGGTGCGTGACAATGATGTCCGTTGGGCACTCGTGCTCATAGTCCCGGAGGAAGTCGCGGAGCTGTAGGTCCCTTCCCGCACGCCTGGGGCCCAAAGGCTGGAACTCGTCGCCGACAAAAGTCCTCTCGAACCAGTCGAAGAACCGCGCCGTAAGCTCGTAACCGAACTGGCCCCGATCCTTGTGTTCATAGAGCAGGGCACTGATGACCAGATCGTAGTCCTGGTGGCTGATGTTCTTGCGAACGACCTTGATGTCGCGGAATAGTGGCCCAAACGCGCTGCAGATCTCCTCCGTATCCTTGATTCTCTTCAGCATCTCGACGGATGTCGAAGGCGAGACGTATCGACGGAAGACTCGGAGAAGCTGAATCCGCATCTTCTTTCCCGTTTTTTGAATTGTGCGAAGCAAGTCGATGGAGTGGGGAGCCCCCGAGGCGAGTTCGCGGAAACGGTCGATGACCGGTTTGTAGCGTTTCAGCGCTTCCGGAAAGTGATCGGGGTAGAAACTCGTATCAAACGCTGTGATCCACTTCCACTTCTCGGCTTCGTATTCGGCAAAGGATCGCATTTCGGATCGCCTTCTGTTTCAGAGCGGGTAGAACAGGTAGGGCGGACGGAGCGGAGCGACGCCCGCCGAATCGGTGCCATGGATTCCCGGGGCCCTTACTGTGTTCGGTCGGCCTAACCTGGATCGTCCGCGTTGCGCTTCAGGCACTCTTCGCAGCAGGTGGCGGGCAGCGCGTAGCCGCACTCCGCGGCCAGGAGACCCTGCGATTGTTTCAGCTTCACCATGGCGATCTTCCACGCGACGACGGCCTGGAAGGCGTCGCTCTCCGCGCGGAAGACCTCCAGATGCGCGGCGCTGATCTCGGAGACCTGGACGGTTCCCTTGGCCTCGCGTTTCTCGCGAAGGCGCCGCAGCTCGCTCCGCCAACGATCCAGCTTGTCCTTGGCGAGCCCGACCTGACGGAGCCGCATTTCCACGTCGCCGGCCGCCCCGCGGATTTCTTCCTCGGCGGCCCGCTTCTGGCTCTCCAGCAACTGGCTCACCTGCGATTGGCGGCCCTGCAACTCGGGGCAGTCGCAGACGCGTCTAAGGGACAGACCGCAGCCGCCTTTCGACGGAAGGCCGCCCATGAGCGGATCGAGCCGCGCCAGCGCGCTGCGTACTGCGGGAAGCGTCTGGTCGTTCAACTCCTGGCTCAGCAAGCAGAGCGTGGCCAGGTCGGCCCGGGAGCGGAGGCCCTCGGCAACTGCCTCGTCCGGGTCGGTCGGGCTTACGGCGACGATCATCTCGGCCGTGGGCCGGAGCGGTTGGCGGTCGTCGCGTTCCACGCCGATCAGGCGGCACAACTGGGCGTCGAGCTGGCCGATCCCGGCATCGACTTGAACCTTGCGATCGACCAGCTCGATCTCCTGGAGTTGGAGCTTCTCTTCGTCGCCGGGAAGGGAAAGCCCGGTGGCCTTGGCTTGCCGGAAGTTGCGAATCGAGCGGCGCACTTCTTCCAGCGAGTGATCGAGTTGCCCCCGGCCGAAGTACGCGCCCGCCAGGCGGTAGTACAGTTCCATCGCCGCCGCAGCCGACCGATTGCGCTCCTCGACGGCCCGCAGGGCGAGTACGTTCCCGAGGAGCGATCGCGCCACGGCATCCCGATCCCGCCGGCCGGAGCCCTGCCCGGCCGAGGCAGCCTGCTCCGCGGCCAGCAGGTTGCCGAGGGTGGAGTTCGCGGCTGCCAAGCACTGGCACTGCGATTCACTCAAGAGACGATAGCTCGCGACCTCCGACTTCCTCCCCAGCGCCTTCTCTACCGCCTGGAACGACGGGAGCGACAGCGCGTCGAGCGACACTTTGGAAGGCTCCGCAACGGTCGGGAGGTCGGCCGGTGTCTGGCTAACCACCTCTTGGGAGCGGCTCTGGTCCCAGCAACGCGGCCCGGCGCAGCCTGGCAACAAGCCGGCGCAAAGCCACCCGGCAAGAACGACCCCAGCGAGCCTCACCATGGCGCACCACCCCCTGGAACAGTACGCGATCTTCTTCTGTCATCGTCTGCCGGAAATGCCTGCTGTAACGTTTTTGCCGGATTGGCGAAATACAGAGACCAGGCAGGCTTTTCCGCTTGGGCCATTCCAGGGGGTTGCGTTTGAGCGAACACCCTCGATCCCGAGGGTTGTCGCCAAGAGCAGTCCTATCGGGGAGTCAGTCGAGGTTTCCTGCTACGAAGGGGGGAAGCCATCACCATCTTCTACGACTGGGATGACATCAAGCTGTCAGAGATCGTGGCTGGGGACCCGCAAGGAAGACAATTCCAGCTCGTCGCCCCGGCAGTGGCGAAGGCGGCGACAGAAGCCGGCGAGTCTTCACGCGCTGCGGTGATCTATCTCGCGTTGCTGTTCGTTCCGTGGCTGGCCCTCGGCGGCTTCCGCTTGGCGTTGTCGCGCTACGAGCGGCGAAGATCGCACGAAGTACCGGGCTCCAAGTGCAGCGATTCCGAGTTGCGGGGTGTATGATTCGGACAGCGCCCCATGCCCCGGAGGGGCACTTGACAATAGCCCAGCGATTCATCGCTGGGTGGAAGGGTCGTGGCGACTGGAGTGTCCCGTAGGGTCACTTGAACTACGAGTCGCGCCCTTCAATTGTCCCTACGGGACAAGGGGGATTCCTGGGGATTGGCATCCCAGCGATAAATCGCTGGGCTACTGTCAAACGGCCCTCCGGGACGAAATTGCAGTGCGTACCCTGTGGTAGAAGACCCCATCAGCGTGAATCGCTACACTAGTTTTCCGGCGGGCGTCAGTTCGTTAGGCCCGTGCCGGACTGGCTTGCTGCGTCCCGAGGGGAGGGCTAGGATGGGGCGAGTTCAACGTATGCTGCCGCCAGAGATCTGTCTCCCGAACACGCTCAGGAAACGAACATGCCTCGATGGATTTCCCTTTTCGCCGTTGTGTTCGCCACTCTTGGCGCGGAGACCCGTGCCGGGGACGCGAAGCCGGCGAGTTCGCTGCGGTTGACGCTGCCGCCGGCGTGCTACGCGGTCGTCGGCGTTCCGATCAACCTCTACTACGACAATCTCGTGCTGACCGAGAAGCCCGAGCAGTACCGCTTCAAAGTCGAGTGCGGTCTCGGGACCGCGGAGCGGCGCCGCTGGACGGTGACGCCCTGTGATGGCGACGTTGGGGATCATCCCATTTCGGTTTCCGTGAGCGATGCCGAAGGGAAGGTGCTCCAGCAGGGGAAGCTCGTGTTGCACGTGGCGAAGGCCGACGCCGGGACGGGCCGCGCGATCCGGCTGCTGATCGTGGGCGACAGCCTGACGCACGCCACGGTCTACCCGGACGAAATGGCACGGCTCCTCTCCCTGCCCGGCAATCCGGCCTGGACGATGCTGGGCACGCACCGGCCGGCCAGCGCCGCGCCGGGCGTCGCCCACGAGGGCTACGGCGGGTGGACGTGGGAGGGGTTCGCCAATCGTTATCTGGCCAAGCCCGACCCGGCCGGGAAGAACCGCGGCAGCCCCTTCGTGTTTGCCGTCGGCGGCGGCAAGCCGGCGATCGACCTGGACCACTACTTCAACGCGTCGTGCGGTGGCCAGCGTCCGGACTTCGTGACCTTCCTCCTGGGGATCAACGACTGTTTCTCCGTCAATCCCGAGGACCGGGCCTCGGTCGATGCCCGCATCGACGCCATGTTCGGTCACGCCGACAAGCTCGTGGCGGCCTTTCGCAAGGCGGCGCCCGGGGCCGATCTGGGCATTTGCCTTACCACGCCGCCCAACGCCCGGGAATCGGGTTTTGAGGCCAACTACCACGGCAAGTACCATCGTTGGGGATGGAAGCAGATCCAGCACCGGCTGGTCGAGCGTGAGTTGAAGCACTTCGGCGGGCGTGAGTCGGAACGGGTCTTCGTTGTGCCGAGCGAGTTGAACCTCGACCCGGTCGACGGCTACCCCGAAAACAACGGCGTCCATCCCAACGCGGTTGGGTACCGGCAAATCGGCGCAAGCATCTTCGCGTGGATCAAGTCGCGATTGGAAACGCCCCGCGAGGCTGTGGACCTGTCGGGCACATGGCAATTCCAGTTGGACCCGGCCGACGTCGGGATCCGCGAGCGGTGGTTCGAGCGGGCCCTGCCGCAGAAGATCCGCTTGCCCGGCGCGCTTCAAGCCCAGGGGTTCGGTGACGACGTGACGGTCGACACCCAGTGGACCGGCGACATCGTGGACCGCTCCTGGTTCACCGACCCCCGCATGGCCAAGTACCGCGAGCCGGGCCACCTCAAGATCCCCTTCTGGCTCCAGCCCGACAAGCACTACGTGGGCACCGCCTGGTACCGTCGCGAAATCGAGGTTCCCGCCGCTTGGGAGGGCAGGCAAGGCAAGCACCTCACCCTTTCGCTGGAACGTTGCCACTGGGCGACCCGCGTGTGGCTCGACGGCCGCGAATTGGGCTCGCGCGACAGTCTCTCGACGCCGCACATCTATGACCTGGGCAGCTCCGCGACGCCGGGCAAGCATGCGCTGACGATCCGCATCGACAATCGCATGATCGTGGGCGTGGGCCCCAATGCCCACAGTGTCTCGGACCATACGCAGAGCAACTGGAACGGCATCGTCGGGCAGATGGGACTCCGCGTGCGGGAGCCGATTTGGATCGAGGGGCAGCGGGTCTTCCCGGCCAACGACGGCACGGTCCGCATCGAGGTTGACGTGCGCAACACCCTGTTCGACCCGGTCGGCGGGACGATTACGGCCACCGTCCGCGAGAAATCCGGCGGCAAGGTCGTCGGCAAGGGCAGCGTCCGCTTCGACTATCCGCGAGGTATTGTGGCACAGCCGCCCCCGGCTGTGCCGGGGAATTCCGCACAGCCGAGGGCGGCTGTGCCACGTTGGACGAAGATCACGCTCAAGGTGGATCGACCGCCCAGACTGTGGAGCGAGTTCAGCCCGGACCTGTACGAATCGGAAGTCACGTTGCGGACCGGGGACGCGCAGTTCTCGGACACCACCACGGCGACGTTCGGCTTCCGGGAAATCGGCGTTCAAGGCACCCAGTTCACCCTCAACGGCCGGAAGATCTTTCTCCGCGGCACGCTGGAGTGCTGCATCTTCCCGCGCACCGGGTATCCGCCGACCGACGTCGAGTCGTGGAGGCGGATCATCGGCGTGTGCCAGGCCCACGGGCTGAACCATATGCGATTCCACTCGTGGTGCCCGCCGGAGGCGGCGTTCGCGGCGGCCGACCAGCTCGGCTTCTATCTCTACGCCGAATGCGCGGGCTGGGTCAACTCGGGATCCACCGTAGGCGACGGAAAGCCGATCGATCGCTGGCTGTATGCCGAGGGCGACCGGATTCTCGAAGCCTATGGGAACCATCCTTCCTTCGTTCTCATGTCGTACGGCAACGAGCCGGCCGGGCGCAACCAGAAGCGCTACCTGGGCGACCTGGTGAATTCCTGGGAGCAGAAGGACAACCGCCGGCTGTACACGAGCGCCGGGGGCTGGCCGTTTATCCCGGAGAACCAGTGGCATCTCACGCCCGCCCCGCGCGTCCAGGGTTGGGGCGAGGGGCTCAAGTCGCGGATCAACGCCCGGCCCCCCGAGACCCGAACCGATTACCGCGACCACGTGAAGAAGTGGTCGGTGCCGCTGGTGAGCCACGAGATCGGCCAGTGGTGCGTTTACCCCAACTTCGACGAGATCACGAAATACACCGGGTACCTCAAGCCGCGCAATTTCGAGATCTTCCGCGACCTCCTGGAGACCAACCACATGGGCGACCAGGCCCGGGCGTTCCTCCTGGCCTCCGGCAAGTTGCAGGCGCTCTGCTACAAGGAAGAAATTGAATCGGCCCTGCGCACCCCCGGTTTCGGCGGTTTTCACTTACTCGACCTGCACGACTTCCCCGGCCAGGGCACGGCGTTGGTGGGCGTGCTCGATCCGTTCTGGGAAGGCAAGGGATACGTGACCTCCGACGAGTTCCGCCGTTTCTGCAACAGCACGGTGCCGCTGGCACGGATGTCGAAGCGGGTTTGGACAAGCGGGGAAACGTTTACCGCCGACATCGACGTAGCCCATTTCGGCCCGGCGCCGCTCAAGCACGCCGTGGCGGCGTGGAAGCTCGTCGGAGACAGCGGCGAGTGCGTGGCGTCGGGCAAGCTTCCGGCCCGCGATGTTCCGATCGACAACGGGATCCGCCTGGGCACCGTGAGCGTTGCCCTGAAGGATTTGCCCCCGGCCCGAAGGTATCGGCTCGTGGTCGGCCTGGAGGGGACGCCTTTTGAAAATGACTGGGACCTTTGGGTCTTCGCCGATCACGTCGATGCGGCCGCGCCCGAGGGAATCGTCGTGACCGGCCAACTCGACGCCCAGGCCGAGGCAGCCCTCCGTCGGGGCGGCAAGGTACTTCTCTTGCTGAAGCCGGGCGACGTGGCGGGCAACGTCCAGATCGGCTTTTCGAGCATTTTTTGGAACACGGCGTGGACCCGCGGCCAAGCCCCGCACACGCTGGGGATTCTCTGCGACCCGAAGCACCCGGTCTTCGCTCGCTTCCCCACCGAAGACCACAGCAATTGGCAGTGGTGGGAGTTGATCCACGGCTCGGCGGCGATGATTCTCGACCGGATGCCGGCGAAGCT